>OOBZ01000420.1_pt1 | contig 33969 bp, 22 predicted proteins | sample 1671601 | NCBI WGS metagenome assembly OOBZ01 (sample SAMN06348173, study PRJEB24527) | human gut metagenome | biome: human gut; feature: ankylosing spondylitis patient; material: feces | host: Homo sapiens | place: China | collected 2015-10
ATACGAAACATCCCCACGTGCATATCCTCTACAACCGGGTACGCTACGACACGACACTGGTACCGGACCGAAATGAACGCCTGCGCAACATGCGCATCTGCAAGGAGTTCAAGCAGGAGTACGGGTTGACCTTCTCGCGCGGCAAGGAGCAGGTCGCTACGGAACGGCTGCATGGTCCGGAACAACTGCGCCACCGCATTTTCGACCACCTGCGGGAGCTGCTGCCCGACTGCACCTCCTGGACGGCATTAGCCGAAGAACAGGCCAAACGACAAATCGCAACGATCTTTGTTCATCGGGGCGGAGATACGGCAAAGGAGATCCAGGGCGTGACCTTCACTCTGGAAGGACATACGTTCATGGCTTCGCAGGTGGACCGGAAATTCAGCTACGGCCACTTGACACAACGGATTGAACAGAACCGTTTCCGACAGACAATAATCGAACGGAGTCGCAACTATGCGGACGAACAACGCCCACAAATCGCAGCTATCCTGCAAAAGTTGGAAGCGGAGAAGCAACGGCAACAACAGTCGGAGGCGCCACGTCGGAACCTGTCGATTGCTGGTAAGCCCTTGACCAGGGAGCAGATTGAGATGCTCCGCGAGGGTGAGCCGATTTTCGTGCGGGGAACGCAGTCGGAGGGTTATGTGGTGATGGACGACCAGCTGCAGATGGCGTGGGTCTATCAGGACGATTCGCGGGACTGGGTGGAGTATGGGAAATATACGATGCGGCGCATGGACCGGGACCGGATCGAAGCGGGCTACGTGGTGCGGGCGCTGGTGAAATGGTGGGGAGGTACGACGGCACGATCCTACCTCTGGAAAGAGAAGGCATCGGATATGACCTACCGGGAGAGTTGGGACAATCCCCGCGAACCACGGCCTGCCCAAACCGAACGACAGCAGGATCGTCCGCGACGCATCATCTCCCCGAAGAAGAAATCACGCGGACCGAGCCGGTAACGAAATTTTGTCGGATACCCGTGTGTGTCAACTGGAATTAAAAGCCTATCTTTATAGGGCAATAACCCGACGAGCGTATGAAAGAGAAATCCGAGAATTACCGCCGCTTTTCTACTGCCAAGAATGCATACCAGAAGATTGAGTCGCCAAGACCTCAATATAAACTGAGGAAACTCACGGAGGAGGATATTCCCGACCTGCAAATCTTGTTTCGGGAGACTGTTCTTCATGTAAATGCGCGGGACTACACCCGCGAAGAGGTGGAGGACTGGGCTTCGTGCGGGGATAGTGCGGAGCACATGAAAGACCTTTTGGTGCGCAATGACTACGTCGCGGCATTGAACGAACAGGGTGAAATCATCGGCTTCTCGTCGATGAATGCCGAAGGCTATCTGCATTCGCTCTTCGTGCACAAGGATTATCAGCAGGTCGGCATCGGGAGTTTGCTGCTTTCGGCTGTGGAAAAAAAAGCCCGGGAATATGGAGTCGCAGAAATCACCTCCGAAGTGAGCCTGACGGCCCGCCCTTTCTTCGAGAAGAGAGGGTACGAGGTGTTAAAGGTCCAGAAACGCCGGGCAAATCGGTTGGAACTGACCAATTTTATGATGCGAAAGCGTCTCAAAGACTGACACAATCATCCCTTTCCACCCGTTCGCAAAGATCCGACTTGCCGGCATCGGCTGCAAGACTGTACGGAGCGTCCCCCGTGGAGACGGCCTTGCAACCGACACCACCAAGCCCGGGCTGGTCGCTATCGGGAGGAAGGGGATGGATTGGGAAAGCTGGATAATCTCACAAAAACACCACCTTGTGCCGGCGGATGCAGGCCAAACGGTCGTTTCCTCGTTGGTTAACGGGTATAATCACGTCGTAACGAAGCGGTTGTGCCCATCCGCCCAGCCGGTTGAGCAATCCGTAGCGGCCTCGGCGACCGATGATATTGAATTGAGCATAGTGGTTGGTCAGCACATCGTATCGCGGAAGAATGATGGTGCGGCCCTCGAAATCCACCAGTCCGTATTTCCCGTTGCGGCGGATGCGCAGCAGGGTGTCGCCATAGGGTGCCGCACGGTCACAATCCAAACGAATGAGTCGCCCGCTGCGGATGCGCAACAGTGCGTACCCCTCGCCGTCGCGTACCAATGCCCGGTCCGTATCATCCAGCAGCCAGGCTTCGTCCCAATACGCCTTCGTAAGATGGCATCCGCCCGAGGTCTGAAATCCTGTCTTGCCATTTTTGTAGTAGTATCTGATTCCCATATACTCTGCCTTTTCGACAAAGTAAAAGCCCTGCTGTGCGGAATGGCGGCACAACAGGGCTGAATCTGGAGAAAAGAGGCTACAGCTCGATTGGTTCATTGTCCTGCAGACAGCGGATTGTCCGGTCGGGGAAGAGCGTGGCAAAGCGTTCCGGAACGGTGGTGTGAATCGGAATCAACAACCCGGGATCGACATGTCGGACAATCGACTGCAGCGATTTCGCATCGGCATGGCCGCTGGTATGGATGTGCGGATTGGCAAAACCCCGCTCCCGGATCCAATCCATGAATTCGGGCTCATCTTTTTCATACCCCTCCCAAATCGAGGTAACTACGACCGATGGCGTGTGGCTGTACTTCTGCATGTAGTACAGCATGGAAGGGCGGATGAGCCAGGCATATTTGCCCGGATTGCGTCCGATGTCTTTCGTGTCGACCGTCGAAAGTATCTTCAGACGCTCCACAATCTCCGGATTTCCGGCCTCTTCGAGCCGTTTCAATTGGGCGGGCAGGCAGAAATACCGGAAGACATCGTGTCCCTCGAACGGAGAGAGCGGCGACGGAATCGACGACTTGAAATGGTGGACCGCTTCCAGCACATACGCGACGTAGGTATCCACAATCAGTTTGCGCGAACAGACGAGCGCCGCCTTGTAGATCTGGACGATCCGGTCGATGTTCTGCCCCGAGCACCAGATGTAGTGCAGCTTGTCGGCATCGGTGCGGAACTGCTCCTTGAAACGTTCGCAAATCTCCGCTTCGCTCATACACTCCTTTTCGGTGGTCAGATTGGTCCCCTCGAGCAGCAAGCAGTCGACCTTCCGGGGCAGGTTGTGGTAGAGAAAGCCTTTCACCCCGTGACGGCGGATGTCTCCGCTGTAGAGGATTCGCCGGCCTTCGGCTTCGATCAGGAAGGCGCAGGCATCATAGGCTGCATGGTCGACCGTGTAGGGCGTGATGCGGATATCGCCCACGATTATCGGCTCGAACTTCCGGTCGTCAGCCTCCTTGGAGAGGACGTTGATATGGTGCAGATAGTCGGCATCGCCGCGTCCATGAATCACCTCGGTGACGTGCATCATGGCCGCCGTCCCGGCCGTAGCGTAGATGGCCACATCCCGGTGCGTATCGGGCAGCAGACCGTGGTGGTCGGCATGGTAGTGGCTGATGAAGATGGCATCGGCATCTTGTGCCCATTCGAGGGCCTCGCGGCGGATTTGCTCCTGCTGCTCCTGGGGCCGGGCGTCGAAATCGAGCGGCAGACCCAGATCGAGCAGGATTTTAGTCTGCCGGGTTCGTATCTCGACACAGCTGCCACCGATTTCGTGTGTCCCGCGGTGGATGGTTATCTGCATAGTTCTTTTTCTAGTGCAGCCTTATCCATAAGGCCGCTTTTGTATAATCCATATCCCATGAAGGAAGAGTTGAAAAAGAGACAATCCTCCATTTCCTGCAGTTCAAGCCGAAGTTGGGTACTTTGGGTTTTGTAATTCGCCAGTACGCAGGCAAACTCTACTTTGGGCTGGATCTGGGTTATGTCCCTATACTTGTCGGCGTTGTCGCCCAGTTTGAAGCCCGGAATCAATCCCAAGATCCGTTTTTGCCGGAACAGATTGAGCATGTCGTTCCGGAAGTTCTGGACCCGGTCTCGATCGGAGACGAAGTCGCGGAAATCGTCCTGGTGGATTTTCAATCCGGGAGATTCCGTTGTCTTGTCGTCTTTGATGCTTTGTGTCGATCGGATGGATTTGTATCCCTGTTTGACCTCTATGATAAACAGGCGGGGAATAGCCGTTTTCGCCAGTTTGTGGGCTGCCGGAGTCGATTCCCATTCCAGGGCAACGAGGTCGAAGCGTTTGTCTCCGTTTTGGTATTCGCTGTCGATGATAAAATAATCCGTATCGAAGGAGTTGCATGAATAATTGTTCTCCTTGATGATCATCTGTTGGATATCCTTTTCTCCCAGATGATTTTTCACATTGGTCGTGTAGATATCCACAATGTGCTTTGCTTCGGTAAGATAGGCATGTATGTTATCCAATGAGAATTGAGGAATCCGGGCTCCGGGCATATACCGGGGGTCAATACAGTCGTAATGATCTTTGTCCTCGAATATTCTAAGGACGGAACCTCCCCGATAATAGATCGAAACGTAGTTGCCTCTCATTTCGAGATCCAGCGAGTTGTCTGCCTTAACGTATTCCAGAATGGGCTGGAGATCGTTTTTGTCCATGAAGCGGTTCATGAACGATTCACTGATAGAGCGAGCCATCGCATTGAGATTTTAGGTTAAATTTTCTATAAATATACTACTTGTTTGTTTAATTCTTGATTTCATTTTGTGTCGAAACCGTGGATTTTATTGATTGTCTCTTCGAACGACAGAGCATCGCCTTTCGGCGGATCCCGATACTCGCTGGCAATACGCATGATCGGGGAAGCTAAACGTCCGAAACTGCCTTCGTCGACGTGGAGTTGTTGGTAGCCGCATGCGGTGCATGTGGCCGAATGGCTGCTGCGACCGCTCAGCGGGGACCCCGAGAAGGAGTAGATCAACATCCGTCCGCCGCATTTCGGGCATACGCGCGTGTAGCGCTCCTCGTATTCGGTCCATGCCCGGACCACCACGCCCAGTGGATAGGAGCCCGAATCCTTCATCGAGACGTAGGCCATGCGGATGCGCATCGGCGTGCGGGCTCCGAAGAGTTGCGGATTGGCAAGAATCCGTTCACGCTGGCGCCAGATAAGCGGCACCGATTTGGCAAAGAGGTCCTGGAGCCGTTGCTCTTCCCGCTTCTGTTGCCCTTGGCGGATCGGTTCAAACCAGGCCCGGACGAGTGATTCGGGGACGAGCAGTTTTCCTGCTTGCGCATCGATATGCAACCCGTTGTCTACGATTAACGATTCGTCGATCCGGAGTTGCAAGCCCTCGGCATTCTGCATCGTGTAGTTTCGGCCCTGTCGGTCGACGATATCGATTGGAATGAAGGCCTCTGCTGTTTTCGGAGCATCGGCCTGATGGCTGAACGTCCGGAACGAAGTCGCTGTTTTTTGAGTGTATTGTTTTTTCTTGTCAGTCATGGTCTTCGCCGTTTAAAATCTGGATGGCCCGTTCGGCATCCGCACGGGTAATGCCGATGTGGGGATCGGTTTGAATGAAATGCGGTCGCTGTTCCGGTCGGATATCCGCTTCATCGTCAAAAATCACATAGCGGTATGGCTTCGAAGCGTGCTCTTTCAGCCAACCACGTATCTCTTCGCCCTTGGCGGCTCCGGCCGTCTCTCCGGCGGACATTGGAAAGTTGGCATGCGGCGATTGACCGGTTACGCCAATCAGCTGCCCCGGCAGAGTCCGCTCATGCCACATGGCTCTCATCCGTTCCTCGCCCTCGAGACGCCATGACGAGGAGATGACCACCGCGGCACCGGTTGCATCGATAATCCGTCGCAGGTTCTCCACCGCTTCGGGGTCGAACAGATAACCGTAGTGGTCCGAAACCGGAAGCCCGTTCCTGCGCCGTTCGGCAATGTAATGCTCGGTATTCATCACGCCGTCGAAATCGAGAAATATCACTTTTGTGACGTTGTGATCGTAGAGAGCTCCGAGGGCCTCGATGATGCGCCGCATCTCTTCCCGTACATTGCCCGGCGAGAGCACCTCAAAGTTGCAGTGGCAGTTTAACATGGCCTGGTAAAACTCCGGCGTCGGTGCCACGTGAAATTCGAAGATGGCATAGTCATCGTGCGTTTCGACCTCCTGCTGCGAAGCATGGAGTGGCAGCGTGCGGAGATACTTGACGCCGTCGCCCGCGACCCGGACCCGAATCGTACAAGGGCGGATATCGTCGTAGACCGCCACGCCGAAGGCTCCGGCCAGGTAGCCGGCAGGATCCAGCTCCTTGGGCGGCGTAAAGCGATCGTCGGTCACGCGGATCTTCACCATGCGGTCCAGCGCATAGAGCTTGATCTTCGCATTGTCGGGCTTGTCGGCGTAGAGGTACCAGCGCCGGTCACGGAGCTTGACGAAAAGCGGCCGAAGACGGATATCGAAGGCCTCGTCCCCCGTGAAGGGCTGATAGGTAACGACCACCTGCCGGTTCTCGCGCATGGCGTCAAGCAGTTCGGGCAGATACCCCCGGGCCGAGGGAACCTCCTCGACCAGCACGCGGTTGTGCAGCGTGTGGGCCTCGCGCAGCGACTGCCCGACGGCAAAACTATCGAGCAACCAGTTTGTGATGTTGTGCGAGTTGAGATTCTCGCTGTTGGCAATGGAGTAACGGTTGGTGTGTTCGTCGCAGACAATCGAGAGGTCGAACAGTTCTTCGACCGCGTCGCGGTGGGAGTGGAAGGTCCGCCGTGCCAGCGGACGGCCGTCATAGAGCGCGCTGCGCTGCCAGCGGGCGCGGATCTCGGTCAACGTGATGGGGCCATAGCGATGAATCGTGTCGGCCAGCCAGATGTACCTTTTGAAGAGATTGGATGCCATGGTGTTTGTCTTTTTCTGGTACAAAGGTAGCAAGAGTATGTGCTGAAATAATGCGCATGGTCGGAATTTTCATACTTGCCGCTGATTTTTTCTCAAAAAGAGCGCGTACGCCGGATTCTGGCAGATTGGCTATTGAACTTTGCCGGAGATAAAACACGGAAATGATGGAACATCTTGAGACGAAGAAGGGCGCGAGCCCGAAAACTGAGGTTGATCCGCCATTGGTAAACAACCCGAAGGAGCCCGCATGGACCTTGATCGGAGCCATCGAGCGGATCGTGAATCTGGCCGTAGAACTGAATCTCGATGCTCTCTTCCACATAAAAGCCCATTCCGCATTGGCGTATGTGGCCGAGCGCATGTCGCTTGACGAGGAGCAGGCATTGGCCTTTGCCCTTTTTATGGAGAAATGCACCGATCCGCGGATTCAGATTAGCGATTTTTCCGACCTGATCGGTTGCCGTACGGTGCGGATCATTTCGTTGATGGCCGCAGCCGACCGCCTGGCACAGCGCCACCTCATCTGGCGCGTCAAAAAAGAGAACACGGTCTTCTACTCCGTCCCGATGGAGGTCGTGGAGGCCGTCAAGGAAAACCGCGCCTTCGAGCCGGCGCCCATCGACAACCTGACTGTCGAGCAGCTCTTCGACCGCATGGAGAAGATTCTTGACCGGATGAAAGAGGACCGGAATCTGCTGCTCGCCGATCTGGATGCGCTGGTGGCAGCCAATCCGGGATTGCCGTTCTGTCAGACGCTCCAAACCTATGATTTGTCGGAAAATGTGGAACGCCTGCTGTTTTACGTCTTCTGCCATCTCTATGTGAACAAGGGCAAGGCATACCTCCGGATGCGGGACTGGCAGGACTATTTTACGGGGGATGAGCAACGGTTCCTCTCCTGGATGATGAATGCCTCGGATCTCAAACTGTGCGAACGGAAAATCATCGAGCCCTATAACGCAAACGGATTGGAAGATCCGGAGTATTTCCACCTGACTCGCACGGCCCGGGAGGCTCTTTTCGTCGGATTGCGTTATGTCGAGCACAAGAGTCGCAAGGGGAGAGATCTGCTCGACTGCACGACCTTTGCCGCCAAGGAGCTCTTCTACAACCCGTCGGTGCAGCGACAGATTGACCGGCTGGGGGAACTCCTCGCCCCCGAACACTTCACCGACATCCAGCAGCGGCTGGAGGCCGGCGGCATGCGCAAGGGGTTTGCCTGCCTTTTCTACGGAGCGCCGGGAACAGGCAAGACCGAGACGGTCTACCAGCTGGCACGTCGCACGGGGCGTGACTTGATGGTTGTCGATGTTTCACAGATCAAGAGTTGCTGGGTCGGCGAAAGCGAGAAGAACATCAAGGAGGCTTTCGATCGTTACCGCGCCTATACCCGTTATTCGAAACCGGCACCCATACTGCTCTTCAATGAGGCAGACGCCGTGCTGGGCATCCGCCAGGAGGGAGCCAGCCAGGCCGTGGAGAAGATGGAAAACTCGATCCAGAATATCATTCTGCAAGAGATGGAGCAGTTGGACGGCATCATGATTGCCACCACGAACCTTACACGGAATCTGGACAAGGCTTTTGAGCGGCGTTTTCTCTATAAGATCGAGTTCGAGAAACCCTCGACGGAGGCGAAGAGTCGGATCTGGCGGTCGATGATTCCGACACTCGACGAACGAACGGCAGCCATGCTGGCTGCACGGTACGATTTCAGCGGCGGGCAGATCGAGAACATCGCCCGCAAACGGACGGTCGATATGATCCTGCAGGGCGCGGAGCCTTCATTCGAGCAACTCGACGAATACTGTCGTTCGGAAATGCTCGGGCAGCCGGAGCGGTCGCGGCGCAAAATTGGATTTTGAGTTTGTATTTGGCCTGAAGATTTCTTATCTTTGTCGAAAGCATTGGGATGCAAACGAGTGCATGATGACCGCATCGCGGGAGTGACCTTCGAGGAAAATGCTTCATGTAATGCGCTGATTGTGAACAAGGAATATGCTTGGGTCGGAAATCCGTTTTCCGCTCCAAAGCAAAAGGGAGAATCTTCAGAGATTCTCCCTTTTGCTTTTGTATGCCGGTACATGAGGGACTCGGCACATGCGACCTCAAAGCGCCCCTTCCAGGGGTCGGGGGTGTCTGCTGAAATTCGCGGAACCGCTCGCGCGCAGCGCGAGTGCGAGTCCCGTTTTCCGCTCCAAAACAGGAGGGAAGAATCCAAAAGGTTCTTCCCTTTTTCTTTTGTATGCCGGGTCATGGAGGACTCGGCACATGCGACCTCAAAACGCCCCTTCCAGGGGTCGGGGAGGGGCGAAAAGGAGGCGTCAGGGCCGATGGGACGGCTAAGGATGGGGCCGCAGCAGGATGGAGTGGTAGCAGGATAGGGCCGCAACCGGATGGGTATCGGCTGCAACCGATGAGATGAGCCGGTCGAAAAGGAGGGCAGACCACCCTGCATGCAAGTCCCGTTTTCCGCTCCAAAGCAAAAGGGAGAACCTTCCGAAGGTTCTCCCTTTGCCTGTTCTGCGGTTGCAGTCCGGGGGTGGCGCCGCCCCCGGATGCTCCGGATGTTCCGGATGTTCCGGATGTTCCGGATATTCCGGATAGTTCGGATGCCCTGGATGCCCTGGACTCCCCGGATGCTCCGGGCCGGCGGGGCGGAAGCGCCCCGATGGCGTTTTCTGCTGTCGGTTCGGTCGTCCGGTCCGTCGCGCATCCGTCGGGGAGGCTGTTGCGCGCAATCAGCGCTGCTCCGACGGCTGTTCCGCATCCGTGCGTGTGCGGCGCCAGCGGGCGGGCGAGCACTCCTCGTGCTCCTTGAAGATGCGGGTGAAGTGGCTCTGCGAGAGAAAGCCCGACTTCTCCGATATGTCGTGGATGGTCAGCTCGGGCGAACGGAGCAGCAGCCGCTTGGCATATTCGATGCGCAGCTTCGCAATCCAGTCGCGGAACGAAAGGCCGTGGATGCTCTTGATGTAGCCCGAAAGGTAGGTGCGGTTGGTGTGGAGTTCGTCGGCCAGCTCCTTGATTGTGAGCCCCGGGCTGAGGTAGCTCTCGGAGGCGACCCATGCCTCGAGCCGGGCGCCGAGGTCGAGGCCTGAGCGCGCCGCATCGCCCGCGGGCTCGTCGTCGGGGATGAACCCCTCCTCGCACGAAGGCATCTCGTCCTCGAGCGCACGCTCCACCTGTTCGTAGAAGAGCAGGTAGTTGAGGTAGGAGCAGTAGAGGTAGATGTAGAAGGGTACCGACGAGAGAATCCACAGGAAGATGTAGCGGTCGGGCAGGAAGGTCAGCACGCCGCATCCGACGCCGAAGATGACGGCCCAGTAGGTGAAGATGGAGAGCCAGCGGATGTAGGCGGCGATGTCGTCGGAGTGGGTGTCGTCGAAGAGCCGCACGGCGCGGCGGTAGGCGCGGACGAGGCGGCGGGCCAGCCACAATCCGTAGCAGACCAGCCAGGCGGCCATCGCCGTCAATCCAATCTTTTGGAGCAGACCGTCGGGCAGCCACAGCAGGATGAAGCCCGAGAAGAGCGAGAAGAGCACCCATGCGGTGAGGTGGAACACCATGCGGCGGCGTGTGATGTAGAAGCGGTCGAGTAGCGTGGTGAGTGCCGAGCTGAAGAGCCAGTAGCAGAGGAAATAGGTCGAGAGGTTCATCAGGATGGCCGCATTGGTGTCGCGGAAGCGGATTCCCACGAAGAGGTGGACCGCATAGTTGGCCGCCAGGAGCAGCAGTGCCACGCCCATGATGCGCCGCGAGCGGAGGTAGTTGGCGAAGATGGCCTTGTCGGGAGTCCGGGCGAACAGGAGGTAGGCGCCGAAGAAGAGCATCAGCGGCAGGGCGATGCAGAGCGAATGTTCGTAGAGCGGCAGATTCATGGAGCGGCGGATTTAACGGGTTGCACGCTGGAGACCGTATGGCGGCGGAGCTTCCTGGTGCCGGTTCCGTTGCGGGGTGCCCTTCGGTGGGGGCACCCTGTATGGCGCACGGCAGGAGTCCCGGGGCTTTCCCCTCCGAAGCCGGGGCTGGGCCGACGATGCGTCGTCGAGGCGGTTCGCGTAAGGCAAAGGTAAGCAATAATTCGGTTGGGCGTTCGATTTTTTGTATGAAAAGGCCGGCGGCGATGCTTCTCCGGTCGGCGGCGATGCTTTCCCGGCCGGCGGCGATGCGAATCGCCGGGGCGCAGACGGTCGGGAAAAAGCCCGGCACCGGTGCGGGTGTCGGGCTTTTGTGCAGGAGGTCCGTGCGGAGAGCGGGCTCAGTTGACCACCACCGTCGGGAAGTACTCGCGCAGCAGCGCAGCGGCGCGGTCGAGCTCCTCGGGGGTATTCTCGCGCACGTCGCGGAGTCGGTACTCGAGCCCCATTGCCTCGTACTTGTGGACGCCGAGCGTGTGGTAGGGGAGCAGCTCGACCCGCTGCAGCGAGCCGTAGCCGCCGAGCTCCCGGCCCAGTGCGCGGATATCCTCCTCGGCGTCGCTGTAGCCCGGTACGAGCACATAGCGCAGCCAGAAGGGCTTGCCGTGCTCCTCGAGCCAGGCGGCCGTGCGCAGCGTCTGGGCATTGTCGCGCCCGGTGAGCAGGCGGTGGCGCTCCGGGTTGGCCTGCTTGACGTCGAGCAGCACCAGGTCGGCGAGCGTGAAGAGCTCCTCGACGTCGGGATTCCAGAGCGAGCCGTTGGTGTCGATGCAGGTGTGGATGCCCTCCTCGCGGAGCATGCGCAGCAGCGGCACGAGCGCCCGGGCCTGGAAGGTGGGCTCGCCTCCCGAGAAGGTCACGCCGCCCCGCCGGCCGAAGAAGGGGCGCTGGTCGACGGCCATGCGGAGAATCTCTTCGGGCGGCGTCGGCTGCCCGCCGCAGGCCTCAATCGTGTCGGGGTTGGCGCAGTAGAGGCAGCGGAAGTTGCAGCCCTGGAGAAAGACGACCAGCCGCAGCCCGGGGCCGTCGAAGGTTCCCATCGATTCGTAGGAGTGTACGCGAAGCATCGTCGTGTGGTGTTGTGTGCAGGTGCACGGTTCGGAACAAAGCCGGGAGCCTCCGCAGCGGAAGCTCCCGGTCGTAGCAGGTGTCGGATGGCTACATCCGCTCGTGGAAGCTGCGGCTGATGACCTCCAGCTGGTGCTCGCGGCTCAGCTTGGTGAAGTTCACCGCGTAGCCCGAGACGCGAATCGTCAGCTGCGGATACTTCTCGGGGTGTTCCATCGCATCCTCGAGCATCTCGCGGTTGAGCACGTTGACGTTGAGGTGGTGGGCACCCTTGGTGAAGTAGCCGTCGAGCATCGTCACCAGATTCTCGACCCGCTCCTCGGGCGTGGGGCCCAGCGATTTGGGAACAATCGAGAAGGTGTTCGAGATGCCGTCCTGCGAGTCGCGGTAGCGCAGCTTGGCCACCGACGAGAGCGAGGCGATGGCGCCGCTGCGGTCACGGCCGTGCATGGGGTTGGCACCCGGTGCGAAGGCGACACCCTTGGCGCGGCCGTCGGGCGTGGCGCCGGTCTTCTTGCCGTACATCACGTTCGAGGTGATGGTCAGCAGCGAGAGGGTCGGCCGGGCGTTCTTGTAGACGGGCAGCTTCTTGAGCTCCTCGCTGAAGTAGTAGACCAGGTCGACGCCGAGGTGGTCGACGCGGTCGTCGTTGTTGCCGAAGCAGGGGAAGTCACCCTCGACCTCGAAGGCGTCGGTGAGTCCCAGGGCGTTGCGGCGTGCCTTAACACGGGCGTACTTGATGGCCGAGAGCGAGTCGATGGCAATCGAGAGGCCCGCCACGCCGTAGGCGAGGTTGATGCGCGGGTCGGTGTCGATGAAGGCCATCTGCGCCTTCTCGTAGTAGTACTTGTCGTGCATGTAGTGGATGATGTTCATCGCCTCGTTGTAGACGCGGGCAATCTCCGTGAGGACCTTCTTGTAGTTGGACATCACCTCCTCGAAGCGCAGCACATCGCCCGAGAGTTCGGGGATGCCCTTCACCATCAGCGTGCCGGTGTTCTCGCAGCGGCCGCCGTTGATGGCCAGCAGCAGCGCCTTGGCCAGGTTGGCGCGGGCGCCGAAGAACTGAATCTGGCGGCCGATGTCCTGGTAGGACACGCAGCAGGCGATGCCGTAGTCGTCCGAGCCGCGCACCTCGCGCATCAGCTCGTCATTCTCGTACTGGATGGAGCTGGTGTCGGCCGAGACGCGGGCGCAGAACTCCTTGAAGCCGGCGGGCAGCTCGGGGCTCCAGAGCACCGTCATGTTGGGCTCGGGCGAGGGGCCGAGGTTGTAGAGCGTCTGCAGGAAGCGGAACGAGGTCTTGGTCACCTTCGTGCGGCCGTCGTTGAAGCGTCCGCCGATGGCCTCCGTGACCCACGTGGGGTCGCCGGCGAAGATGTCGTTGTAGGACTGCATGCGCAGGTGGCGCACCATGCGGAGCTTGATGACGAACTGGTCGATGAGCTCCTGGGCGAAGCGCTCGTCGATGAGGCCGTGCGTGAGGTCGTACTCGATGTAGATGTCGAGGAACGACGATACGTTGCCCAGCGACATGGCGGCGCCGTCCTGCTCCTTGACGGCGGCCAGATAGGCCATGTAGACCCACTGCACCGCCTCGCGGGCCGAGGTGGCCGGACGGCTCAGGTCCAGACCGTAGTATTCGCCCATGGTGCGGATGTCCTTCAGCGCCTTGATTTGCTCGGCGACCTCCTCGCGCAGGCGGATGCGCGCCTCGGTCATCGGACCGGTGAGGTTGCGCAGGTCCTCCTGCTTGGCCTCGATGAGGCGGTCGGTGCCGTAGAGGGCCAGGCGGCGGTAGTCGCCGATGATGCGGCCGCGGGCGTAGTTGTCCGGAAGACCCGTCAGGAAGCCCAGCGAGCGGAACGAGCGGATTTCCTCGGTGTAGACGTCGAAGACGCCGTCGTTGTGGGTCTTGCGGTAGTGGGTGAAGATGTCACGCACGCGCTCGTCGACGTCGGTGCCGTTTTCGCGGCAGGCGCGCGAGACGACGTTGATGCCTCCGAAGGGCTTGATGGCGCGCTTGAGGAGCTCGTCGGTCTGCAGACCCACAATCAGCTCGTTCTCGCGGTCGATGTATCCGGCCTTGTGCGAGGTGATGGTCGAGACGGTCTTGTTGTCGAGCGAGCGGATGCCGTTGTTGCGGCGCTCCTCCTCCAGGGCGGCCAGGCAGAGTTCCCAGATGCGTCGGGTGCGTGGCGTCGCTCCTTCGAGGAAGGATGCATCGCCCTCATAGGGGGTGATGTTGCGGCGGACGAAGTCCGTGACGTTGATTTCTTTGCTCCAAAGCCCGTCGTTGAAGGTTTTGTTCAATTCCATGCGTGTTTGTCCAATATGAGATTAAAACTGTATGATTTCGGAGCCGCAAAGGTACGTTCTTTTTCCCGAAAAATCGAAAAATCGGCCCCTCTGCACCGCAAAATACCCGATTTTGGGGAGGGAGCCGCGCGGGTTCGGAACGTTTTTTTAGCTGCCCGCAGCGGCGCATGTCGCGGAAAATAGATACCTTAGCACCGTAAAACCGATATTCCCATGGAAGAATTGACACTCACGACGCCGGCGCTGCTCTTTTCGGCCATTTCGCTCATCCTGCTGGCCTATACCAACCGTTTCCTCTCCTACGCGCAGCTCATCCGTTCGTTGCGCGAACAGCACCGGCTGCAGCCCTCGAAGGTGACGCGGGCGCAAATCGACAACCTCCGCCTCAGGCTGCGGCTCACGCGTTCGATGCAGTCGCTCGGGGTGGCGAGCCTGTTCCTCTGCGTGGTGACGATGTTTCTGATTTACGTGGGGTTGCAGTCCCTGTCGGCCTATGTCTTCGGCGTGGCGCTGCTCTGCCTTATCGGTTCGCTCGGCATCTCGCTGCACGAGGTCCGCATCTCGGTGCGTGCGCTCGAAATCCACCTGCACGACATGGAGGAGTGAGTACTCCCGGTCGGGTGGGGGCGGAGGCAGCCCCGATACCGGGTTCCGGGGCAAAAAAATCCGAAGCCGCTGCATGACCTGCGGGTCACAGCGGCCTCTCCCAATCCGGTGTATGAAGAAAAAGCAGGTTTCCCGTTCACGAAGGGAGCGGCAGGGTCCTCGGACCGGGCGTTCCCGCGGGTGAATCCGGAAAAGAGCTTTCGGGTCTATCGCATCTCTGCTCCTTTCGACCACAAAGATAGGGCAGTGGTGTTGCGCCCCGATGTCGGAGGTGTGACATTCCGACGACAAAAAAAGCCCCGGTGTTGCCGGGGCTTTTTCCGTATGCCGCAGGAGCGTGCGGGCTACTGCTTGTGTTCGAGGAAGTAGCTCTGCGACTTGAGCAGGTTGCGCGCCTGCAGCACCATGGTCTTGGTCTCGTTGAGCACCGTCAGGTAGAGGACGCTCGAACGCGTGCCGGTGCTCTCGTCGTCGTGGATGCGGCGCAGCTGGCTCTTGACGGCCCCCACGATGGTCTCGAAGAGACGGTCGCGCATGACCAGCACCTCGTCCAGGTCCGAGAAGTCCTTCGAGCGGAGCATCTCGTTGATTTTGTCGAAGATGGCCTCCACGTCGTCGTTCACGCGCATCAGGTCGACAATCTGCTCCTTCGAGAGACCCTCGTGGTTGTTGTCGATGTGCTCGAAGGCCGGGCGCGTGATGTGGATGAGCGCCTTGGTCACCTCCGAGAGGTAGTCGGTCACCTGTACGTAGAAGTGTCCCGTGTCGATGTCGCTGTTGCGCAGGCGGCGCAGCGTGGGCATGATGCCGTACTTGCGGGCGCGGGCCTCCTCGAAGAGCTTGTTCGAGGCCTGCACCATCTCCTTGAGCACCTTGCGGTTCTCCTTGAAGACGGCCACCAGCGTGCGGTTGTAGATGCGCGTCACCTGCTCCATGGTGGTGCAGACCTCCTCGATGCAGGTGTAGAGCACGTCGTCCGAGGTTTCGGCCTGTTCGATGCGGGACTTCTCGGCCTCCTCCTTCAGCGCCGGGGTCTTGCGGTGGCTGCGGATGAGCAGCCAGGCGCAGAGGGCCGTGAGTGCCACGGCGGCAATCCATCCGCCCCAGAGCAGCAGCAGCGTGACGCCCAGTGCGATGACGAAACCGCCCAGTGCGGTGACGAACCAGCCCGAGATGACGGCCATCACGCCCGTGATGCGGTAGACGGCGCTCTCGCGGCCCCACGAGCGGTCGGCCAGCGACGAACCCATGGCCACCATGAAGACCACGTAGGTGGTCGAGAGCGGGAGCTTGTACGACGTGGCGATGGCGATGAGAATCGAGGCGGCCGTCAGGTTCACCACGGCGCGAATCATGTCGTAGGGGGCCGACGAACGCTCCTCGACGGGCAGCGGCTCGAAGCGGCGGTCGATGGCCGCCTGCATGCGTGCGGGGATGATGCCCGACCAGAAGTTGTTGAGGACGAGCGTCGAACGCACCAGTACGCGCGAGATGAGCGTCGAACCGAAGCGCTCGTCACCCTCGTGCTGCGAGGCGAGCGAGAGCTCGGTTTCGGTGACGTGGCGCGACTTCTTGGAGAAGAAGAGCGTCAGCACCATGATGATGCCGGCGACGGCCAGCAGCAGGAAGTCGGCGCGTGCGGGGTTCATCAGCTGACCCATGGTGAGCTGCTCGGTGCCGGCCTCCTGGGCGATGCGGTAGGAGTCGTATCCGGCCAGCGGCACGCCGATGAAGTTCACCAGGTCGTTGCCGGCGAAGGCGAGCGCCAGCGAGAAGGTGCCGGCCAGGATGGTGATGCGCATGATGTTGAAGCGCATGCGCTGGAGCAGCCACAGCACGATGGCCGAGGCGACCCAGAGCACCAGCAGCGTCAGCAGCGTGTGTTCGCCGACATATTCGTTGATATGGGGCGGGATGAGTCCCGAGCTCTTGAGTCCCTTGAAGAGGGCGAAATAGATGATTCCGGCGAAGGAGATGCCGCACCATACGGCGCCGAAGCGGCGGAATACGGGGGCATAGCGGAACGAGAAGATGAGCCGCGAGATGTACATGAAGAGGATACCCGCGCCGAAGGCCAGTGCCACCGAGACCAGAATGGCCGCGATGATGACCATCGCCTTGCCCGAATTGATGAACTGCGAGAGGTCGGCGAGCGTGAAGGCCGGGTCGATGGCGATGCGGTGCAGTGCGGCGGCGACGGCGGCTCCGAGCAGGCCGAAGACCATCGAGACGGTGGTCGACGTGGGGAGTCCGAGCGTGTTGAAGAGGTCGAGCAGCAGCACGTTGCCCAGCATCATGCCCAGAAAGAGCATCATCACCTCGGGGAAGGTGAACTCCGAGGGGTAGAAGACGCCGCTGCGGGCCACCTCCATCATGCCGCTCGAGGTGAGCGTACCGATGAGGATACCGGCGGCGGCGACCCACAGAATCGTGCGGCGCGGCGCCACCTTCGAACCGAGGGCCGAATTGAGGAAGTTGACCGCGTCGTTGGCCACGCCGACGACGATGCCCAGTACGGCCAGCACGGCCAGTACGATGACGATGAATGTGAAAAGCGGTGACATATATCCGGTTGGTAAGGTTTCGTTGCCTCCATGCCGAGGCCGCTTCGCGGCACTTCGGCGCCGTAAAGGAACGAAACGGATGTTACAAAGCCGTTACAGCCGGATGTCGTATCGGTTAATGTCGCCTCTACGACCGTTTGCGGAGCGTGAAGCGGAATTCGAGCCCGCCCTGCGGACGGTTGAGCGCCGTGATGGTGCCGCCGTGGATGGCGATGGCGTTGCGGACAATCGAGAGGCCGAGTCCCGTGCCGCCCATCTTGCGCGAGCGCCCCTTGTCGACGCGGTAGAAGCGTTCGAACAGGTGGGGCAGGTGCTCCTCCTCGACGCCGATGCCGTTGTCGGCGAAGGAGATGGTGTAGCTCTCGGCATCCTCGTCGAGCAGCCGGATGAAGATGTCGCGTCCCGAGGAGTAGGCCGTGGCGTTGTCCGCCAGGTTGCGGAATACGGAGCTCAGCAGCGAGGGGCTGCCGCAGATTTCGAGCGGGCGGGGGAAGTCGCAGTGGACGCGCAGCCTCCTCTCGGGCGGCAGCAGCTGGATGTCGGCGGCGATATCGGCGATGATGTCGTTGAGCACGACGCGCTCCTTGCCGATGAGCTGGCTCCCTTCGTCCATGCGGGTGATGAGCGAGACGTCGGTGAGCAGCTGACGCAGGCGGCTGGTCTGCGCCAGACTCTTCTCGATGAAGGTCTGCCGTTTGGCGGCATCGATGCCGGGGTTGGCCTGCAGCGTCTCCAGATAGCCCTGGATGGCCGCCACGGGGGTCTTCAGCTCGTGGTTGATGTTGTTGGTGAGCTGTTTCTTGATGCGGATTTTCTCCTGCTCCTCGTGCAGCATGAGTTCATGCTGGCGGTCGCGCTCGGCCGTGGTTTTCTGCAGACGGGCGTAGAGCCGGATGATGTTGTTCGAGATGTCGCCCAGTTCGTCGTGGGGGAAGCGCTCCTGCTCGTCGATGACCTCGCCGCGCTCGGCGTGCTCGGCAAAGTCGCGCAGACGCACGATGTTGTGGCCCAGCCGGCGGGTGGCGAAGTAGCCCGCCACGCTCATCAGCAGCGTGACGCCCAGCATGAACCACAGGAAACTCCGGTCGGCGGCCAGCACCTCGCTCAGCTCCACGTTGTAGGGCAGCGCCGTGCGGACGATGAGGCTGTCGCCCCGCATGGCCGAATAGAAATAGTGTTCGTGGGTGCTCTCCGAGAGCCGTTCGAGCGTGTACCCCGTGCCGTCGGCAAGCGCCCTGCGCACCTCGGGGCGGTCCAGATGGTTGGCCAGCCGGGCCGTGTCGCTGCGCGAGTCGAAGTGGACGCGGCCGCTGCGGTCGAGAATCGTCAGCCGCAGCCCCGGGAAGTTCGCGGCGCACTGCGCCATGAGGGCATCGGGCCGCGCGCCGGCCGACAGTTCGTCGAGCAGCCGCAGGTTGAGCAGCTGGAGCCGGGCGTCGAGCCGCTCGATTTTGAAATACTTCTCGCGGCCGTACTGATAGACGACGAAGCAGCCCACCAGCACCCACGAGATGCCGAGCAGCAGCAGGAAGAGCCGGCGGTGGTAGGAGAGCCTAAGCTTCGAAACCGTAGCCATAGCCCGGGCGGGTGACGATATGTTCGCCGCAGGCGCCGATTTTGCGGCGCAGGCGGGTGATGTTGACGTCGATGGTGCGGTCCAGAACGATGACTTCGTCGCTCCAGACGCGGTGGAGAATCTCCTCGCGCGAGAAGATGACGCCCGGGTGGCTCAGCAGCAGCGCCAGAATCTCGAACTCCTTCTTGGTCAGGCGCAGTTCTTCGCCGTCGAGCGTGCTCGTCTTGCTGCGCAGGTCCATGCGCAGGGGGCCGTATTCGAGCGTCTCGGGCTCCTCCTCGCGGTGTGCCGTGCGGCGCAGGACGCTCTTGACGCGGGCCAGCACCTCGCGGATGGAGAAGGGTTTGGTGATGTAGTCGTCGGCGCCGAGGTTGAGTCCCGCCACCGTGTCGTCCTCGGTGTCCTTGGCCGTGCAGAAGATGATGGGAACGGCGGCCGTTTCGGGGTTGGCCTTCAGTTGCTGGGCCATGCGGAAACCGCTCATCTCGCCCATCATCACGTCGAGCAGGATGAGCGAATAGCGCTCGGGATGCATCGTGAGGGCCTCTTCGGCGCTGTAGGCCACGTCGGCCTCGTAACCTTCGACCTCGAGATTGAACTGCAGGATTTCGCAGAGCGACTCTTCGTCGTCTACCACCAGAATTTTGTGTTTTGCCATAGCTGCCTTTTTGCGGTCGTCCGGGGGCGCGTCGCGGGGTCGGACGCTGCCCGGTGTCCCGATTCCGCCTCAAAATTACGAAACGGTTTCGGGAATGAGCGCTCCCCGGCGCATATTTCATGCAAATGTAACACGTTTACAAGAGCGGATTGCCGGTCGGGCGGGTGGGATTTCGGCTCTTTTTTGGGAGGGGTACGGCACCGGCGAGCGGCGAGAAAAAGGCGCTGCGGGCAGCTCCCCCCCCCTCGCGGCGGGCGGTGCTACTTCCTTTGCCGCGGTGCGGCCGCGGGCTGCGGCTCGTCGTCGGGCAGCGAGAGCTGCTGGCGGACCGACTCCTCGTGGATGGCCTGCAGGACGCTCCGCATGAATTCGGGGGCCATGCCCAGCGCTTCGGCCTCGGCCGTGCGGCGCGAGAGCAGCTCCTCGTAGCGGCGCGACTGGAGCACCGGCATCGCGTGGTCGCGCTTGTAGCGGCCGATGCGGCGCGAGACGGCCATGCGGCGGTCGAGCAGTTCGACCAGCTGGTCGTCGAGGCGGTCGATTTCGAGCCGCATCTCGGCCAGCCCGTCGCTCGTGTCGGCGACGCGGCGCGGCGAGAGACGGGCCGTGAGCTCTTGCAGCTGCCCGGGGGTGAGCTGCTGTCCGGCGTCGCTCCATGCACGGGCAGGGTCGCAGTGCACCTCGACCATCACTCCGTCGAAGCCCAGCTCCATGGCCTGGCGGGCGAGCGGGGCGACCAGTTCGCTCCGGCCGCCGATGTGGCTCGGGTCGCAGAGCAGCGGCAGCTCCGGCATGCGGCGGCGCAGCTCGATGGGGACGGCCCACTGGGGCGGGTTGCGGTAGCCGCTGCGGTCGGCGGCCCCGAAGCCGCGGTGGACTGCCCCGATGCGCGTGATGCCGGCGTTGAGCAGCCGTTCGATGCCGCCGACCCAGAGGTCGATGTCGGGGCTCACGGGGTTCTTCACCAGCACCGGGACATCGTGGCCCTGCAGCGCGTCGGCGATTTGCTGTACGGCAAAGGGGTTCGAGACGGTGCGGGCGCCGAGCCACAGCAGGTCGATGCCGGCGTCGAGCGCCGCGGCGACATGCTCGCGTGTGGCCACCTCGGTGGCGGTGTACATCCCCGTCTCGCACCGCACGCGTTGCATCCACGCCAGCCCTTCGGCGCCGACCCCTTCGAAGCCGCCCGGCTTGGTGCGGGGCTTCCACAGCCCGGCGCGGAAGATGCGCACCCCCTGTGCGGCCAGCGCACGGGCGGTGTCCAGAAGCTGTGTTTCGGTCTCGGCGCTGCAGGGCCCGGCGATGAGCAGGGTCCGTTCGGGGTCGATGTCGGGGAAAAGGGGGCGAAGCGTCTTCATCGGTTGCACGACGCGGCGGCATGTCGGCCGCCGTCATTTTGGTTTTCGACAGCAAAGATAGCGTTTTGTCTCCATATTTGTGTCCGTCCGCCGCAATGGCCTGCGGCGGGGGCTTGGGGTGCGTCCGTCTGCCACGCGGAGCGCGGCGGCATTTTTTCCCGGCTGTCGGGCCCCGACGGTCGAAACGAACGAACCGCGCATCGTTCGTGATGCGCGGTTCGCGTGTGCGGAGTTGCGGTCCGGGCGGAAGGTCCCGGCCGTTTCCGGGGATTAGTCCTCGAGCTCGGCGCCCCAGGCCACCTCGGTCCCCTCGGGGAAGTTCAGGTCGCGGCCGTTGCCCGACGAATCCTTGAGCGTCGTGCCTTCGCCCTCGTTGATTTTCCAGTAGGCGTACATCTCCTCCTTCGAGGGATTCTCGACCGTACGCAGGTTGGCGCGGATTTCCTCCTGCGTGAGGCAATCCTTCCACATGCGGATTTCGCCAATCAGGCCGTTGAAGTAGTAGCTGCTCGTCGTGTTGCCGAACTGGAAGCCCGTGAGCGTGTAGCCCACCTGGAAGCGCTGGCTCGACGTGGGGCCGAAACGCTTCGTGGGAGCCGCCTCGGCAATCAGCTCGCCGTCCAGATAGTAGCGATAGGCCACCTCCTGGTTCTGCCCCGTCTGCGTGCCGTCGCACGTAATCGAGATGGTGTGCCACGTGCCGGGCGTAATAATCTTGTTCTGCGAGGCGAGCGTCAGGTCGCACTGGCGGTTGCCGATGTTGCTGGCTCCCTCCTCGTCCGTGACGCGGATTTCGCATCCGCTGAAGGCCTCGTTGTTGTTGCCCGTGTCCTGACCGCGCCACGTGCCGATGTAGTTCACGCTGCTGTGCCAGCCGTAGCAGAAGATGCGCATCTCGAAGGTGTGGGTGTTGCCCTCGATGGTCACCACCTCGTTGTCGGGCAGCGAGAGGGTGCGGTACATGGCGCTCGAGTAGGTCTGCATCGAGAGGCCCGGGGTGTAGATGAGCTCCCGGTCGACGTCGAGGGCGATGTAGTGGGCCAGGCTGCTGCAGTCGACCTTGTCGGCAATGGTATCGTCGATGACGGCCACAATCGGCAGCAGATACTGCGTGCCCTTCTGCAGGCCGAAGAGCGTGCCGGTGAACTCGACCGTCAGCGCGTTGGACTCCGTCTCGCCGGCGGCGATGATGAAGTTGTCGTAGGGAATGCGGTAGATGTTCGTCGGCATGACGACGTAGGAGGTGCCGTGCTCGGCGTTGTAGGCCTCGACGAGCGACTCGTCGACGCGGATGTCACCCATGGCGGTGATGTCGGACGCCTGGTCGAGCGTCAGCGTGAAGGAGTGGCTGTAGGAGCCCGTCAGCACCTCGTCGCAGGTGACGGCCACGGGGGTCTGGCTCCCCGCCTCGGGCAGCGAGACGTTCGGCCGTACGGCCGTCGTCTCGTCGTCCGAGCAGGATACCGACGCCAGAGCAAAGACTCCGGCGGCGCAGAGCGCCAGAAGGTTCTTTATGTTCTTTTTCATGGTTCGTGTCGGGTTGTGGGTTTATTCAACGCATTTGTTGTAGTCGTCATCGGTCCACTGGATGGTGATGCCGTTCGTGTAGGCGATGTCGCGCTTGTTGGGCGAGAGGTCGTAGAAGGTGGTGCCTTCACCCTCGTTCATGCGCCAGTAGGAGACCAGACCGTCGGTCGAGGGGTCGACGCCGCAGATGCTGGCCTTGATTTCGCGGGCCGAGAGGGCGCGCGTCCAGAGGCGCATCTCGTTCAGACGTCCGTAGAAGAGCTGCGAGGATTGGTAGCCCGACGAAGGCATGCCGATTTGGACACCGTAGAGCGTATATTCATAGGGGGCGACGGTAATCGAGTTGTCCTTCTCGCCGTCGATGTAGAGCGTCAGCGTGCTGCCGTCGTTGACCAGCGCCACGGCGTACCAGCGGTTGGTCGCAAAGCGCGTGTTGGAGGACATCTTGCCCTGCTTGGTGGTCACGTGCAGCTGGTTGGGGTCGTCCGTACCCTCGCCGAAGCGGAGCAGGTTCTGGTCGCACTTGAAACCGCCGTCGTCGATGGCGCCGCCCTCGACCGAGGTTTCGTTGCCGCCGAACGAGCAGACGCGCGTCGTACCCGAGGCGCCGACCGAACGGAACTTGTCGGCATAGATTTTCACCTCCCACGTGTAGACCGGCAGCGACGGGATGGGGTCGGGCAGCAGGAACTGGTAGGCCATGGCGGCATCACCCACGTAGGGGGCCTTGAAGCGGATGGTGCGCGACACCTTGAGGTAGATGGTGCGGCTGGCCTCGATGACCGGGAAGTTCACATCCTTGATGGTGACGGGAATCACGTAGACGCGGCCCGTGACGAACTGGCTGTCGTCGACAATCGTCACCTCGGCCGAAGTCGAGACGGCCTGGCCTTCGGGAATGGTCACCACGTCGGTCGAGAGCGTGCAGGCTCCGTCGGGGATGGGGAAGTAGTTGGTGCCCATCTTGGCGTTGTAGGCATCGACGAGCGAGGTGTCAATCTCCACGTGGGCCGTCAGCGGTGAGCTGACCTGGACCGTCGACGAGACGGTTACCGAGTAGGACGAGGGCAGTGCGTCGATGGCGAACGAGACCATCGGGTCGGAGGAGGTGCCCGTCATCAGGACGGCATCTCCGTATTCGTCGGCCTCCTGGCAGGCCGTGAAGCCTGCGGCCAGGAGCAGCAGCACGGCCGCTGCTCGCAATATTCTATTGGTCTTTTTCATCGGTTTGGCTTGTTAGGTCGGGTTATTTGTTGGCAGGATTCTGTTCCTGGATGCCGCGGCGCAGCGAGTAGTAGGGGATGGCCTTCTGCTCGATGTCGCCCAGCGTGGCGTTGGCCGGACGGGTGGTGTTGTACTCATACTCGAAGTAGTAGCCGCCGAAGCCGCCCTTGCGTCCCTGGGTGGGGTTCCAGCGGGCCATGCCGATGACCGAGTAGAGGGGGTTGCCCCACGAGTCGACCTGGTTGCCGTCCTCCTCGGTGAAGGCCACGCCGCCGTTCTCCCAGTACCAGCCCATCTGCTCCGTGGCGACGAACTTTTCGGGAGGACACCAGCTGCTCAGCTGGTCGAACTTGCTCTGCAGGCTTGCCGCGCTTCCGCACGAGTAGCATTGGCGTACGAAGTAGTCGACATAGGGCTCCGTCTCGGCGGGCGGCACCTGGCTGTAGAAGTCGACAATCAGCAGCTTGCCCGTGCCCGACTGCGGACCGAAGAAGCGGCCCAGCACCTGGATGAACTTGGTGAAGTTCTCTTCCTGCAGCCAGTCGCCTTCGGGCTCGTAGTCGAGGTCGATGCCGTCGAGCTCGTTGCGCAGCACGCAGCGGGCCAGATAGAGTGCGTAGGCCTCGATACCGGCGTCGTTCTTCTCGAACTCCGTACCCTCGATGCGGCAGATGCGGCACATGACGAAGCGCGTACCCTTCTGCTTGCGCACCTGCTGCAGCTCGCGGTAGGCGTCGGGCAGGTAGCGCTCGTTGAAGTCGCTCGACTCGACGTATTCGGGATTGTTCGACGGGATGGCCGACCAGAGGCTGACGATGTCCATGCTGTCGGGCAGACCCGTGAAGTGGAGACCCATCGAGGGCGACGAGTCGGAGGTGTAGCCGGCGTACCATCCGAAGCAGATGGCGTGGTCCGACTTCTTGTATTCGCGCAGGTTGCTGTAGTATTGGCTGTCGTAGGTGTTGGGCACCTGGACCTCCGTCTTTTCGACGTCCGTGCACCCGACGGCTCCCAGAACCGCGAGGCCGGCTAAAATTGCGTATGTCGTACGTTTCATTGTCTTTCGGAATTTTGAACGTTGTTCATGCGTCGTGCATTATTTGGCATCCCACCACAGTTTGGTGCCGGGGTTGTCGGGACCGCCGAGCAGGGTGATGCCCTTGTCGAGCTGTTCGCGGTTGGTGTTGTACTCCGACTGCGGGAAGGCCAGGCGGCGAATCTGCGTCTCGGTGTCGACGCAACCGCCGTTGCTCTCGTTCACGCATACGGGAAAGACCTTCGGATAGCCCGTGCGGCGGAACTCGGTCCATGCCTCCTGACCGTTGGGGTAGAGGGCGATGTACTTCTGGGTGATGATGCGCTCGAGGTTCTTCTCGAAGCCGTCGGCCTCGTTCCAGGCGATGGTGATGTCGCCGCGGGCGTCGGTCGAATAGGCGGCCGTCACGGGGTCGGTGTAGTCGGCCGGCGTGAGCGTGTCATCGGCCAGGTACGACGAGGCGTCACCCGCGTTGTTCTCGGCGAACGAGGTCTCGACGCCCTTGCGGTAGAGGTTCTCGGCCGTGTCGCCCATGCTCCAGCCGCGCAGCGCGCCCTCGGCACGCAGGAAGTAGGACTCCGATGCGAGCATCCAGACCACGTTCGAGGTGCTGTTGACGTTGGGTACCGAGAAGAGGCCCGTGAGCGAACCTTCGGCCTCGGGTGCGTAGGCATCCTTCGAGACGGTGTTGGCCATGCCGGCGCGGATGCCGCGGTAGGTGCCGTCGGTGGTGGTGTTGAAGTAGGAGGCCAGACGCGGGTCTTCGTAGCCGTTCATGTAGGAGTCGAGCGTGGCGCCCATGCGGAGGTCCTTCCAGCTTACGCCGACGATGTAGATGGGGCTCTCGTAGGTCTCCAGTGGCGAGATGTGCTGCAGCTGGGCGATGTCCGTCGCCTCGGTCATTACGCCGAGCGGAGCGGCCAGAGCGGCCTCGGCCTCCTGCTGTGCCTTCGAGGCGTCGACATAGGCCAGGTGCATGGCCAGGCGCAGGCGCAGGCTGTTGGCGAACTTGACCCATTTGGTCAAATCGCCGCGGTAGACGCAGTCGTAGTCCGTGAAGAGCGTCTCGCCGGCGTTGGCATAGGGAGCAAGCGTCTCGACGGCGGCGTCGAGCTCCTCGAAGAAGCGGTAGTAGACATCCTTCTGCGAGTCGTAGGGCACCTCGTTCTCGACGCCGAAGCTCAGGTAGGGAATCGGACCGTAGGTATCCGTCACACGGTGCATGGCGGCCACCTTGAGAATCTGCGCCAGCGCGTAGCGGGGGTCGTTCTCATCGTCGATGGCCTGCTTGAGCGAACGCCATGCGTTCATCGTGCGGGTGTAGTTGGTGGTGAACATGTCGCCGTACCAGCTCTCCTTGTTCCAGTTGTAGCGGCCGGCCGAGTTGATGGAGGGCGAGGGGAAGCCGAAGTAGCCGACAAAGCCGTCGCCGCCCATGATTTCGACCGTCTGGTAGCGGTCCGTACCGATGCCTGCGGCCGACTGGGCGACCACCAGCACGTTCTGCTCCATCTGCAGGAAGTAGGAGCCGGTGCGGGCGTTGTCCCAGTCGAGCATGTCCTCGGTCGCTTCGTTGGGATTGGTGTTCCACTCGGTGAAGTCGGAGGTGCAGGCCGTCGTCAGGGCCGTACCGAGCATCGCGAGCAGTACCCGTCTGATTCTATATGAGTTGTTCGATTTCATGATAGGAATTCTGTTTGTTCGGTTTTAGAAGGTTACTTTGACGGAGAAACCCAGGCTGCGCAGGCTCGGCTGCATGAAGTAGTCGAAGCCCTGGTTGTAGGTCCCGGTGCTGGCGGTCGATTCGGGGTCGAACGGAGCCTCGCAGTAGAGCATCCAGAGGTTGCGGCCCACGAACGAGACGTTGAGTCCCTTAATCCACTTGCACCACTTGTGAATGGGAATGTCGTAGCCGAGCGTCAGCTCGCCCAGACGGACGTTGGTCATCGAGTAGACGTACATCGAACCGATGTAGTTGGCTCCGTTGCCGCCGACGGTCTGGTACCACTTCTGGGCGTCAATCTTGTAGCCGTTGATGTTCACGCCGCCGTTGTCGCGCGCCACGGCCGAATCCTGCGATACGCCGTAGTAGTCCATGACGGCCTGCGTGGCCGAGATGCCGATGCCGCCGACGCGGGCGTTAATCATGAAGCCCAGCGAGATGCCCTTCCATTCGAAGTTGTTGCGCCACGAGAGCGTGTAGTCGGGGTTCGACGTGCCGGCCTTCACCCAGTTGTTGCGGTCGGTCTCCAGGGCGCCGGTCATGCTGTTGACCCAGATGTGTCCGTGCTCGTCGGTGCGCATCGTGTTGACGTAGATGTCACCCATCGTACCGCCGACGGTGAGCATCTGCTTGGCGCCGCCCAGCTGATAGACGTCCAGCTGGTCGAGCTTGACGGTGACGCCCAGCTTGTCGTTGGTGTATTCGGGCAGCAGCTGGTTCACGCGGTTGCGGTTGAGCGACCAGAGCACGTTGGTCTGCCAGTGTACGGGGCCGAGATTCTGGCGGAAGCCCAGCGCGGCCTCGATACCCTTGTTCTGCACCTCGCCGGCGTTGACGTAGAGTTTCGTGTAGCCCGTCGTCGAGGTGATGTCGGGGCTGAAGAGCTGGTTGACGGTCTTCGACAGGTAGCCCGTCACGTCGAGGGTCAGCTTGTTCTGGAAGAACGACAGTCCGAGGCCGACCTCCCACGAACGGGTTCGCTCCGGCTCCAGGTCGACGGCCGGGAAGTAGGTCGAGGTGTTCAGACCGCCCGAAACGGGATAGGTCGTGATGGCGCGGAAACGCTCGGGGGCGTTACCGACCTCGCTGTACGATACGCGGAGCTTGGCCAGCGAGAGGGTGCGGGGATTGGCGTGGAAAATCTCGTTGAGCAGCACCGAAGCGCCCACCGAAGGATAGAGAATCGAGGTGTTGGCCGTACCGGCGAGGGCCGAAATCCAGTCGTTGCGCACCGATGCGTCGATGTAGGCCATACCCTTGTAGCCGAGCGAAACGGTGGCGAAGATGGAGTTGGTGCGGTCGTGGTAGTCGTCCTGCTTGTAGGTCAGTTTGCCCGAGGGGTCGACGTTGGCGAAGGTGAAGAGGTTGGGCAGCGTCTTCAGACCGCCGCCGAACGACTCCTCCTTGTGCGTGAGGTCCTGGAGGCTGGCGCCGACGGTGGCCGTCAGGCTCAGCTTGTCGTCGCAGAAGTACTTGTTGACGTTGAGCATCACGTCGGCATAGGTCTGCGTCGTGTTGCGGTCGGTCTTCAGGTAGGCGCCCTTCGACGAGTTCTCGGCCAGCACCGAGAGGGTCGAGGCGTACATCTTGCGCTCGTAGGTCTGTACGTCCTTGTCGTACTTCACGCGGCCCGAGATGTCGAGCCAGTCGGTGATTTTGAACTTGAGCGAGGCACCGAGCAGGAAGCGGTCCTTGGCGGTGGTGTACATGTTGCGGTGAGTAATCCACCAGGGGTTCTGCATCGACAGACCGTTGTCGCCCAGCGGCCAGTACATCGTCTTGATGTTGCGGCTCACGTCGTAGCGCTCGTAGTACTTGTACTTGTCGATGTCGTCACCGCGCGGGAAGAGGTAAATCGGCACCAGCGGGTTGGCGTACTCGCCCTGCGAGAGCATGTTCTGCTCCTCGATTTTCGAGTACATGGCGTTCAGGTCGAGGGTCATGCGGCCGTCGAGGAACTCCGAGGTGTTGCGTGCGGTGAAGGTGTAGCGGTCGAAGTCGTTGTTCTGGATGATACCGCGTGCGTTGACCGAACCGGCCGAGATGTAGGTCTGGTTCTTCTGGTTGCCGGTCGAGAGGCTCACCGTATTGGCGATGTTGTAGCCCGTCTGGAAGAAGTCCTCGACGCTGTAGTCGGTCGGCGACGACATCTTCTGCGCGTTCCAGCTGTACCACTCGCCCGTTTCGGAGCCGTAGGTGTTCTGGAACTTGGGCAGTACGAAGGGCGAATAGAAGGTCGAATTGTTGCTGTAGGTGACCGAGGTGCGGTCGGCCGAGCCCTTCTTGGTGGTGATGATGACCACGCCGTTGGCGGCTGCCGAACCGTAGAGCGCTGCGGCTGCCGAGCCGTTGAGCACCGAGACGGACTCGATGTCGTCGGCGTTGATGGCCGACATGGCGTCACCGGTCTGGCCGGCGCCCGTGTACTGGTCGTCGGGCTGCTCCGACGAGAGGTTCGACAACGGAATACCGTCGACCACGTAGAGTGCGTTGTTGTTGCCCGAGATGGACTTCGTACCGCGCATCACCACACGCGTGCCGCCGCCGATACCTGCGGCGCTGGCGTTAATCTGCACGCCCGGAATCTTGCCCGCCAGGCTGTTCATGATGTTGGCGTCCTTGGTCTTGACCAGCTCCTCGCCGTCGACCTTCTGGACGTTGTACGAAAGCGACTTGGTTTCGCGGCTCAGACCGAGTGCCGTGACGACTACCTCGCTGATTGAGGTGGCGTCCTCCTCGAGCGTGATGTCAATCTGGCTGCGCGAGCCCACGGCGACGGTTGCGGTCTTGTAACCGACGAAGCTCACCGCGAGGCGGTCGGTGGGGGCAGCCTCGATGGAGAACCATCCCTCGGCGTTGGTCGCCGTACCGTTCTGGGTTCCGTCGACGAGCACCGTTGCGCCGATGACCGGCAGGCCGGCCTTGTCGCGGACGTATCCGGTTACCGGACTTGCCGACTGGGCCAGTGCGAATGAAATTTGCAGAAGGCAAATTGCGACGAGGGTGATGCTGCGTAGAGCCCGGGCCCAACGCGCATGCGTCCTCCTCCCACATGTTTGGATTTCTGTTTTCATTGATGTTTGTTTTAGATTAGTAAATGTGTTTCATGTTGTATATCAGATATTTGAGACACCTCGAAGGTGTTTTTGCCTCCTGAGGTGTCTTGTTTCTGTCACAAACTTATAATAATTAAAACGATTTAGCAAGTTTTTTCGAAAAAAATTGCAACGACTTCATGCTCTGTCTAGTTCCTCGGTGTCGGAGCCCAGCTTGCGGTAGAGGCGGTAGCGCCGCTCGTAGAATCCGGCGAGCGAAGGGTCGGGTGTGTAGACGTGTTCCGTTCCGGCTGCCATGGCCCGCTGCGCGGTGGCGATGTCGGGGTGGATTCCTGTGGCGACCGAGGCGCAGATGGCTGCTCCGAGGGCGCAGGCCTGGCTGCTTCCCGAGACCTCGATGGGGAGCTGCAGCACGTCGGCCATCGTCTGCATGACGTAGGGTGACTTCTGGGCGATGCCGCCCACGGCGACGATGCGTTCGACGGGGATGCGCTGGCTGCGGAGCTGCTCGATGATGGCTCTCGAGCCGAAGCATGTCGCCTCGACCAGCGAAGCGTATAATTCTGGTGCCGAGGTGGATATGGTCAGTCCCGACAGTGCGCCCCGTGCGGCCGGGTTGGTGTCGGGCGTGCGGCGTCCGTTGAACCAGTCGACCGCCAGCGGAGCGTCGTCGCGTCGGGGCAGCGCCTCGGCTTCGCGCGTCAGCCGGTCGAGCAGGTTGTCCTTCGCTTCGGGTGCAGCCCATGCGAGCAGTCGCCCGAGCCAGGCGTAGAGGTCGCCGAAGGCGGCCTGTCCCGCCTCGTAGCCGATGTGTCCCGGGAGGACCGAGTCCTGCGTCTGGCCGCAGATGCCCGTGATGATGCGGCTGCTCGAATCGTGGGGTTCCGAGACGGCGATGTCGCAGGTCGAGGTGCCGATGACCTTGACCAGCGTACCCGGGCGGATGCCGGCCCCGATGGCTCCGATGTGGCAATCTATAGCACCGATTCCGACGGCTATGGGGTGATTTATGCCAAAACGTTTTGACCACTCGCGCGAAAGCATCCCCACGCACGTGCCGTTGGGAACTGTATTATTATATAGGTGTCCCTCAAAGAGTTCGAAGAGCGGGTCGACGCTCCGCAGGAAATCCGGGTCGGGGAGCCCGTGCCACTCTTCGTGCCACATGGCCTTGTGGCCGGCCGTGCAGCGGCTGCGGCGGAGCCGTTCGGGGGTAGTGTCACCCACCAGCAGCGCGCAGAGCCAGTCGCAGTGCTCGACCCACGAGTAGGCTTCGCGGCGCAGTGCGGGGGTGTTGCGCAGGCAGTGTAACATCTTGGCCCACACCCATTCGCACGAATAGCTGCCGCCGCAGTAGCGCGTGTAGTCGACGGGCCCTTCGGCAGCCCGGGCGCTGATTTCGGCCGCCTCGCGCAGTGCGGTGTGGTCCTTCCAGAGCACGAACATGGCGTCGGGCTCCTCGGCGAATTCGGGGCGCAGGGCGAGCGGCGTGCCGTTGCGGTCGGTCAGCACGGGGGTCGAGGCCGTCGTGTCGAAGGAGATGCCGGCCAGGCGGTCGACTACCTGCTGCGGCACCTGGGAGAGGCATCCGCCGATGGCCCGTTCGAGCGCTTCGAGGTAATCCAGAGGGTGTTGGCGGTACTGGCTTACGGCCGGGTCGCAATACTTGCCCGCCTTCCAGCGGGGATAGTGGACGGTGCATTCCGCGATGCATCGGCCGTCGGCCGTGTCGGCTACGATGCATCGTGTCGAGTCGCTTCCGAAATCGACACCCAGAACATAACTTTCTGCCATAAAAATATGCTTTGAACGTTTGTTTTGCTAAAATGTTTTAACTACCTTTGCAAAGGTATATTATTTTTTCGATAGTGGTACCGCTAAAACCCGTGAAAAAATGGCGTCACGCAAAACAACCATAAAGGATATCGCCACCGAGGCGGGTGTCTCCGTCTCGCTGGTCTCGTTTGTCATGAACAATCGGGCCAAGGCCGACGGCTCGGGGCGTCTCTACCGCGTCAGCGAGGAGACGTCGCAGAAAATCATGGAGGTGGCCCGCAAGCTCGACTATCAGCCCAACAACGCCGCCCGGAGCCTCCGCAGCGGCCGCACCAATACCATCGGCGTCATCGTGAGCGACATCTCCAACAAGTTCTTCGCCGACATCGGCCGCTACATCGAGGATGCGGCCTACAAGCTGAACTATACGGTCTTCTTCGGCAGCTCGGACGAGAATCCCGACAAGATGGAGAACATCGTCGGGGGGCTCATATCGCGCGGGGTGGACGGCATGATTGTCGTCCCGTGCGAGAAGTCGGAGGGCTCCATCGCCAAGATTGTCGAGGCGGGCATCCCGCTGGTGCTCATCGACCGCGACATGGAGGGCGTCGACGCCAACCGCGTGCTGCTCAACAACCGCAAGGCCGAATACATGGCCGCCGAGAGCCTCATCCGCAGGGGGTGCCGCCGCATCGAGATGATTTCCTACGCCATGCGGCTCTCGAACATCCGCGACCGCGAGGCGGGTTACAAGGCGGCCATGGCCGACAACGGGCTGGGAGAGTATGTCAACATCCACAACATCCGCTTCAAGAACATCCCGGGGCAGATGGCGAAGGTCTTCGACGATATTCTCGCGCGCGGGGTCGAAGGGGTTGTCTTCGCCACCAACACGCTGACGGTCGAGGGCATCAAGCGCCTGCGCATGTCGGCACCCGAGGCGCTCGACCGCATCCGCATCGTGGCCTTCGACGAGTCGGACGCCTTCGACCTGTCGGACTACAAGGTCTCCTACGTCAAGCAGCCCATCGAGCTCTTCGGAACCGAGTCGGTGCGGATTCTGCTCGACTGCATTGCCAACGGCAACCAGCAGTCGGTTTCGACGACGCTCAATCCCCAGTTCGTCGAGGTGGAGGGGTGACGCCGGCCGCGAGGGAGTGGCGCCGGCCGCGAGAGTGTAGCGCCGGCCGCGAGAGTGTAGCGCCGGCCGCGAGGGAGTGGCGCCCGGGCGTGTGCGCCGCCCGAGGACCGCAGGCCGGATGAAAAGGCAGGCTGGACAGGTTGAATAAAAAATAAAAACAGGTAAGAGGTAAACATAAGGCCGGCCGAGCCGGCGCAAACGAGAAGATGAAGAAGATTCTGCTGTTGTTGCTTTTGTCGGGCGTGTGGAGTGCGCTGCATGCCGCCATTCCTTCGCCCGTGCGCGATACGACGGGCGTCGTCTGCTCCGAATTCGTCTACGACCGGGCCGAGTTCCCCTCGTGCCATGCGGCCACCATCGTCGAGACCGCGCGCGGCGAGCTGATGATAGCCCTCTTCGGCGGCAAATACGAGAGCAATGCCGACTGCTCGATTTGGGCGTCGCACCTGCGTGCCGACGGCTGGGAGTCGCCGCGGCTCGTGGCCGACGGCCTCATCGACTCGGTGAAGACCGCCTGCTGGAATCCGGTGCTCTTCCAGGTTCCCGGCGGCGAGCTGCTGCTCTTCTACAAGGTGGGCCGCAACGTGCAGGACTGGTCGGGCTGGCTCATCCGCTCGCAGGACGGCGGCTACACCTGGTCGGCGCCCGAGCGGCTGCCCGACGGTTTTCTGGGCCCCATCAAGAACAAGCCGCTGCTCTGGGGCGACCGGCTGCTCTGCGGCACGAGCCTCGAGCGGGGCGGCTGGCGCACCTATCTTGAGGTGACCGACCCGGCCGTCACCACGTGGCGGAGCATCGGGCCGCTGAACAACCGCCTGAGCCGGACGCAGATTATCCAGCCCTCGCTGCTGGCCCATCCCGACGGCGGGCTGCAGGCCATCTGCCGCGCCATCGACCTGCGCGGCAACATCATCTCGCTCTTCTCCCGCGACGGCGGCGAGACCTGGAGCGAACCCTGCTCGACGGGACTTCCCAACAACGATTCGGGACTCGACGCCGTGGCCCTCAGCGACGGCCGCTTCCTGCTCGTGTACAACCATATCGAGGCCGTGAAGAGCGGCGCTGCGGCCCGCAGCCCCATCAACGTGGCGCTGTCGGACAACGGCCGCGACTGGTACGCCGCGCTGACGCTCGAGGATTCGCCCGGCGACGAGTACTCCTACCCGTCGGTCATCCAGAGCAGCGACGGCCTGGTCCACATCGTCTATACGTGGCACCGCTCCTGCATCAAGCACGTGGTGCTCGACCCCGCGCGGCTGAGCATCGACCCCCGCCGGCGCATCGTCGACGAGCATTGGGTCGAACCGCTGCCTGCCGACTCGCGGCGGTGGGAGGCGCACGCCGATTCGCTGCTGGCGCAGATGACCCTCGAAGAGCGCCTTGACTGCCTGGCGGGCCACTGGCGCCCCCACGACCGAGGCACGCACGACCTGCTGGCCGGCGGCGTCGCACGGCTGGGTATCCCCGACTTCCGCATGGAGTTCGCGCTCGAAGGGGTCCACACCAACGGCAAGAGTACGCTCTATCCGACGCCCCTGGCGCTGGCCGCAACCTTCGATTCGACGCTCGTGGCCGCTGTCGGCCGCAGCATTGCCGCCGACTGCCGCGCCCGTGCCGTACAGGCGGCGCTGGCGCCCGAGCTGACGCTCTTCGACGGCGGCGACGCCTCGCTGCGCGCCACGACGTTCGGCGACCGCCCGCTCC
>OOBZ01000421.1_pt1 | contig 33966 bp, 25 predicted proteins | sample 1671601 | NCBI WGS metagenome assembly OOBZ01 (sample SAMN06348173, study PRJEB24527) | human gut metagenome | biome: human gut; feature: ankylosing spondylitis patient; material: feces | host: Homo sapiens | place: China | collected 2015-10
GACTGCAAGCAGTCATTAAATATTTCTATAAACGTCCTAATGACCGATTGGGGTTAAAGGAAGGATACTATAGAAATCCCCCGACCTGTCCCAGAATGGACAGAATCGGGGGATTTTATTATAGGCAGGTATCAGGTTATGTAAACACAAAAGGATGTAGCTACCTGCCTTGTTTTCTTATCAGCCGAGCAGAGGTTATGGCACTACCACCTTGACTGTCTTCTCTCCGGCCTTCACGATATACACGCCGGGAGCAAGGCTGACGGCATGACGACCAGCCGGAACAGTTGCCACTGTCTTGCCCTGCATGTCGTATACATCAGCTGAGTCATAGTCTGTAGACAATGAGATGCTACCGTGGGCCACTCTGATATCAAGGGCGTTGCTGCCGGTTGAGACACTGCCTACTGCGGTTTCTATGCCATTCACATACACCCGTTCTGAAGTTTCAGATACATAGTTAGTGTAATCCTTGGTCCTCATCGCCGTAACATCATAGGCATAAGTATACTGCGGGTCGAGATCCGTCACGTTGAAACCGCTTCCTTTCGGATACATCACCGAATACGGAGCTATGAGAGTCTCGCCCTTGCGCACATTCTGGCGGATGGTTACCTCATCGATGAAGAAAGGTTGGCCATACATGCTCATGAATGCCAGGATGACGTTCTCACGCAGGTTCTTGTTGTCGGTAGCGTCGAAGTGGATTGTGGCAGATGTCATTCCCGTGCCATTCAGCGTGAGCGGCATGATGCGATGGTCGGTGGCTACATTGTCGGTGTAGTCTTTCAGGAGCATCACGAAGAGAGTGTCGCTGGCAAACGTGTTGTATGCCTTCACGTCTACATCAAACGCTCCGCCGTCGCAGGTGAGGTCGAGGTGCGGCGATGTAACGAGTCCTGCCAGACCCATCCACACGTTGGTCTGCTGTGCTCCTGCCATTCCATCAGCCAGATAAGGCAGCTGCAGGAGCCATTCGGTAGTGGTGTATCCGTTTTCAGCCAGATTGAACACATATGTGTATGGGTTATAAGGATTGTCTATGGTGCCCTGGTCAATCTTGTTGAAGTTCTCGCTCAGCACCACCACATTCTGCATATCCTCTTTGGGCTGCAGCACCTTCATGATGTTGAGCTTGTATCTGTCGGCATTGTTCAGCTCCGTCCAGTTTGCCGTGAACGAGGTTTCGGTGACATTCGTTGCCTCCTTTGCCTCCACCTTCACTCCGAGTATGCCGTCGACCCACATGTCTGGCGATGGCTTCGACACCACGCTTCCGTTCTTGGCTCTCACATTGTAGAAATATTCATAGTTGGGGTCGATGTCCATGGTGTAGCAGGTGTCGGTCAGTTCCTTGTCGAGCTGGGTCACCGGCACTCGCTGTGTGGCATAGTCTATCTTCACATCATCGATGGCGAAGTCAACGGAGTTTTTCTGTATGAAGAAGAACTTCACCCTTGTCATTCCTTCTCCTATCTGTTCTGATGTGAACGAGTATTGTCCGCCTTCGGCCTGCATATAGTAGTTTGGCATATTGGCGATAGGTATCCATCCGTCTTTCTCGTTGTATACGGCTACCTGCACCAATGAGTAGGTATAGTCGGTTTCATTCTCCATATTACTCGGTTTCACCCAGAACGAGAGTGATGTTATCGGGGCCGGTGTCTCGGGCGAAATGATTTCGTCGCCTACGGCATCCAGACAGAGCGACAATGGGGCCGAACTGTAGTTGCCCTCGGATGTGTATACATCCTGTGAGCCTTGTGCCGACAGATTGATAGTCCATCCCTCCGGATAGCCGGGGTTGTCCTGGTTTATGGTCTTGCCGTCGGCGTTGATGTTGATACCGTCGAAATTCTCCGACAGAGAGCCTGGCTCCACACTGTGTTCCGGCATCTCCTTGCGGTATACGTTGAGGAGATACGAACTCGCTGTCGTAGTGGGGCTCCAGCGGGCTGTAAACGAGGTGGAAGAGTTGTTTACTGGTTGCAGCACCTGTGGCGCCGGTATCTTGTTGGCCTTGCGCGTCACCACGATATCGTCGAGCAGGAGGTCTACCTCCTCGGCAGAAAACTGGAATATATTGTTGGGATTGAATGTGGCCTGGTCGGTGGCGAAGGTGAATTCCTGCCACTGGTCGGAAATGTCAAAATCACGGTCGTCAACGGGACCTTCGTTGTTGTCGCACAGTGCCACACGGATGACGCCCTCGTCGCCGGCTTTCAGACATCTGGCTCGGAACTTCAGCACTACGTCTCCGCTGAGTTCCATCTCCGGTGTGCTCATGAATCCTCCTGCAAGACCACCGTATTCCGACTCAAACATGCGTAGCGCACATGCCTGTCCTGCCTGGTATACCTCATTGCCGGTCCAGCCCTTCGTTCCCATGAGGTCTGCCGGCAGCACATAGTTCACGCTGCCTCCTCCGAGCATCTCGGTGTCGGGTTCGGCGTTGGTACCTGCTGTCCATTTGTCGAAATGCTGGTCTACAACTGTCTTGGTGGGAATCTCGTCGTCTGCACGGTTGGGCAGACTGTGGCATTCTGATGTTCTCGGCATTGCTTTCATTGCCGCTCGGGCAAACTTGCCCATCGGTGTTTTCTGGGCGTAGGATACTGACGGCAGAAGCATGAGAGAACACAACGTTGCCGAAATGATCATGTGGATATTCTTCATAGATAAATTGTTTTATTTAAGGCAGCACTGCAAATAAATATGTCGTTAATCTCTAATCGGTGTCTAAGCATCAGCCTGCCACAATGCTGCCACAAAGCAGGCGACATTTCCAAAACCGCGTCAAAAATAGTAAAATTATTCCATCTAGCAAATTATTATAGACAAATTCTTCCTTTATGTCATCAAAATACCGACTTTTGCAAAATAGAGGTTTCAGATGCGACTTTAACCCCAATCGGTCGTTAGGGCTTGCTTGGATTTTGTTTTTTAGAAGGAAAGATTATTCTTACAGACTTTTTCAAACACTCCTATTATGCTCATGAAGAGTGAGTCCTGAAGGTGTTCACATGTCTGGTATATGACACATGCCAAAAAATCCCCCACGGTGTGGGGAACGATTCCCCCTAATGTGGGGTTTCATTCCCCACGGCAGGGGGAGATTTTGAGCATGAAAATGGTGTTTTTCGGCACAGCGGATATTATCCGTGGATTCATGGTAAGTTTATATGTAAAGGGGAAGGAAAATGGCGAAGTCAGGACTATACGAAATGAAACAACATATCCAATCCACGGAAAATATCCATTGAAGCACTGAAAGTCGTCCGTGCGAGTCCGTGCTTGTCCGTGGCTGTTATCATTTGCCACGGACGTTCACAGACCAACACGGACTGAAAGCCTAAATTAGGTCGAGCCGTATTGGCTTAGCGCCCACCTTTTCTCGCCATGGCAGCGTTCAAGCAAGCTTGGCTCTGCTCATTTGACTTATCGAAAAGGTTCTGTCAGCCATCGAGACCCAAAATGCAAGTTGAAGAGGTGTCCTATTCTTCCAGATGATCTGTGGCAGTTGGCACGATAGTCCGTGACAGTTGGCACGATAGTCCGTGACAGTTGGCACAGAAGATGCACAAGCGCACGCGCTGCGTCCAAAAGCCCTCCGCAACGGCGGAGGGATGCCGTCATGCTTGCATTGTGGCCATAGGCCAAACAAGAAAAACAAAGCAAAAACAGGCACAGCGGATATTTTAGAGTGGATTCATGGTAAGTTTTTGCCATAGAATTTTATGCGTTAGGACGCAATTTTACGCGATAGCGATTTTCGTCATGGGCAGGCTTGCCACCAAAGGTGTGGGTCTGACGGTGGGCTGTTCAACAGTGTGGCGGTTGTTACGCTGTTGTGTCACAGTTGTTCTATTGTGTGCGACGGTTGTTCTATTGTTGTGTGACAACTGACACACAAGTTGGGCAAGCGCGTCGGCATGTCGATTGAAAAGAACATGAAATTTTAGGCAAATAGAAAAATTACTTGACTATTGCTTTGCAATAATGGATTAATTGTTTATCTTTGCAAAAAAGCTATGGAATAGCTTAAGACCAGACGATGCATCCTTGAAGAAGTATCTACTAATTATTAATAAAAATCAATCTATTTATGAAAGGAACATTCAAAGCGGTCGGTTTCCTCATCATGTTCTTACTGTCTGCCCTGCCTGTTTCGGCGGCAGACTGGAGCTATGATTTTGAAACTGCGAAGACGGACATTGGAAAACTTTTCCACGAGCACCGGGAAGTGACATTGAACGACATGGTATGGAAGATATACTGTGTCAGGAACAATGACGACAAAATGGACTATGCCAACGGCAAAGGCTCCATGCGCATTTATGGGACAAAAGCCTCAATGGACGGTATGCCCTACGTGGAGATGAAAAACAACAAGGAGGGCGGCATTGGCGTGGTCTCGTTTAAATATAGGGCCTACGAGAGGGAAAAGGACACCCAGACGTCATGGATCGTGCAGGTTACGGTGGATGACGGGCAGCATTGGCAGACCATAGGCAAGCCCTTTACCCCTACCATGGAGGTGCAGACCTTTGAGGCCAAGGCCAACAAGGAGAATGCCCGAATACGAATCGTCAGGGAAGACCACGAGGTGTTCCAATGGAAGGATTTGGGATTCACGGCGATGTTCAACATCGACGACATGTCCATCACCGACGCATCGGCGGTAGACCCGAACGCGCCCGCATTGGATGTGGAGAGCAATACCTTGAATTTTGGACAGGTATACAAGCGGGAGACCAAGACCATCACGTGCAAGCTCACTTACAAGAACCTGACGTCGCCCATCAAGCTAAGGATGGACGACAATGCCGCATTCAGTTTGTCAAAGACGGAAATCCCGGTGAAGGATGGAGAGAATGAGGAATCTTTCAGCATAACTTTCGCCCCCAGTGGCTATGGCGCATACAAAGCCATCGTAACGCTCCAGTCGGGCGACGTGGAGACCTTCATTTCCCTTTCGGGCGTGGGAGTCAGGAAGCCAGGCGAATATGAGTATAGCGGCGGAAAGGGAACAGAAGAGGAGCCTTATCTGATCTCCGCGGCCACAGACATAGCGGATTTGTCTGAGGCCGTGAACGACAAGTATACCTACGAGGGCAAGTTCTTCAAGATGACGTCTGACATTGACCTTTCTGGCGTTGCAAACCTGCTGCCGATAGGCAACAATTTCGGGTCGGCGGGAGCCGTGATCAAGACCTTTTGCGGCACCTTTGACGGGGATGGGCATACCCTCACCAACCTCCACATGTCATACCAAGGAAAGGAAAAGATAGGGGTCGCATTGTTTGGCGTCATCCAGGGTGCCACGATCAAGAACCTCACCATCGACAACAGCTCAATACAGTCTGACGCTCTCACGGCCGGATTTGTGGGGGCCGCGCTCGGAGGCACGGTGTCGAACTGCCATTTGGGCGAGAATGTGACCATCAGCAGCACGCGCCAGGCCTACGCTGCAGGCATCGTGTGCGGAGTGTTTGGCGACTCCATCCTGATAAGCGATTGCTCTTCGCGGGCAAGCGTCTCCGCTGTGGGCATGGGCGTGGCTGGAATCATAGCCAGTTGCGGAGTGGTCGGCAATGTCGTGAACCGATGCGTGAACTATGGCGAGCTGTCGTCGAACGCGGGCGTTGTGGGCGGCATCGTCGGACAAGTGGAGGATGGAGGAAGCGTGGCCATCAAGGACTGCGCCAACTTCGGCAAGATTACCTCTCCCACCAATGCCGGTGGAATAGCGGCGCTCTTGTCGCCCTCGTCATTCGGTCCTCTCAATATATCTAATTGCTACAACAACGGCGACTTGGATTGCTACGACAACATGCACCCGATCACATTGCCCGTTACGGGTGAGATGTCTGCCATACACATTGCCAACAGTTATTATTGCAGTGACAAATACACGGATGAGGTGCAGGGCGCCACAGGAAAGACAACCCAGGAAATGAAGAGCGATGCGTTCGCGAAGCTGCTCAACAATGGCAGGAAAGGCCCGTGGGTGCGTTCGGATGGTGTCAATGGCGGCTATCCCCTTCCCTCCGACACCGTATCGTCAGACTCTGTTGCCGACAATTGCGTCTTGGTGGCAGACGATGTCACAGTGCCGCAATATGCCTACTACAGGATGTTCATCAAGAAGTATAGTGGGAAATTGGCGGATTATGTAGCGGCGAAAAAACGTATTGTCGTAAAATACGAGTCCGACAATGAGGATGTCGTGGCATCGTGGGGAAACTCTTTCAAGACGGTCGCAGCCGGAGAGGCGAACGTGAAAATGCGCGTTGCGGGTTCGGAGGCTGGTTCCCTGAATGCCTTCGACGAGAACAATGTCCTTGACGAGGTCTCTTTCCATGTGAAGGTTGCCGACTTTGTGGACACGCCGATTCCGCCTGTCAACATTTCCTGGGGCACAGGCAAGTCTGAGGCGATGGCAACGGAAGAGTCCGCAGGACACCAGCTCTTCACCGAGAGCTATTGGAAGATGCACCCCTCGGTGAGCGAGGAGGCGCAAAAGGGCATTGAGGTGTTCCTGACCGACAACTTCGAGTTCCCTCTGTCGATGCTCTACTTCAATTCCCAAGAAGAGCTGATCGAATCCGACCTCATCGTCGCCTCGTGGGAACGCGTCAAGACTCCTGTCGTCTCGCCAGTCTGCAAGCTGCTGAAGGAAAAAGGATTCAAGGACATGGGTCTTGATCCGGAAACGGGTCAATGGCTGATGTACAACCAGGACAAGCAAACAATGGCTACGTGCGGCCTTGTCATTGTGCAAAACCAGAGCTATTACTATCTCAGCCTGTATTACGAGCCGCAAGTCCCTGACCATATTGACAACATCGGCATGGAGAAGGATTTCCCCAAGATTTCGGTCAGCTATTCTGATTCGGGAATCGGTATTACGGCAGATGGGCATGTAGGGCAGAGGATCTCCATCTTCGGCATCAATGGAAAGTGTCTTGCCCAGGCCGTTGTGAGACAAGGTGAGAACTTCTTTGAGATTCCATCGAAAGAGCCATTGGTGATAAAAATAGGAAACTGCGCCCCGGTGAAGGTCATCCGTTGACTTTGACGTGGCATAGTCCACAAGGAGGAAATGTCTCCTGTCGTGCAATACGGGAGACATTTCCTCCACTCGCTGAATCGTTATCTAAGAAATCTTATGAAGCAATAGAATGTCAATACAAAAACAAAGAACATGATGATGAGCAAAAACAATATACAAAGATGCCTCCTGACGCTCCTGTTGGCTATGGGTATGGGCGGCGTTGTCAGCGCGCAAACCTTCTCGTCCATTGGCGAGGTCAAGCAGCTCACCTCCAATGCAAGCGTCACCATCAACTTTCAGCCCAATACGGTGCAGGTGGCCGCGCTGGAGAAGGATGAACTCGGCAATGTGGGAGGCACCTATCTATGGGATGGAAAGGACGGCTTGTTCCTGTTTAATTCCATGTTGCCATCGTGGCCCATCAATGACCTAAAGGTTGGCGATTATATCAACGGGACGCTGTCGGGAGAGTGGGAATACAACTATTGGGATTTGTACAATGCCGATGGAGAGATAAGCATCGGAGCCAACGCCCCGCTCGTGCCATTGAAGATGGCGGGGAATGACATCGTGGAGAATGGGGCATACAACAAGTTTGGCCTGTATGAGATAGAGGGCGTCTTCAATCTCGACCGTTTGCAGTTCACATCCGATGATGGGGTGGTGTTCAGCTTGGAGGACAATTTTCATCAGCTGTTGCCCGAAGCCTCCAGCCATGGAACCCTGAAGGCAATGTTCTATCAAGGTGAGATTGCCAACTACCTCTGGCCCTACCAAGCCAATGCCTTTGCGCCTGACGACAAACCGTTCACATCGCAGCCTACCATCTCTTCGGACGTGGTTTACAGCATTGCCGACTTGAAGAAATGCCTCACAAGCACGAGGCTTGAGATCAAGGATGGCTATCAAATCCAAGTGGTCAACGTATTGGGCAGCGCTTATTTCCTTTGGGATGGAGAACAAGGCTTGTTGTTCCATGATGCTTCAAACAAAATCGCACACATGATCCACGTAGGCAGCATGATCACCTCCGGCACTCTGCTCTGCGACACGCGGGCCGGTTTTTGGGGATGTTTAGGATCGGAGGATCTTGTGGTGGATGACAACCAGGAAGACCTCGAGCCGGTGGACATCAAGCTAAAGGATCTCTCGCCGGCGGACCTTTTTGGCTATTTCAGGGTGTTTGGCCAGATAGAGAGAGGAAAGTATGGCAATTACGTCTTAAGGGACGGTGACAGGCATATCGCATTGGCCGACCTCTTTGGTTATGGAATAGACTTTGAGGAATACATCGGCAAGCAAGGCTACGTAAACGCTGTGTATCACGTTGTAGGCAACAGGCTCATTCCACATCCCGCAAACTTCTTTGAGGAAGTGACGGACGGGGTGGCTTCCACCCGGCTGTCAAAACAGGAGGCTTCAGCCGGAAAAACCTTTACGATAGACGGTAGAAAAATAGCAGACATGTCAAGTGCGCCAAAAGGCATAGTCATTAAGAACGGAAAGAAGATAATCAAATAAGGGCGCACCCGACAAACTCTGTGGTTTTTAGTTTTAAAAACCAAAACCAAGAAAAACCTTTGTGTCAGCGTCAAGGGCTTTGTCCCTTGACGCTGACACAAAGGAAAACCTCAAAAACAGGCACGGCGGATATTTTCCGTAGATTCATGGTAAGTTTATATGTAAAGGGGAAGGAAAATGGTCATGTCCAGGCTTACGCTCCTAACGGAGCTATGGTTCTGAAGCGACGGGGTGGCCTTACGAGCAAGCTCGACGGCTACCCCGTCGCTTCAGACCCACACCTTTGGTGGCAAGCCTGCCCGTGACGAAAATCGCTATCGCGTAAAATTGCGCTTACGCGCATAAAATTCTACGGCAGAAAGCTTCAAGTCAAGGCATTCCCCTCTTTTGGGCAGATGCAAGGATGCGCTGATTTTATGCGCCTTTGGCGCAATTTTATGCCCAGGCAATTTTCGTCATGGACAGGCTTTACCCCGCTTAGGGAATGAGGCTCAACCTATGGGATAGCCGTCGAGCTTGCTCGTAAGACTATCCCATAGGTTGAGCCTCAGAGCTACTATGGAGCGTAAGCCGGTCCATGATTTTCCATTACCATTTACTCATTAGCGAAGTCAGGACTATACGAAATGAAACAACATATCCAATCCACGGAAAATATCCATTGAACCTGTTTTTCTGACCAAAAATCACAACACGCCCGTTTGGAAGTGCAGACTGAACGAATGATGGATTTCAATTCGTTGTGAAAGCCGTCTGAGGCCAGAGCTATTAGATGTGATGCGCACTTCAAATCACTCCAAATGTCGGATGAGCCAACTTTCTGCCCTTTTTCTTTTTAATATTCAAGAAATAGTCGTACCTTTGTCATTACAAAAAAGTTGTAACATAAAACATGTAATGGCGTATGACACTAAGTTACAAGAAATTAGCGAATCCTTTCGTCTATCAAGGTTATGAAAGCCCTGAGTATTTTTGCGATAGAGAGGCAGAAACAAAGACTTTACTTTCCCACTTGAAGAACGGAAGAAATATTACCCTCATCTCTCCTCGAAGGATTGGCAAGACAGGACTTATTAAGAACACCTTCTACCATCTCAAGGAAGAAGAGAATGATGCCATATGCCTATACCTTGACATTTTCGCCACCAAGAACTTGAATGATTTTGTGGAGCAACTTGGCGTTATGGTCATCAACGACATTGTGCGCAAGAACGCCTCATTCTTCGAGAAGACCATTGCTTTCTTCAGTGCCTTACGCCCAGTACTTAGCATGGATCCATTGACAGGCGAACCGAGTGTCTCCATCACGGTGGAACCAACACAAGAAGATATTACTATTCGTAGCATCTTCAATTATCTCAACGAGAGTGGCAAAGAAGTATATATCGCCATCGATGAATTTCAGCAGATAGCTGAATATCCGGAGAAGGGAACGGAGGCTTTGCTTCGCTCCTACATTCAGTTCGCCCAACATGTCCACTTTATCTTTTCTGGCAGCAAACAACATTTGATGGCTGAAATATTCGGCTCGCCAAAACATCCATTCTACCAAAGCACAGAGATGATGGGCTTAAAGCCACTGAAATGCGACATTTACTATAACTTCTGCCAAAGCTTCTTTAAGCAGAAAGGTGGTGACTTATCAAAAGAGATTTTCGAGCATGTCTATCAGCAGTTCGATGGGCATACTTGGTATATCCAATGCATTATGAACCGCCTTTACGAATCAGAAAGCCAAGTCGAAAACATGTCGCAAGTCAATGCTGCTCTCCTTTCCATCCTTGAGGGAAGAGAACCGCAGTATGAGAGCATGACGCAGTTCTTTACAGAAAATCAGTTTGCTCTTCTCAAAGCCATTGCCAAGGACGGCATCGTTGCACAACCGACAGCAGGCAAGTTCATCAAAGGTCATAAATTGAGCGGAGCCAGCAGCGTAAAGGCTGCTCTTAAGATTTTAGAAGACAAGGAATTGGTATATAGAACCAATGACGGCTACCACATCTACGACAGATTCATGGATCTGTGGTTAAAGAGAATATAAACAAGAAAATAATAACATGAAGACCTCTTTAGATTTTTTCGACCATATAGGCACTATTTTCGACCATTTACTATCCTTACAAGGACATTCGTTGTTACGCCGTCTGAGGCTAGATTAACTATTCGTTGTGAAAGCCGTCTGAGGCCAGAGGTATTAATAGTGAAAATGGTGGAAAGGAATTAGACTTTCCGTCATTACCTTTCCACCATACCGTCAATGGACTTGTGGCTTTCCTATTTGTCACCAATCTGCCGTACCGTAATCGGAGTGTTGTTATATTGTTTTAATCACTATCAACAAAGGAGCTACAGATACTCCTCGATTTCCTCTTCCAGATAATCCGGGTAGCAGCCCGGATAGAGATCCACAGCCCGTTTTGCAGCCGTGCGTGCCTCATTCATCTTGCCTTGCTGTCCTAAAGCCAGGGCATACTCCCTGTTCATGTGGCTCAACGTTTCGTCAAAGACGCCCTCCCTGTCCCAATATTTAATGGCGCGCGACATCAGAAATTCTGCCTCATGGTCCTGCTTCATCGATCCCCAATACCAGAAGGCCAATGCCACTCCGTCGCGGTCATGGGTGGCCTTCAGGAGTTCTATTGCCTGCTGGAACAGTTCGTCGGACTTCTGCTGTCTGCCGTATGTCTGCAGGATTTCCGCATAAGAGCGCAATGCCACAGCCAGATCCTTCGTCTTTGCATATATCATGGATTCAGGCTGCAGAGCAGTTTCATAGAACAGGATTGCTTCTGATTGCAGTTCAAGTTCAGCGGCGCATCCGGCAATGAACTTGGCGATTTCAAACCGCCATGGCGCATCGGCTCGTCTCACCACATCCCACCAGAGCTCGATGCCCGTCTGGGTGTCACCCTCTTTTATGTCTATCCTGCCATGCTGCACAGAGAGCAGCAGGCGCTCTTTGGCATTCTGCTCGTCAGCCAGCTCTTCTTCTATCAACGTCCTGGCCTCAGCATAATCCCCACGCTTCAGTCTGGCCTCAAAATCCCAGTCGGCAAGTGCTCTCCGGTATACCGTTCCCATCACGAAATCAGGAATGGCACCTCCTTCGAAAACCGGCCGGATAGCTTCAAGCGTTTCTTCGTCTGGCTTTATCTCGCCAAAGAAGATGCCTCGGGCGTCTTCAATGTGAGCGGCACACAACTCATAATCATAATGCGTCAGACTGTTGGATGCCTCGGTGAGAGCCTTGAAGAAGCGCACACCGGGAGCAAAAGAGGCATTATCAGAGTCAGAATGCAGGTCTTGCATCCGCTCCTCGTAGATGGCGGCGGTGCAGTAGCTTCCCCTCTCATTGCAGGAATCGACGATGGAGGAATACAGGACCGACAGGTCTGCCGGCGAGAATCCATAATTGAAATGCGTGAAGTCAACGTAGTCTCTATATGCCTCTATGGATTTGCGCGACATTCCCAGCCTTACATACAATTCATAGCGTATGTAGGAAATCATGCTCAGCTCCGGTGAATTCTCACCATACAGCCTTATCGCCATAAGCTCTGACTTCTCGAGATATTCATTCGCCTTGGAATAGTTGTCGTTAGCCAACAGCGCTTCTATCTCAAGATACATGATCCGTATCGGATGAATCTCCGGAACACGCCTCTTGCCGATGAGCGCCTTGCCCTTTTCGAGCCACATCCTGCTACTGTCCATACTGTCGTTTAATGCACACTGGCGGGAGATGTACAGACAGACCATGATGTTCTGGTCTGCTTCTTCCTCCATCTCGTTTTTGCGGAAGGCATTGTATGCGTATGCGAATGACTTTGCGAGAAGGCCCAGATTCCAGTACATCTCCGAGAGATACATGAGCTGGTACTGATGCAACAGAGGAGAGGGGTCTGCCGTCTCGAAGCACACCGTAGCCTCATCGTATCTGAAGATTCTGGAATACAGTGCTCCCATCATGTCGAAGACCCTTTGGTTTCCGGTGACATGGAAGGTGAAGAGGAGAAGCCTGAAGTCGAAACGCTGTTCCAGTCTGCCCACCGCCTGACGGGGACTCCTGTGAAACGAGAGTTCCGCATTTGATGCAAACAGAATGACATCCGTCTGGAAAGCCGAGACAAACTGCAGGTCCTTCTCCTGATAATCCTCCCACTTCTCCATGGCATAGTCCAAGAGCAATCTGGCTGCAACGAAATACTGCCTTCTGGAGAGATAATCATCCAATGGATTTATCTCCAGATAATCTTTCAGATTTATCAGCAGACTCTTCATGCGGCTCTCGCCAATGGCATTCCGCTCCAATACGGCATCGGCAATGGCAGGGTTGCAATGAATGCGCCTGTGCTCACGGAGCAGCCAATTGCCACGGCAAAGAGCCTCCGCCACCTCGTATAACGCCTGTGGGCAATTCGGCTCACAGATATTACACAGGACCTCAAGGTCCAAACCTTCGACACACACTACCGAGGCAACTGTCATTACCTGCTTCACGTCTTCTGGAAATTCAGCGACCACTTTCTGTATATACTCCTTGTCCATACCACATTTTTTTTGATTATCAAACAATGTTATTACTCTCGCAACCGGTGGCATTGCCATTGTTTCCGGGGAACTTTCCGCTTGCAAATATAAAGATTATAAATCAGATGGACTACAGAACGGGCTGACAAATTAGGTTGACATATGTTCATACTGCTTATAGGCATTGATTATCTTCTTCACGCCACTGCCTCTCCGCTCCATCAAATCCAGACGGTTAAAAAAGTCTGCCAACAATGGATTGCGGCGTTTTGATGGCACATGAAATAGATTGAGGTTCTGTATCCGTTTGCCGTCCATCATGCCACCTGGAGAGTATATCTCCATTCGATCATCATACATGTCAATGTAAATCTCGCTGCCCAAGTCCATATAGTCACGCTGGATGATGGCGTTTGTAATGGCTTCCACAACAGCACGTTCTTAAATCACAAAACAAATAAGCACATGCCACCAAAGTTATACATATTTAGAATACCCCATAACCTCCTATCCACAACTGTGAGGAAATTATGGGGATATTAATATAGTATAGTTCCGAAAGGATAGATATGGTTTTATTCCTCCACTCTGCCGGGATAAGCCTCGAGGGCCTTGCGCAATACCACGAGGGCCTTTTCGAGGTCTTCCTTCTTCAATACGTAGGCGATTCTTACCTGGTTGCGGCCGGCACCGGGGGTGATGTAGAAGCCGCTGGCAGGTGCCATCATGACAGTCTGGCCCTCGTAGCTGAACGATGAGAGACACCAGCTGCAGAACTTGTCGGCATCGTCAACCGGCAGCTTCGCCACGGTATAGAAGGCTCCCATCGGTGTGGGAGAGAATACTCCGGGGATGTCGTTTAGTCCGCTGATTAGACAGTTGCGGCGCTCCACATATTCGTCGTACACCTCACGGAAATACTCGTCGGGAGTGTCCACCGAAGCTTCGGCGACGATCTGGCCTACGAGAGGAGGCGACACGCGAGCCTGGCAGAATTTTATCGCCGTGTCTCTGATTTCCTTGTTTCTGGTGACAAGGGCTCCGATACGCACTCCACACTCACTGTAGCGCTTGCTCACGGAGTCGAGAATCACCACGTTCTGCTCTATTCCCTCCAGACTGCCTGCGCTGATATATGGATTCTCCGTATAAACGAATTCGCGGTACACCTCGTCGGAGAAGAGGAGCAGGTCGTGTTTCTTCACCATGTCTCTTATCTGGTCCATCTCCTCTGGAGTATAGAGGCTTCCGGTGGGGTTGTTAGGGTTGCAGATGAGTATAGCCTTGGTCTTCTCGTTGATGAGTTCTTCGAATTTCTCCACTGCCGGCAGTGCGAATCCGTCTTCAATCTTAGTGGTTATCGTGCGCACTTTGATTCCTGCCGGGATGGCGAAGCCGAGATAGTTGGCATAGAGAGGTTCGGTGAGAATTATCTCGTCGCCCGGGTCGAGACAAGCCATGAATGCTATCTGCACCGCCTCGCTTCCGCCGCAAGTTATCACGATGTCGTCGGCCTCCACATTGATGTCGTATTTCCTGTAGTATCCGGCGAGCTTCTTTCTGTAGCTCAGATAGCCCTCCGGAGTGGAATATTCCAGGAGCGTCCTGTCGATGTTTTTCAGAGCGTCGAGTCCCACCTGCGGTGTAGGCAGGTCTGGCTGTCCGATATTGAGGTGATACACCTTCGTTCCTCTTTCTTTCGCTGCGGCAGCCAGTGGAACCAGCTTGCTGATTGGAGATTCCGGCATCTCCTGTCCGCGCATTGATACTTTACTCATATCTTTTTTGTTTTTTATGATATTTGATATTAAATCCAATACGGTCATCAGACCGTTCAATGTGATATTATATAACAGCGTACAGCCTTGCCTCTGTCAGCCATCTGCCTCAAAATGCCGATGGAATCAAGTGTGTGTGTCTTGAAGTGAGGAGACTGGTTCTGTCACCTGTAGTGTCGCGTTTTTCTTTTATTAGATACAGCCCTGAACGGTAATTTTGCCGTTCAGGGTTTATACAGGGCAAAGATACGATGTTTGTATATGATTATCAAGTTTTTTCCTAAAAAAAATGGAAAAGCAGTAAGAAATCATCTGCCGCCTCTTATACTCCGAAAACCTTTTATGCCCTCTCCCACTCCATCCACGGCAGGGGTATGAAGAAAAATGTGAACGCAAAATGCGGTTATGTCATGCAAAAGTATTACCTTTGCAGCAGAAAAGCGACTCCAGACCGCATTGGAGTCTACATCAGCCTCAAAAAGAAAAAAGGAAAGGTGCTCGAGTGGCTGAAGAGGCACGCCTGGAAAGCGTGTATACGTCAAAAGCGTATCGGGGGTTCGAATCCCCCTCTTTCCGCTATAAGTCTACAGACCGGCAAGCGATGAAGCCCGATGGTCTGTAGACTTTTTTCGTTATCAAAGTTAATTTCAATGAAGTTCTTGTAATTGGCTTTTGCAAATTGACGGACCTTGGCAGTATGTTTTGCTTGACAAACTCCATGAGGTCGAGGCTTACGTTTCGTGTATCCATAATTGAATGAGATAGATATTTACTTGCAAAATCAGTTTATTATGGCTAAATTTGCAAGAAACAATTGATAAAAAGACCAATAACAGATTAAAACAAATATAATGGATGAAACAAATGTAAGGGTTAATTCTCTTAAGGCTTGGATTCTTGCCGCACGCCCCAAGACGCTCACCGGTGCTGCCGTGCCCGTTATGATAGGTATTGCCTGTGCCGTGGCTATGTATGGATGGTGTGGAATAAGGGTTGTGCCAGCTGTGTTGTGCATGCTGTTTGCTTTGATAATGCAGGTGGATGCCAACTTTATTAACGACTACTTCGACTTTATGAAAGGTACTGACGACGAACAACGTCTTGGTCCGAAGCGTGCCTGCGCGCAAGGATGGATAACGGCATCGGCTATGCGTAGTGGTTTATTCGTTACTACTCTCTTGGCTTGCATCGTTGGACTGCCTCTGGTATATTATGGTGGTTGGGAGATGATAATGGTTGGACTGGCATGCGTTGTCTTCTGCTTTCTGTATACCATATCGTTCTCGTACATCGGACTTGGCGATTTGCTTGTGCTCGTATTCTTTGGTATTGTGCCTGTTTGCATGACCTATTGGCTCACGGCTCCTCCTACCGCGCTTACGTCTATTCCGTTTGCCGTGGTATTGATGTCGATAGCTTGCGGACTGATTATTGACACATTGCTCGTGGTGAACAACTATCGTGACATCGAGAACGATAGACGTGCAGGAAAGCTTACGCTTATTGTGCGCATTGGCGAGCGCGGCGGACTGGTTTTGTATCTTATGCTCGGACTTGTAGGCACCATTCTGGCTATTGTAGGTGTTGTGTTACTCGATTGGCACGACGGACAATGGACACAATCGCTATTAATTATATACACGCCATTCCATACATGGGCGTTCAACGAGATGCGATATATAAGGAAAGGTGCCGAGCTTAACCGTGTGCTTGGAATGACGGCACGCAATATGTTTATATTCGGATTGCTTGCATCGGCTGCCCTTGTATTTGCCAACTGATGACAAGCCGACTGTGTCGACTTTTTCCTGACTTCGTAATTGCGTCACCCAAAATCAGGTGACGCAAAGATAAAAATATAGTTTATCAATCACTTATAAAATAAGTGTTTCTTGAGTGACGAAGTCAGGAGAACATAAACACCCGATTTCTGTACCATTATATACCTGTTTTGGGGCAAGTAGCGTGCCCAATGTGGGTAAGCTGCTTGCCCACTTGGGGCAAGCACGTTGCCCCAAGTGGGCAGAATCCGTATCAGTTTTCAACACAAAACGTCCGTTGGTTTTTTAGTGGATTTTGGTACTTCTGAAGAAGGAATCAGTGCGTGGTTGAAAGGATAACCTTACCGCTGTACGTATCAAAGAGTTCAAGACAAAAATCAAAGTCGAGTTTGTCAGAGATCACCCCATAAGAGCCATAATGAGGATGGCACTCCGAAAAGCATCGTAAAACGTTTGACTTATATATATGGGTGTCCTTGCAAGCTGTGAGGACTGATATTTCATGCCTTTTTCTGAACGGACCATGTCATTTCTCGCATCTGTATTGTTTTTTTTTGGGGGGGGCTGACTGAATATTGCGGAGACTTACACACGAAAGTATGCGTAACTTGATGCTGGGTCTGAAACTTATCGGTCTTTTATGCAAGGCTATGAATAATGTAAGTTAAACCCCAATCGGTCATTAGGACGTTTATAGAAATATTTAATGACTGCTTGCAGTCTTTTGTTTTTTATAAGGCGTCTTTTGCTTGTTTTTAATTCGCAATAGCCCGCTATTACTCATTAAAAGACAAACAAAATCCACTCTTCTAAAATTCCAAAATACAAGCAAGCCCTAATGACCGATTTGGGTTAAAATAATGAATATAAGAACTTGTTGACATGGAATTAAGATTTGATTAACACATTTATGAATGTAAGGTGACTTGTAAGGCAACCGGTCAAAGTTTGACAAAAATGTAAAATATTACGGATATCATTTGTATTCTCCGTAACTTTTAACACAAAACGTTATTTATTCTCAACAAGTAGTTGTATCTTTGAACGCAAATAAGAATAACATGGATAAAAAAACAGTCATTGACACGCTACAACAGCAAGGTGGATTCATAACCACGGGTGAAGTGAAAAGCCGTGGTGAATATGAGCAGCTTCGCCGTGCAATAGAAGATGGAACGCTTATGCGGCTTCGTAATGGTGTCTATGTGGAAATGTCAGCGTTGGCAAACAACATGATAGATGTGGAACGTATAGTTCCGCATGGGGTGCTTTGCTTGTATAGTGCTTTTGCTCATTATGGACTTTCCACACAAGTGCCTTCCGCTACTTGCATAGCCATTGAAGCCAAGCGAAAGGTGCGTGTGCCAGACTATCCTCCTATTGACCTCTATTATTGGAAAAAGGAGAATTTGGAGTTTGGTATAATCAAAAAGAGTATATCTGGTTATGATGTACTCATTACAGATATGGAGCGAACGGTCTGTGATGCTGTTAAGTACCGAAACAAGATAGGGCTTGATGTGTGCGGTGAGGTGATAGACAACTATCTCAAAAAAGAGAACCGCAATATATCTCTACTCCATGAATACGCACAGAAACTAAGAGTGAAAAATATATTGACTACATATTTGGAGACAAGACTATGACAAAGAATATAGGGAAGTCCATTAGGACACGCTTGCTGAACCTCGCCAAAGAGGAGAAGCAAGAGTATATGAAAGTGTTGGTTAGGTACTTGCATGAACGCTTGTTGTTCCGTATCTCTGCAAGTCCTTACAAGAGCCACTTTCTTCTGAAAGGCAGTTCGCTATTGTTTGCCTTGGATGGGTTCAAGGCTCGTCCAACCATTGACATTGATCTGTTGGGAGAACGCATCAACAATGACAGAAATAACCTAAAAGAGGTTTTTCAAAAAGTGTGCGCCATTGAATGTGATGACGATGGAGTTACATTCGATGCGACTTCACTTGAATTGGAGCAAATAGCCGTTGAAAAGAAATACCCAGGCACTTGTGTAAAAGTGGTGGCACACTTAGACACAATAGTGCAACAAGTGTCAGTTGACATAGGCTTCGGTGATGTTGTAACACCTTATCCTCTGTCATTAGACTATCCGTTGTTGTTACCAGATGTTCCTGCCGTGGAACTGTATGCCTATTCATTGGAAACTTTGATAGCAGAGAAGTTTCATGCAATGGTTGACCGTGACGAAAGCAATAGCCGCATGAAAGATTTCTTTGATGTGTATCAGTTGTTCACCAACCATGAGATAGACAAGGAACTTCTTGCGGAAGCCATTGTCGGTACGTTTAAGAACAGGAATACTCCTTACCGAGAGAACCTTGCCCTTTTCACAGACAAGTTTGCAACGGATGCCACACGCAATATTTGGTGGAAAGCATTCTTGAAAAAGATACGTTGGAAAGAACAGATTGACTTTTCGGTTGTGATGAAGTGCATCAAAGAGAACCTACAGGCATATTGGAACAAAGAAACATTAGGATGATAGCGAAAGGGCACATTTAATTTTGGATGGTGCCAAAGAACATTATATTCTTGATATAGAGCATAATGACAAGGCAATTGAGATTATTGAAACTCTTTTGCCTGCGATGCCTTACCCAAAAAGAAAAAGAAGCGAGACTGACGGCAGAGAGTACTTGTAGACTCTCTGCCTTTTCTTCGGACTGCTTACAACGATTCTATGCGAAAAACAGTATGATATGCTACTTTTCTATTGGTATAGAATAAAAGGGGATGATTGGCAATCATATCCTTTAAGGGAAGTCGTTTCACACCTACCTCTCTAAAATATCATTTGATAACTTTGGTTGTCACATTTTGAGTTCGGTTGAAACGTTCCCATCCAAACACTATTTGGTAGTTTTTAATGTAAGCGAAAGTTAAAGACGTTAAATTATTACCCTTTCGTATCTAAACAGAATCCACACAGTCACTTTTCTACTGTTTAGAGCTTATAATACTGATAATCAACTAATAATAGATACTACTATTTAAAAAAAACTATCAACTATTGGTTCTTCGTCAATTTAGGTGGTAAAAACAATGCTTAAAAGTGTGCTAAATACTTTTCTGTCAGCTTATTAGTGAGTAATATTATAAGTTACAAATATATGTAATTATTTAGTATCCGATAGTAGTATGTTGAACAGCCTGTAACCTGATGTCTTGGGGGCAAAATTACTTTGCGTCGACTGATTGGCAAGAGATATTACCACCTAAAATGACGAAGAACCCAACTATTTTCATTTTGCTGTATCACATGCTTTCAACTAAGGTTGAGTATTGCATATCAAGCACTTAGTGATTGAAAACAGCAAAAAGTGGGTACAATAAATTATACAGCCTACTTTATAAGTCGCAATTTAATTCCAAAAAACTTTTAATAGAGTTACCTATAGAAAATAGTAACTCATTATTTATTGGTCCGCTTAATTGTCTTGTATGGATGACTAACTTATTTGATTTGTCGTAATCAAGACCATCATAATGAATCCAATAATTTTGAGTCGAATCAGGTAAACCAACTTTGTGAAAAGACACTCCAAAAGTATTGTCAATTTGTCTATTGCTTCCTTGATTGACAATATAGCTTCCACAAGCAAGCACCACTACAGGAAAAGATTGTATGAACTTAGATTCTTTGAACAACTCAAGTTTTGGCCCTATCGTGTCTTTTTTTGCATAGGCAGAATGGCGAGCACAAACATTATTGAGCTCCGTACAAAATGCCATTTCTTCAAAATCTAATTTTCCTGCTATATGTTTTCTTTTAGGATAAACAGTATCTATTATCTTTTGATACTTGCTCCATGTACATCCCTCGCCTTTTTTCGAGCGGATTTGCCAAAGGTCCTTATAACTCTTGCCATTTAGTTCATTCAAGCACTCAAAGGTGTGTCTGTTGTTTTTCACCTTCTGCTCCGGCTCATCTGTATCGTTGGGCTCACAGCCGACAAACAAAATCATTGAGTTAGGATTTCCTTGTCCTATATAGAAGTCGCTGTTGCTGCATTCTTGCGCAAATTCTTTAAATAGTAAATATCTGTTTGTCATATTTTTTTGATATAGGGTTAGCTTTGCTCTAATTGTAAAAGCGCATGTAGTTTTTCCAACAACTGCCTTTCTTTTTCAATAGTCTCTTCTACTTGTTCAAATCTAATGCCAGCAAGCTGAGCCATTCTAAAATTTGCAATTTGTCTTGAAACAATCTGCGAAATTTTATAATCGGTTTCCAACATATGCCCATACTCGTTAATGTTACGTGAGTTTCTGAGCATTAGCAATGTTTTTTCTATATTACTATCTGAGCAACATATTAGTAGGGCTTTACCAACTGCTATTTCATTCTCTGTCGCCTTTATCCAATCTATCGTATGACCATACATATAGAAGAATATAGAATGATTCCCTAACACCCCATTAGTGGTAGGCTTAGGTGAGTGTTTTATTTCTTCAGCAAATAATTCTTGTGAGAGTAAAAGGTAATCTTTGTGTTTTCCATTATCAACAAAGATAATATCGTCTGTAATTTTTCTATAATTCGGTTTGTACCGAAGCAATTTGGAATAATTTGATATTTCCTCAATTTTGTAGGTATATATTTTACCATCTTTTATTTCATATCTTATTTCCTTATGCATAAAATCCATTTCAGTAAATGCCAACGGCTACCATATTGGCATGATTAATAAATGGTTGGTATATATACATGAAAACGTGAAGCCTGTCCTGTCACTCGTTCCACTTGTTAAGGCTTTCGCATTGCCCTGTTCGTCCGAAACGAGCAACGCCGAAAGCCACACGCCAGTGTAAGTATATAGAAAGTACTCTTGACAACGAACAATGGAATCGTCCGAAGCCAAAGAGGACTGTATATAATACACCCCCATGAGGCGTTTCCGTTGCTTTGTCTTTGACGAACAGTTGAGAGTTTGCGAAGTTCTAACAAGTCAAAACCAAAGCGTACAGTTACAACTTATATGTATATATGTCTGCCCAACCTCTGCCCATCGGGGCTTCCGGTATGAGTATACACGTTACAAAGGTAACACTTTTACCTTGAAAACTACTTTGCTTGGCAGGTAAAGTATTATTTTAAGGTCTGATTTAACATTATCAAATATAAATATGTCAAATTTTACTTTTGCGTGATATTTCTCGCTAAAAAATTTGTATTATCAATGATTGTTCGTATCTTTGCACCGTCAGTCCTCGCCAAGCCTCTTAACAATGCTCAAATCGTGCGAGGCGTTTTTGTTTATACACATTTGAATATGGCGAATCTTATTCCCTTTACAAAAACGGTTTGAATCTTCGAAAAATCTCGTTAATTTGCCTGAATCACGAGGTTTACAGATTTGTGACAGAAACAAAGCCATACAGTACCTTGACAATATTGGTTATTACAGATTGTCTGCTTATATGTATTCTTTGTTGAAGATGCCCAAGACAGCCCATTTGTACAAGGAAGGTGCTACCTTCAAAAAGGTGATGATGCTTTATCGCTTTGACAAGAAATTGCGACTGCTCATATTCAATGAGATAGAAAAGATTGAAATAACTATCAGGCGTGCTGTGCTGCAAATACCAGCAGATATGACGGGCAATCCTTTCTGGCTTACTGACTCTTCTTTGTTTCCTTTTTATCATATTACGGGGTCGGTTCAAACGCCCCATCCGATCCATATCTAAGTAATTTTGATGTAACTGAAAGGTAAAAACGTTAAATCTTCACCTTTTCGTATCTAAACAGAATACATATTGTCACTTTTCTACCGTTTAGAACGTATAATACTGATAATCAACTAATAATAGACACGAGGGTTGTTATAACAGCCCGTTGGTGCGAATCAGTAACAAATCGGCACCGCTGTCCCATTGCATGACAACTTTATCATACATTATGGACAAGAAACAGACGGTAATCGACTTTTTCGGTTGCCACCTTATTATATTGTAGACAAATAACCAGAATCACTCAATATAATAACCAGAATCACTTAATAGATTATGACGAGACTAATGACTACAATGACTGCCACTGCCACGATGGCGGCGGAGGCGATGCAGGTGGTGAAAGACCTGAGATGGATGATTGTGTGCATAGCGGTGCTGATAGTGACCGACCTGTGGTTCGGCGTGTCGGAATCGCGGAAACTGAAGGTGCCCATCAGAATGTCGAGGGCTGGCAGACGCACCTGCAACAAGCTGATAGACTATTTCGCATATCTCTTTTTCGGTGCGATAATGGGAATGGCAATCTTCGAACCGCTGGGCATCGCCAACCACACCACCACGGCGGCAGCAGGACTGTCGCTGGCTTGCGTGTGGGAGATGGACAGCATCGTGAACCACGTGCTCGCGCTGCATGGCTATGCCGGCAGGTTCTCGCTCATGCGGCTGGCAACGGGATTTCTGAAGCGAAAGGACAACACACTGGGCGAGGCGCTGGAGGAGAGTCTGAAAGAGAACCGGAAGGAGAACAGAAAAGAAAACCATGAGGAGGACGCGAAAGAAAAACGGAGGAACAGGAATCAGGAGGAGAACAGGGACAAGGACCTGGATGGAGAATGACAGTAAAGATAAACCCAAAACGGTCATTAGGCCGTTCAATGTATTATTTTAATACCGCTTGCAGTCTTTTGCTTTTTATAAGGCGTCTTTTGCTTGTTTTTAATTCGCAATAGCCCGCTATTACTCATTAAAAGCCAAACAAAATCCATCCTTCTAAAAAACAAAATCCAAGCAAGCCCTAACGACCGATTTGGGATAAACAGAAAGGAACATGAAGCTTATCCTACTACTACAATAATCACACTAACAAATAATCAAAACATTATCATGAGAAACATCAAGAGAATTTTTATCCATTGCACGGCGAGCAGCCGCAAGACGAGTATTGAACAGTTGCTGGCAGAATTCAAGAGCCGCGGATGGCATGCGCCGGGCTATCATTATGTGGCGATGCCAGACGGCAGGATGGTGAAGCTGCTCGACGAGGAGAAGGTTAGCAACGGAGTGAGGGGCTACAACCAGTCGGCGATAAACATCGCCTACGTAGGCGGCATCGACGCCAAAGGCAGCCCTACCGACAACCGCACGATAGAGCAGAAGGCAGCCATCGTACACCTGCTGATAGAACTGAGGAGCCGTTACCCCAACGCCCTCATCATGGGCCACCGCGACATCTGGGGCGCCAACAATCCCAAGGCATGGCAGAAGGCGTGTCCGTGTTTCAATGCAACGAGGGAGTATGGGGCGATTTAAACCCATTCTTCTGAAAAAACAAAATCCAATCAAGCCCTAACGACCGATTTGGGTAAAAAGAAATCATCCTGCATACGAGCGGCGACAGGCATCGTCGCATCGCAATGCAGGATGATTTCTTTTTCTGTCCGTTAGCATCCGGATTATGTCCCTATCTCTTTATCATCTTGAAGGAGCGTGTCTTGCCGTCGGCAAACGTCTTCACCACTACGTTTACGCCCTTCTGCGGAGCCTGGAGCCGTGCACCGTCAAGGCTGAATTACCTTCTTCTTTCCCATGATGTAGACGCCGCTCTTTAGATTCTTCACGTTGCCGCCGGTCTCAACGAGTCTGCCGTCGAGGGTGTATATCTTTCCTGCGCTGTCAGCATTGCCTGAAGATACGCCGCTGATGCCGTCGACGATACGCTCGCCGAATACTATTTCGAGAGTCTCCGCCTTGTCGGCAGGAACAAACAGTGCTGCCTTGGTGGCAAACATGGCGTCGCCTGCCTCACCTACGGCATTGAATGTCTTGTCGGAAGAAACAACCATGCAAACGGTGTCGTCAGTCGTGGCAAGACGCTTGCCGCTATATGTCCCGACGAGTCTGACAGGTTCTGCCACAGCCGTTCCGGCCTCAACATCGGTAGTGGTATGTCATGGGATTGACTGATGGTTGGGATTAGCTGCCGGATGGGATTGACTGCTGCTTAGAGCATCACTTCACATAGTCTACGAAAGCATAGTCATGCGAATGGCGGTCGTCGGCAGAATGGGCTTCACGGGCTGCTTCATGCCATGATGAATAATCGGGGAAGAAGGCGTCGGCTCCCTCCGTCTCGGCTTCTATCTCGGTGAGACACAGGCGGTCGGCAAACGGCAATGCCTGCCGGTATACGCTCTCGCCGCCGATGATATATACGTCTTCCTGGGCTGAACAAGACTTCAGCGCCTCGTCAATCGAAGGGTATACGTCGCATCCCGGCAGCTCCGCCACGCTGCGGCTCACCACCACGTTGCGTCTGTTTGGCAATGCTCCTTTGGGAAGCGACTCAAAGGTCTTGCGACCCATCACTATGGTGTGGCCCGTGGTGAGGAGCTTGAAGCGCTTCAGATCGTTGGGCAACCAATACAACAGTTTGTTTTCCTTTCCTATCGCCCTGTTTCTGTCCACGGCGGCAATGATGTTTATTCTCATGTTTTTTTATTTTAGGGGAGACAAAGATAATGCAAGGCGAGAGGAGAACGAAATGAATCCATTCATTTCTTATCCCGAGCCGAAGCTTATCTTATGCAAAGATAATACAAATACCTAACATTTTCGCCCAAGCGTGGCAAAATCTCACCAATAATGAGTATTTTTGCAGATTAGAACCGAATCCGGCATTAGAAACCTACTTGGATTTTCGGAACCGGAAAAAGAATATCACGGCATGACGGCCCAACGATGCGACAAGCATCTCAGCTTTTCTGCCGGCATGAACAAAAACAAGACAACAATATAGCAATATGGAAAGAATCGACATGAGAGATCTCAACGACAACGTGTTTGAGACTATAGGCAAGGAATGGATGCTCGTGACGGCGGGCAATGAAGAGAAGTTCAACATGATGACGGCATCGTGGGGATGTCTCGGATGGCTATGGAACAAACCTGTGGCAGTGGTCTTCATCCGTCCGGAACGCTACACCCACCAGTTCATCGAAGAGAACGACACGCTGACGCTGCAGTTTCTGGGCAACAGCGAGAAGGCACGCCAGGCATACAACTTCTGCGGTTCGAAATCGGGAATAGACTTCGACAAGGCACATGAGGCAGGACTCACACCGGTGACACTTGAGGGAGGAGAAGTGACCTTTGAAGAGGCCCGACTGACACTGGTCTGCCGCAAGCTATACAAAGACACACTGAAGGAGGAGAACATGATTGACAAGCAGCTGACGCAATGGTATGGCGAAAAGCACGGCGGATACCACGACGTGTATGTATTGGAAATAACTGAAGCACTGAGAAAATAAGCAGAGCCTACAAATGATAGTTTGCATAGCAGAGAAACCCAGCGTGGCAAAGGACATCGCCAAGATTATCGGAGCCAACAGCGCACACGACGGATATATGGAGGGCAACGGATACCAAGTGACGTGGACCTTCGGACACCTGTGCACGCTGAAGGAACCTGAAGACTACACCGCCCTATGGAAGCGGTGGAGCCTGGCGGCGCTGCCCATGATTCCACAACGCTTCGGCATAAAGCTCATCGACGACAAGGGAATAGCAAAGCAGTTCTCTGTCATCGAGAAACTGATGCAGAATGCCGACGGCATCATAAACTGCGGCGACGCCGGACAGGAGGGTGAGCTGATTCAGCGATGGGTGATGCAGAAGGCCAACGCGAAATGTCCGGTGAAGCGCCTCTGGATATCATCGATGACCGACGAGGCGATTCGCGAGGGATTCGGCAACCTGAAGCCGCAGGACGACTACCAGCCGCTGTATCTCGCCGGACTGAGCCGTGCCATCGGCGACTGGATATTGGGAATGAACGCCACCCGCCTGTACACGCTGAAATACGGGCAGAACAGGCAGGTGCTGTCGATAGGACGAGTGCAGACACCAACGCTGGCGCTGATAGTGAACAGGCAGAAGGAGATTGACAACTTTGAACCGGAGCCTTACTGGGTGCTCGCCACGATATACCGCGACACCACGTTCACGGCTACGAAAGGAAAATTCACCACCAAGGAGGAGGGAGAACAGGCGTTTGCCACGATAGAGGGAAAACCGTTCACCGTAACCGACGTGCAGAAGAAACGCGGCACAGAAGCACCGCCACACCTCTACGACCTCACCTCGTTGCAGGTGGACTGCAACCGCAAATTCGGCATGAGCGCCGACATGACGCTGAAGATAATACAGACTCTCTATGAGCGCAAGCTGACTACATACCCCCGTGTGGACACACAATATCTGAGCGACGACATCTATCCCAAATGCGGAGGAATACTGAACGGCATAAAGGGCTACGACCAACTCCTCACGGCACTGAGGGGAAAACCGCTGAAGAAGTCGAAAAAGGTGTTCGACACGAGCAAAGTGACCGACCACCACGCCATAATACCCACCGGAGTGCCGGCACAGGGACTCACCGACATGGAACGCCACGTCTACGACCTGATAGCCAGGCGCTTCATCAGCGTGTTCTATCCCGACTGCAAGTTCGCCACTACAACAGTGATGGGCGATGTGGACGGCATAGAATTCAAAGCCACCGGAAAACTGATTCTCGATCCGGGATGGAGGGCGGTGTATGCCAAGGACGCTGCCGACAGGCAGACTGCAGACGACGGCGACGCCAAGCCGCAGGACGAGGAGCGCACGCTGCCGGCATTCGAAAAGGGCGAGAGCGGAGAACACACGCCTACGCTGACGGAGAAATGGACCACACCGCCGAAATACTACACCGAGGCAACGCTGCTCAGGGCAATGGAAACGGCAGGAAAGTTCGTTGACAACGAGGAACTGCGGGCAGCGCTCAAGGAGAACGGCATCGGCAGACCATCGTCGAGGGCAGGCATCATAGAGACGCTGTTCAAGAGGCACTATATCCGAAGGGAGAGAAAAAACCTCGTGGCTACGGCTACAGGCATCGAACTCATCGACCTCATCAAGGAGGAACTGCTCAAGAGCTGTGAGCTGACGGGAATATGGGAGAAGAAACTGCGCGACATAGAGCACAAGACTTACGACCCGGCTCAGTTTATCAGCGAACTGAAGGAGCAGATTGCCACCATCGTACACGACGTGTTGAGCGACAACTCCAACCGACGCGTCACGATTCTCACTGAAGAGGACCTGAAAAAGAAGACCAAGCGGAAAACTGCCGCCAAACCTAAAGCTACGACGGCAACAAAGTCTGCAGCCAAGCCGGGCGACGCAGCCGGAGTGAAACCGGGCGACGTATGTCCGGTGTGTGGCAAAGGCGTGGTGATAAAGGGAAAGACAGCATACGGATGCAGCAGATGGAAAGAGGGATGTTCTTTCAGACTGCCTTTCGAACAATAAAGCTGCCGATTGCACAATAAAAACGGCAAGTTTGAGTTTTTTCTTATATTATTAAGGAATAAGCATGAACAATATATCAAGGAAATCAAAAAGCAACGCAATGCCCCGTCAGCCTCATCACTATCCGGGATTGAGGATGTGGGCGGCATTGGCTGTTCTCGTGGCTGTTCTCACCTCCTGTGGCGCCGACCGCAACTTCAAGAAGGGTGAGACATTTCTCGCTCTTGGCGAATACTTCGACGCTGCGGCCCAATACAAACAGGCATACTCCAAATCGAAACCCAAGGACAGGACGGCAAGGGGTCTCTATGCCATGCGCATGGCATACTGCTACAACCGCATAAACTCCAACGGAAAGGCTATCGCCGCCTACCGCAACGCCATCAGATACGGCGCCGACAGTCTGCAGACGCATCTCGATTTCGCACGTGCGCTGCTAAAAGATGCCAACTACAAGGAGGCGGAGAAGGAATTCCTCCTGGTGCTCGACTCCATGCCAGACAACCAGCTGGCGAAAGACGGACTGCAGTCGGCACGCACGGCAAAGGCTGCAAAGGATGCGGGATCGAGATATATAGTGAAGAAGATGGACATATTCAATTCACGACGTGCCGACTTCTCGCCGATGTTCTGCGGAGACCAGTATGAACAGCTGTTCTTCACCTCTACACGCAACGAGGCGGAGGGCGACGAACTGAGCGGAATAACGGGAACGAAAAACGGCGACATCTTCTATTCGCAGAAAGACGACAAAGGAAAATGGGGACGGCCGCAGACCATCACATCGGGACTCAACACAGAGTTTGACGAGGGTGCATGCTGCTTCTCGCCAGACCAGAGGGTGATGTATCTCACCCAATGCGTGAGCGACCCCTCCTACCCCAGATATGCCACGATAGCCACATCAAACCGTGCTGACGCGGCATGGGGAAAGGCAACGAAGCTGGAGATAACACGCGACACGCTGTCGAGCTTCGCCCACCCCGCAGTGTCGCCAGACGGAGAATGGCTCTACTTCACTTCCGACATGCCGGGAGGAAAGGGCGGACTCGACATCTGGAGAGTGAGAATCACGGCGGCAGGACTGGGAGGAGTGGAAAATCTGGGCGAGCCCATCAACACGGCGGGAGACGAGATGTTTCCTACATTCCGACCAAACGGTGACCTCTATTTCTCAAGCAACGGACATCCGGGTCTGGGCGGTCTCGACATCTTCATCGCCAAGACGGACAAGAGCGGAAAGAAAATCATACTGGAACATCCGGGATATCCGCTGAACTCCCAGGGCGACGACTTCGGAATGACTTTCGAGGGAGCACACAACAGGGGATTCTTCTCGTCAAACAGAGGCGACGGACGCGGCTGGGACCATATCTACAGCTTTGAGAAACCGGAGATAATACAGACCGTCACGGGATGGGTGTATGAGATGGAAGGATATGAACTGCCCGACGCACAGGTGTATCTCGTGGGCAACGACGGCACGAACAAAAAGCTCAGCGTGAAAGGCGACGGATCGTTCACCGAAGTGGTGGAACCGGGAGTGGACTACGTGCTGCTCGCCACCTGCAAGGGATTCCTGAACCACAAAGAGGAGATTAGCATCAAGCCCTCTGCGGAGTCGGAAGACCACGTGCTGCAGTTCCCGCTGGCATCAATCCGTGTGCCGGTGCTCATCGACAACATCTTCTACGACTTCGACAAGTCATCGCTGCGCAAGGAATCGGAAACGGCTCTCGACGAACTCGTGAAACTGCTGCAGGAGAACCCGAACGTGACGATAGAGCTGAGCGCACACTGCGACTACAAGGGCAGCGAGGTCTACAACAAGAAACTGTCGCAGCGAAGGGCTGAAAGCGTGGTGAGATATCTCATCGCCAAGGGTGTGAGTGCCAAGAGACTGACACCTGTGGGATACGGCAAGATGAAGCCTAAGACGATAAGGAAGAAACTCACCGAGAAATACACATGGCTCAAAGAGGGCGACGTGCTCACCGAGGAATTCATAAAGAAACTCGACAAGGATAAACAGGAAATCTGCAACCAGCTGAACAGAAGAACGGAATTCATCGTGCTGAGAACCACCTACGGCATGTTTGACGAAAACGGACAGCTGAAGAATCCGCCGAAGCCTAAAGAGAAAGAAGACGACACAGACGCCAATGGCAACGAAGACATCTTCCTGATTGAATGACGGGACAGCAAGCAACGGAACAGCAAGGAATGCTGTCCGACCCCAATAGGGTCATCTGTATCTGACGGCATAATGACCGGTTGGAGCTTAATGATGTTCTCCCCCATTACGGGAATGAATCATGGGATGACTTCATGACATTACAACAATCAAAAGAAGACAATGAACAACAAAGCGACATTAGAATTAGGCAACAAGCCTGTGGGCAAACTGCTCATGCAATATTCACTGCCTGCCATAATCGCGATGACGGCATCGTCGCTTTATAATATGGTGGACAGCATTTTCATCGGACAGGGAGTGGGACCGATGGCCATCAGCGGACTGGCACTCACCTTCCCGTTCATGAACCTGGGAGCGGCTTTCGGAGCCGGCGTAGGTGTGGGAGCATCAACGTGCATCTCAGTGAAACTCGGACAGAAAGACTACAACACGGCACAGAGGGTATTGGGAAACACCGTGACGCTGAACCTCATCATCGGACTGGCATTCAGCATCGTTTCGCTGCTGTTTCTCGACCCTATCCTTTATTTCTTCGGTGCAAGCGAACAGACTCTGCCCTATGCCAAAGACTATATGGTGATAGTGTTGCTGGGAAACGTGTTCTCCCACATGTATTTCGGAATGAACGCCGTGCTCAGAGCATCCGGGAAACCCCGCCATGCAATGTATGCCACGATATTCACCGTGGTGCTCAACACCATACTCGACCCTATATTCATCTATCCACTGAACATGGGAATACAGGGTGCAGCCTATGCCACAATCCTCTCGCAGATGCTGGCACTGGTGTGGCAGATGCGCATATTCAGCAACAAGAACGAACTGCTGCATCTGAAACGCGGAATATACGGACTGAAGAAGGCAATCGTGAAAAACATACTCGCCATCGGACTCTCACCGTTCTCGATGAACGTGTGTGCGTGTATCGTGGTGATATTCATCAACAAGGGACTGCTCATGTATAGCGGCGACCTCGCCGTGGGTGCCTACGGCATAGCCAACAAGGTGTGCTTCATCTTCGTGATGGTGAACATGGGACTGACACAGGGTATGCAGCCCATAGCCGGATACAACTACGGAGCGCAGAAGCTCGACAGACTGATGCGTGTGCTCAGCCTCGCCACAATAGCCGGAACGGTTATCACAACGATTGGATTCCTCGTGGCTGAACTGATACCCGGGCCTTGCGCACGACTCTTCACCACCGACCAGCAGCTCATCGACCTCTCTGTAAACGGACTGAGGATAATGATGGCGGCATTCATGCTCGTGGGATCGCAGATGGTGATAACAAACTTCTTCCAAAGCATCGGAAAGGCAAAGATAAGCATGTTCCTCTCGCTGTCGAGACAGATGCTGTTCCTTTTCCCCATGCTGCTCATACTGCCCAAGTTCATGGGAGTCGACGGTGTGTGGTGGTCGATGCCTATCTCCGACACCATAGCGGAGATAGTGGCTGTGGTGATGATGTATACATACATGAAGAAATTCAAGAAACAACATAATTTATCAATGGCAAACGAAAAGCATTGAAGACATGGATAATATAAAAACGCATAGGAGACATGGATAATATAAAAAAGAACATTATAATAAACGTGGGACGACAGATCGGCAGCGGCGGACGCATAATAGCCAAGATGCTTGCCGACGACTTCAAATGTGGGTTCTACGACAGGGAGCTGCTCACCATAGCAGCAAAAGAGAGTGGATTCTGTGAGAAATTCTTCGAGCAGAACGACGAACAGAAGGGTTTCTTCCATTCGCTGTTTCACATGCACACGCCATTCGTTGGCGACGGCAGCTTCTACGACAACGACTTCTCGCAAGAGGGACTCTTCAAGATGCAGAGCGATACGATACGCAAATTGGCCGACGAGGGGTCGTGTGTCTTCGTGGGCAGATGCGCCGACTATGTGCTCAGAGACTACGAGAATGTGGTGAACATCTTCATCACGGCATCAATAGAAGACCGCATCAGCGAAATCCGCAAGCGCAAGGAATGCCAAGAGAATGAAGCACTGAAGATTATAGAGAACGGGGAGAAATCACGTTCCACATATTATAATTATTATACGGGAAAGAAATGGGGCGACAGCTCGTCGTATGACTTGTGTGTAAACACCTCACTGCTCGGAATCGAAGGCACGGAGGCTTATATCAAGGAGTTCATCGAGAAGGTGCTACACATAGGATGAGGGGCAGGAAGTGAAAAAGATAGGAATAATAAGCGACACCCACGGATATTGGGACGACAAATATCTAAAGTATTTCGAGCCCTGCGACGAAATATGGCATGCCGGCGACATCGGTTCTACAGAGGTGGCTGAGAGACTTGCTGAATTCAGAACCTTCAGGGCGGTATGCGGCAACTGCGACGGCGGTGACCTGAGGCTGATGTATAAAGAGAAGCTGAGGTTCAAATGCGAAGACGTTGACGTGCTGATGAAGCATATCGGCGGCTATCCCGGCAACTACGACAGCAGCATACGCTCGCAAATCTACGCCATGCCGCCTCAACTGTTCATCAGCGGCCACAGTCATATTCTGAAAGTGAAATACGACAAGACGCTCGGTCTGCTCCACATCAATCCCGGTGCGGCAGGTCTGCAGGGATGGCACAAGGAGCGCACCATAGTGAGGCTCACCATCGACGGCAACAAATTCAAAGACTGCGAAGTGATAACTCTGGCATAAACTGGCTGAAAACACAGCCGGATAATCTATATCTAGAAAAAACTAGAAAAGCTAGAATGTCTAGAAAGTCTAGAAAGACTAGAAAAGCTAGAATGTCTAGAATAACTAGAAAATCCAGCCCACTCAAAGAAAAAAAACAACAAAAAAAACATAACATGAAAACCTATTTAGTAACAGGAGCTGCCGGTTTCATCGGCGCCAACTATATCAAGTATCTGCTTCACCGCAAATACAAGAATGAAGAAATAAAGGTGATAGTGCTCGACCTGCTTACATACGCAGGAAATCTCGGAACTATAAAGGATGACATCGACAACGACCGTTGCATCTTCGTGCGCGGCGACATCCGCGACCGCGAACTTGCCGACAGGCTCTTCACTGAATACGATATAGACTATGTGGTGAACTTCGCTGCCGAGAGCCATGTGGACCGCTCTATCGAGAACCCGCAGCTCTTCCTCGAAACAAACATCTTAGGCACGCAGAACCTGCTCGACGCGGCACGCCGTGCTTGGGTGACGGGAAAGGATGCCACAGGATACCCCACCTGGAAGACTGGCAAGCGCTACCATCAGGTGAGCACCGACGAGGTGTATGGTTCGCTTGGCAAAGACGGATTCTTCACCGAGAAGACGCCTCTCTGTCCTCACAGCCCCTACAGTGCTTCTAAGACAAGTGCCGACATGATAGTGATGGCATACCACGACACCTACCACATGCCGACCTCTATCACAAGATGCTCCAACAACTACGGACCATACCACTTCCCTGAAAAGCTCATTCCGCTGATCATCAACAACATCCTGGAGGGAAAGAAACTCCCGGTATATGGCAAGGGCGACAACGTGCGCGACTGGCTCTACGTTGAAGACCACTGCAAGGCAATCGACCTCGTGGTGCGCCAGGGACGCGAAGGTGAGGTATATAATGTGGGCGGCCACAATGAGATGACAAACATCAACATCGTGAAACTCACCATCAAGACAATCCACGACATGATGGCTGCCGACAAGAACCTGCGCAACATACTGAAGAAACAGGTGAAGGACGCCAACGGCGACATAGACATCA
>OOBZ01000447.1_pt1 | contig 32895 bp, 20 predicted proteins | sample 1671601 | NCBI WGS metagenome assembly OOBZ01 (sample SAMN06348173, study PRJEB24527) | human gut metagenome | biome: human gut; feature: ankylosing spondylitis patient; material: feces | host: Homo sapiens | place: China | collected 2015-10
ATGTCAACGTATGTCACAAGGCGTGCTTTATGGATAATATCATCACCATCCTTTACCTTCTTTGTGAACGTGACATGCCTCACCCTATACTCCATTAGGCCATCAGGCGTCATATATGCAGCATCCTCAGTTGTCTGATACACAAGGCTCTTCTTCATCTTTGTTACATAGATTACACCACGCGCAGTCAGTTCTTCGAACTTCCCGTAATCGATATATGCCCTGTCCAAAGCCAAGATATCTCCTTCTGAGTAGTTCGTGGGCTTTAGCATAAAGCTGTCGTTTGTGGCCGCGGAAGTGAACCGTACATCAGAAGGAACGCCTTCGTTGGCATGGATATTCGTATGGACCTTGATTCCGCCCTTCTTCTTTCCCGTTTTGGGATGTCGTCCAACACCCTTGAACAGCATGTTGGAGAACAGGGTTACAGTTGTGGAATCTATGATTTGAAGTCTATTGATCCAGCTTGATGATGGTTTCTTCCGGCTGTCCGAGGAAAGCTCGTCGCTGTATCTGGTGTAAAGGCTACGATATGTCTTCTCGAAGATTAATTCCGGTCTTCTCGCGTTGGCGTCTGACAGTGTGCTTCTACGTGGCATCATGTTGATGCCAAGATGGCTCAGTTTGCGGGCCTCGGGGAACATGGAGTCCGTTATCTCGCGAAGAGAGTCGAACCTCTTTATAATGGCGTACAGCATTATCAGCAGATGTTGCCAAGCGTCGAAGTGCTTGACGTAGCGTTCGCCACCGTTTGAACGGCTGATTTCAAGAATTTTTTCCTTATCAAGCAAATTTATCAGCTGACCATAGGCCGGCTGTCCGATAAAATGACTACTTTTGTTCATCGTGAATATTGTTTTGTCGCAGAAACAAAAGTAGCGAAAAGGCTGGATATCTCAAACGGGGTTCCAGCCTAATTTTTTATGTTGCTAGAAAGTTTTAGCGGACACCAATAATAAAAAATCCTCTTCTGCCTTAGCAGGCAAAAGAGGATTTATAAATTTTTCAATATAAGGATTATTTATATTCTTCCCAGCTCTTGATAGCAATGTCATCGATTGTCATGGTACAGAATGCATGGATAAAGGCGCTTGCCAGACGTGCATTTGTAACCAAAGGAATGTTCAAGTCGACTGCTGCACGACGGATCTTGTAACCGTTGTCCAATTCACCTGCTGACAAGTCGCGCGGGATATTGACAACCATATCAATTTCCTTGTTGTGCAACATTTCCAATGCCTGCGGATGTCCTTCTTCGCTTGGCCAGTATACACGGGTATTTTCTACACCGTTTTCTGCAAGGAATTTAGAAGTACCACCGGTAGCAAAGATGTTGTAACCCTTTGCCTTCAATTCATGAGCCGCTTTCAGCATTTCTACTTTCTGCTTCGGAGTACCTGTAGACATCAGAATGTTCTTTTCCGGAATACGGTAACCCACAGACAACATAGACTTCAGTACTGCGCAAGAAGTATCTTCACCGATACATCCTACTTCACCGGTAGAAGCCATGTCTACGCCCAATACAGGGTCGGCCTTCTGCAGACGGTTGAATGAGAACTGGCTGGCCTTGATACCTACGTAATCCAATTCGAAGAGGTTCTTGCTTGGTTTTTCTACCGGCAGACCCAACATTACCTTCGTAGCCAATTCGATGAAGTTAATCTTCAATACCTTGCTTACGAATGGGAACGAACGGCTGGCACGCAAGTTACATTCAATTACCTTGATATCGTTTTCACGGGCAAGGAACTGGATATTGAACGGACCAGAGATGTTCAGTTCTTTTGCAATCTGACGGCTGATGCGCTTGATACGACGTACAGTTTCTACATACAGTTTCTGCGGTGGGAACTGGATTGTAGCATCTCCAGAGTGTACACCGGCAAACTCAATGTGTTCTGAGATAGCATAGGCAACGATTTCACCGTTCTGTGCTACAGCATCCATTTCTACTTCCTTAGCATGTTCAATGAACTGGCTTACTACTACAGGATGTTTCTTCGATACGTTGGCAGCCAACTGCAGGAAGCGTTCCAGTTCTTCTTGGTTAGAACATACGTTCATGGCAGCACCAGAAAGAACGTAAGACGGACGAACCAATACCGGGAATCCTACTTTTTCGATAAATGCGTTGATATCTTCCATCGAAGTCAATGCGCTCCATTCTGGCTGGTCAACACCGATACGGTCGAGCATAGCCGAGAATTTGTCACGGTCTTCCGCATTATCGATACTCTTGGCAGAAGTACCCAAGATATTTATTTTCTGACCATCAAGACGAAGAGCAAGGTTGTTAGGAATCTGACCACCAGTAGATACGATTACACCGTGCGGATTTTCCAAATCGAGGATATCCATTACACGTTCGAATGTCAATTCATCGAAATACAGACGGTCACACATATCATAGTCGGTTGATACGGTTTCTGGGTTGTAGTTAATCATTACCGAACGGTAGCCTTCCTTGCGGATAGTATTCAGAGCCTGTACACCACACCAGTCGAATTCTACAGACGAACCGATACGATAGGCACCAGAACCCAATACTACGATACTCTTATGGTCGCCCAAATAGTGAACATCGTTTGCTACACCACTATAAGTCAGATACAGATAGTTGGTCTGAGCTGGATATTCGGCAGCCAAAGTATCGATTTGTTTTACTACCGGTACAATACCCTGGCTCTTACGATAGTTACGTACTTCCAAGATTCCATCTTCCATATCGCCTTGATAACCGATGGCACGTGCAACCTGGAAGTCTGAGAATCCCTGACGTTTTGCCTTGTACAGCAAATCTTTCGGAAGTTGTGCTATCTGTGTATGGTTTCCTCCCCATTCATGCAGTTCTTTTGAAGTCTGCATAATGTTCATCAATTTATCGAGGAACCATTTATCGATCTTAGTCAGTTCATGAATCTGGTCTACAGTATAGCCGGCACGCATCGCTTTAGAGATAACGAAGATACGTTTGTCGGTCGGTTCGCGCAATGCTTTATCTACATCGACAATCTGCAATTCTTTGTTTTCAACAAAGCCGTGCATACTCTGACCAATCATACGCAGACCTTTTTGGATTGCTTCTTCGAATGTACGACCGATAGCCATAACTTCACCTACCGATTTCATTGAAGAACCCAGTTCGCGGTCTACGCCGTGGAACTTACCCAAGTCCCAACGAGGTATCTTACATACTACATAGTCCAATGCAGGTTCGAAGAAAGCAGAAGTAGTCTTGGTTACCGAGTTCTTCAAATCGAACAGACCGTATCCCAATCCCAACTTAGCAGCAACGAATGCCAAAGGATATCCGGTAGCTTTTGATGCCAATGCAGAAGAACGGCTCAAACGAGCATTTACTTCAATTACACGGTAATCTTCCGATTCCGGATCGAACGCATACTGCACGTTACATTCACCCACAATACCGATATGACGGATAATGCGGATAGCCAGTTCACGCAGTTTATGGTATTCGCTGTTGGTCAATGTCTGAGAAGGAGCGATTACGATAGACTCACCGGTATGAATGCCTAGTGGGTCAAAGTTTTCCATATTACATACAGTGATACAGTTGTCGAAACGGTCACGCACCACTTCGTATTCAACTTCCTTCCAGCCTTTCAGACTCTTTTCTACCAATACCTGTGGAGAGAAAGAGAAAGCTTTTTCAGCCAATACGTTCAGTTCTTCTTCGTTGTCGCAGAAACCAGAGCCCAGACCACCCAGTGCATAAGCAGCACGGATAATAACCGGATATCCCAGTTCTTTTGCTGCACGACGAGCATCTTCGATATTTTCTACCGCTTCACTCTTGATAGTCTTCACGTTGATTTCATCCAACTTCTGTACGAAAAGTTCACGGTCTTCTGTATCCATGATAGCCTGTACCGGAGTACCCAATACCTGTGCATTGTATTTTTCGAATACACCTGCCTTATACAGAGCCACACCACAGTTCAACGCAGTCTGTCCACCAAACGACAGCAATACTCCATCCGGACGTTCTTTCGCGATGACTTTCTCTACGAAATACGGAGTTACAGGCAAGAAGTAAATCTTATCTGCCACACCTTCCGATGTCTGTACGGTAGCAATATTCGGGTTGATAAGGATGGTTTCAATACCTTCTTCCTTCAACGCCTTCAATGCCTGAGAACCAGAGTAGTCGAACTCACCAGCTTCACCGATTTTCAACGCTCCAGAACCTAACAATAATACTTTCTTTATATTTTCTTTCATGAATTTGAGTTTTTAAGTTTTTGAGTTTTTGAGTTTGCGAGTTTAAGTTTGAGTGTGAGTTTTCAAGTTTTTCAGTTTTTGAGTTTTTCAGTTTGCATCAACAAACTATCAAACTAACAAACCAACAAACTTATAACAATTTTACAAACTCATCGAACAAGAATTCGGTATCAGTAGGACCACTGGCAGCTTCCGGATGGAACTGTGCAGAGAACCAAGGATTCTTCTTATGACGGATACCTTCGTTTGAACCGTCGTTCATGTTAATGAACAAAGGTTCCCAATCTGCTCCCAATGTATTGTTGTCTACCGCATAACCGTGGTTCTGTGAAGTAATGAAGCAGCGTTCTGTACCCACCATACGTACCGGCTGATTGTGACTACGATGACCATATTTCAATTTGTAAATCTTAGCACCACCTGCCTTCGACAGCAACTGGTTACCCATACAGATACCGAAGATAGGAAGTTTTTCGTTCTGCATTGCCTTACGGATATTCTGTACAGCAGCATCACAAGTATCAGGGTCGCCTGGACCGTTTGAGATAAACAAGCCATCAAACTGCAAAGAGTTGAAGTCGTAGTTCCAAGGTACACGGATGATTTCCACATCACGTTTCAAAAGGCAACGGATAATGTTTGATTTTACACCGCAGTCTACCAGCACCACTTTCTTCTTGCCTTCACCTTCGTTGTAACGAATCACTTCCTTGCAAGAAACCTTGTCTACGTAGTTTACTCCGGCATATGCAGCCTCAGGAATATTGTCCGGTTCATCGTCGAATACGATTTTTCCCATCATTACCCCATGTTCGCGCAAAACCTTAGTCAGTTCACGAGTATCAATACCTGTAATACCAGGTACCTGCTCACGTTTCAACCAGTCAGCCAGGCTTTCCACAGCATTCCAATGGCTGTATTTTTCACTATAATCACTGACAATAATTGCCTCGGCATGGATTTTTTCACTCTCCATGAAAGTCGGAAGTCCGTTAGCTTCAAAAGTAAACGGTGGAACACCATAGTTACCAACCAGCGGATAAGTCAAAGTCATCAACTGACCTGCATACGAAGGGTCGGTCAAGCTCTCTGGATAACCGGTCATTGCTGTATTAAACACAACTTCACCGGCTACCGGTTTCTCATAACCGAACGACTTGCCATGGAAACGGCTCCCGTCGTCGAGGATTAATGTTACATTTCTCATTACCTTATTATAATACTAATATATCGTTTAAATTTATTATTCTTCACTTATTTACATTCATCAGAACTGATAGACTTGCTCTACATAGTCGATGAACGCCTGGTTTACCCGTTTCACTCCACCTGGCGTAGGATAGTCGCCACTGAAATACCAGTCGCCTTCGTGCTGTGGACAAGCTTCATGCAGCCCTTCCAATGTCTGGTAAACAATTTCCACCTTTGCCTGAGTACCTGCCGGAGTAAGCAGTTCTACCATCTTTGCCGAAATTTCCTCGTCGGTGAAAGGAGCATAAATCTCTTTCACGTAATTCACCATCTGTTCTTTCGGTAAAGAAAGCTGTCCTTTCGACTTACGGTATACTTCCTCAATAACCGACTGCATACCTCGTTCTTCCAGCAATGCGATAGCAGCACGGAATGCAATAAACTGCTCCATACTTGCCATATCAATTCCATAATAGTCCGGATAACGAACCTGAGGAGAAGAAGAAACAATGACAATCTTCTTCGGATGCAGACGATCGAGAATGCTGATGATACTTTGTTTCAAAGTAGTACCTCGCACAATACTGTCGTCGATAATGACCAGATTATCCTCATAAGGAATCAAGCTTCCGTAAGTAATATCATATACATGAGCGGCAAGATCGTTTCTTGTATTACCTTCTGAAATAAACGTACGAAGCTTTATATCTTTAATAGCAACCTTCTCACTACGGATGCGTTGAGAAAGAATCTGTTCCAACTCGCTATGGCTGGGCTTATGTCCCAATGCCTCTATACGCTGCACTTTCAATTCGTTCAGATAGTTATCAAAGCCCTCCAGCATTCCATAGAAAGCAACTTCTGCAGTATTAGGAATAAACGAAAATACAGTGTGAACCACATCGTAGTCGATAGCTTTCAAGATAGGATTTACCAATTTCTCACCCAACAACTTACGTTCGCGATAAATATCCATATCACTTCCGCGGCTAAAGTAAATCCGCTCGAACGAACAAGCCTTTTTCTGCTTAGGTTCATTGATTTGAGCCAAACGCATCTCTCCTTTCTTATTCAGCAGAATAGCCTGTCCCGGTTGTAATTCGTGAATACTGTCAGCCGGCACATTCAAGGCTGTCTGTATTACCGGACGTTCCGATGCCAATACCATGATTTCCTCATCCATATACCAGAATCCCGGACGGATACCCCAAGGATCGCGTACAGCAAATGTTTCCCCACTTCCTGTCAAGCCGCAGATTACGTATCCTCCGTCCCACTTAGGACTCGATGTTTTCAATACATTCGTCAAATCAATACGGTCTTCGATAGCATGAGTAATATCCATCCCTTCCAGTCCTTCGGCCTTACACTCAGTAAACAGTCGCTCTACCTCTCTGTCCAGTCGGTGTCCCACCTGTTCCAGCATGATATAAGTATCGGCATACTTACGAGGATGCTGACCAGCAGCAGTAATCTCTTCGAAAATCTCATCTACATTGGTCAGGTTAAAGTTTCCGCAAAGCAACAGATTCTTTGCACGCCAGTTATTTCTTCTCAAGAAAGGATGTACGTACGAAATACCACTCCTTCCGGTAGTAGAATAGCGCAAATGCCCCATATACAACTCTCCTGCAAAAGGCAAGCACTTCTCAGCATATTCAGCGTCACTCATCTGCTCTGGAGTAAGCCCTTTAAAATTGGAATGCACGGCACTAAAAATTTCAGTAATAGCTCCCGCTCCCAAGGCACGCTCACGAAACATATACTCTTCACCTGGATTTGCCTGCAACTTCACACAAGCAAGTCCGGCAGCTTCCTGTCCACGGTTATGCTGTTTTTCCATCAGCAGATACAACTTATTCAGACCATACATCCAAGTCCCGTACTTCTTCTGAAAATAATCCAACGGTTTGAGCAGTCGAATCATGACTACTCCACATTCATGCTTTAGTGGTTCCATACGTATATATGAAAAGACGCCCGGATATGCCGAAAGCAATTCCGGGTGTCAGTTAGTATAAACAAATTACAAATTAAGTTCGATAAGGAACAAAAAAAAAGAGTGACATTGACAGGATGGTAAAAAAGAGAAAAACCAAAGGGAAAGAGGTCGAAACTTGACTGCCCGTTTCCTTTTGCCTGCAGAAGTGCGGTAAAAATGTCCCTTCCAGGATATGCACTTTGCCCTTTTATATGTTTCACCAAACTATACATCAGATTATGCCACATCACTATTCGGGGTGCAAATATACGAATTACTTGGCATATTCTTATATATGTTTTTTAAAATTATTCATATCAGAATAATTATTTCCTTTCTTCAAACGGCTTTCTGCATATATATTCCATAAAAAAACAGAACAAGCAATTTTCTCAAAAAAAACTTCTATTCCTTTTTGCTTGTGAAAAGAAAACAATAAATTTGCATCACGATCGGGCGACAAAACAGTTACCGATATTGCCGAAATAACTCAGTTGGTAGAGTAACTCATTCGTAATGAGTAAGTCGCGGGTTCGAGTCCCGCTTTCGGCTCACAAAGGCATAGTCAACTATGCCTTTTTTTATTATCCGATTCCATACCGACAATCTTATCCAATTCCCCAATAGCTTTAAGGTAATAAAATCAATTTGCACAACTCTGTATTTCCTCCGGTTCCTACTATATCCCGACTTACATAAGACATTTTTGCAGTCTCTTTCCTTTCTTTAGGACATTTTTGCAGAATAAAGCCTTAACACACTGACAATTAGACAGTTTTACCTTCTTTTCCGACATTGGCAAAGATTTTGAGAATCTATTAGCGTCGTGCAACGGACAAGGTAATTCCCCTACTCCGGACGACACCCTAAAACAAGATAAAAGAAAGGAGAAACTATATGAACTTTAACAACTTTACAATCAAATCGCAGGAAGCTGTTCAACAGGCTGTCAACCTTGTACAAAGCATGGGACAACAGGCCATCGAACCGGAACACCTGCTGGCAGGAGTGTTGAAGGTAGGTGAAAATGTAACCAACTTCATCTTCCAGAAACTGGGAATGAACAGCCAGCAAGTAGCCATGGTTCTCGACAAGCAAATAGCTTCCCTTCCTAAGGTTTCGGGAGGAGAACCTTACCTGAGCCGGGATGCTAACGAGGTACTTCAGAAAGCGGTCAGCTTCTCTAAAGAGCTGGGCGACGAGTATGTATCACTGGAAGCCATTATTCTGGCTTTACTGAACGTAAAATGTACGGTAGCCACTATCTTGAAAGATGCTGGTATGACCGACAAGGAACTGCGTGCTACTATCAGTGAACTGAGACAGGGACAGAAAGTTACTTCACAATCCAGCGAAGATACTTACCAGTCTTTGAACAAGTATGCCATCAACCTGATAGAGGCTGCACGAAACGGAAAACTCGACCCTGTTATCGGACGTGACGAGGAAATCAGACGTGTATTGCAGATTCTGAGCCGACGTACCAAGAATAATCCGATTCTGATAGGTGAACCGGGTACAGGTAAAACAGCTATCGTAGAAGGATTGGCACAGCGTATCTTAAGAGGTGATGTACCGGAGAATTTGAAGAACAAACAACTGTACTCACTGGATATGGGTGCACTGGTAGCCGGTGCCAAATATAAAGGTGAGTTTGAGGAACGTTTGAAATCGGTCATCAACGAAGTAACTCAGTCGGACGGAAACATCATCCTGTTCATCGATGAAATCCATACACTGGTAGGTGCAGGTAAAGGAGAGGGTGCAATGGATGCAGCCAATATCTTGAAACCGGCATTGGCGAGAGGAGAACTGAGAAGTATCGGTGCCACTACATTGGACGAATACCAGAAGTATTTCGAAAAGGATAAGGCTTTGGAACGTCGTTTCCAGACCGTAATGGTCAACGAACCGGATACACTGAGTTCTATTTCTATCCTTCGTGGTTTGAAAGAACGGTACGAAAACCATCATCAGGTACGTATCAAAGACGAAGCTATCATTGCTGCCGTAGAATTGAGTAACCGTTACATTACAGAACGTTTCTTGCCGGATAAGGCCATCGACCTGATGGATGAAGCGGCTGCAAAACTGCGTATGGAACGTGACTCACTTCCGGAAGAACTGGATGAAATAGAACGTCGTCTGAAACAGCTCGAGATAGAACGCGAAGCCATCAAACGCGAAAAAGATGAAGCTAAACTGGCTCAACTGAACAAGGAAATCGCAGAGTTGAAAGAACAGGAAACTTCTTATAAGGCTAAATGGCAGAGCGAAAAAGAACTGGTCAACAAAATTCAGCAGAACAAACAGGAAATTGAACACCTGAAGTTTGAAGCTGATAAGGCTGAACGTGAAGGCAACTACGGAAAAGTAGCCGAAATACGATATGGCAAGCTCAAAGCACTGGAAGATGAAATAAAACATATCCAGGACGACCTGAAGCACAAACAGGGAGACAATGCCATGATTAAGGAGGAAGTTACCGCCGAAGACATTGCTGATGTTGTATCACGCTGGACAGGAATACCGGTCAGCAAAATGTTGCAGAGCGAACGTGAGAAACTGCTGCATCTGGAAGACGAACTGCATCGCCGTGTCATAGGTCAGGACGAAGCCATTCAGGCTGTAGCCGACGCCGTACGTCGTAGTCGTGCCGGCTTGCAAGACCCGAAACGTCCGATTGGCTCATTTATCTTCCTGGGTACTACCGGAGTAGGTAAGACCGAATTGGCAAAGGCTTTGGCCGAATACTTGTTCGACGATGAAACACTGATGACCCGTATCGATATGAGTGAGTATCAGGAGAAACATACCGTGTCTCGTCTGATTGGTGCGCCTCCGGGATACGTTGGTTACGATGAAGGAGGACAGCTTACCGAAGCCGTACGCCGGAAACCTTATTCTGTAGTATTGTTCGATGAGATAGAAAAAGCTCATCCGGATGTGTTCAACATCCTGCTGCAGGTATTGGATGATGGCCGACTGACCGACAACAAAGGACGTACAGTCAACTTCAAGAATACTATCATCATTATGACATCCAACTTGGGTAGTGCCTACATTCAGAGTCAGTTCGAGAAGATTAACGACCAGAACCACGATCAGATTGTAGAAGAGACCAAGGCGGAAGTGATGAATATGCTGAAAAAGACCATTCGTCCGGAATTCTTGAACCGTATCGACGAGACCATCATGTTCCAACCACTCAACAAAGAGCAGATTGAACAGATTGTCCGCTTGCAGATAAACGGTATTAAGAAGATGTTGGAAGAAAACGGAGTAACCCTTCAGATGACCGACGAAGCTGTCGACTTTATCGCCACAGCCGGTTACGATCCTGAGTTTGGTGCCCGTCCGGTAAAACGTGCAATCCAGCGTTACCTGTTGAACGATTTGTCAAAGAAACTTCTGTCTCAGGAAGTAGACCGCAGCAAACCGATTATCGTAGAACGTAGTGGTGAAGCACTGAAGTTCCGTAACTAAATCTTTCTACTTAAATAAAAGCAAGGCTGTTTCAAACTATTTTGAAACAGCCTTTTTTTGTATCCGGATATTCCCTGCATCAGGAAAGTCCGTCATACCGTAATTGTACGGTATCCGTTGAACTCTCACCTCAGTCCGAACAGAAGACAATTAAATATTGGAATTGGTATTTATTGAAATGATAAACAATGCAGCAGGAATAAAAAGGTAGCGATAAACGTCGGAAACTTTAAACGCGGTCGTTGAATGTCCGTTTGCCGCTGTTGGCTGTACATTCAACGTGGGCAAATGTACAGCCGACGTCGTCGTTCTTAATAAACCAGCAAACAGAATCACTGATTTATATCTAAAAAAGCAGAGACCATCTCAAGTTCATCTTGAGATAGTCTCTTTTTACATGCAACAAGTATACCGACTGATGCTTTTTCTGAAAAGCAGGTCAGTCTTTTTTATCTATCTTCTCATTTTTTCTTTGAAGAAGTAGCCTTCTTCGAACTCTGATAATCGGCCACAATACCTTCGGTTATCCAGTTGGCAAGTGCCTGACGATTGTCGGCTATAACCAAACGCTTCTGGTCTTGAGCATTCTGTATATTTCCCAACTCCATGAATACCGAAACAGGTACAGCTCTACGCAGCACAAACAGATTTCGTTCGCTCACCGTTCCGTCAAATCCACGATTGGGCTGATGACGGTCGTACTTGGCACGGAATGTACTCTGTATCCGGTTTGCCAAACGCTTTCCATACGTGCTTCCCGGCGCATGATAGAAGAACACATCGGTCTGATTCCGTCTTCCACGACTATCTACATGGATAAAGATAGCCCGCTTATAACTGCTTTTCTCCTTACGATGAATCCGGTTAATGGCATCACAGCGCTGTTGCAGGCGTGCTACCTGATTCAAAGGAATAGGATCACCCATACAAGTTTCCCGTTTACTGTTCTTCAAGACAGCCTGTTCGCGAATACCGTCTTTCGCATCCTGAATAATAAAGTGTACCTTAGCTCCACGCTTCAAGAGTTCACGTCCCAATCGGAGTATGATGTCGTAAGCATACTCATCTTCGTGCAACTCTTTTCCATTATACTTTCCGATACATCCAGGATCGGGACCACCATGTCCGCTCACCAGATAAAAGACTGTACCTTTCAGCGAATTCGAAATAACCGGATACGATGCTTGTGCCTTTCCAAATAAAGGCTCATAGTTTGCTTTCTTCTTTTTCTGAGAAACAGCCGGCAAACACATAAGCCAGCACAGCAATATCAATACGTATCTCATACTCAGTCTTTCAGCAATTCATCGATTTTCTTACACAATGAAGCAAACTCTTCTTCATTGTACAAACGGGTCATCATCACAATCTTACCATCCTTACCCACCAATACATTACGGGTAATTCCGGCTTTTCGTTCTGCATAAAGAGCAAAAATATCTGCACCCGGATCAAGGCCTAACGGATAAGTCACTCCGGTCTGTTCTGCAAACTTCTTCACTCTCTCCAAAGGCTCGTCGCGGTCGATACCGTAAAGAGCAAAATCTGCATTATCTTTATGTTTCTTCCAGATATCACGTTCGATGAAAGGCATTTCCTTTCTGCAAACTCCACACCAGCTGGCTGTAAACTGAAGCATCACAACCTTTCCTCTCAAATCGGAAAGACGTACCTTCTGTCCGTCGGTAAGTGTCATTTCAAAATCGGGAGCTTCCTCTCCTACTTTTACAATATAACCTACCGCATCCGGAGTCTGCTGCTGTGCATAGCCAGATGTACCAACCAATAAACTTATTATCCCAACTACCAATAATACAATCTTTCTCATTTTTATATTCTCCTTTATTTTCTTTGACAAACTTACGGAAAAATGACGGAATATGCCAATATCCATAAAAAAAGCTTCTCCCATTCCTTCATCAGGCTATGGAAGAAGCTTACGAATTAAATATCTAAATCATTCTCTATTCATCAAAAGCAACTTGAACCGTCGAAACAGTGCGTACAAACCTTACACTTAGGCAATCCTATTGCTTCAATCAATGTTTCCAATGTATTAAACTTCAAAGAAGTCAGTCCGAAACGTGCACGGATACGTTCTACCAGTTCCTTATACTCTGGTGAATCGGTGGTTGCATACTGTGCCAGTTTTGCATTCTCATCTCCCTCTATTTCCTTGATAATACGGCGTGTAATCAGTTCCATATCTCCTTTCGAAGAAGTAAATCCGATAAAAGGACAACCATAAATAAGCGGAGGACAAGCAATACGCATGTGTACTTCTTTTGCTCCGTAATCGTACAATACATTTACATTATCGCGAAGCTGTGTACCGCGTACGATAGAATCATCACAGAACAAGACTCTCTTTCCCTGCAACATGGCACGGTTTGGAATCAGTTTCATCTTAGCGACCAAAGAACGCATTGCCTGATTGCTTGGAGTAAAGCTTCGTGGCCATGTAGGAGTGTATTTTGAAATAGCACGGTGATAAGGAATTCCTTTTCCTTCGGCATAACCTAAAGCCATACCTACACCCGAATCAGGAATACCGCATGCACAATCTACTTCCGAATCGTCGGTCTTTCCCATCTTGTAACCACTTGCAAAACGAACCTCTTCTACATTCTTTCCTTCATAGCAGGATACAGGGAATCCGTAATATACCCATAGGAATGAACAAATTTGCATTTTCTCATTGGGCTTGCGCAATTGTTCCAATCCATCGGCACGCATCCGGATAATTTCTCTCGGACCTACAAAGCGTTCAATCTCGTAATCCAAGTTAGGGAAACTACTTGATTCGCTTGTAGCCGCGTAGGCACCTTCTTTCTTACCTATCACAATAGGAGTACGTCCCCATTTGTCACGCGCCACAATAATACCGTCTTCTGTCAGAATCAGCATTGAACACGAACCTTTTATCTTATTGAATACGTTTTCAATACCATCTACAAAATCTTTTCCCTGTACGATAAGCAAAGCAATCAACTCGGTAGGATTGGTCTTTCCCATGCTCATTTCCGCAAAATGCATATTCGCATCTAGCATTTCCTTCTCAAGCTCAGCAGTATTGTTGATTTTGGCTACTGTAACAATAGCAAATCGTCCTAAATGAGAGTTGATCATGATTGGCTGCGGATCTGTATCACTAATGACACCTATTCCCGACTTTCCTTTAAACTGAGGAAGTTCTGCTTCAAACTTCGTACGAAAATAAGAACTTTCAAGACTGTGTATAGACCGCGTGAATCCTTCGCCTTCGGCATATGTAGCCATACCGGCGCGTTTTGTTCCTAAATGTGAATTATAATCCGTACCGTAGAATAAATCGGTTACGCATTCAGCCTTAGAGACTGTTCCGAAAAAACCACCCATTCCTTTATTGTTTGTTTTATTATTGTTTGATTGAGAGGACAAAATTACGAAAAAAAAGAAAAGTCATAATCATGAACAAACATAAACATGAAAAAAAATATCCATCAACTGCAATCCCCAATAAAAAAAATGCCGCAATCTTACGATAACGGCATTTTCCATAACTTCTTTCTTATGAATTGATATTTACTTTATTTTATCTCGAATCTTGCTAAGATAGGCACGCATTCCCTCGGTATCTTTATTGCTGATAATATCCAAGAGTTCATTCAACTCGGTACGAATTTCCTCTACCTGGGCAGGTGTACGAGGGTTGAATAGAATTTCCTGCAACAGATAATCGTCTTCATTCAAGACTCCTTTCGCAATAGCCATGTGACGCTTGAATGTAGTACCCGGTGCATCCTGGTGCTTCATTACAGCTGCAAAGACAAAGGTAGAGACAAAAGGTATGGACAATGAATATGCTACTGTTTCATCATGTCCTTCGAAGGTATATTCAAAAATGTTCAGCCCTAAACGCTGATATAAATCTTTGAAGAAAATCTTACCTAAATGGTCTCCTTCCTTGATAATAATCGCATTTTCTGTACTCAGCTTATCCAAGTTGGCAAATGTAGGACCAAACATAGGGTGTGTGGAAACATAACGGAATCCGCTCTGTTCGTAAAACTCCTTCAATCCTGTCTTTACCGAAGCAATATCACTGATTATACAATCTTTTGGCAACACTGGAAGAACCTGACGAAAAGCTTCTAATGTATATTTGACCGTCGCTGCATTGATAACCAGCTCTGGTCCGAACTCCTGTATTTCGTCTATCGAGGTGAAACGATAACAGTTGTACATAAAACGAAGGCGCTTGGCATCTACATCATATACTGCTACATCATGGTCAAAACTCAACACATCAGTAAAGAAAGATCCCATCTTTCCGGCTCCCAATATCAATATCTTCATCGTCTCTTTTCTTATTTATTAATAATTTCCATCTGCTGACGTACACTTTCTTCATGGATAGCTTCGAACACTTGCTTTACAAAGTCTGCATCCATTCCACACAGAGTTCCTTGTGCTCCACGCTTATCAAGAATTTCATTGTAACGTCCGGTCTGAAGAATGGTCATATTATGCTCTTTCTTGAATGTACCGATTTCACGACATACACGCATACGTTTAGCCAGAATCTCCATCAGTTCATTGTCGCAATCGTCAATCTGATGACGAAGTTCATTCAGATTTTCTGTAGACTGATGTTCCTTACGGATAACCAGCAAGTTTAAAATATAATCCAGAATATCCGGAGTAACCTGTTGTGCTGCATCGCTCCACGCTGCATCCGGATTGCAGTGTGCTTCTACAATCAGACCGTCGAAGCCCAAATCCATTGCCTGCTGACAAAGCGGAGCAATCAGTTCACGCTTACCTCCAATGTGGCTCGGGTCGCACAAAATAGGCAAGTTAGGAATACGACGACGTAATTCGATAGGAATATGCCATTGAGGAAGATTGCGGTAAATCTTCTTGTCGTAAGAAGAAAAACCTCTATGGATTACTCCCAGTCTCTTCAATCCAGCATTATTGATACGTTCCAAAGCTCCAATCCAAAGTTCCAGATCGGGATTAACCGGATTTTTTACGTATACAGGAACATCTACCCCTTTTAATGCATCTGCAATTTCCTGTACAGCAAACGGATTGGCAGTTGTACGGGCACCAATCCACAAAATATCGATACCGGCTTTCAGGCACTCGTATACGTGTTTGGCTGTAGCTACTTCTGTTGCTACATACATACCTGTTTCCTGTTTGACACGTTTCAACCATGCCAGACCATCCACTCCGATACCTTCAAAGCCTCCTGGTTTTGTACGCGGTTTCCAGATACCGGCACGGAAAATCTTCACACCTTTATTAGCCAAAAGTGTGGCAGTTGACATTACTTGTTCTTCTGTTTCGGCACTACAAGGGCCTGCTATCACCATGGGGCGTTCTTTTGAAACACCTTCCAGTTCGATGGGTTGTAAATTCAGTTCCATATCTTTATCTTTTTTGTTGTTCGTTTTTATTTATCTGACTTTTTATAAGACAGATTTGATTCTCTCTAAAGCTTCTGCCAGTTTTTCTTCTTTGGCACAAAGCGAAATACGAATGTAGCGTTTGCCATTGCTTCCGAAGATAAATCCCGGAGTAATGAATACCCGTGCCTCATGCAAGACTTTCTCGGTCAGTTCCTCTACATCACCATAAGTATCGGGAATACGTCCCCAAAGGAACATGCCCACTTGGTTTTCATCAAAGGTACATCCCAAGACACGCATGATTTCTTCTGCAAGTTTCCGGCGTCGGCTATATACCTGAATATTGGCTTCTTCATGCCATTCGGCACTGTTATGATACGCCTGTGCTGCAGCCAACTGCAAAGGTCGGAACGTACCCGAATCGATATTACTCTTAATCTTCAGAATCCACTGTACAAAAGTAGCATTGGTAGCCAGCATACCGACACGCCATCCCGGCATATTGTGACTCTTACTCATCGAGTTGAACTCAATACAGCATTCCTTTGCTCCCGGCACATTCAAGATACTGATTGGCTTCCGGTTAAGAATAAAACTGTAAGGATTGTCGTTCACTATGACAATATTATGATGGCGTGCAAAGTCTACCAGTTTTTCATACAGTTCCATTGTAGCATTTGCTCCTGTCGGCATATTGGGATAGTTGGTCCACATAATCTTTACACGACTCAAATCCATTTTCTCCAACTCGTCAAAGTCCGGCTGCCAGTTGTTGTCTTCTCTTAAGTTATAGTTGACAATCTCACTACCCAATATTTTATTCAATGATGTATAGGTAGGATAGCCAGGATTAGGAACCAACACTTGATCTCCCGGATTCACCAAGGCCAGCGTCACATGCAAAATACCTTCCTTAGAGCCGATAAGAGGCTGGATTTCCGTAGCAGGATCTAAATCAACGTTATACCAGCGCTTGTACCAGTCGGCCATAGCCTGACGTAACTCAGGAATACCCACCGTAGGCTGATAACCATGAGCATCCGGTTTCTGGGCATTTTCACACAAGACACGTACCGTTTCTTCTGAAGGTGGCATATCGGGACTTCCGATACCCAGACTGATTACATTCTTCCCTTCCGCATTCATACGCGCTACTTCTTTCAACTTACGGCTGAAGTAGTATTCGCTTACATTAGCCAGTCTGTCGGCAGGCTGTATATTATAGTGTAGATTCTCCTTCTGCATATTCTCCTAATATTTTAAGTGCTTTGGTAAGCGGCATTACCGCATCAATAGCTTGTTTGTATCTCAGATAATCGTTAAACATCACATCCACATAAAACAGATACTCCCATTCACGACCGATAATAGGCAACGACTGTATCTTGGTCAGATTGATCTTATAAAATGAAAAGATAGACAAAACCTGTGAAAGGCTTCCTTCTGTATGCGGAAGTGAAAATACGATGTTGGCTTTGTTTACTTTCGAGCGGTCTTTCAGTTCGTCTGCCATCCAAGTATCGGCAATAACCAGAAAGCGTGTAAAATTATGTTTGTTTGTTTCAATGCCTTCCTGCAAGATTTTCATTCCATACAATTCGGCCGCATACTTGGAACAGATAGCAGCATGGCCTTTCAACTGATGCTTACTGATGTTTTCGGCACTACCGGCAGTATCTTCTGTTTCTACAACCTTCAGCTTCGGATGATGTTGCAAGAACTCACGGCACTGGGCCAATGCTACCGGATGAGAATTCACTTCAGTCAAATCGTCCCAATCCTGATCGGGCAAACACATGATACTATGACTGATACGCAGTTTGTGTTCTCCAATGATGGTTGCTCCACTTTCTCTCAATAGTTCATAATTGTGAAGCAAACTTCCTGCAATCGTATTTTCAATGGCCACAAGTCCTATCACCTTACTGTCTTTACGCATCTGTTCAAAGACCTCTTCAAACGTATTGCAACATATCAGTTCAATTTCTTCATCTTTAAAATATTTATGAGCTGCAATATCATGATACGAGCCTGGAACCCCTTGTATAGCTATCTTTTTCATATAATCATATCTATAAAAAAAAATCCCGACTTCTTTACGAAGCGGGATTCGTTATATTTTCATTTATCATTTATCTTACTGTACACATGCGAACTCCCGCTTCTACCTTATTGCTAAAGTAAAAGTAATAAAAAAAGAAAAAGAAGTATGTCGCAAATGTTTTCATAAATCTTGCATTATTGTCTTTACGCTTGCAAATGTAATGTTTTTCTAGAAAAAACAAACATAATATTAAAAAAACTATTCTTTTTTATTCATTTAATTGAAAACAGACTGGAAAAGATCTTTCAAAACTGATACCAGAAACAAAAGAAAGATTGTATTTTTGTAAGGGAACAACAAACAAATACTTACCCTTTATAAAACCGATTTACTAACTTTAAACAATACATTATGAATTATTCCTTCGACCAAATCATAAACCGGCAGGGTACTGCTTCAGTAAAAACAGATGAAGTAAAAGAAATCTGGGGACGCGAAGACCTTATCCCATTGTGGGTAGCCGATATGGACTTTGCCACTCCTCCTTTTGTACTTGATGCCATACGAAAACGCTGCGAACATCCCATACTGGGCTATACCTGTAAGCCGGACAGCTATTATCAGGCTATTATTGGCTGGATGAAAATGAGATACCACATGGAGGTACGTAAAGAACAGCTGAACTATGTACCCGGTATCGTACCCGGACTGGGAATGGCCATCAATGCTCTGACTCAGCCTGGAGACAAGATTATGATTATGCCTCCTGTATATCCTCCATTCTTCTGGCTGGTTACACGCAATAACCGCCGGTTGGTAGAATGCCCGCTTCGTCTGGAAGATGGACATTACCGGATGGATTTAGACCTGTTCCGCCGGTCTATAAAAGGAATCCGCGCCTTAATTTTATGTAATCCTCATAACCCGGGTGGTATAGTATGGACAAGAGAAGAACTGGAAGCCATAGCTGAAGTCTGTGCAGACGACAATGTGATTGTATTGTCCGATGAAATCCATGCCGACCTGACCTTACCTCCCCGTCAGCATCTTCCTTTCCCTATGGTTTCAGAAAAAGCCCGTAACAATTCCGTGACTTTCATGTCGCCCAGCAAAGCTTTCAACATGCCAGGAGTGTCGGCCTCACACACCGTTATTTTCAATGAAGGATTAAGAGCCCGATTTGAAGCTTATCTGGAATCCTGCGAACTGAATGGTGGACACGTATTTGCCTTTCCTGCTGTGGAAGCTGCCTATTCAAATGGAACAGAATGGCTGGAACAATTATTAAGCTATATACAGGGAAACATTGATTATGTAACTGATTATATTCACACCCACATGCCCAAAATCAAGGTGATAGTTCCGATGGCTTCTTATCTTGTATGGCTGGATTGCCGCGACTTGAAACTCAGTCAGGAAGCACTCAACGATTGGTTTGTTTCAAAAGCTCATTTGGCTTTGAATGACGGAAAGACATTTGGCAAAGAAGGGATTGGCTTTATGCGTATGAACATCGGTTCTCCCCGCTCTATTCTTGAACAAGCCATGAAACAACTTCATTCAGCTTATCAGCAATTGCCGGAATAGAATATAAACAACGTGAATTCTGAGAATTTACTTACAAAAGTCTTAGAATTCACGTTATTTACAAAATGTCAATTCAGATGCCTTTATACGGCGTTATTTGACCACTGATACAGAAGTCGTGGAAAATTCGGCTGTTTTTCGACCCTTATAAAAATACAGAAAGACAGATATTCCTGCCTTTATCCATCCAAATAACATAAACAGAAGTATACTATATATTCCGGTATCGAAGAATCAAGAAATAAGCAGCCTTTTATCACTTAAAAAAATGAAGAAAATCTGCTTCGAAAAAGCATCAGAAATCCCCCGAAAACAGGTAAAAACAAGCAAAAAGAAGCATCAGCCAACGCGACTAATCGCGTAAGACAACGATTCTAGTACCGTAAGCCCTCGTTTCAAGTATTGTTACCGCCTGATACAAGTCGTATTTTCCTCCGGGAAAGGTTCCATAAACCTGTCCTATAACATGTTTTAAGGAGGTTTTCTAGCCCTAAAAAGGGATTTTTACCACTGTGAGCGAACTTTTTATCCCAAATACGGGTTATCGAAAAACAGCATTTTCCCATTTTTTAATGCAAAACATTCAATATTCCTATCAATATGACAAAAGCCTTGAACCGTTTTCATTATCTTTCCGGTTCAAGGCTTTTCCTTTCTGTGGTAATGTGTTCCGAAGTCTTTCTTATTTCCAGTCGTCTATAACCACTTTATCTTGTGTCCAGCTTTCTACTACCATCTGTATTCTCTCTTTGGGCAACTCGGAACAGAAATCAAAACAGATACAACGTTTGTCTCCCGGCATCAGTGTGACATAATTATCTGAATAATGTACCGGAAGAATCCGCTCGCCAGTTTCCTTATCGAAAAGTTTAATACGATTGAAGAAACTGATACGACTGTCACCTGTAAAGTAAATCTTTCCCTTATACGTGTTTTCATTCTTTACCAGCGAAGCCTGTATATCCGGACGAGAAACAGGCAATTCTGCCAATGTACGATAATCTTTGGGAGTTGTAGTCAGCCAATAAATATTATCCGTCAGTTGTTTTCCTTCTGCATCCAGCAAGGTCAGTTTCAAGAAATACACACCTTTTATCGCTTCCGGCTGCGGAACTTCAAACAAATCATTTAACCCATTGGCCGACGCATCACATGTTTTCTCCTCCTTCCAACATTCCTTTCCATCGCGTGTAAACAACTGCGCTTTTACAACCAATCCTTTCTTCTCTTCAACCGTCGTATTCAGTAAAGTCACTTTTTTTGTGATCAGATTATAAAACGGATGAATCGGTTCGCATCCTTTACGAGTTCCATAAAGAGAAGCATTGACATCGAGAAACCAATCATACATCTGACCGCGCAATGCAGTCCATGGATTTTGAGTTTTCCAAATCAGTACCCCGGTATACCAGTCCCACATGTGCGAAGCCCATCCTTCCATAAAGCTGCGGTATTGGTCATAATTGACTACCTGCGCATATTTACAATAATCTTCAATAGTATGCAGCTCTCCATAACGTTCCAGATGATCTCCATAGCCTAAATCCTTGTGATACCGCCAATTCAGATTACGTGTTCTTCCGTTTCTGGGAAATTCCTTTAAATCTTTCTCCGGCATGAAAGCACGGAAGCTTTCGACTTCGGGCGAACCTACCGAACCAACTTCCGGATTGAAAGGATGAGAACGGAAAGTAAAGAACCATTCCGGCTCCTGAATGCCATAAGAACCGTCTCCATTATCACCCAGTAAATTGCGGGTAAAAGTAGAATCGGTAGAATAACGGGCAAACAGACGATTCGGATCCAAACGAGGAAGAATATCTTCCTGCAAAGCCTGATCTATATCCTTAGCCAAAGGCCACTCGTTCGCTCCACACCAGAAACAAAGGCTCGGATGATTACGAATCATTTTAATCTGGTCTTCTGCCGAAGCCAAAAACAACGCATGATTATCCGGATATTCCCAGCGACGCTTTCTGGAGTCAAGTTTCGTAAGGTCTTCCCATGCTCCATTACAGTCCCCGCTTCCCCACAAATCCTGGAATACCAGAATACCATAACGGTCGCAAGCCTCATAAAATTCAGGACGCTCCAGCAAGGCACCTCCCCACACACGTATCATACGCAGATTCATTTCAGCATGAAAACGCACATCGTGTTCATATCGTTCAGGAGACAGACGAAGCAGCCAGTCGGAATCGATGTAATTGCCACCGGTCATAAATACAGGCTGACCGTTTACATAAAATTCACGGCCTCCGTTATGAGGATTTTTGCGTGTAGTTATTTCCCGAATACCAAAACGTACATTCTCAATATCCGTTTCTTCCCCATCCATTACAAACGAAAAAGAAATCTGATGCAAAGGCTGGGTTCCTATTCCATTCGGCCACCACAAAGACGGATTCTTCAAAGTCTGTCTGTCAAGTTCGACTGTTTTGGTTTCATAAGGCTGCAAGCTCACCGGCTCTTCCAGCTTTCGTCCTTCGTACACCATCCTCAATATCCCTTTCTTAGGTTGAGCCGATACATTCTTCACCTCCACAGATGTTTCCAAATAAGCCGGAGCCTGTTTGGTGTCACTCGGACGGCGTACTCCCGGTACTTTCGTTACTACATACGGATGATCTACACAAACATCTCCTGTTGTAGTAATAGAAACTTCATCCCAGATTCCGGTATTACGGTCGCGCACGGGCTGAATCCAATCCCATCCGGGAGTATATTGCATCGTACAGTTTCGGGCTATCTGTCCGTCACCTCCCTGTCCTCCATTAGGAACTCCTACAGGGTCGGGAGGAAAGACCAATACTCCCAATACATTCACAGAATCCTTTTTCAAATAAGAAGTAATATCGTAAGTCTGGCGTAAGAACATTCCTTCATGAGTCGTAGTATTGACACGCTTTCCGTTCAGATAAATTTCAGCCTTATAATTGATGCCTCTGAAATTCAGCCAGACATGTGTTCCTGAATCTACTGAAGAAACTGTAAAAGGACGGACAAACCAATAAGTATAGAAATCCCGCCCCACGGCAGAGATATCCGGTATCTTCTCATTATTCAATCCAAACTCCGGAGCAGGAAACAACTTGTTCTCCAGCAAGGTAGTCAGTACCGTTCCCGGCACTTTCGCCTGCAACCATCCTGATAAATCAAAACATCCTGAAGTAAGTCTGTTTCCATCTTCTCCAATTTCTGCTGCCCTACGGGCAAACCAACCCTCATGTAATAAAGTTTTGCTTCCAGCTTCTGGTAACACAACCTGTACCCCATTCTGTGCAAAACCCAATAAAGGCAGACAAACTGCCATTACCAATAATCGTACCTGTGTTTTCATGTAATAAAGATTCGTAAAGTGAAAGCAAAGGTACATTTTTATCGTAAAAAACCAAATTATCGGCAGTTGTCATTCCTTATAAAGACAGAGTCTATCTAATGGAAAGAGCTTCTGTAAAAACATAAAAAAACTTCCTGACGAATCATTCGACAGGAAGTCTATAACTGTTTCCATTACTGTTTCAATAAATAATTCTTGAAAGCAGAAAACTCTTTCGACATCGGTACACTCTGTTTTTCACCTCTCATAAAGGCCTGAAGTTTTTCAGGAATCTTTACCTCATGTCCGATGATACCCTCTACTGTTTGAAGGAACTTAGCCGGATGGGCCGTTTCAAGGAAGACACCATATTCATCGTCTTTCAATTCCTGTGCCAAAGCCTTGTAGCCACACGCTCCATGCGGATCGAGCAGATAACCGGTTTCTTCGTATACCTGCTGTACGGTATCACGTATCTGCTCATCGGTATACGTTTCACCACTGATTTCTGAAGCAATTGCGTCATGACTTCCTTCATACAAATCGAGAATACGGGCAAAGTTACTGGGATCTCCCACATCCATTGCATTAGCAATAGTCGATACCGACGGACGAGGGTGGTATTCTCCTGTCTTCAGATACTGATAGAAGATATCATTCCGGTTATTAGCTGCAATAAAACGCTTCACTGGCAGCCCCATCCGTTTTCCGAAGAGTCCGGCAGTAATATTACCGAAGTTACCGCTGGGCACACAAATCACCAGATTGTCGGCCTTGCCTATTTTCTTCATCTGCGCATAAGCATAGAAATAATAAAAAGCCTGAGGAAGGAAACGTGCCACATTGATGGAATTGGCAGAAGTCAGCTGCATGTGCTCATTCAATTCTTTATCCATAAAAGCATTCTTCACCAATGCCTGGCAATCGTCGAATGTACCGTCTACCTCGATAGCGGTAATATTCTGCCCCAATGTAGTAAACTGCTTTTCCTGTATCTCGCTAACCTTACCTTTCGGATACAGTACATACACATGAATGCCTTCCACCCCCAGGAAACCATTGGCTACGGCACTACCTGTATCACCGGAAGTAGCAACCAGCACGTTCACTTGGTTTTTACCTTCTTTCCGGATAAAATACCCCAGCAAGCGAGCCATAAAACGTCCGCCCACATCCTTAAAGGCCAATGTAGGACCATGAAAGAGCTCCAATGCATATACGTTGTCTTTTACCTGAACAACAGGGGCATCGAAACTCAATGTATCGTATACAATCTGTTTCAGAGTTTCCGCCGGTACATCTTCGCCAAAGAACGCATCAGCTACCCGACAGGCAATCTCCTGAAAAGACATTTTTTCTATTTCCTCAAAAAAGGAAGAAGGCAATGGTTTTATCACTTCCGGCATATACAAGCCTTTATCGGCAGCAAGACCCTTTACTACCGCTTCTTCCAGTGTGGCCCAAGGAGCCTTTTTATTGGTACTATAGTATTTCATAAGGTCAGTATTTCATAAATTCATTCATAAACTCATCTCTCTCAAGTGTGCCATACGCACCCTGTTTGCAGGAAACTTCATCGTATGTCTGCACCTCATCGGGTTCTATACCCGGATAGTAAATAAGGAAAGGAATCGGTTCGGCTGTATGAGTACGCAACTCACAAGGAGTAGGATGATCGGGCAACACAGCAATCGCTACCGGTTCGTCCCATTCCTTCACAGATTCGTATACAGGTTTTACAATACGGCTATCCAGATTTTCTATCGTCTGCAATTTCAAGGCTACATTTCCCTCATGACCGGCCTCATCACTTGCTTCGACATGCAAATACACAAAATCGTCTGTCCGCAAAGCTTCGATAGCCGCATGTGCCTTTCCTTCGTAATTCGTATCATAGAGCCCTGTTGCTCCTTCTACATCAATACAGCGTAAACCTGCATAACGGCCAATTCCGCGAATCAAGTCGACAGCTGTAATGACACTTCCCTTCTTTATCTCCGGATATTTCTGTGACAAAGGCTCCATTTGCGGACGGAAGCCCGGACTCCATGCCCAAATACTGTTTGCCGGATCTTTTCCTTCTGCCATTCGCTTCAGGTTCAGCGGATGAGAAGCCAGCAGTTCCTGCGAACGAAGTGTCAGCTCGTTCAGCAAACGTGCAGTTTCTTCTGCCTCAGCACAAGCCGGACGCACCATATTCGGACGAAAAGGCTGCAACGGAATATCGTGAGGAGGTACACAAACCAATCTTTTATCTCCTCCTTTTATTACCAGCAGATGGCGATACTGTACTCCAGTATAAAAATGAATACGGTCCGTACCCAAATGTTCCTGCAAATAACGAATCAGCACATCAGCCTCTTCCGTGGTAATATGTCCGGCCGAATGGTTTTTCAAGGTTTCCCCTTCCACACATACTATATTACAGCGCAAGGCCAAATCCCCCGGACAAAGTTCAACCCCTATACTTGCAGCCTCAAGCACCCCGCGCCCTTCGTATACCTTAGGTAAATCGTACCCCAATACCGACATATTGGCAACTTCACTCCCCGGATGAAATCCATCGGCTACTGTTTTCAACATACCGCAACGCCCCATTGCGGCCAGTTTATCCATATACGGTGTATGTGCATACTGCAACAAAGTCTGGTTTCCCAATGAAGGTACGGCCCAATCGGCCATGCCATCGCCTAATATAATAATGTGTTTCATCGTTCTAAATATTTGCAATGCTCATAATATCGGCAAACACACCGGCTGCAGTTACGCTGGCACCGGCTCCGTATCCCTGAATGAGCATAGGGTATTCATTGTATCGCTCGGTAGTAAGCAAAATAATATTGTTGCTGCCTTCCAGATTATAGAATGGATGGCGACTGTCTACTTCCTGTAAGGAAACTACACCTTTTCCATTGTCCAGACTTGCCACGAAGCGCCAGCGTTTTCCCTCAGCTTCCAGTTTCTTACGACGGGCTTCAAAATCGGCATCCAACGTTTTGACATTCTTCCAGAAATCGTCCAACGAGCCTTCGAAGCAAAAATCCGGAATAAAGAGATGTTTCTCCACATCCTCCTGGCTCAGTTTATATCCGGCCTCACGAGCCAAGATAACCAGCTTACGGATGACATCCTTTCCACTCAGGTCGATACGCGGATCGGGTTCCGAATAGCCTTCTTCCTTCGCTTTACGGATTGTTTCACTCAGAGGTACCTCCTCGCTGATGGTATTGAAGATATAATTCAGCGTACCACTTACCACCGCTTCAATCTTAAGAATCTTATCGCCACTGTTGATAAGGTCGTTGATGGTATTGATAATCGGAAGTCCTGCACCCACATTGGTTTCGAAAAGGAATTTCACACCACGCTGGCGGGCAATAGACTTCAGTTCTGCATAGACATCGTATTCCGAAGAAGCGGCTATCTTATTGGCTGCTACAACCGAAATATTATGGCTTAGAAAATCTTTATACAGTCCGGCAATGGAAGCATTGGCAGTACAATCCACAAATACAGAGTTGAATATATTCATGCCAATAATCTCGTCGTGCAAAACCTGAGGCGAAGAAGGAACACCTTTCTCCTCCAGTTCCTTACGATAGTTATTCAAATCTATTCCACGGCGGGTAAAGTATGCATAATGTCCGTTGGCAATACCTACCACTTTCAAGTTCAGTCCCCGCTCCTGCTTCAATTTCTCCTGCTGACTGTTGATTTGCTCAATCAAGCTATGTCCTACCGTACCGATTCCGCAAATGAACAGATTCAGAACCTGATATTCGGACAGGAAGAAAGAATCGTGAATCACGTTCAGAGTCTTACGCAAAGAATCACCTTCTACCACAAAAGAGATGTTTGTTTCCGATGCTCCCTGTGCACAGGCAATGACATTGATACCGTTTCGTCCGAGCGTACCAAACAGTTTACCTGCAATTCCCGGAGTATGCTTCATGTTCTCTCCTACAATAGCCACTGTAGCCAGTCCGCTTTCTGCCATCATCGGCGAGATTTCTCCCATTTCAATTTCTTTGGCAAACTCTTCATTCAGCACCTTACATGCCAAAGCCGAATCTTCTGTACGTACCCCGATAGAGGTTGAGTTTTCCGAAGAAGCCTGTGATACCAGGAAGACACTGATACCATTTTCTGCCAAGGTCTTGAAAATACGGTGGTTGACTCCAATCACACCCACCATACCCAATCCGGTCATGGTAATAAGGCAGGTATCATTAATAGAAGAAATACCTTTGATAGGTTTTGAAAAATGATCGGCCTGCTGCTTGACAATAGTACCGGGAGCATCCGGATTGAATGTATTCTTTATCAGAATAGGAATGTTTTTATGGCATACCGGATAAATGGTCGGCGGATAAACCACCTTGGCTCCGAAGTTACACAACTCCATTGCTTCCACATAACTCAGTTCGGTAATAGGATATGCAGTACTGATGACACGGGGGTCGGCAGTCATAAAACCATCCACATCGGTCCATATCTCCAGAATATCCGCATTCAGAGCCGCAGCCAGAATAGAAGCTGTATAATCCGAACCTCCACGTCCCAAATTGGTCACTTCTCCGGTATCCTTATCCGTAGAAATAAAACCGGGTACCAGTGCTACCTGGGGAACTTCCTTGAAAGTCTCTCTTACCAGACGATTCGTCAGTTCCGAGTCGAGTATATGTTTGTTATGCTTCTTTTCGGTTTTGATAAAAGTACGTGAATCGAACCACTGGGCTCCTTCTATCAGTGTAGCTACAATGATAGACGAAAGACGTTCTCCATAGCTTACTATTGTAGCAGAGGTTTTGGGAGAAAGGTCATGAATCAGGAAAATACCCTGAAAGATATTTTTCAATTCGCTCAACAGCTCGTTGACCTGATCCAATAAAACTTCACGTGCTTTCCCGGCAGGAATGACTGTATATACCATTTCGATATGGCGGTTGACAATCTCCTTCATTTCCTTCTCATACGCCGAATCACCGGCTGCAGCCATTTTCGATGTATGAATCAGTTTATCTGTAATTCCTCCTAATGCCGATACGACTACTATAACCTTATCGTCTACCGATTCGACTATTTTTTTTACACTCAACATACTGTTGACCGATCCAACAGATGTTCCGCCGAATTTCAATACTTTCATGCTCTTATATTTTTAGCCTGTTTTCCCCGATATACATGCAGGAAAATAAAGTTCAAAAAAGAAAAAAAATGAATGATAAAAAAGAATATGCTTGCGCACGCAAGCGTGTATCACGTAGAAACACCATATATACTATCTTCCCCCCAGAGGGGTCATCCCAAAGGTCGATGTAGTGGTCATCATCCACCCCATCCCGGTCTGTGTCATGTTACGATAGTAGATATTCACTTATTGATTTTTTAGTCTGTGGCAAATATAAGAACATTTTTCTACAAACAAACAGATTTTACTGTTTTTTTGCCACATTTACATCAACTACGCCATCTAATAGATTAAAAAGTATCGAATAATAACATCTTTAGTTCTATAAAGAAAGTCTGTTTCATACAGCAACTCTTCTATATTCGACGACGTCGGATACAAAGCCGACGACGACAAATCACCGTTCAACGACGCCGTTTGCGCAGCCAACGACGGCAATTATATACCGACAATACAAACCGATACAATCCATCCACATCATACAACATTTGTTTCCAGACTTTTCTTCTACCTGCAAAAAAAATGGCTGTACAACGGGGAAAAAATCCTCGAAGTACAGCCTGTCAATTTAACCTATACTATAAAAAAAAATCTTTATTTGCGATACGCAGCCAATTCCTCGGCATTAAACTTGCGAATAAAGTTGAAGTGTTTCTCAACTTCAGATTCTGCATAGTTTACGTATACATTGAGTGATTGTGCAAACAGCTCCGGAGCTTTGGTAGCATCCTGCAGCAACAAATGGCTCATTACACATACTGCTGCCATTTCGTACAGACGACGTGCCACGAAATCGAGCAATTCCTGATTCTGTGCCTCTTTCACCGCATTGGTACATGCTTCCAGTTTACGGGTCATGTCTTTGATACGGTTCATGTATCCTTCAAATTCAGGAGCGCATGGAATCAATTCGTATTCGTGCAAAGTAGCGGCATACGAACCGTTAGTCACATAACGGATAGCAGCCACAGTCTGCAACTGAGTAGTACCTTCGTAAATGCTGGTGATACGTGCATCACGATAAATACGCTGACAAGCATATTCCATCATGAAACCTGAACCACCGTGTACCTGGATACAGTCGTATGCATTCTGGTTGGCATATTCAGAGTTCATACCTTTGGCAAGCGGAGTAAAGCTGTCTGCCAGTTTCGCATAGCGTTTCTGTTCCTGACGTTCTTCCGGAGTAAGTTTACGTTCACGGGCAATATCGTCCAAAGCCTTGTAAATATCTACATAGCGTGAAGTCTGATACAGCAAAGCACGTCCGGCATCCAGTTTAGCCTTGATAGTAGCCAGCATATCGTATACTGCCGGGAATTCGATGATAGCCTTGCCGAACTGTTTACGGTCTTTAGCGTATGCCAAAGCTTCGTTGTAAGCAGCCTGGCTCAAACCTACCGACTGTGCAGCAATACCCAGACGGGCACCGTTCATCAAAGCCATTACATATTTAATCAAGCCCAACTTACGTTCGCCGCAAAGTTCAGCTTTCGCATTTTTGTATACCAACTCACAAGTAGGAGAACCGTGAATACCCAACTTGTTTTCGATGCGGCGTACATCTACACCACCGTCGTTCTTGTCATAGATAAACATAGACAGACCACGACCGTCGTGAGTTCCTTCTTCCGAACGAGCCAATACCAGGTGCAAGTGTGCATCACCGTTTGTGATGAAGCGTTTTACACCATTCAGGCGCCAGCAGTTGTTAGCCTCATCGTAAGTAGCTTTCAGCATTACGCTCTGAAGGTCCGAACCTGCATCCGGTTCAGTCAAGTCCATAGACATGGTTTCACCTGCACAGATACGAGGGATGAAACGACTGTGCTGGTCTTCGTTACCAAACTCGTACAATGTTTCGATACAGTCTTGCAGCGACCAGATATTACCAAAGCCGGCATCTGCCTGAGCCACAATTTCCGCACACATGGTATACGGAGTGATAGGGAAGTTCAATCCACCGAAACGGCGTGGCATAGTCATACCGTTCAGACCGGCTTTCACCATGGCATCGAGGTTTGCTTTAGTTCCCGAAGCATATTCCACGCGACCGTTTGCACAGTGTGGTCCTTCTTCGTCTACTCCTTCTGCATTGGCAGCAATTACTTCACCGGTAATTTCTCCGGTAATTTCCAATACTTTATCGTAAGAGTCGATTGCATCGGCATAGTCCTGCGGTGCATAGTCGTACTCGTCTTTATCTCTATAACTGCGTTCTTTCAGTTCGCAGATACGCTCCATCAACGGGTTGTTCAGATGGAAGCGTAATTCCGGATGTTCTGTATAAAAGTTAGCCATTACTTACTATTCTTTTTATAATACTTGATTAATTTCGGAACCACTTCCTCTACTGTTCCGTTGATTACATAATCTGCAATTGAATTGATCGGTGCGTTCGGATCATTGTTTACAGAAATAATGATACCTGCATCCTGCATACCGGCAATGTGCTGAATCTGACCAGAGATACCGCAAGCGATATACAGTTTAGGATGAACAGTCACACCAGTCTGACCAATCTGACGGTCGTGATCGCAGAAACCGGCATCTACAGCAGCACGGCTGGCACCCACTTCTGCATGAAGTTCTTTAGCCAATTCGAACAACATATCGAAGCCTTCTTTGCTACCCATACCATATCCGCCGGCAATGACAATAGGAGCTGCCTTCAGATTATGTTTGGCCTTTTCTACATGACGGTCGATTACTTTTACCACGTAGTCTGTTTCCGGAACATACTTCGCTACATCATGACGGATTACTTCGCCCTGATAGTTTTCATCGACAATTTCTTTTTTCATCACTCCTTCGCGTACGGTAGCCATCTGAGGACGATGTTCGGGGTTGATAATGGTAGCTACAATGTTACCACCGAATGCCGGACGAATCTGATACAACAGATTTTCGTAAGTAACTCCATTCTTCTTGTCTTCATGGTTTCCGATTTCCAACTGAGTACAGTCGGCAGTAAGACCACTGGTCAGTGCAGAAGATACACGCGGACCCAGGTCACGACCGATAACGGTAGCACCCATCAGACAGATCTGAGGTTGTTCTTCCTTAAACAGGTTGACAAGAATAGAAGTGTGAGGAAGTGAAGTATAAGGGAACAAGCCCGGAGCATCGAATACATGTACACGGTCTACTCCGTAAGGCAATACTTGTTTTTCTACATCTGTAAGATCGCTGCCGGCACAGATTGTTTCCAGCTGGCATCCCAACTGATTGGCCAACTTACGACCTTTGGTTAAAAGTTCGAGACTGACATCGGCAACATGTTTGCCTTCCATCTCACAATATACAAATACGTTATTCATAGTCTTTATCCGATAGTATGGTTAGCCAACAGTTCAACAATCAAATTCTCTACATCTGCATCACTTCCTGTCAGTGTCTTACTTTCCTTAGCCTGGAAGATAATATTTTCAATCTTCTTTACCTTAGTAGGTGAACCTGACAATCCGCATTGTTTAGTGTCTCCGTTTACATCGGCTACACTCCATTCTACAATATTCAGATAAGGACGAGTTTCATACAAAGAAGCATACGGAAGTTCTACGCCTTCTTTTGCCAACGCAGCCTTTTCCTGTCCGCCCAGTGCACGTTTGTACTTCTGCACCAGTTTTGCATTACGCGGACGGCATGGAGCAGCACTACCGTTTACAGTCAGCACAATAGGCAATGGAGCCTCTACAGTTTCCACACCTCCGTCGATATGACGTTTTACACGGATGCGTCCGTCTTTTACCTCCTGAATTTCTTCTACGTATGTTACCTGAGGCAATCCCAGTTTTTCTGCTACCTGAGGACCTACCTGTGCAGTATCTCCATCGATAGCCTGACGACCACCTACAATAATGTCATATTCACCTATTTTACGAATAGCAGTAGCCAACGCATACGATGTAGCAAGTGTATCAGCTCCGGCAAAAGCACGGTCTGTCAGCAAATAGCCGTTGTCGGCACCTCTATATAAACCTTCACGAATAACTTCTGCGGCACGGCCCGGTCCCATAGTCAAGATAGTCACGGTAGAGCCAGGATGTGTGTCTTTCAGTCTGAGTGCCTGTTCCAAGGCGTTCAAGTCTTCCGGATTGAAGATAGCCGGAAGAGCCGCACGGTTCACCGTTCCGTCGGCATTCATGGCATCTTTCCCTACATTGCGAGTGTCAGGTACTTGTTTTGCCAATACTACAATTTTCAAGCCCATTCGATTAATATTTTAGTATTAGTAATTAATTGGCGGCAAATTTAATGAAACCATTCATTCTGCAAAAAGATATGGAAGGAAAATGCACAAAGTTTGTTAAATTGAGCATCACAAGGCAAAATATCAACAGAAATATAAAAAACAATGCTATCCTAAATTTTGAAAAGCTTGTATATTTGCTATCCGAAGTTACGAAAAGAGTGTAATTTATTGGAAATGAGCATTGGGTAATCGCTCAT
>OOBZ01000467.1_pt1 | contig 31757 bp, 27 predicted proteins | sample 1671601 | NCBI WGS metagenome assembly OOBZ01 (sample SAMN06348173, study PRJEB24527) | human gut metagenome | biome: human gut; feature: ankylosing spondylitis patient; material: feces | host: Homo sapiens | place: China | collected 2015-10
CCCACCGCAAGTTCATCCGCATCTCGCTCCGCTCGCGCGGCGATGTGGACGTCAATCTCTTCGCCCGCAAATACTTCGACGGCGGCGGCCACAAGAATGCCGCCGGCGGCAAGTCCTACCTCACGATGGAGGAGACCATCGCCCATTACATCCGCTCGGTGCGCGAATTTGCCGAGCAGGGCGGTCTGGGTTAACACCACGCCTCCGATGGACGACTTCCGACTCCGCGTCTTCATCGCGGCGGCCCGTACGCTCAGCTTCACGAAGGCCGCCGAGGAGCTCTTCATCTCGCAGCCGGCCGTGAGCAAGCATGTCTGTGCGCTCGAGTCGGCCTACGGCGTGACGCTCTTCAACCGCCGGGGCAGCCGCCTCGAACTGACGCCGGCGGGCGAGGTGCTGCTGGGGTGCGCCGAGCGGCTCGAAGCCGAGTACCGGCGCATGCAGTACGAGATGAGCCGCTGCACCGAACGGCTCGAAGGCGAGCTGCGCCTCGGAGCCAGCACGACGGTCGCCCAATACCTCCTGCCGCCGATTCTCGCCCGTTTCACGACCCGCTATCCCGACCTGCGCGTCACCCTTCTGTCGGGCAACAGCGGCCAAATCGAGCAGGCGCTCGAACGGGGCGCCGTCGACCTGGGTATCGTCGAGAGCCTCAGCCACCGCAACGGTCTCTTCTACGACCTCTTCACCGAAGACGAACTGGTGCTGGTCACCCGTCCCGACGGGGCCTGCGGCTCGCTCGAGAGCGTGACGCCGCGCCAGCTGTGCGACCTTCCGCTCGTCCTGCGCGAAGGGGGTTCCGGTACGCTCGAGGTGATTGCCGCCGCCCTGGCGCGTGTCGGCATCCGCCTGCCGATGCTCCGGATTGTGATGCGGCTCGACAGCACCGAGGGCATCAAGGCCTTCGTCCGCAACAGCGATGCGCTGGCGATTGTCTCGGTGATTTCGGTGGTCGACGAACTGCGCCGCGGCACGCTGCGCGTGGTCGACATCGAGGGCCTTTCGCTGCACCGCAACTTCTCGTTCGTCCATCCCGCCGCCGAACTTCCCGAGACGGTCCGCCGTTTTACGGAGTTCGCACGCGCCTCGTTATAACCTCAGGTTATGGTGTATAACTATTTTCCGTTTTGCCGACTCCGCCCGGTTTCCTAATTTTGCGACCGTAACAGTACGTAACAAGGAGCCCGCGGCCGTGCGGCCGCGCTCCGCAAAACCGCAAAACCGAAACCGTCAAAACCCTGAAAGACATGATGAAAAAAGGCAACCGGGCCAACACCCTGCACGGCATTCTGCTCATTGCGCTCTTCTCGTTCGCGGCGTTCTACATCGCCGATATCCCCGTCGTACGACGTCTCTCGTTCAGTCCGCTCATCGTGGGCATCATCCTCGGCATGCTCTATGCCAACAGCCTGCGCAACCGCCTGCCCGAGACGTGGGTGCCGGGCATCAAGTTCTGCACCAAGCAGTTGCTGCGCTGGGGCATCATCCTCTACGGTTTCCGTCTGACGCTGGCGCAGGTAGCCGCCGTGGGCGTTCCGGCCGTGGTGGTCGACCTGGTGGTGGTCGTGGTGACCATCCTGGGCGGCGTGGCGCTCGGCCGCCTCATGCGCATCGACCGCGACACGGCGCTGATGACCTCGACGGGCAGCGCCATCTGCGGTGCGGCGGCCGTGCTGGGCGCCGAGCCGGTGGTCCGCTGCGAGGGCTACAAGACCGCCATCGCCGTCTCGACGGTGGTGATTTTCGGCACCCTGTCGATGTTCCTCTATCCGATTATGTACCGCACGGGGCTGCTCGACGGGCTCTCGGATACGGGCGTGGCCATCTATACGGGCAGCACGCTCCACGAGGTGGCCCATGTGGCCGGGGCCGGCAACGCCATGGACCCCACCGACTCGCTGGGCATCGCCGCGACGGCCACCATCACCAAGATGATTCGCGTCATGATGCTGGCCCCCGTGCTGGTGGTCATGAGCTTCGTGCTTGCCCGCCGTCGCCGCGAAACCGCTGTTGCCGGAACGTCGGCCGACGCCCCTGCGGGCAAGAGCCGCATCACCATCCCCTGGTTCGCCTTCGGATTCATCGGCGTCATCTGCCTCAATTCGCTGCTGCAGTACCTGCTGGGAGTCGACACCGTGAAGGATATTCCGCTCAACGGCGCCATCGAGTACATCGACACCTTCCTGCTGACGATGGCCATGACGGCGCTCGGCACCGAGACGAGCATCGACAAGTTCCGCCAGGCGGGGGCCAAGCCCTTCCTGCTGGCCGGGGCGCTCTACGTGTGGCTGGTCGTGGGCGGCTATCTGGTGACGAAGTACGTGGTCGAATGGTTGTAACGGTTCCGGCCCCCGGGGCGGAGAGCGGCCTCTTTCCGCCGGTCGGGGTGCCGAACGTATAGGATTTGAGTATGGAACACAACGAAACGTTTGTCCGCATCCGGCTCGGAGCCGCTGCGGAGGGAGACGAGGCGGCCGAACTGCTGCTCTGGCCGGCCGCACGCCCCAACGGTCAGGCGGTTGTCGCCTGCCCGGGAGGCGGATTCAACCAGGTGGCGCTCGAGCGCGAGGGCTACCCCTTCGCCCGGTGGTTCAACGAGCGGGGCGTGACCTATGCCGTGCTCTGCTACCGCATGCCGCGGGGCCGGGCCGGAGTTCCGGCCGAGGATATCCGCTGCGCCCTGGCGCTCATGCGCGAACGGGCTGCCGAGTGGGGCATAACGCGCCTCGGCGTGATGGGGGCCTCCATCGGCGGCCACGTCGCCTCGACGGCCGCCACGCTCTTCGACGGGGAGGAGCGCCCGGATTTCCAGGTACTGCTCTACCCCGTCATCTCCATGCTCGACGCCTGGGCCCACCGCCCCTCGCGCGGCCGGCTGATGGGCGAGAACCCCTCGGCGGAGCTCTGCGAGCGCCTCTCGCTCGAGCTGCACGTCACGCCGCAGACCGCTCCGGCCTTCATCGTGCTGGCCGAGGACGATGCGGTCGTCCCGCCGATGCACTCGCTGCGCTACTACGAGGCGTTGTGCACCCACGGCGTGCCGGCGCAGCTGCACGTCTACCCGCGCGGCGGCCACAGCTTCGCCTTCGACGACGCCTTCCCCTACAAGGCGCTCTGGCTCGCCGAACTGGAGCGGTTCCTCGCGGAGGTGTGACCTCCGGCGGCGGGGGACCCCTCCGGACCGCTTCGACACCGAAAAGCCCCGCTTCCCGGTTGAGGGAGGCAGGGCTTTTTCGCTTTGCGGTTTGTGCGGCATCTTCCGGCCGTGCGGCTCCATGCCGGCCGGATGTGGACCGGCTGCGGCCGGGGTGTGAGACTGCGGCCGTCGGGAGGTCGGCCGAAGTCCGACAGCGGGTGGGGCCGCGTTGCTCCGGGACGAATCCCGGGCGCGGGTCGCCTGCCGGGGGGGGCTACTCCTCCAGACGGGGTTCCGTGAGGCTCTTGTGGCCCGAATAGCGGAGCACCCGCTCGCGGACGAAGTCGGCCGTACGGCGGAGCTGCTCCGTCGTGAAGGGTGCGGGATAGCTCATCAGCACCAGCGGATGGGGCGCAAAGGGCTCCTCGTAGGAGGGGTGGATGTAGCGGCATGGATTCTCGACGAACCCCAGACGCCGGTAGAAGTGCAGCCGGCGGATGGCAATCTCCTCGACCGGAGGCTCGATTTCGAGCACCACCGGTTCGGCGACGCTCCGGCAGAAGGCCGCCAGCGCCTCGGAGCCGATGTTGTGCCCCCGCATGGCGGGCGAGACGGCCAGGTGTTCGAGGTAGTGGAACCCCTCGTCCCTCCAGCGGAAGAAGATTCCCGCCAGCCGGTCGCCCAGCCAGATGCCTTCGGCCGCAAAGGCCGGGTCGTCGAATGCCCGTACGTAGTTGTCGAGCGAACGTTTTTCGCATGGCGGGAACGACTCCTGGTAGATGGCCCAGGCCTGCTCCCAGCCTTTGTCCGCCGTCGAGCGGAAGGGAATGAATCGCAGGTCGGTGTTCATGTCTGATTCGGTTTTCGGACGAAGGTACGGATTTTTCCGCAGCCGGGCAAACCGGCGAGGCTCCGTTCCGGCGATTTTTTCGGGGCGTGCGGCGTCCGAATTCCGAAACAAAGCCGTACCTTTATCCCCGCATGCAGGCCCGTCGGCAAACGCCGGTGTGCCGGGCCCCCGGTTTTGCGCCGCCCGAGGAGCGATGCCCGGCATCCGGCCCCCTCCCCGCAGCCGGCCGCGGCCCATGCGACCCGAACCTCCCGACCATGAAGAACAAACCGATTTTCACCTTCCGCGACGCCGAGAAACAGACGGCCCCCGTGGCCTTCATGACGATGCTCAAACCCGCCGGTTCGAGCTGCAACCTCGACTGCCACTACTGCTACTATCTGGACAAGGCCGTTCAGTACGGCGGCCGTCAGGCGGTGATGAGCGACGAGCTGCTCGAACGCTACGTCCGCCAGTACATCGAGGCCAACGAGGTCCCCGTCGTGCAGTTCTGCTGGCACGGCGGCGAGCCGCTGCTGCTGGGAATCGACTTTTACCGGAAAGCCCTGGCGCTCCAGCAGAAGTATGCCGACGGCAAGCGCATCGAAAACACGCTGCAGACCAACGGCACGCTGGTCGACGAGCGGTGGTGCGAGCTCTTTGCCGCGAACAACTTCCTGGTGGGGCTCTCGCTCGACGGGCCGCAGGACATCCACGACGCGTTCCGCGTGACGAAGGGCGGACGGCCGACCTTCGAGCGGGTGATGCAGACGGTCGCGATGTTCCGGCGCGGCGGCGTGGAGTACAATACGCTGAGCGTCGTCAACCGCCTCTCGGAGGGGCGCGGCGCGGAAATCTACCGCTTCTTCCGCGATACGGTGCACAGCAAATACATGCAGTTCCTGCCCGCCGTGGAGCACGTGGTCGACGTGGAGGGCTTCCACCGTCCGCTGATTGTCTCGCCTGACCGCGAAGGGGCGCGGCTGGCCGAGTGGTCGGTCTCGGCACGCGGTTACGGCAACTTCCTGTGCGATATCTTCGACGAGTGGGTCGTCCGCGACGTGGGGCAGTACTACGTCCAGATGTTCGACGCCACGCTGGCGCAGTGGTGCGGCGTGCAGCCGGGCGTCTGCTCGATGGGCGAGACGTGCGGCGATGCGCTGGTGGTCGAGCACAACGGCGACGTCTACTCGTGCGACCATTTCGTCTATCCCCAATACCTGCTGGGCAACATCCGCGAGCAGACGCTCGCCGAAATCTACCGTTCGCCGCAGCGGCGCGAATTCGGCCTTGCCAAGCGCAACACGCTGCCGCGCGAGTGTCTGCGCTGCAAATACTATTTCGCCTGCCGGGGCGAATGTCCCAAGCACCGTTTCGAGCGGGGCAGCGACGGCTACCCCAAGAATTCGCTTTGCGAGGGGCTGCTGCGCTACTTCCGCCACGTGGAGCCCTACATGGAGCAGATGCGCGACCTGCTCTCGAGGCAGCAGTCCCCGGCGTGGGTGATGCCCTTCGCGCGCAAGCGCATGGGGCTGATGTAGCCCCTCCCTTCAGCCCGTCCTCGGGGCCGGGGCGACCCCTAAACCGGCAGCCCGGACGAATCCTGCGATTCGTCCGGGCTGCATGTCCTTTCCCGGCACCGGGAGGCGCGGGGCGGTCAGAGGTTGATGCGGTTCCCTTCGGCGAAGCGGGCGTCGAGGATGAGCTGCACCTGGGCGAAGAGCTCCTCCTCGTCGAGCGTGCCGCTCAGCGTGTAGAACTTGCTCTGTGCCGAGCCGTACTGGAGCATGCGCTCCATGTTGCACCCCTCCACGCCGCAGACGATGACCGCGTCGATGCGCTCCTCGTGGTGCAGCAGTGCGTTGTAGAAGGCGAGCAGCCGTTCGTTTGACGATATCCGCCTTGCGTGGAGCAGCAGCCCCGTGCCGCGGGAGCCGAACTCCTCGGGCGCGTCGATGGTCTGCAGGGCGTAGTGGCGGGCAATGCGGCGGGTCGCCGCTTCGGGAAATCCGTAGAGTACGATGTTCATGGCGATGCGTGTTTTTTGAAAAAAAGGCGCGGCAAGTTACTAACCTCTTATACTGTACTTTTTCGACGACTTGTTATTATGGCAGACAACGAGTCCCTGTGTGCCGCGCCTTTTTAGGATGGATAAGAACGGGTCGGATGCGGCGGCCGTCGGGTGTGGGGTCCGGATGATTTGCGGGAGCGGATTCAAGTCCCGGAGGGCGGCCAGCCGGGGCTGGCTGTGCTGGCGGCGGATGCCTGGGCTGGCGGGACGGACGGCGGCGTGGAGGTGCTGCCTCCTGCGGTCCTGCGTGAGGGCCTGCGGTGTCGGCGGTCGTCCGCGGGTGGCCGTCGGGCGGGGTCCGGCCGTCATCGACGGCCAATCTCCTCCATGCTGTGGGCCCTCTGCCGGTCCGGTGCAGGCGGTGCGGCGTGCGCTTCCGCTGCGAGGAGTGCATCGCATGCCCGCGGCGGGCCCTGCAACGGCGAAAGGGTCCGTCCCCCTCCTTTTCCGATACTCTTTTCTTGTTGAATCGCTTCCGAAATCGAACGGCCATCCCTCGGGCGAGTCCGACATCGAATCGATTTGGCAGGTCTTCTGACTTGCTCCTGTTCCGAAGCCTTCCCGGCACGCAGGGCCAGTGGCTGAGATATTCGGAATTTTGCGGAGCTTCACAGCAGCGGGACTGTCCGGGATTTTCACCCGATTCCCTTTTCATCCTTGCCCCGGTCGGGGCGTCGGAACCAAATCTCCGGGAACAAATATAACGGATAAATCCGAAAATCGGAGCGCCGGGAGCAATAATTTTTCGGCAAACCTCCCTGCAGAGCCCCGAAACGACTATTTTTGCGGTATGGAAACTCCGCTTCGTTACCGCGCCGAGGATTTCACCGCGACGCTCCCCCTGTCCGACTATCTGGCCCGCTTCCGCGATGCCGGCCGCATCGCCGGCTACTGCCGCAGCTGTCCCCGCTACGGCGCCACGTGGGCCTGCCCGCCCTTCGGATTCGATGTCGAATCGCTTTTCGAGGGGTGCACCACGGCGCTCATCGTCGCCACGCGCATCACCCCCATCCCGGCCGGGGCGCCCCTTGCCGCGGCGCGCGAGGTGATTCGTCCCGAGCGGCTGCGGCTCGAAGAGCGGCTGCTCGACCTCGAAGGGCGCTTCGGCGGCCGCGCCTTCACCTGCGTGGGGGAGTGCTTCGCCTGCCCCGGCGAGCCCTGCACCCGCCCCGAAGGGCTCCCGTGCCGCCATCCCGAGCGGGTGCGGCCCTCGCTCGAAGCGTGCGGCTTCGACCTCGAGCGCACCGCGTCGGAACTCTTCGGCATCGAGATGCTCTGGGGCCGCGACGGGCGGCTGCCCGAATACCTGACACTCGTCTGCGGCCTTTTCCACGGCCATGCGGCCGACGACGTGCGCTGGTAGCCGCTCCGGGCGCCGCGTTGCGTTCCGCCATTCCGGAGCGCAGCCATTCCGGAGCGCCGCCGTTTGGCGGAGCGTCGCCGTTCGGGTGGAACAGCCCCTCCGTAGACCCGCATTCCGGAGCGCAGCCGTTCCGGAGGGGCCGCCGTCCGGGAGCCGTCTCTGTGGGCTGCCGCCGCAGCTCGGCTCCTCCTTCCCGGGAGGGGAGAATCCCCCAAAGAGGGGATTGACCGCACCCCCGCACGTCCCTATCTTTGCGCTTCCGAGGCCCGGATAAGGCCGGCTGCCCGGCGGAGTCTTTTCCCGATTCCGGATAATTGGTTATCTTTGCGGCCGAACACCGCCCCTGCGATGCGAAAACGACTGAAAAACATAGGCGCCCTGCTGCTTCTGGTACTCTTTGCCGGGTACTGGTGCTGCGTCACGCTCTTTCCCCACGTCCACCGCATCGACGGCTGCGTCTATGTCCACTCGCACCCCTATTCGGGTACGTCGGGCAACCCCGCCCACAGCCATACGGCGCAGCAGTTCCAGCTCATCGCCCATCTTTCGCTGCTGGTGCTTGCCGTCGGGGCGCTTGTCGCCTTCGTCCGCGCCCTTGTCGGACGCATCTTCCGCTTCCGGCTCCGCCGTCCCGCCGTGCGTCAGGGGGCGCCGATGCGCAGCTTCGCCCTCAGGGCCCCTCCCGTTTGCTGAGTACCGCTCCGGCAGAGCCGCTCCGGCGGTTCGGCCCAGCTACGGTGATGCTTCGCAGCATCGCTGGAGACGCCATCGCAGTATTCATACCCAAACGGAATAACCCCTATGAAACAATATCTTGCGGGAGCGCTCATGCTGCTCCTCACCCTGGACGTGTCGGCCGATACCGCCGAATTCCAGGCCCCTCCCCGGCGACAGAGCGACGCCAACATCACGGGCCACGTCGTCGACGCCCGCACGGGCGAACACCTGGCCTATGCCACCGTGACCGTCGAAGGCACCACCATCGGACTCACGACCGACGCGACGGGCCACTACTTCCTCAAGAACCTCCCCACGGGCCGCTTCACGCTCGTGGCCTCGTCGGTGGGCTACGGCTCCGCCCGGCAGGAGGTCGAAACCGCTGCCGGAAAGACCCTCGAGGTGAACTTCAGCCTCGAGGAGGAGGTGCTCTCGGTCGACGAGGTGGTCGTGTCGGCCAGCCGCACCGAGCGCAACAAACGCTACTCGCCGACCATCGTATCGGTCGTCGGCGAGAAGCTCTTCGACGCCACCTCGTCGTGCAACCTGGCCGAGTCGATGAACTTCCAGTCGGGCCTGCGCGTCGAGAACAACTGCGGCAACTGCGGCACTATGCAGCTGCGCATCAACGGCCTCGAGGGGCAGTATTCGCAGGTGCTGCTCGACAGCCGCCCCATCTTCAGCACGCTGGCCACGGTCTACGGCCTCGAGCAGCTGCCCGCCTCGATGATTGAGCGCGTCGAGGTGATTCGCGGCGGCGGCTCGGCCCTCTTCGGCGCCAATGCCATCGGCGGCGTGGTCAACATCATCACGCGCGAGCCGCAGCGCAACACCGTCTCGCTTGCGGGGACGACCAACATCCTCGAGGGAGGCTCGGTCGACTTCAACACCTCGCTCAACGGCGCCTTCGTCTCGGACGACTACCGCACGGGCGTCTACCTCTTCGGCATGGTGCGCGAGCGCGACGCCTACGACCGCAACGGCGACGGATTCTCCGACATCCCGAAGCTCGACTCCGAGACGGCGGGCTTCCGCGCCTACTACAAGACCTCGGCCTATACGCGCCTGACGGCCGAGTACCACCACATCCACGAGTTCCGCCGCGGCGGCAACGCCTTCGACCAGCCGCCCCACAACGCCGACATCGCCGAACAGCTCGACCACAAAATCGACGGCGGCGGCCTGAAGTTCGACTACTTCAGCCCCGACAACCGCCACCGGCTGGGCCTCTACCTCTCGGCGCAGAACATCGACCGCAACAGCTACTACGGCGCCGGACGCAATCCCGACGCCTACGGCGCCACGAGCGACCGCACGCTGGTGGCCGGCGCACAGTACACCTACTCGTTCGAGCGGCTGTGGTTCTCGCCCGCCGAGCTGACGGCCGGCGTCGAGTACAACGGCAATGCGCTCCACGACCGCTACCTGGGGCTGGGCCGCGACCTGCGGCAGACGACCCACAGTGCGGGCTTCTTCTTCCAGAACGAGTGGAGCAGCGACCGCTTCAGCCTGCTCCTGGGCGGCCGCGTCGACAAGCACAACCTCATGCGCAATGTCGTCTTCTCGCCGCGCGTCAACCTGCGCTACACCCCGCACGAGCAGGTCGGCCTGCGGCTGAGCTACTCGAGCGGCTACCGCGCCCCCCAGGCCTACAACGAGGACCTGCATATCGACGCGCTCGACAACAAGGTCTCGCTCATCGAGCTCGCCCCCGACCTGCGGCCCGAGTACTCCCACAGCGTGAGCGGCTCGGTCGACCTCTACCACACCTTCGGGCGCGTGCAGACGAACCTGCTCGTCGAGGGCTTCTGGACGCTGCTGGACGATGTCTTCACGCTCGAGAAAATCGGCGAGAACGAGCAGGGCTACATCATCCGCGAGCGGCGCAACGGCTCGGGTGCGACCGTCGCCGGCGTGAGTGCCGAGCTGAAGGCCGGCATTCCGGGCCGCTTCGAGGTGCAGGCGGGCTACACCTTCCAGCGCAGCCGCTACGCCGAGCCCGAGCGGTGGTCCGACGAGGTGACGCCGCAGCGCCGCATGTTCCGCTCGCCCGACCACTACGGCTACCTGACGGCGTCGTATACCCCCGTGCGCGCCTTTACGGCCTCGCTCTTCGGCACCTTCACGGGACCGATGCTCGTGCAGCACAATGCCGGCTACATCGCCGCCGACACCGAGCGGATGACCCCCTCGTTCTGGGACATGGGCATACGGCTCGCCTATGAATTCCGCCTCACGCGCCAGCTGCGGCTGGAGCTGAGCGCCGGCGTGAAGAACGTGCTGGACAGCTTCCAGAGCGACCTGGACCGCGGAGCCGAGAAGGATGCGGCCTACTTCTACGGCCCCTCGCTGCCCCGCACGTGGTTCTTCGGCGCGAAGTTCGCCATCTGAGGCGCTCCCGTGTCGCCCGTCATGCGGTGAAGGCTCCCGGACAGACGCTCTGTCCGGGAGTTTTTCGTCCCTGCCGCTTTCGGGGACGCCTCCGGTCCCTGCCGCGGGGCCGCAATCCCGCCTCGCCCCTGGCGTTCCCATGTCCTCGCACGTCCTCGCACGCCCTTACATCCCCTCGCCCTCGCGTCCCCACGCTTCACAACCCCACGCCGCACGCCCTCGCATTCTCTCGCCCCATTGCGTTCCCTTGCGCCCCACACTCCATTTCTCCATATCCTCGCGTCCTCTTGCCCCGCGCTTTCTGCCCGGCATCCGCGGCGAATCGCCCGAAGAGGGGATTCGGCGGCTGCAAAACCCCGAAAAGTGGGGATTGCCCCTCTCGGCGCGACGTCGTTACTTTGCAACCATCGGAAACCCTAAAAAACACGCATCATGATTGGAATCTTTTTCGGAAGCACCACCGGAACGACCGAGGCCGCTGCCGGTGACATTGCCCGCCGGCTCGGCGTCGCGGCGGCCGACCTCCACAACGTGGCCGATACCCCGGCCGACGAAGTCGACCGCTATGACCTGCTCCTGCTGGGGTCGTCGACCTGGGGCTGCGGCGAACTGCAGGACGACTGGTATGGATTTCTCGAGGCGCTGAAGTCGCGTCCGCTTGCCGGCAAGCGGGTTGCGCTGTTCGGCTGCGGGGACAGCGGTTCCTATCCCGACACCTTCTGCGACGCGCTGGGGCTCATCCGCACCGCACTGGAAGAGACCGGCTGCATGTTTGTGGGGGAGTGCCCCGCCGACGGCTACGGCGCCACCGGCTCCCTTGCCTGCCGCGACGGCCGCTTCGTCGGACTGGCGCTCGACGAAAGCGACCCGGGCGGCAACGGGAAGCGTCTCGAGGAGTGGTGCCGGCAACTCGAAAACCCCGGGGAGCGATGAGCGCCGAGGATTTCAGCCGCTACGATTCGATGAAGCTCCTGCTGCACCATATCTACGAGTTTCAGAAGGGGGTGCGGCGGCTTATCCTCTGCACGATGTGCCCTACCTGTGCCGAGCTGTTCTGCGAGCGGCTGCGGCGTCAGGGCATCGACTACCTCCTGCAGCCGGTGACCGACCGCAAGGTCAATCTCTATTTTGGCGAGCCGTCGTGCCTTGAACTGGTGAGGACCTTCGTCCACAAGCCGTTGAACAGGCTTACCCCCGAGGAGGACTTCATGCTCGGCGCACTGTTGGGTTACGACCTCGTGCGCCAGTGCGAGCGTTACTGCCGGCGTCGGGCCGAAGCCGTCTGATACCCTGTCTCTGCGCTGCAGGCGCCCCGGCGGTCTTCTCCGCCGGGGCGCCTGCCGTGTGGCGGGCCCGCTACACGGCGTGCCCCCCCGGCCGGACGCTGCCGTACGGGGATAATCCCTCCCCCGTGCCGGCCCCGGGGGTGCGCGCGGACTGGCGCGGCAGGGGCGGGATTGTTCCGAAAGTGCCCGTTCCTTTTCAAAACCGGCATTACGGAGCGCCATTTTTCGTGAAAATCCGCTCGTTTTTCCCGAAAGAGTGTATCTTTGCGGCCGGAAAATCTTCAGTGAGGATGTACGGTCTGTTGCGAAATATGCTGTGGGTGTGGCTGTTCATGTTGCTCGGCGGCACGAACCTGACCCTTGCACGCAACGACGGCGACCGTCCGTTCCGCGGCTCCTTCGTGGAGCGGGACGTGCTCTCCGCATCGGGCCAGGAGTTCTCTTTCCCGGGTTCGGACGACTGCCTCATCCTTCCGCTCTGCCGCGGGGCCCTTCCCGCCGAGACCTCGGTTTCCCACTCCGACCACAAGACCTCGCCCGACATCCGTCCGCTGCCGCGCCACTCCCACGAGGATTGCGTCGCCTCCATGCCCGAGCTTCGGGCCGCCGACCGGACCGGGCGTTTCCGCCCCGTCGACTACTACGTCTATTCGCTGCGGCGTATTCTGATTTGACCTTTGCTTCGAAGGCGGCATCCGCCGTCGCGACGGGCCTTTGCGGGTGCCGTTGCATCGCTGTTTCAACGGATTCAACCGGAAGCCCGGCCGCGTGCCGGTGCACTCCGCCAACATTCTAAAAACGTACGTCTATGTATTTTACCTTGCTGGTTGTCGTCATCCTCACGGCCATTGCGCTGGTCGCCGTGGCGTTGGGTGTGGCCCGGGCCATCGCTCCCCGGTCGTACAACCCCCAGAAGGGCGAAGCCTACGAGTGCGGTATTCCCACCCGGGGCAAGTCGTGGATGCAGTTCAAGGTGGGTTACTACCTCTTCGCCATCCTCTTCCTGATGTTCGACGTCGAGACGGTCTTCCTCTTCTCGTGGGCCGTCGTCGTGCAGGACCTCGGTATCTACGGACTGGTGAGCATCCTCTTCTTTTTGTTGATTTTGGTTTTGGGCCTGGCCTATGCCTGGCGGAAAGGAGCACTCGAATGGAAATGAGAAAGCCCGATATAAAGTCGATGCGCTACGAGGATTTCAACGACAACGAATACCTCGAGCAGATGGTGCAGGAGCTGCGCGGCAACGGAACCAACGTTGTGGTGGGCTGCCTCGACAACCTGATTGAATGGGGCCGCAGCAACAGCCTCTGGCCGCTGACCTTCGCCACGAGCTGCTGCGGCATCGAGTTCATGGCCGTGGGCGCCGCGCGCTACGATTTTGCCCGGTTCGGGTTCGAAGTGACCCGCGCCTCCCCGCGCCAGGCCGACTTCATCATGGTCGCCGGCACCATCACCCACAAGATGGCCCCCGTGCTCCGGCGCCTCTACGACCAGATGGCCGACCCCAAGTACGTGATTGCCGTGGGCGGCTGCGCCATCAGCGGCGGCCCCTTCAAGAAGTCCTACCACGTGGTCAAGGGCGTCGACGAAATCCTGCCCGTCGACGTCTACATCCCGGGCTGCCCGCCCCGCCCCGAGGCGATGCTCTACGGTCTGATGCAGCTCCAGCGCAAGGTGCGCCTGCAGCGCTTCTTCGGCGGGGTCAACAAGCAGATTGACCGCAAGGAGTACGAGCGGCTGCTGCAGCGCGACCTCACGGCCGAACGCAACGAGCTCAACGTCGAAGTGCAATCCCAACCTGAAGAAGAAAACAAGTGAATATGACGCTCAACGAAAAAATAACGGCCTGGGAACCCGCGGCCGTGTGGTCCGACAAGGGCGACGGCCTCTATACCGTCCCCGTCGAGCGGTTCCACGAACTTGCCTCCCGGCTCCGTCACGAGGCGGGATTCGACTTCCTGCGCAGCCTCACGGGCATGGACTGGGGCGAAGAGGGCCTCGGCGCGGTCTACCACCTCGAGTCGACCTCGACGGGCGAGAACGTCGTCCTGCGCACGGTCGCACCCGACCGCACGCAGAGCGTACTCCCGTCGGTCTGCGACCTGTGGAAGGGGGCCGAGTTCAACGAACGCGAGGCGTTCGACTACTTCGGCATCCGCTTCCTCAACCATCCCGACATGCGGCGTCTCTACCTGCGCGACGACTGGGTGGGACACCCCCTGCGCAAGGACTACGACGAGTCGCTCAACCCGCTGCGCATGAGCAACGAGGTCTCGCGCGACAGTACGGCCTCGTTCGAGCTGATGCCCGACGGCAGCTTCATCCGCAAGCGCAGCCTCCTGTTCGAGGAGGGCGAGTATGTCATCAACATCGGTCCCCAGCACCCGGCCACGCACGGCGTGCTGCGTTTCCGCGTCTCGCTCGAGGGTGAAATCATCCGCAAGCTCGACGTCCACTGCGGCTACATCCACCGCGGCATCGAGAAGATGTGCGAGAGCCTGACCTATCCCCAGACGCTGGCGCTGACCGACCGCCTCGACTATCTGGGCGCCTCGCAGAACCGCCACGCCCTCTGCATGTGCATCGAGAAGGGTCTGGGCGTCGAGGTCACGGAGCGCGTGCAGTACATCCGCACCATCATGGACGAGCTGCAGCGCATCGACTCGCACCTGCTCTTCTTCTCCTGCCTCTGCATGGACATGGGTGCCCTGACGGCTTTCTTCTACGGCTTCCGCGACCGCGAGAAGGTGCTCGACATCCTCGAGGAGACCACCGGCGGCCGTCTGATTCAGTGCTACAACACCATCGGCGGCGTGCAGGCCGACATCCACCCCAACTTCGTGCGCCGCGTCAAGGAGCTCATCGCCTACCTGCGCCCCATGCTGCGCGAGTACCACGAGGTCTTCACCGGCAACGTCATTGCCCGCGAGCGTCTGAAGGGCGTGGGCGTGCTGAGCCGCGAGGATGCCATCTCGTTCGGCGCCACGGGCGGTACGGGCCGCGCCGCAGGCTGGGCCTGCGACGTGCGCAAGCGCCATCCCTATGCCGCCTACGGCAAGGTCGATTTCGACGAGGTGCTCTTCACCGAGGGCGACTGCCTGGCCCGCTACATGGTCCGCATGCACGAGGTGGAGCAGAGCCTGCGCATCATCGAGCAGCTCATCGACAACATCCCCGAAGGCGACTACCAACTCAAGATGAAGCCCGTCATCCGCATCCCCGAAGGCACCTACTACGCCGCCGTCGAGGGGAGCCGCGGCGAGTTCGGCGTCTTCATCGAGAGCCACGGCGACAAGTCGCCCTACCGCATGAAGTTCCGCTCGACGGGCCTCCCGCTGGTCTCCTGCATGGAGACCATCTCGCGCGGAGCGAAAATCGCCGACCTGATTGCCATCGGCGGCACGGTGGACTACGTGGTGCCCGATATCGACCGATAAGTTAACGCAGAAAGTGATTATAAACCATGTTTGATTTCAGTATCGTAACCTCCTGGGTCCACGACCTGCTCACCTCGCTCATGCCCGTCGGGCTGGCCGTCTTCATCGAGTGCCTCATCGTGGGAGTCTTCCTGCTGGTGATGTATGCGGTGATTGCCGTGCTGATGATTTTCATGGAGCGCAAGGTCTGCGCCGCCTTCCAGTGCCGTCTGGGCCCGGTGCGCGTCGGTCCGTGGGGAACGCTGCAGCTCGTCTGCGACATCCTCAAGATGCTCACCAAGGAGGTCATCACCATCCGCCATGCGGACAAGTTCCTCTACAACCTCGCCCCCTACATCGTCATCCTGGCCTCGGTGCTCGCCTTCTCGTGCCTGCCCATCAACCGCGGCATGGAGGTGCTCGACTTCAACGTGGGCGTCTTCTTCATGATGGCCGCCTCGTCCATCGGCGTGGTGGGCATCCTGCTGGCGGGCTGGAGCTCCAACAACAAGTATTCGCTCATCGGCGCCATGCGCAGCGGCGCGCAGATGATTTCCTATGAGCTCTCCATCGGCCTGTCGATTCTGACCATCGTCGTGCTGACCGATACGATGCAGTTCTCCGAGATTGTCGAGCGCCAGGCCGACTGCTGGTTCATCTTCAAGGGCCATCTGCCCGCCTTCGTGGCCTTCGTCATCTACCTCATCGCCGGCAATGCCGAGGTCAACCGCGGCCCGTTCGACCTGCCGGAGGCCGAGTCGGAGCTGACGGCCGGCTACCACACCGAGTATTCGGGCATGCACTTCGGTCTGTTCTACGTGGCCGAGTTCGTCAACCTCTTCATCATCGCGGGCGTTGCGGCCACCATCTTCCTCGGAGGGTGGATGCCGCTCCACATCGCCGGCTGGGAGGGCTTCAACACGGTGATGGACTACATCCCGGGCTTCGTCTGGTTCTTCGGCAAGGCCTTCTTCGTGGTGTGGCTGCTCATGTGGATTAAGTGGACCTTCCCCCGCCTGCGCGTCGACCAGATTCTGACGCTCGAGTGGAAGTATCTGGTGCCCATCGGACTGGTCAACCTGCTGCTGATGGTCTTCGTCGTCGTATTCAAACTGCATTTCTGATTATGAGCAACTATATCAAAGGGTTCTTCCAGGGGCTGGGCTCCCTGCTGACGGGCCTCAAGGTGACCGGGCGCGAATTCTTCACCCCGAAGGTCACCGAGCAGTACCCCGAAAACCGGGCGACGCTGCGCATGTTCGACCGCTACTGCGGCGAGCTGACCATGCCCCACGACGCCGAGGGCCACAACCGCTGCATCGCCTGCGGCCTCTGCCAGGCGGCCTGCCCCAACGGCACCATCCGCATCACCACCGAGACGGTCACCGACCCCGAAACGGGCAAGAGCCGCCGCCGTCTGGTGCGCTACGAGTACGACCTGGGGTCGTGCATGTTCTGCCACCTGTGCGTCAACGCCTGCCCGCACGACGCCATCCGCTTCTCGACCGCCTTCGAACATGCGGTCTATACGCGCGACAAACTGGTCAAAACCCTGAACAAGCAATAAGCCATGGAGATAACACTCGAACTCATCGTCTTCATCGTGCTGGCGCTCTTCACGACCGTCAGCGCGCTGCTGGCCGTAACGACGCGCCGTATCCTGCGTGCGGCGACCTACCTGCTGTTCGTGCTTTTCGGCACGGCGGGCATCTATTTCCAGCTCAACTACTCGTTCCTGGGTGCCGTGCAGCTGCTCATCTATGCGGGCGGCATCACCGTGCTCTACGTCTTCTCGATTCTGCTCACCTCGAGCGAGGGCGACAAGGCCGAGGAGCTGAAGGGCTACAAACTCTTCGTCGGACTGGCCGCGACGCTGCTCAGCCTGGGCATCTGCCTCTACGTGACGCTGCGCCACGACTTCCGCCCCGAACACTTCGTCCACGGCGAGTTGCCGGTGAGCGAAATCGGCCATACGCTGATGAGCACCTCGAAGTACGGCTACGCCCTTCCGTTCGAGGTCATCAGCATCCTGCTGCTGGCCTGCATCGTGGGCGGCATCCTCATCGCCCGCAAACGTTAAAAAAAGCCTGCGACTATGATACACATGGAATACTACCTCGTCCTCTCGACCATCATGATGTTCGTGGGACTCTACGGTTTCGTCACGCGGCGCAACCTGCTGGCGATGCTCATCTCGGTCGAGCTGATTCTCAACTCGGTCGACATCAATTTCGTGGTCTTCAACCGTTTCCTCTTCCCCGAGCACCTCGAGGGATTCTTCTTCACGCTCTTTGCCATCGGCATCAGCGCGGCCGAGACGGCCGTGGCCATCGCCATCATCATCAACATCTACCGCAACATCCGCAACATCCGCGTCAAGAGCCTGCGCGAAATGAAGTGGTAAACGCTCCGAAAAACGTCTTCCTATGGAATATACGATTCTCATCCTGCTGCTTCCGCTGCTGAGCTTCCTCTTCCTGGGGCTCTTCGGCATGAAGCTCAAACCCGCCGCCGCGGGAGCCGTCGGTACGGCCGTTGTGGCCGTCGTGGCGCTGGTGAGCTGGTGGACGGCCGCAGCCTACTTCGGCGCCGGACGCGACGCCGAGGGGCTCTATCCGACCCTCATCCCGTGGAACAGCGTCTGGCTGCCCATCAGCGAGTCGCTTCACATCGACCTGGGCGTGCTGCTCGACCCCATCTCGGTGATGATGCTCGTCGTCATATCGACCGTCTCGCTCATGGTCCACATCTACTCGCTGGGCTACATGAAGGGCGAGCGGGGCTTCCAGCGCTACTACGCCTTCCTGTCGCTCTTCACCATGAGCATGATGGGGCTGGTCGTGGCGACGAACATCTTCCAGATGTACCTCTTCTGGGAGCTGGTGGGCGTCAGCTCCTACCTGCTCATCGGCTTCTACTACACCCGGCCCGAGGCCATCGCCGCCTCGAAGAAGGCCTTCATCGTGACGCGCTTCGCCGACCTGGGCTTCCTTGTCGGCATCCTCGTCTACGGCTATTACGCCGGCACCTTCTCCTTCACGCCCGACGCGCGGCTGCTCGCCTCGGCCGGTGCGATGATTCCGCTGGCGCTGGGGCTGATGTTCGTCGGCGGCGCCGGCAAGAGCGCCATGTTCCCGCTCCACATCTGGCTGCCCGACGCCATGGAGGGCCCGACGCCCGTCTCGGCGCTCATCCACGCCGCGACGATGGTCGTTGCGGGCGTCTACCTGGTGGCGCGCATGTTCCCCCTGTTCGTAGGCTGCGCCCCCGAGGTGCTCCACTGGACGGCCTACATCGGCGCCTTCACGGCGCTCTACGCCGCCGCGGTGGCCTGCGTGCAGAGCGACATCAAGCGCGTGCTGGCCTTCAGTACCATCTCCCAAATCGGCTTCATGATTGTGGCGCTGGGTGTCTGCACCTCGGCCGACCCCCACGCCGGAGGTCTGGGCTACATGGCCTCGATGTTCCACCTCTTCACCCACGCCATGTTCAAGGCGCTGCTCTTCCTCGGCGCCGGCTGCATCATCCACGCCGTCCACTCCAACGAGATGTCGGCCATGGGCGGCCTGCGGCGCTACATGCCCCTGACGCACGTCACGTTCCTGGTGGCCTGCCTGGCCATCGCCGGCATCTGGCCCCTGAGCGGCTTCTTCTCGAAGGATGAAATCCTTGCGGCCTGCTTCTCGTTCAGCCCCGTGATGGGGTGGGTGATGACCCTCATCGCCGGCATGACCGCCTTCTACATGTTCCGCCTCTACTACGGCATCTTCTGGGGCCGCGAGAACCGCGAGCTCCACGCCGCCCACACGCCCCACGAGGCCCCCTGGACGATGACCCTGCCGCTGGTGGTGCTCGGCGTCGTGACGCTCGTCGCCGGCTGGCTCCCCTTCGGACACTTCATCTCCTCCGACGGCACGTCGTACGACATCCACATCGAGGGAGGCGTCGCCGCGCTGAGCCTCTGCGTGGCCGTTGCGGGCATCGCGCTGGCCACCTGGATGTATGCCCGCGAGAAGCAGCCCGTGGCCGACCGCCTGGCCGAGCGCTTTGCGGGACTCCACCGCGCGGCCTACCACCGCTTCTACATCGACGAGGTCTATCAGTTCGTCACCCACCGCATCATCTTCGGCTGCATCTCGACCCCCATCGCCTGGTTCGACCGCCACGTGGTCGACGGCTTCCTCAACCTGCTGGCCACGGCGACGCAGAGCGCCTCGTGGGCCATCCACGAGATGCAGAGCGGCAGCGTGCAGCGCTACTGCATCTGGTTCCTCGGCGGAGCGATGGGTTTCACGCTGCTCCTGTTGTTAATCTGCTAAAACGAGTCGCACTATGAATATGTTATCCCTGTTCCCCGCCATCCCGCTGCTCATGATGCTGGGCCTCTGGCTCTCGAAGAGCACGCGGCAGATTCATGCCGTCATGGTGACGGGCGCCTCGCTGCTTCTGGCGCTGGCCGTGCTGCTTGTCTTCCGCTACCTCGGGCTGAGGGAGGCGGGCGAGAGCGCCGCCATGCTCTTCACGGAGAGCCACGTCTGGTATGCGCCGCTCAACATCCACTATGCGGTGGGTGTCGACGGCATCTCGGTGGCCATGCTGCTGCTTTCGGCCATCATCGTCTTCACGGGCACCTTCGCCTCGTGGCAGATGAAGGACCAGGTCAAGGAGTACTTCCTCTGGTACTGCCTGCTGAGCGTCGGCGTCTTCGGGTTCTTCATCTCGGTCGACCTCTTCACGATGTTCCTCTTCTACGAGGTGGCGCTCATCCCCATGTACCTGCTCATCGGCGTCTGGGGCAGCGGCCGCAAGGAGTACTCGGCCATGAAGCTCACGCTGATGCTCATGGGCGGCTCGGCACTGCTGCTCATCGGCATTCTGGGCATCTACTTCGGTGCGGGCGCCACGACGATGAACATCAATGAAATCGCCGCGCTGCACAACATTCCCCTCTCGCTGCAGCGCGTCTGGTTCCCGCTCGTCTTCGTGGGCTTCGGTGTGCTGGGGGCGCTCTTCCCCTTCCATACGTGGAGTCCCGACGGCCACGCTTCGGCCCCGACGGCCGTCTCGATGCTCCACGCCGGCGTGCTGATGAAGCTGGGCGGCTACGGCTGCTTCCGCGTGGCGATGTACCTGCTGCCCGACGCGGCACAGGAGCTGAGCTGGATTTTCATCATCCTGACCGCCATCTCGGTGGTCTACGGCGCACTCTCGGCCTGCGTGCAGACCGACCTGAAGTATATCAACGCCTACTCGTCCGTCTCGCACTGCGGACTGGTGCTCTTCGCCATCCTGATGATGAACACCACGGCGGCGACCGGCGCCATCCTCCAGATGCTGAGCCACGGACTGATGACGGCCCTCTTCTTCGCCCTCATCGGCATGATTTACGGCCGCACCCATACGCGTGACGTCCGCCAGCTGCGCGGCCTGATGCGCGTCATGCCCTTCCTGGCCGTCGGCTACGTCATCGCCGGCCTGGCCAACCTCGGACTGCCGGGCCTGAGCGGCTTCGTGGCCGAGATGACCATCTTCAACGGCGCCTTCATGCATGACGACACCTTCCACCGCGTGGTGACCGTCATCGCCTGCACCTCGATTGTCATCACGGCGGTCTACATCCTGCGGGTCATCGGCCGCATCCTCTACGGCACCTGCGAGAACCCCGAACACCTGAAGCTCTCCGACGCCACGTGGGACGAGCGCCTCTCGGTCATCTGCCTCATCGCCGCAGTGGCAGGCCTGGGCCTTGCACCGCTGTGGGTCAGCGACATGCTCCGCTCGAGCGTGTCGGAAATCATCGCGCACCTCATCAACTGATTCGGTCCTATGGAATACAGCAACATATTCACCTACATGCAGGCCGAGCTGTCGCTCATTGCGGTCATCGTCCTGCTCTTCCTCTACGACCTGATTGCCGGCGAACGGGGCCGCCGCTACTTCGCCGCCGTAGCCTGCACGCTGCTCACCGTGGCGATTCTGCTCAACATCGTCCCCAAGGCGTCGTCGTGCGACCTCTTCGGCGGCATGTTCCGCTATGTGCCCATGCACACGGTCATCAAGAGCGTCCTCTCCATCGGCGCGCTGGTGGTCTGCATGCAGGCCACCGCGTGGCTGCGGCGCGAGGATACGGCCCACAAGCAGGGTGAGTTCTACATCCTCACCCTTTCGACGCTGCTGGGCATGTACTTCATGATTGGCGCGGCCAACTTCCTGCTCTTCTTCATCGGCCTCGAGCTGGCCTCGGTGCCGATGGCCTGTCTGGTCGCCTTCGACAAGTACAGGCACCACTCGGCCGAGGCGGGGGCCAAATACATCCTCTGCGCCCTCTTTGCGAGCGGTCTGATGCTCTACGGCATCTCGTTCTTCTACGGCACCACCGGTACGCTCTACTTCGACGACATGGTGCCCCTCATCACTGGTTCGCCGCTTCAAATCATGGCCCTGGTCTTCTTCTTTGCCGGCCTGGGCTTCAAGCTCTCGCTCGTGCCGTTCCACCTCTGGACGGCCGACACCTACCAGGGTGCCCCCACGGCGGTGACCTCCTACCTTTCGGTGGTCTCGAAGGGTGCGGCGGCCTTCGTGCTGATGGCTGTCCTCGTGAAGGTCTTCGGTCCGATGGTCCGCGAGTGGCAGACGCTCCTCTACTGGGTCATCATCCTCAGCATCACGGTGGCCAACCTCTTCGCCATCCGGCAGCAGGACCTCAAGCGCTTCATGGCCTTCTCGTCCATCTCGCAGGCGGGCTACATCATGCTGGGCGTCATCGGCGGTACGGCCTTCGGCATGACCTCGCTGGTCTTCTACGTGCTGGTCTACCTGGCGGCCAACCTGGCTGTCTTCGGGGTCATCTCGACGGTCGAGCAGCACAGCGGCAAGGTGCTGCGTGACGACTACAACGGCCTCTACCGCACCAATCCGCGCCTTACGCTGGTCATGACGCTGGGGCTCTTCTCGCTGGCGGGCATCCCGCCCTTCGCGGGCTTCTTCTCGAAGTTCTTCATCTTCGCCGCCGCCTTCCGCGAGGGATTCTACGTGCTGGTCTTCATCGCCCTGCTCAATACGGTCATCTCGCTCTACTACTACCTGCTGGTGGTCAAGGCGATGTACATCACCCCCAACGACTCGCCCATCGCATCGTTCCGCAGCGACGGCTATACGCGCGCCGCGCTGGTGCTCTGCCTGGCGGGCGTGCTGCTGCTCGGCGTGGTGAGCGCCGTCTACGACGGCATCGGCCTCCACGCCTTCGGCATGTAGCCTGCCCCTCGGGGCGGCGGGCGGTCCTCCGACCCGCGGCCTTCGCGGCCTCTCCGGAGCGCTCGGCCTGCATGCGCCTGCGCACGCCTCTGCACCTGCATCGGCACAGCCTCCGCGCAACGCACCCGCTTCCGCTCGGTGCATGCGTCAGCATCCGCGTTCGCGCCTGCGCACGCCTCTGCACCTGCATCGGCACAGCCTCCGCGCAACGCACCTGCATCCGCATCCGCATCTGCTCCGTGCATGCGTCCGCATCCGCGTTTGCGCCCGCGCCCGCACCCGCACCTGCACCTGCACCTGCACCCGCACCTGCACCCGCACCTGCACCTGTACCCGCACCTGCACCCGCATCCGCGCCCGCATCCGCATCCGCGCCCGCGCGATGATAATATGGAAAACCCCGGCATGGTTCCATGCCGGGGTTTTCTTCGTACCGCTCCCGACCGCAGGAGCCCTGCGGCCGAGGTCGTGCGCCGTCAATAGTCGGCGTCGGTCAGGTCGTTCGTCTTCGAGCCCGAATACTTGGTCAGCGGGCCCTCCCACTCGACGAGCATCGTGTTCTGGGTGCCCTCCTTGGCCGTGTTGTAGGAGTTGGGACCGTAGTCGACCATCTGGAAGGAGATTTTCCACGTCTTGTCGTCATTCTTGACGATGGTGACCTTCACGTCGTCCGGGCAGTAGTAGTATGTTCTGCCGAACATCGAGTAGTTCTCGCTGTAAGAGGACTTCGAGAGTGTTGCCTTCTCGACCGTGTATTTGAGTTCCCAGTGGAGCTCCTCGTCGCCCGACGCCAGGTCGAGTTCGCCCTCGGTCGGTACGGCCGACGCGCAGAGCATCAACTGCGGGATGTTGTAGACGTCATCGATGCTCGTGCTCTCGTTTCCGGCACCGCGGAAGTAGAAGTAGTAGGCGTCGAAGGTCGCACCGCCATATTGCGGGTCGCCGCCGCGCAATTTGTAATCCTTCTCCATGCGCATCTCGACCGATATCAAATCCTTGTCGATGAGGTTGGTCGTGCCGTCGGGTGCGGTGATGGTGAGGCACGGGCGGAACGGGGCGACGGGCGTCAGGTCGGGCTCCTTGTCTGCGGCCGTAGTCGTACCAATCCATTCGCTTTCAATCTTCGGGCCGTTGGGGAAGGTCACTTCCAGCTGCAGGAAGAGCGTCTTGTTGTCTTCCATGCGGGTTATTGTCAGCGAGCCGGTCAGGTCCTGGACTTTCGAGTTGTCGTAGGTCTTGTAGCTTATGTAGTCGAAGAGACGGATGCGGAAATCTCCGGTTCCGAAGGTGCCGCCCTTGAGCTGGTTGGCCGTCAGCGTCAGTGCAACGGCATAGTCACCCTCCGAGAGCAACTCGGGCGATTCGACATCGGCTGTGCCGTACATCAGCACGCTCGAGGTACCCGACGTGGCGAATATTTTCGTCAAGGGAACCTCGGTGACCTTGTCATCCATGGTGACGCGCAGGAAGTTGTTGCTCTCGTAACCCTCGGCAAAGTCGCCCGTGTAGGCGGCGCGCAGGCGGTGTCCGTCGCATTCGGCATCGAGCGTGAGGGTCAGTTTGCCGTCGGCGCCGGTGCCGATGTGGAGCGTGCCGGTCGTGCCCTCGCCGTTGGTGAAGTCGCCGCAGCGTACCGATACCTGTGCCGGGTCGGCCGTCGAAAGGTCGATTTCTGCGGTCGATACCTCGCCCAGGACGATGGTCAGCCCCTGGATATCCTCCGAAGGCTCCGTCACACCGCTCTCGGCATAGAAGCCGTAGGTCGTCGAACCCTCCGACGGATTCTTCCAGACTACGGCGCTGCCGATGGCCGTCGGCGTGCCGTCGAGCTCATATTCGTTCTCCAGCACCGGAAGGGCGGCCACGTTGCAGGTGTTGTCGTAGTTCACGCGCAGCGAGCGTTCGTCGGCTGTCTTGAGTTCGATGACGAGCTTCAGCCGGGCCGAAGCTTCCGTGTAGCCCACCTCCAGCTCGAGCGATTCGACGGTCGACATCGTGCGGTCGGAGACCGTAATGCCGCCGTACGAGAACTCAAAGGCATCGGCTGCCGGGTCGAGTGCCCCCTTGGGGTCGTCTACCGTCACACGCAGGTAGTCGTTCGCCTCCTCCATCTCCTCCATGCCGGTGATGCCCGAGGTGGGCGAGAGGTAGAAAACATAGTTGTCGTTGTCGTCCAGCTCGTAGATGGCCGAACGGATGTCGACGGGTGTTGCGCCGTCGAGTTCGATTTGGTTGTTCAACTCAACGGGAGGCGGCGTGGGCTCACCCTGTTCGTTGTCATCCGAGCAGGACGCGAAACCTCCAACTGCAAATAAAACGGACCATGTCAGGACACGGAGTCTCGACCAATAATTTGCTTTCATAGGTTCGGGGGTTTGATGGTGTGAAAATGGTGGAAAAAGAGCGCAGGTGCGGACGGCACCCGCGCTCTTCGAAGAGGTTCGGAAGGGGTCGGCTACCGGAATTCGGCGCGTTTGAAGGGCTGGCTCTCGGCGGGCTTCGTTACATACTCGCGCAGATTCTCGATGGGCTTCTTGCGGAGTTCGCGCGAGGAGGTCGAACTTCCTTCAATGGCACCGCTCGATGCGGAGTCTTCCTCGTCGAAGTGTTTGCCCGAGTCGGATACCGGAGTGTCGGTGTTGCCCAGTACGACCGGACCGGTCCACAAGCCGGTAATCTTGTGGTGCAGCACATCCTCGCCGTTGACTTCGAAGGTGTACCAGTTGTCGCCGCCGTCGGCCTTCGTGATGGTGACGGTGCCTTCGTAGAGGCTTGCGTAGCCGGTCATCGAGGGGATGTTGAGCCAGTCGTCCTGTACCATGTAGTCGGGGTCATGGTAGTATTGGGGGTAGCCGTTGCCGATAGCACTGGAGATGTAGAGCCAGCGGGTGCCGATATGGTCCGCGGCCTGGTAGCCGCGGTAGCAGGCTCCGGGTTGGAGCGTGTTCAGGTAGCGGTTACGCGTAATGGTGTAGGTACCCGTCGTAATCTTGTCCTGGTCGCCCGGTTCGACAAGCAGGTCCAGGCGGATGATGTCTCCCTCGTGGAGTTTGCCCGGGTCGACGTATTCGCCCGTCGGGTCATGCTCGTAGGTACCCGTTACCAGACCGATGTCGATGAACTGGTAGCCGCACGGCGCGATGGCACCCGGCTGGGCGATGGTGGTGATTTCGTCTACGGGGATGTAACCCAGGCTGGCGACATAGATTTCCGTCTGCGGGTAGCAGCGGGCCTGCTGGATGTAATCCACATCGAGTTGCAAATCCTCGGTCAGCGTCGACGAACCGTCGTTCTCGTCGTCGTTCGACGCGTCGGTAAGGAAGATGTCGCCCGTGAAGCTGCCCCTGATGTTGTAGCCGCTCTGTGCTACCAGATCGAAGGTGATTTCATAGTCGGAGTTGCCGAGCTCCTTGACGTTAATCGTTCCTCCGGTTGCATAAGAGTAGAAGCCTGTTTGCGAATCGCCGTCGGCAAACACGCCGTAGGTGCCGAAGGGGAAGATTGCACCGAGGACCTCCAGTTCGGCCGTCGGCATCCAGGTTCCCTGCTCGTAGGATTCCGAGTAGACGTATTCGTCCTCGACGAGTTTGCGCTCGTTTTTCGGGTCGAGGAACTTCGTGCTGAAGAGAACCAGATTGACGGCATAGCTGTCGGGCTCGTCGTTGTCGCTTGCTTCGTCGTAGAGGGTAACCTCCGAGATGCCGCTGCCGCTCTTGAACAGGTCGCCGTGGTAGGTGCCTTCACCGTAGTAGCCCACGAAGTCGATATCGCGCATCAGATGGGCGTTTTGCGGCATCTTCAGACCGTTGCCCACGCGTAGGTCGCCCGTGAAGGATACTTCGTGCTCGACACCGTAGCCGTCGATATAGGCGGTGGTGATGGTGGTGATGTTGCCCTCGCGCTCGATGACTATGTCGCTGGTAATGGGGAACTGCGTGTAGCTGCCGCCCTCATAGCGCAGGACGTAGCTGTTGGAGGCGTGGAAGGTATGGTCGCCGTAGCGGACGCTGCTCTTGAAGGTTCCCGTGGGGAAAGTCTGCCATTCGTCACCGGAGTCGATGAAGCAGTCGAGCACAAGAGCGTTGGCATCCTGCTTGTAGGAGAATTGCGTACCCGAATAAATTGTGTAGGGAGCATCGCCCATGGCCATATAGATGTTGTTGGTGCCGGCCGAGGATTTGCCGATATACCAGCTGAACATCGGGGTGTCAAGCTCGATGGCGGAACCCTGTTCGCGCTCTTTGGTGACGCGGATGCAGGTGCCGTCGTAGTTGGCTTCGAGCGTCTGACCGTCGGCCGTCTCGACCTTGAGCGACATCTTCACCTCGGTCAGTGCGGGCAGACGCAGCGAAAGCGAGTTCTGCACCATGTTTTCGGCCGTCGCGGGCGAAACAAGCAGTTCGTTGTAGGTGAGCTCATTGCCCTCTTCAAGCAGATTCACATCGCCTGCGGGCATCGGGGTGATGATTCGGATGAAATCGTTGGCCTGCCACATGGCATCGAGATCGGTGATGCCGTCGGAGGGAGAGAAATAGAAGGTGTAGATACCCTCCACTTCGTCATAGACGTAGAGTACCGAGGCAAACGGCTGGATGTTTCGGTTGTAGGCAAAAGAGTTTGCGGGTACGATTACCGGTCCGTTTCCGTCGTCGTCCGAGTCGCACGACGTGAGGATTGTGTGAAGGCTCCTGTGAGGGAAAGCAGCAGAAATAATAGAGTTTTTTTCATAGAGAGGGGGTTTGAGCGACCTTTCGGTCGGATGTTTCATTCTGTATGTATCGTCCGGTGACGTTTTTTTGAGGTCCCCTACGCCATGGGAACATTGTGCAGCTCCGGCCTCTTCTTGTCCGGCAAGCCGTCTTCTCCGGCCTTCCCAGGGAGCGCTTTGCGAACCTTTTTCCCGGAAGCCTTTCGGAGACTTCGCGGAGCCGGTCCCGTTTGGAATCCCGTTTCTCGCGCAGGAGTCATCGGGACTTCCGATACGCGTTGTCCGGGTCTTTTCGGAGAACTGCTTACACTTTTATAGTCATCGATGTCTTAGCAAAAATAGAAAACTTAAGCGGAAAATCCAAATATTGTTTTTGTTTTTTATGCATCTTGTTTGCGGAGACGTTCCGTTGGGTGGAATGAGCCGTAGGGTGTTTTCGGGCTGTCTTATCCCGGATTTCCGGAATCGGAACAGAATGGACCTTGACTGCATGTGTCTTTTTGTCAGGCGATTGCGTTTGATGCTGTTGTGCCGGCTTTGCGAAAATCCGCTGCAGAAGCTCTACCGTATGCTGCTGTGGAAGGGATTGCTGCAGCTTTCTGTTTTGCCGTCCCGCTCGTTGCGGTTCGAATTTTCGGAGCTTGCCAGAATGCTCGGCGGAGCGCGGCACCCTTCGATGCGCTTATCCCATGTTATAAATTGTAAGCCGTGTGCGGAATTTTCCTTCGGTCGGGAGGCTCCGGATGTATGAATGTCGGTTTTTGTGGATTTTAATATGCTGTTGTTGCGGTGTTTGTGCTATTTGAACGGTTCTGTTCCAATTCATAACCCCTCCCAGGCGCGAGTCTCTTTTTATAAATAAGGTGTGAAAGGCCCGAACCGGATTGTTTTGCAGCGGTTGGCGAGATTCCGCGTGTATTGGTCGGGTTGTCGAGACGGTTTGTGCGGCGCAAAAGTTTTCCGGGCTTTCCGGATGATACGCAGGGGTGCGAAAAACGCGTCTAACGTTCGTGCAACGCGGCGTTGCAGTGCACAGGCCGGGGATTTCGGGTTTCTCGCCGGCAAAAGATGTATCTGTCGGGCAAGGGCGCATATGCGGAGCCGTTCAAATTCCCGATGATGCGCTTGTGCCGTTAAAAAAAACAGGTATATTTACCGGCGTTTACCACTTCGCGTGTATGAAAAAGCTAATCATTGCATTAGCCCTGCTATGTTTCATGCAGGGTAATGCTCAAACCGGCCAATCCGCAGCTGCTGCGCGTAAGGTTGGCCGTGTCGAGGGAGAAATTGGCGGGGGCATCTCTTTCGGAGCCGATAAACTGAATTTCGACAAGAACAAGCTCGGTGCGACTTTTTACGCCGAGGCGCGATACAATGTGCAGCGCCTTCCGCTGGATGTCGGCCTGCAGGCCGGAGGGACGATTTTCCACCGGGAGTCCGTCAATGCCGGACAGCTGAAATTCAGGACATGGAACGTGATGGCTGTGACGGATTACAATTTCCGGCGTCAGAGGAACATTTCATTCTTTGCCGGCATCGGCTTGGGGTATGCCTTTCTGAATCATTCGGCTCCGATTGCCTTTGATGACTCGCAGCCCAACTGGGGCGGATTCTCGACGGGAACCAGGACGGGCTCTTTCTGTTTCATGCCGCGTATCGGCGTGGAGCTGTTTCACCACCTGCGGGTGACGTTCGACTACAAGCTGCAGGAGCGGGCCAATCGCCATTTCGGGCTTACGCTCGGAGTGGTGCTCGGCGGGGGGCGCAGATAATCACGGGAACAGCGAAAGATGGCAGGGTGCACCCTGCCCCTCTCTCCGTGTCCGGCTGTGCGTACGGGCGGTGGCATTTTATGCCGCCGCTTTTTTTGTATTCCGGCTTTCGGGAAATCGGATGACCCATTCGCGGATGGAGGAAGAGGGTATGCTTTGCGTGTCGCGTAGGGAGGGGGGGGATAAAACAAAAAACTCGTCGGATTGCTCCAACGAGTTGTTTTCAGTGCCCAGGACAAGACTCGAACTTGCACGAACGTAATTGTTCACTACCCCCTCAAAGTAGCGTGTCTACCAATTTCACCACCTGGGCGACACTGCCGAATTTCTCATTTCGGGTGTGCAAATATAGAGTTAATATTTGAAACCGCCAAATTTTCGACGGATTTGTGTCGAAAAAAAAGATTTTTTTCGGGCGGAACCCGCCGCAGAGGCTTTTGCAGGGCACATTCCGGAGCCCCGCGGCAGCCTTCCGGGGCCCCTGCCCGCCGCTGCCGGCGCCGATATCAGTGCAGTTGCCGCTGTCGATGCCGCGCCGCGCCTCCTCCGCCGAAACGGCGGGACCGTTCCCCCGCCGTGGGGAGAACGGTCCCGAAGTGTGTGCGCCGGGGCTTGTCACCTCGCCTCCGGCAGTCGGACGGTGCCGCCTCAGCGGACGAAATCCATCTCGCGGAAGAGGTAGTCCACGCCGCCGATGCGGTCCATGACGAAGAGTACGTAGCGGATATCGACGCCGATGTTGCGGCAGATTTCCGGGTCGAACTCGATGTCGCTCATCGTCGAGCGCCACGTGCGGTCGAAGTTGATGCCCACCAGCTCGCCGCGGCCGTTGATGACGGGCGAGCCCGAATTGCCGCCCGTGGTGTGGTTCGTCGCCAGGAAGCAGACGGGCACCGTGCGCCGCCCGTCGAGCGTGATGCCCCAGCGGCCGTAATCCTTCGAGGCGTAGAGGTCGCGCAGCTGCTGCGGGATGTCGTAGTCGTAGATTTCGGGGTTGTCCTTGGCGATGATGCCGTCGATGGTGGTCTGCGGCTTGTGGTACTCGCCGTCGGCATATTCGTAGCCGGCGATGGAGCCGTAGGCCACGCGCAGCGTGAGGTTGGCGTCGGGGAAGAAGGCCCGCTCGGTGTCCCACTCGCGCAGTCCGCGGATATAGGTGGTGTAGAGCTCGTTGAGGCGTTTGCTGGTGAGGTTGCGCAGCGAACGCGTGCCCAGCAGCCAGACGATGTGGCTGCGCATGCGCTTGATGCCGGCCGTCAGCGCCTCGACGTCGGCCGACTTGCGGCCGCTCCACACCTCCTCGAAGAGGTGGCGCGCATAGGCCTCGGGGCTGCCCCACGTGTGGAGGCCGTCGAGGAACTCGGGAATCAGGTAGGGGGCCGGGCAGCGCGCGGCGTACTCCGCGGCAAGGAACTCGAAGAGCGCCTGCTCGGTGGCGCGGCGCCGCTCGAAGACCGCCTCGGCGCGCTCCTCCTCGTCGTAGGAGGAGGGCAGTGCGGCCAGCGTCTCCGAGAGGAGCTCGTAGGCGAAGTAGGCGTCGGTGATGCGGGCGTATTCGGCCTTGAGCTCCGCCACTACCGTGCGGTACTCCTCGCGGTCGGCGGCCCAGGCGGCGAAGCGCTCCTCGTAGTCACGCTTCCTGGCTGCCGTGCCCAGACGGTTGATGCCGAGCAGCTCGCCCTGCCACTTCTTCCAGGCGTTGGCGATGGTGGCGTGCTTGGCGGCGTAGTGGATGCGCAGCTCGGGGTCGCTCGCCTGCGCCTCGGAGATGATGTCGAGGCGGCCGGTGCGGATGGCGATTTTGGCCGGGTCGGAGCGTCGGGCGATGTAGTCCACGGCGTCCGAGAGGATGTACTCCTGGGTGTTGCCCGGGAAGCCGTAAATCATCGTGAAGTCACCCTCGCCGATGCCGCGCAGCGAGATTTTGAAGTGGCGCGCCGGACGGTAGGGGACATTCTCGGGCGAATAGTCGGCCGGGCGGTTGTCCTTGCCGGCATAGACGCGGAAGACCGAGAAGTCGCCCGTGTGGCGCGGCCAAATCCAGTTGTCGGTATCGCCGCCGAACTTGCCGATGGACGAGGGCGGGGCGGCCACCAGACGGACGTCGTCGAACTGTTCGTAGAGGAAGAGGAACTGCTGGTTGCCGTAGTACATCTGCTCGACCGAGGCGCGGTAGCCCTTGCCCTCGGCTTCGGCCTTGCGGCAAATCTCCTCGGGGCTCTCGCCCGCGGCGATGCGGTCGGTCACCTCCTCCATGCGGACCAGTATCCGCACGTTGAGCCCCTTGTTGGGGAGCTCCTCGGCGCGCGAGCGGGCCCAGAAGCCATAGGTCAGGAAGTCGTTCTCGAGCGACGAGTGGGCCTGGATGTAGTCGTAGCCGCAGTGGTGGTTGGTCAGCAGCAGCCCTTCGTCCGAGACGAATTCGCCGGTGCATCCTCCGTCGAAGAGGACCACGGCGTCCTTGAGCGAGGCGCGGTTGATGCTGTAGATGTCTTCGGCCGTGAGGCGGAAGCCCTTGGCGCGCATGTCGTCGATGCGCGAAGAGATGAGGCTCGGAAGCCACATCCCCTTGTCCGCCAGCGCGGGCAGCGTCAGCAGCAGCACGGCGAGGGTCAGAAACGTACGTTTGAACATGGTTCGTTGGTTTTTTTGTGGGTTTTTCGTGGTTTTCGTGGTTTTTGTGGCGGGGCGGCGCTCCCGGCAGCGGGCGATGCGGGCGGTTCGGGCGGTTCGGGCGATGCGGGCGATGCGGGCGATGCGGGCGGTTCGGGCGATGCGGGTTTGCAGGGCCTCTCCGTCGGTCGGGCGCAGGGT
>OOBZ01000472.1_pt1 | contig 31487 bp, 19 predicted proteins | sample 1671601 | NCBI WGS metagenome assembly OOBZ01 (sample SAMN06348173, study PRJEB24527) | human gut metagenome | biome: human gut; feature: ankylosing spondylitis patient; material: feces | host: Homo sapiens | place: China | collected 2015-10
CCTTTTTTTTGTGCCCCGCAAGATCCGGATATCGCCTCGACGACTGATGGGGGAATGCTCTTTCGCGAAGGGGACCGTCTCGGAGCCGTCTTTCGGAGACAGGATTAGGAGGCCGGAGCAAGGCCGGCAGCAGCTCACGGTATTCCGCCGCTTGTCGGCTGCCTGTGCAGCCGGAGGACGGGGAATCCCTGAATCCTTGTATGCCCCGATCGCCTCGCAAGAGAAACGGGGTCTGCCCGATATCTCTGCCCCGCCGGACGGGGAATCGTTTTGAGCTTCGCCCTCGGCTTGCTGCAGGGGCCGGAATCTGTTTCGAACGGTTGTCGGGAAGGTAAGACAGGAAAAGATACACCCGGGGATTGATCCCCGGGTGTGTTGTTTTCAAGGGCTTGTACGGCGGTACCGGGCCGACCGGTGAGGATGTTGGTTGGCTCCCGTCGTGTCGGTTATTCGAGCAGGAGGGTTTCTCCCGTATGGCGGCTGCGCTCGGCTTCGAAACAGATCCGGTGGCTCTCGACCGACTCCTCGATTGTGGTACGGAACCGATGCCCGCTCCGCCGGCTGATCGCTTCGACAAAGTCCCCGATCAGATTCAGGTCCGAACCGGCGTGGAACGGCGTTCCGGCCAGCTCCCTGGAGTCGATGATCTGCTCTTCCCCTCCGCGGAACTTTCGGATCCGCAGCGTGCGTTCGTCGCCCTCGATTTCGCCGTGCGTCATTCGTATGTGCGTTTCGCGCCGGTCATCAAGCGTGAAGGTCTCCATGGCAAGCGATACCGTGGCCCCGCTTGCCATCTCCATGGTGACGACCTGGTTGTCCACCACATTGTTGTCGCAGCGGAAGACGCAGCGCCCATAAGGTCCGTCGTGTAACTGCCGTTCGATTACCTCGTCGAGCGTTGTTCCCTCGGGTATGTCGAAGTTCGAGATCCAGTCACGCCGGGTACGGTAGAGGTCTACGGCCGAGTAGGGGCATGTCGGTTCGACGGGGCACGCTATGCAACGTCCGGCCGAACCCTGCGGGGCATTCTCCCGGCGATACCACCTGAGCGATCCGAACGACGATATTTTCCGGCATCGCGACGATGCAAGCCACAGCAGAAAGTCGATGTCGTGGCAGCACTTCGAGATCAGCATCGGGTTGGCACACTCTTCGCGGCGCCAGAGTCCCCGCACGAAGCAGTGGGTCATGCGGTCTATGCCAACCGCGGCCGTATGGTTTATCGAGATGAGTTGTCCCAGTTCACCCGAATCGACGATCTCCTTGATCCGGACGAAATAGGGGTGATAGCGCATGACGTGGCAGATCCCGACGATCACACCCCGCCTGCGGGCCGCTTCGGCAATCTGCCGGCATTCGTCGAGCCTTTGGGCGATGGGCTTCTCAAGCAGTACGTCGTAGCCCGCCTCGATGGCCAGCATGCAGGGCTCGAAGTGCGTGTCCTCGGGAGTCGCGATCAGCACGGCATCGGCCGACCGGGGCTGCCCGAAGAAGAGGCGGTAGTCGTCGAAGCATTGCGACGGCGCGAGTCCGAATTTTGCAGCCACAGCCTCCCGACGCAGCGGGTTGAGCTCCACGACGCCTGCAAGTTGCAGCCGTTCGGGGTGTTGGACGGCGTATTCGAGGTATTTGTTCGTGCGGTTGCCCGCTCCGATGGCGACGATCCTGACGGGACCATTGCCTGGGTTGGATCTGTTCATCTCTTTTCCGTGCGGTTCAATTCGCGGGATGCGGGGCGCTGATGCGGCATCCCGGTACGGTGCGGAGGGCGGATGTTCTCCTGGATCGGTCTCCGCCCTCCGCCGTGGTTCAAAGTTCCTTGATGCGGATGTTGCGGAACCGGATGCCGGGGCCGTGGCCGAGCAGCCCGATGTGACCGCGTTTGTTGAAGAGCCCCGGGTGGTTCCGCCCGTCCACGGTGTAGGGGTTCTGCTCCGAGCCGTCGGGGGCCACGTTATGGCCCTTGCAGGCTTCGCGGATGTTGCCGTCGAGGATCACCTCGCCATTGACCGTTACGGTGATGCGGTCGCCTGCGGCGCGGATCTCCTCGGTGTTCCACGTCCCCTGTTCGCCGAAGACGACGTGCTTTTGCGCCGGGATGACCCCATAGACAGAGCCGTGTTGCTGGTAGATGTGCAGGTTTTTGTAGATCGGGTCATCGTGGTCGAGCACCTGGATCTCCATGCCGTGGTAGGCGGCATCGACACCCATCGGGGTGCGGATTCCGATTCCGTTGTTTACACCCGGGCGGACGAACGAGAACTCGAAGCGCAGGATGAAGTCGCCGTACTCCCTGACGGTGTAGAGGTTTCCACTGCCGCCGTATTGCGCCGTGACGTAGATCGTCCCCTCCTGCGGAACGTAGTTGGTCTTGTTGCCGGTCCACTTTTCGAGCGAGAGGCCGTCGAAGAGCACTTCGAAACCATCGGCCGCCTCCTCTTCCGTCAGTTCGAAGCGCGGCACGGCGGCGTAGCGGGCCAGCAGCCCGTTGATCTCGTCCACCGCATAGCCGGCGTCGGCGTCTTCAGAGGCCAGCCCGGCGTAGACCGTGCGGGCCCGCTCGAGAGCTGCGACCACCGTTTCTCCGCCCGTGCCGGGGCTCTTTGCCGCGATTCTCCGCACGGCATCGGCCGCCGCCGCGGCTGTCGCGGGATCGTCGAGGTATCGGGCGGCCACCTCGACGGCCGGCAGCGAGGCGGTGCCGGCCAGTGCTGCAAGCAGCCGGTTCTTCACCTCCGGGGCGGGATCCGTTCCGAGTGCTTTCGTGCAACAGGTCACCTGCTCTTCGGGCGTGCGGTTCGCGGTCACGAGTTCCGTGTAGCGAGTGATCGCCTCGTCTTTCCATTCGGGGTGCTCGGTGGCCAGCGAGAACAGCACCTCCGGCACGACAGGACTCTCTACCGTCAGCAGTGCCGCGAAAGCCGCCTTGCGGTCGTCGCCGCCGAGCAGGGCGTCGATCGCCTCCTGTGTGCCCGTATGTGCCAGCAGCGGGTAGTAGCGCGCCTTTTCAGCCGATGCGGCCATCCGCTCTGTTGTTCGGGCGTATTGTTCCTCGGGAGCCATTTGTGCCAGGGCGTTCAGCAGTCCGGCCTGGATTTGCGGTGTTTCGCTCTCCGTGGCGTTGTCGAGCCGGTCGCAGAGTCTCGGGAAATCCGCCGCCGTCGTCACCCCGGCGAGGGCCGCCAGCGCGGCCTGTCGTACGGGTTCCTGTCCGGCGTCGAGCAGGGCGAAGACCCGGTCGGCTGCCCGGGTGATCCGCCGTCGGGCGACGAGCCGCAGGGCGTTGGCCTGCGTTACGGGATCGGCATCGAGCGCCGCGACGAGCCCGTCGTCCACCTGGCCGTTGAACGAGGCCAGTGCGGCTACGGCCTCTTCGGCCAGCGGGCCGTTCAGCCGGGCGATCAGCGCTTCGAGCGCCTCCTGGCCGCCGAGACGGCCGGCCGCACGCACGGCGGCTGCGGCGAGCCCGGGATCCGAGGCGTCGATGGCGGCCAGTACCGTCGCGGTCTGCGAAACGGCGAGGCGGTCGCCCAACCAGTTCACCACATCCGTGCGCGCCTCGGCCGTCAGTTTCGGCCATTCGCCGACGATGGCTGCGCACAGCGCCTCGTCGGTGTAGTCTGCTGCAAGGGTGAGTGCCGCGCAGCGGTAGGCCCGGTCGTTGTCCCCGAGCGCCGCGAGTAGCAGTTCGGTACGCTGTTCGGGGGTGGTGCGGAGCAGGAGCTCGAGCGCGGCCGTGCGGATGTTCGTGCGTACCGACTCTTTGGCCAGCGTACGTGCGGCCCGCTGCACGACCTTCATGTCGCCGCGTTCGGCGAGGTTGTTCAGCAGGTCGAGGAAGGCTCCCGTCGCATCGCCCGGGGCGAAGTCGAAGTCGGCGGCTGCCGCCGCATCCCCGAGCACTCGGAGCGATGCCCGGCCGCCGCATGCAGCCAGGGCGGCATAGATGGCCTCCCGGGTCGTATCGTCGCTGGGGTAGTCGGCCAGCCACGCAAGGAGGATCTCCTCGGCCCCTTCGCTCGGCCGTTTCGCGGCGGCATGGGCCAGCCGCGCCGACGGACCGTCGGATTGCTGCATCAGCTCAAGAATTGCCGGCTCCGATCCGGGCGTCGCGATCAGGCCGCGGACGGCGGCATCGGCAAGCTGCCCGTCGTCGGCGTATTTTGCAAAAACGGCTGTATCCTCTGCCGTGGAGCAGCATGCAAGCAGCGAGATGAGGAAGGCGCGGTCCGCAGGGTCCGGGCAGGCGTCGATGCTCTGTGCGAGTCCTTGCCGCACGGCATCGCGGGCCTCTCCGCGTCCTTGTTCCGTCACGTGATGGACCACGCCGCTCAGGGCGTACTCCACGGCGGCGTCGCTGCCCTGCCCGGCGGGGACGAGCATCCCGGCGAGTATCCGGATGCCTTTCGTGCCCGTTGCGGCCAGTTCGTCCATCAGGGTTCGGTAGTCGGCTGTCTGCCCGGCGGGCAACTGTGCCAGCACGTCGGCCACGACCGTCTCGACGGTGCGCTGCCGGCCATCCTGTGCCCCCGCGGCAAACGGCAGCAGACACAGGAACCAGAAAAGTAGTATGGCTCTTTTTTTCATCGTTTCATGCGCTTTGGGGGTTGTCAGATTTTCCACGGCGACCGCATCGGCTGGTCGATCAGTCGGTTGGCTGCGTCGTCGCCGATGAAGAGCTGCGCGTCGGGATCGAAGTGCAGCGTGCGGTTGAGTCTCAGGGCGCAGGCGCCCAGATTGACCAGCGTCGAGCTGCGGTGTCCCTTCACCTCGTCCAGCGCGAAGTGCTCGCGCTTTCGGACGCAGGCGAGGAAGTCGGTGCGCTGCGGCTCGGGGTCGGGCATCTCGGCCAGCTTGTTCATCACGTCGGGGATCGTACACTCGAATCCCTTGTAGACCTTGCCCAACGGGCCCTCGATGTAGGGGACCTTGCCCGAGCTCTCGAACCCTTCGCCCTCGAGCACGATCTGGCAGCCGTCTTCGTAGGTGTAGACGATCCTGCGCCAGATGCCCACCGCGTCGGGGTGCTGCTGCGGGGCATCGACCTCGATCTTCACGGGCGACGTGTCGTCCTTGCCCAGCAGGTACTGCACCGGGTCCATGTAGTGCTGACCCATGTCGGTGAGCCCGCCGCCATCGTAGTCCCAGTATCCGCGGAAGGTCTGGTGCGTACGGTGGGCGTTGTAGGGTTTCGCAGGGGCCGGGCCGAGCCACAGGTCGTAGTCGAGGGCTGCAGGTACGGGTTGCGGTTCGAGGTGTTCGCGGCCCACCCAGTAGAATTTCCACGTGAAGCCCGTGGCCCCCGAGATGGTCACCTTCAGCGGCCATCCGAGCATGCCGCTCTGCACGAGTTTCTTGAGCGGTTCGACCGTCGTACCGAGCCCGTAGAAGGTGTCCGCAAAGCGGAACCACGTATTGAGGCGGAAGATGCGCCCGTAGCGCCTGACGGCCTCGACGACGCGCTTGCCCTCGCCGATGGTGCGTGTCATGGGTTTCTCGCACCAGATGTCCTTGCCGGCCTTGGCGGCCTCGACGGCCATGATGCCGTGCCAGTGGGGCGGGGTGGCGATGTGTACGATATCGACATTCGGGTCGGTGATCAGGTCGCGGTAGAAGTGGTAGGTTTTCAGCGTCTGGCCGAACTTGCGCCGGCCCAGCTCCGCGGCGCTCCGGAGGTGGTCGCTGTCCACGTCGCAGATGGCCACCAGCCGGCATTCGGGTGTGCTGGTGAAGTGGTAGCTGCTGCGGCCGATGCCGCCGACGCCGATGATGCCCTTGGTGAGCTGGTCGCTCGGGGCGATGCGTCCGGGTCCGCCCAGCACCCACCGCGGGACGATGGTGAAGAGCGTGGCGGCACCCGCCGTTTTCAGGAAGTTTCTGCGGTTGATTCCCATGGCTTTCGATCTGTTTGCGGTTGGACTTGGGTGATCAGAGCGTCTTGAGGCGGAGGTTGCGCCACTGCACCTTGATGCCGCCTCCGTCGTGGATCTGCAGGGCGATGCGGCCCTGTGCGGCGCCGATCTTCGCATCGTGCAGGTCGGCCATCGCCTCGCCGTTGAGCCACGTCTGCACGTGGTCGCCCTCGACGCGCAGGCGCAGCGTGTTCCAGTCGCGCTCTTTGAGCAGCGACTCCTTCTCGTCGGGGATCTGTACGAGCCAGCCGCGGCCGTAGGATTCGTAGATGCCGCCCGTATCGTTGCCCCTGGGGGCAACCTCGCACTGCCATCCGTGCACCTTCACGGGCGGCTCGATGAACGAGCGGAAGAAGATGCCCGAGTTGCCGTTGGCCAGCTGGCGGAACTCCACCGTGAGGTCGAAATCATCGTAGTATGCGCGTGTGGCAAGGTATCCGTACTGCTTGTCGGGACCGCTTTCGCAAACGAGGAGCCCCTGCGGATCGACATACCACTTCTCGGTGCCGTAGGCCTCCCAGCCCGTGAGGTCACGGCCGTTGAAGAGCGAAACCTCGCTGCCGGCCTTGCGGGGCAGCTCCTTGATCTTCAGGTTGCGGAACGAGGCCGGGTAGCCGTGGTCCTGCAGGCAGATCACGCCGCGGCGGGCCAGTCCGTATTCGGGAGCGGTCTCCCATTTGCCGCTCGCCTTGCGGGCGAACCAGTCGTCGGTCCAGGCTTCGAATTCGAGGATCTTCACGCCGTTGAGCCAATGCTCGACATGGCCGTTGTCGAAGACGATGCGCGACGAGTTCCACTCGCCCTGCGGATTGAGCCGCATGGCCGTGCGGTCCGGGAGGTGCATGGCGTAATCGACGCCCAGGCGCTGCCACTCCTCGAGCTTCGTCGGAGCGTTCTGCTCCTCCCAGCCCTCCTCGTCGATGAGCTGGTATTCGGGGCCGGTGACGTAGGGTACCTCGAAGCAGGGGTCCTCGACCACATGGTAGAGCATGCCGCTGTTGCCGCCGCGCGAGAGTTTCCACTCCCAGTCGAGAATGAAGTTTTCATACTGTTTTCGGGTGACGATATAGCCCGAAAGGTCGCTGCCGTCGCCGTTGGCCTGGATGCAGCCGTCTACGACGTGCCACGGCTGTGTGAGCGAATCCCCGTTGAAGTCTTTCCACTGGTCGAGGCTCTTCCCGTCGAAGAGCAGCTCCCAGCCGTCGGCGATCTCCTCTTCGGTGAGCGTGTTCTGCCGGGGGGCGCAGGAGGTGATGAGTGCGGCGGCGAGGGCCGTGCCGCACAGCGAACCGAGGAGGTTCCCGAATGTCGGACGTTTCATAGGTGGTGTAGTTTAGGTTGGTTACGATGTTTGCCCGGACCGGCGGGTATTTCCGATCCCGCATATGTTACAAATTTAGAAAATCTTCCCTGCGAAAACAAGTGAATATCCGCCGAATTCCCGCTTCGGGACGATAAAAAACGGGGCTCCGGCCGTTGGACCGGAACCCCGTATCGGTGCGGAAGGCAACCCTTCCGTGAAGGCTACTTGCCCATGTACTTCTTGATGTAGTGGTGGTGCGAGCCGAAGCGCTCGAAAGCGGCACGGTCCAGCTCCTCCTGGGCCGACGGGTGGGCCACCGAGATCAGCAGGCGGGCACGCTCCTGGAGCGTCTTGCCGTAGAGATCCACGGCGCCGTTCTCGGTGACAAACCAGTGGATGTGGTTGCGCGTGGTGACCACACCGGCACCGGCCGTGAGCACCGGGGCGATCTTCGAGATGCCCTTGTTGGTGATCGAAGGCATGGCGATGATGGCCTTTCCGCCCTTCGACAGCGAGGCTCCGTAGACGAAGTCGATCTGTCCGCCCACGCCCGAGTAGAACTTCGTGCCCAGCGAGTCGGCGCACACCTGGCCGGTGAGGTCCACCTGCAGGGCCGAGTTGATGGCCGTCACGCGGTCGTTCTTGGCGATCACGTAGGGATCGTTCGTGTAGCCCACGTCCATCATCATCACGGCCGGGTTGTCGTCGATGAAGTCGTAGACCTTCTGCGAACCCATCAGGAAGGTCGAGACCATCTTGCCCTTGTCGATGTTCTTCGCCTCGCCGTTGATGACGCCCTTCTCGACGAGCGGCAGCACGCCGTCGGCGAACATCTCGGTGTGGATACCGAGGTTCTTGTGGTTCCCGAGCTGTGCGAGCACGGCGTTGGGAATGGCGCCGATACCCATCTGCAGCGTGGCGCCGTCCTCGATCAGCGCGGCGCAGTGCTTGCCGATGGCCGTCTCGATCTCGTTGGGCTCGGTGAAGTGGGCCTCCATGAGCGGGGTGTCGTCCTCGACGAAGAGGTCGATCTTCGACATCGGGATCATGGCCTGGCCGAACGAACGGGGAACGTGCTTGTTCACCACGGCGATCACGTGGTCGGCGCACTCGACGGCGGCCAGCGTGGCATCGACCGACGTGCCGAGCGATACGAAGCCGTGCTTGTCCGGGGTCGAAACCTGGATCATGGCCACGTTGCACGGTACGGCGCCGCAACGGTAGAGACGCTGCGTCTCGCTCAGGAAGATCGGAATGTAGTCGGCATATCCGCTCTGGGTCACCTTGCGGACGTTGCCGCCCACGAAGAACGAGTCGAGCTGGAAGATGCCTTCGAACTTCTCGTCGGCATAGGGGGCCGGGCCCTCGGTGTGGAGGTGGTGGATGTGTACATCCTTCAGTTCACCGGCTTCGCCGCGCTTGCACATGGCGTTGATCAGGCACTGGGGAGCCGAAGCTACGGAGCTCAGATGCACGTGATCGCCCGACTTGATGACCTTGACGGCCTCTTCGGGGGTGGTAAATTTGATTTGTGTGTTCATTGGTGTGTGTTTGGGATAATTGGTACTATTTGCGTTTTACCTCAACCTGTTCGTAGCCTTCGACGATGTCGCCCACACGGACGTCGTTGAACGATTCGATGTTCAGACCGCAGTCCTGTCCGGAGGTGACCTCCTTGACGTCGTCCTTGAACCGCTTGAGCGATCCGAGTTTGCCGGTGTAGATCACAATACCGTCGCGGATGACGCGGATGGGGGTCGAGCGCTGGAGCTTGCCTTCGCGCACGACGCATCCGGCCACGGTGCCCACCTTCGAGATGCGGAAGATCTCCATCACCTCGACCGAGGCGACGATCTCCTCCTTCATCACCGGTTCGAGCATGCCCTCGATGGCGTCCTTGATGTCGTTGATCGCGTCGTAGATGATCGAGTAGAGGCGGATTTCGATCTCCTCCTTCTCGGCCAGCTTGCGCGCGGCGGCCGACGGGCGCACCTGGAAGCCCACGATGATGGCGTTCGAGGCGGCGGCCAGCAGCACGTCGGACTCGGAGATCTGTCCCACGGCGGCATGGATCACGTTCACCTGGACGGTCTCCTTCGAGAGCTTGATGAGCGATCCGGACATGGCCTCGACCGAACCGTCCACGTCGCCCTTGACGATGATGTTCAGCTCCTTGAACGAACCGATGGCGATGCGGCGTCCGATCTCGTCGAGCGTCACGTGCTTCTGGGTCATGATGCCCTGCATGCGCTGCAGCTGCTCGCGCTTGTTGGCGATCTCGCGGGCCGAGCGGTCGTCGTCCATCACGTTGAACAGGTCACCGGCCTGCGGGGCGCCGTTCAGACCCAGCACCTGCACCGGGGTCGAGGGACCGGCCTCGGTCACCTTCTTGCCGTTCTCGTTGAACATCGCCTTCACGCGGCCCGTGAACGTGCCGGAGAGGATGACGTCGCCGATGCGGAGCGTTCCGGCCTGCACGAGCACCGTCGAAACGTAGCCGCGGCCCTTGTCGAGCGTCGATTCGATCACCGTACCCACGGCCTTCTTGTTCGGGTTGGCCTTCAGTTCGAGCATTTCGGCCTCGAGCAGCACCTTCTCGAGCAGCTTGTCGAGGTTGATGCCCTTCTTGGCCGAGATCTCCTGATCCTGGTATTTGCCGCCCCACGACTCGACCAGGTAGTTCATCTGCGAGAGCTGCTCCTTGATGTGGTCGGGGTTGGCATTGGGCTTGTCGATCTTGTTGATGGCGAAGACCATCGGCACACCGGCGGCCTGGGCGTGGTTGATCGCCTCGATCGTCTGCGGCATGACGTTGTCATCGGCCGCGACGATGATGATCGCCACGTCGGTGATCTTCGCACCGCGGGCACGCATGGCCGTGAAGGCTTCGTGGCCCGGCGTGTCGAGGAACGTGATCTTCTGACCGTTGAGTTCGACGCTGTAGGCACCGATGTGCTGCGTGATGCCGCCGGCCTCACCCTCGATGACGTTCGTCTTGCGGATGTTGTCCAGCAGCGAGGTCTTACCGTGATCGACGTGTCCCATGACCGTGACGATCGGCGGACGCGGCACGAGGTCCTCCTCCTTGTCTTCGTGGTCGTCGGCGATGGCCTCCTGAATCTCCACCGAGACGAACTCGACCTTGTAGCCGAACTCCTCGGCCACGACCACCAGAGCCTCGGCGTCGAGCCGCTGGTTGATCGACACCATCAGTCCGAGGTTCATGCAGGCGGTGATGACCTCCGTCGGCGAGACGTTCATCATCGTGGCCAGCTCGCTCACGGTGACGAACTCGGTCACCTTGAGGATCGAGCGTTCCTGCTGCTCACGTGCCGACTCCTCGCTCATGCGTTCGGCGACGGCCTCGCGTTTCTCCTTGCGGTATTTCGATGCCTTGGTCTTGGCACCCTTGGCCGTCAGGCGGGCCAGGGTGTCCTTCACCTGTTTCGAAACCTCCTCGTCGCTCACTTCGGGGCGGACGATCGGTTTGGGGGTGTTCTTGTTCTTGTTGCGGCGGCCTTCGCCCGGACGGGGCTGGTTCTGCTGCTGGCCGCGGTTCTGCTGCTGGCCTCCCGGGCGGTTGTTGCGGTCGTTCTGTCCGCCCTGTCCGCCCTGTCCGCCCTGTTTGCCGCCGCCCTGCTGGCCTCCCTTCTGGGCCTTCGAGACATCGACCTTCTCCTTCTGGAGGCGCTTGCGCTTGTGTTTGCCGCCGGGAACGAATCCCGAGACGTCCATCGTACCGAGCACCTGCGGGCCCGTGAGGGTCACCGTAGCCGGACGGAAGATGTTGTCCTTCGGGGGCTCGGGTGTCGCGGGAGCCTGCTCGGCAGGAGCCGGTGCAGCCGGTTGGGGTGCCGGGCGCTCCTCCGTGCGGGCCTCGGCCTTCGTTTCGGCCGGAACCTCCTCCCGGGCGGGAGCGGGTGCCGGCTGCGGTTCGGGCCGGGGCGTCTCAACCCGCGGCTCGGGAGCCGGGGCGGTCACATGCGGCTCGGCGGGGGCCTCCTCACGGGGCGTCGGGGCCGGAGCCGCCGGTTTCTCGGCTGCGGGGGCGGGTGCCGGGGCCGTTTCCGCTTTCGGAGCGGGCGCCGGGGCCGGCTGGGGAGCCGGGGCGGCCTTGGGTTTGGGCGAGAGGTCGATCTTGCCGAGGAACTTCGGCTGCTGGATCTCGTCTTTCACGCTGATGACGTTGCTCTTGATGACCACCTCTTTCTCCTCCTCGCGCTCCTGCTTGCGGGTCTGCTCGAGGGTGATGGTCGCCTGTTTCTGGGAGATGCGCTCGCGGATCGAGTTGCGGGCACCTGCGGCACTGCGGTTCGAGCCGAACTCCTTCTCCAGCACGGCATAGGTGTCGGCATCGACCAGCGCGTTGGGCGACCCGTCGTTCTTGATGCCCTTCTTGTGCAGGAAGTCCGTGATGGTGTTGATCCCCACGTTGAACTCCTTGGCAACCTGAATGAGCCTTAATCTTCTTTCATTACTCATATGGTATTCTCTCCTTTCTTGCTGTTTTGGTTATTCGAACTCGGCCTTGAGAATCTCGACCACCTTCTGAGCCTGCTCCAGCTCGAGGTCGGCGCGTGCGGCGATCTCCTCGACGGGCAGCTCGAGCACGCTCTTGGCCGTGTCGCAGCCGGCAGCCTTCAGGGCGTCGATGATCCAGCCGTCGATCTCGTCGGCGAACTCCGTGAGGGCCACGTCCTCCTCCTCGATCTCGCGGTAGACGTCGATGTCGTAGCCGGTGAGCATCTTCGAGAGGCGGATGTTCAGGCCGCCCTTGCCGATGGCGAGCGACACCTGGTCGGGCTTCAGGTAGACCGAGGCGGTCTTCTTCTCCTCGTCGATGGTGATCGACGAGATCTTCGCGGGGTTCAGCGCGCGCTGGATCATCAGCTGCGGGTTGGCCGTGTAATTGACCACGTCGATGTTCTCGTTGCGCAGCTCCTTGACGATCGAGTAGATGCGCGAACCCTTCATGCCGACGCAGGCGCCCACCGGGTCGATGCGTTCGTCGTAGGACTCGACGGCCACCTTGGCGCGCTCACCGGGGATGCGGACGATCTTCTTGATGGTGATCAGTCCGTCGAAGATCTCGGGAACCTCCTGTTCGAACAGGCGCTCGAGGAACTGGTTGGCCGTGCGCGAAAGGATGATGCGCGGTTGGTTGTTGTTCATCTCGACCGACTTGACGATGGCCTTGATCGTGTCGCCCTTGCGGTAGAAGTCGTTGGGAATCTGCTCGGCTTTCGGAAGGATGAGCTCGTTCTCCTCGTCGTCGAGGATCAGCACCTCCTTCTTCCATACCTGGTAGACCTCGCCGGTGACGATCTCGCCGACCTTCTCCGAGTACTTCTCGTAGAGGTTGGCCTTCTCCAGGTCGAGGATCCGCGAGGCGAGGTTCTGGCGCAGCGACAGCACCGTGCGGCGGCCGAACGACGAGAGCTTGATCTCGTCGGCGTATTCGTCGCCGATTTCATAGGTCGGGTCGATGGCCTTGACCTCCGACACGGCGATCTGGGTGTTGGGGTTCTCCACGGCCCCGTCCTCGACGACCGTGCGGTTGCGCCAGATCTCGAGGTCGCCCTTCTCGGGGTTGATGATCACGTCGAAGTTCTCGTCCGTTTCGTACTGTTTCTGGAGCGCGTGGCGGAAGACGTCCTCCAACACGCCGATCATCGTCGATTTGTCGATGTTCTTCAGCTCTTTGAACTCGGCAAAGTTGCTGATCAAATTCAGGTTGTCCATGAGTGCGTTATCTTGTTTTTAATCAATTGCTACTTGAAGTCGAGATACTCTTTCGTGTATTTGATCTCGCCGAAGGCGTAGCGCTTCGATACCTTGACCAGCTGCTTGCGCTTCTTGCCCTCGACGGCCTGTTTCTCTTCGTAGGAGAGGTCGATGCCCTCCTCGTCGGCGCCGTCGAGTTTGGCCAGCAGCTTCACGCCGTTGTTCAGCAGCACCTCGACCGACGATCCGATCAGCCGGCGGTACTGCCGCAGGCAGCGCAGCTCGGAGCCGATGCCCGCCGACATGACCGTCAGCGAGAAGTCCTCCTCCTCGCGGTCGAGGTCGGCCTCCACGGCGCGGCTCAATGCCGCGCAGGCGTCGATCGACACCGACGTGTCGCCATCGACCGTCAATTCGATTTCGTTGCCGGCCGAGCAGCGGCACTCCACAACGAACAGATCCGTGCCGGCCAGGTGCCGTTCCGCGGATTCCGTAATTTTCTGTATCTCGATCATATCGTTGGTTTTCAGTGGTGTATAACTATGAAATAAGGGGACATTCCGTCCCCTTATCGTGCATCCTGCAGTCTTTCGACACGCAAATATAGTAAAAATTTCCGATATTCAATCGTTTGATCCGATTTTTTATCTTTCATCTTCCTGCGGTGCCCCTGTCCGCACTCCGGACATGCGGCGGCCGCCGGGTGCCTTACGCCTCGGCGTTGCGCGATTCGTAGGGTTTGATGATGCCGCGCTTCGAAGAGCGGATGAAGGCCAGCAGCGAGTCGCGCTCGGGGCTTTGCGGCACCTGACGCTCCACTTCGTCGCATCCGGTCATGTAGTTCAGGCCGCTCTGGAAGAGGATTCGGCAGGCGTCGTGGATCTCGCCGATGCGCTCGGGCGTGAAGCCGCGGCGCGAAAGTCCGATCTTGTTGATGCCCGCGTAGCGGAGCGTGTCGTTGCGGACGATGACAAAAGGCGGAAGGTCCTGTCCGAGCAGGGCGCCGCCCTGGATCATCGAGTGTTCGCCGATGTGCGTCCACTGGTGGATGGCCGCATGTCCGCCGATCACCACCCAGTCGCCTACATGCACCTCGCCGGCCAGCGAGACGCGGTTGGCGATTACGCAGTGCGAGCCCACCACGCAGTCGTGGGCCACATGGACGTAGGCCATCAGCAGGTTGTGCGAGCCGACGCGCGTGGTGCCCGTCGAGGCCGTGCCGCGGCTGATGGTGACGTATTCGCGGATGTCGTTGCAGTCGCCGATCTCGCAGGTCGTGGCCTCGCCGACGAACTTCAGGTCCTGCGGCAGGCAGGAGATCGAGGCGGCGGTGTGGATTTTGCAGCCGCGGCCGATGCGTGCGCCGTCGTGGATCACGGCACCGGGGCCGATCCAGCAGTCGTCGCCGATCACGACATCGCCTGCGATGTAGGCGAACGGTTCTACCGTCACGTTGGCGCCGATACGGGCGTCGGGATGGACGTATGCCAGTTTGCTGATCATTGTTGTTTCGGGGTTTTGTTCTTGACGATCTGGGCCATCAGCTCGGCTTCGCAGGCCAGTGACTCGCCGACGAAGGCCTTGGCCTCGACGAGCGCCACGCCGCGGCGGATGGGCTCCAGCAGGTGGATTTCGAATTGGAGCGTGTCGCCCGGAACGACCTTGCGCTTGAACTTCGCATTGTCGATCTTCATGAAATAGGTCGAGTAGTTCTCCGGGTCGGGCACCGTGTTGAGCACCATGATGCCGCTGCACTGGGCCATCGCCTCGATGATCAGCACGCCCGGCATGACCGGCTCCTCGGGGAAGTGGCCCACGAAGAAGGGTTCGTTCATCGTGACGTTCTTGATGCCGGCCACCGACGTGGCGTCGCAGTGGAAGATGCGGTCCACGAGCAGGAAGGGCGGGCGGTGGGGCAGCATGCGCCGGATGGCGTTGATGTCGTAGAGCGCCGGCTTGCGGCAGTCGTAGGTGTAGCGGGGTTTCTCGCCGGCCTTGCGGATCGTGCGCTTGAGCTGCTTCATGAACTCCGTGTTGGCGAAGTGGCCCGGGCGGGTGGCCCATACGCGGCCCTTGATCCGCACGCCGAGCAGGGCGAAGTCGCCCAGCAGGTCGAGCAGCTTGTGGCGGGCCAGCTCGTTGTTGCAGCGCAGCTCGAGGTTGTTCAGGTAACCGGCCTTGATCTCGATGTCGGGCTTGTTGAAGAGCTTCTTGAGGTGGTCGAGCTGCTCCTCGGGAACGGGGTTCTCGACCACGACGATGGCGTTGTCCAGGTCACCGCCCTTGATGAGGTTCATCTTCATGAGCGGCTCGAGTTCGTGCAGGAAGACGAACGTGCGGCACGGGGAGATCTTCGAGGCGTAGTCGTCGCCCGGCTCGAGCGTCGCGTACTGGTTGCCGATCACCTTCGAGTTGTAGTCCACATGGACCGAGACGGAGAATTCGTCGTCGGGGTAGAGGATGATCGCCGTGCCCTTTTCGGGAATCGTGTAGACCATTTTCTCGGTCACGTGATAGTAGTTGCGCTCGGCATCCTGATCCACGAGCCCCGTTTCGGTGATGGCGCGGGCGTATTCGCGGGCCGAACCGTCGAGGATCGGGGTCTCCGGGGCGTCGATGTCGATCAGTGCGTTGTCCACGCCGAGGGTCCAGAGGGCCGACATGACGTGCTCGATGGTGCTGACACGGTGGCCGCCGGCTTCGATCGTCGTGCCGCGCGAGGTGTCCACCACGTAGTCGCAAAGTGCCGGGATCTCCGGCTGTCCTTCGATATCGGTGCGGCGGAATACGATGCCCCGGCCGGCTTCTGCGGGATGGATCGTCATCGTCACCTGCACGCCCGTATGCAGTCCCTTTCCCGAGAACGAGATCGGGGCCTTCAGCGTTTGTTGTTTCGTTGACATAAGTGGTTCTTTGTAATAATTATCGGCAAAGATAATGCATGTCGGTCGCAAAAACAAATTTCCGGTTCATTTCGCTTGTCGGGGTTAATTTTCGGGCAAGGTGGCGAAAACCGATAAAAATCGCTATTTTTGCCCTGCGAAATCCGAACAGAACATGAGTCCGAAACCAGAAACGAATCCGTTGGACCCCGTCGGGGCGTCAGCCGCGCCGCAGCGGGAGGGCGGAGCCGTCGCCGGACCGGCCGCAGGCGAGGAGCTGGAGCTCATCGACCTGGGCGGCGGGTCGGAGTGCGCCGGCCGGCCGGTGCAGGGCGGTATGCGGGCTGCGGACTCCTCCGCCGTCCGGCGTACCGGGGAGGATGCGGGGCCGGAGGTCATCGAACTCGATGACGACGCCCCGGTGTCGGTCGCACCGCCGCGGCTCTTCCCGGCCGGAGAACCGTCCGGTGACCGCCGTCCGGCCCAAAAGCCGCAGCGCGGAGAGAGACGCGGGGACGGAGTGGAACGGATTTCGGAAGGGATTGCGGAAGAAACGGCTGCCGGGGAGGAGTTCCCTCCGAAGGGGGTTCGGACCGGGAATCAGGCCGGAGCGGCAGGTCCGGAAGCGGGCCGCCGCAGGGCGGCTCCCGGCGGCGGTACTCCGGTGCAGCGGAACGGCGCAAGGCCGCGCAAACCGCGCCTGCAACTGCCCTTCGACAACCGGCGCGAGGATGCCGGATCGTGGGCCTACGACCACCGGATCGGGCTGTGCGTCACGCTGATCGCCTATCTGGTGCTGATGATCGTCTTCGTCTCGTCGAAGATCGTCATCGGGGAGCGTCCCCACCAGCAGGGCATGTATATCGAACTGCAGTCGCTGGCCGAACTCGAGGCCGAGCGGGCCCGACTCGAGCAGGAGGTGCGCGAGCGGCAGGCCGCCAAGGAGTTTGACTGGCGGAGCGTCCGCAATACGGTCTCGAATGAAAACGAACTCAACGAGCAGCTCAAGGATGACCGCGGCACCAACACCGCGGCGCTGAACGATGCGGCTGCGGCAGCCGAGGAGCGGATGCGGGCCAACCGCGAGGCCTACGAGCAGGGTTTGGCCGAGGAGGCGGCGATCCGTCGCGGCCGCACGGCCGACGAGGCGTCGGGCGAACACCGCGACCGCAAGGTCAAGGGTCGGGTGACGGTGTCGTTCTCGCTGACCGATCCGGTGCGGCAGTCGGTCGATCTGAGCATACCGGCCTACCGCTGCGAAGGCGGCGGCGAGGTGGTGGTGGCCATCACGGTCAGCCGGGGCGGCGAGGTGATCGGCGCCCGGATCGTCTCGGGCGGCGACGACTGCATGCGCGAGGCCGCCCTGCATGCCGCACGTGTTTCGACCTTCAACATCGACCCGAAGGCGCCGGCCCGCCATCAGGGAACCATCACCTATACCTTTATTCCCCAGTAGCCGGATTCCGATGCCGCATTTGCCCCGTGCGCCCCGGTGGTGCGTTCGGCTCCTTTTGCATGCGTTTCCCGCCTGTTTTGTCGGCAGGTGCCGAGAATGCGGGAAATTTGTCGTACCTTTGTTCCCGATGCGCCGGAGCGGATACGCGGCAGACGACCGTGCCGCCGGCACTGTATCCCCGATTCGAAACGCATTTGACTCATGATCAGTCTCACTGGTGAAAATATCGTATTGATCGGCGCCCTGCTGCTCTTTGTGGCGGTGGTCGCCGGCAAGCTGGCCTACCGCTTCGGTGCCCCGGCCCTGCTGCTCTTCCTCGGGGTCGGCATGCTCTTCGGCCTGGACTTCATCTCCTACCGCTCGACCGACATCACGCAGTTCATCGGCATGATCTCGCTCTGCGTGATCCTCTTCACGGGCGGCATGGACACGAAGGTCTCCGAAATCCGCCCCATCGTCGGGCCGGGTGTCGTGCTGGCGACGGTGGGCGTGCTGCTCACGGCCCTCATCCTGGCCGGATTCGTGTGGCTTATCGCTCCGTGGATCGGCCTCGAGATGCCCTTCGCGCTGGCCCTGCTGCTGGCCTCGACGATGTCTTCGACCGATTCGGCGTCGGTCTTCTCGATCCTGCGAAGCAAGAAACAGGGGTTGAGGCAGCACCTCCGTCCGTTGCTCGAGCTCGAGAGCGGCTCGAACGACCCGATGGCCTACATGCTCACCGTTCTGCTTGTCGGTGTGCTCTCGGGACCGGCATCGGGGCATGTGGACCTCGGTGTGGGCATGCTCTATCTGGTCGTGCAGCTGGTCGTCGGCGCCCTGTCGGGCTACCTGATCGGGCGGCTGGCCGTATGGACGATCAACCGCATCAACCTGGTCAATCACTCGCTCTACGTCGTGCTGCTGCTGGCCTTCGTCTTCTTCTCGTTCGCCTTTACGGACCTCATCCGCGGCAACGGCTATCTGGCCGTCTACCTCGCCGGACTGGTGGTCGGCAACCACAAGCTGGTGCAGAAGCGGCCCCTTACGGTCTTCTTCGACGGGTTCACGTGGGTGATGCAGATCGTGATGTTCCTGACGCTGGGCCTCTTCGTGAACAGCAAGGAGTTGCTGGAGCCCGATGTGCTGATCCTGGGACTCTCCGTGGGGGCGTTCCTGATCCTCGTGGCCCGGCCGCTGGCCGTCTTCGCAAGCCTGGCGCCGTTCCGCAATTTCTCGACGCGGGCACGGCTCTATGTCTCGTGGGTCGGGCTGCGCGGGGCCGTGCCGATTCTCTTTGCCATCTATCCGCTCATGGGCAACGTCGAGTATGCCGACCTGCTCTTCAATGTGGTCTTCCTCTCGACGATCCTCTCGCTCGTCGTGCAGGGTACGACCGTCAGCGGCATGGCCAACCTGCTGGGACTGGCCTACGAGGAGCGGGAGCCGGCCTTCGGCGTGGACATGAACGAGCAGGTGAAGTCGGCGCTCACGGAGGTCGAGGTGAACGAGAGCATGCTCGAGAGCGGGCGGACGCTGCGCGAGATCGTGCTGCCGGAGAATACGCTGGTGATGATGATCTGCCGCGACGGCGACTATTTCGTGCCGCAGGGCAAGACCGAACTGCACCTGGGCGACAAGTTGCTGGTCATCTCGGACCGCTCGGAGGAGCTGGCGACAACCTATCGCGAGATGGGTATCGACGATGTGATGAAGCTCGGGAACTGACCCCGGTCCGTATGGATATGCGCAGCCCCGTCCGATACGTCGGACGGGGCTGTGTCTGTATGCCGGGATCAGAGTTCCGCCAGCCGGTGGCGGGCCGCGTCGAATTCTGCAACCAGGTTCCGGACGACCTCGCCGGCCGGAGGCAGGTCGCGCAGCAGCGAGGCGACCTGTCCGATCTCCAGCTCGCCCTCCGTGAGTTCGCCGTCGAAGATGCCGCGTTTCGAACGCCCGCGGCCCAGCAGTTCGGAGAGCTCCCCGGCCGTGGCGCCGCGCGCTTCGGCCTCCTCGACGGCGCGGCAGAATTCGTTGCGGACCAGCCGGGTGGGGCTGAGCTTCTTGAGCGCGAGGATCGTGTCGCCCTCACAGAGGGAGGTGCAGCGGCGCTTGAAGGCTTCGCTGGCCGAACTCTCCTCGGTGAGTGCGAAGCGTGTGCCGATCTGCACGCCCTCGGCGCCGAGGGCGAAGGCGGCCAGCATGCCGCGGCCCGTGGCGATGCCGCCCGCGGCCAGCAGCGGCAGCGAGACCGCTGCCCGGACGTGGGGCACGAGCACCATCGTCGAGGTCTCCTCGCGGCCGTTGTGCCCTCCGGCCTCGAAGCCTTCGGCCACGACGGCATCGACCCCGGCCTCCTCGCTTTTGCGGGCGAAGGCGGAACTCGAGACCACGTGGGCCACCTTGCAGCCGGCCTCGTGCAGCCGTGCGGTCCACCGTTTCGGACTGCCTGCCGAGGTGAAGACCACAGGGACGCGTTCCTCGATGATAACTTCCATGATCTGGTCCGTATAGCGGTACATCTGCGGGACGTTCACGCCGAAGGGTTTTGCCGTTGTCGCGCGGCAGCGGCGGATGTGTTCGCGCAGCAGCTCGGGAGTCATCGACCCCGAGCCGATGAGCCCCAGTCCGCCCGCTTCGCTGACGGCGGCCGCCAGCCGCCAGCCGCTGCACCAGACCATGCCGCCCGAGACGATCGGGTAGCGGATGCCGAACAGGGCGCAGATTCTGTTTCCGTTCTCCATGACGATCTCTTTTCTGTTTTTCATTGGGGGTTTCCCGGTCAAAAATAGTGAAAAAAACGGAAGACGGCATGCAGCAAGGGTCTCATGTCGCGCGAAATGATTATATTTATACTCGTTTGTTGTACCTTACTCCCAAACTCGAATCCGTATGCTTCGAAAATCGTTTCTTGCCGTTCTCCTTTTCGTGTCGGCCGGTCTGCTGCCGGCGTCGGCGCAGCGTTGGACGATGGATCCTGCCGGACACGGCATCGTGTGGCGGGTGGACGGGGCCGTACCCCATGCCGACCACATCGAGATGAGTGGTCAGCGCATGGCCTGCGTCCTGCGTTGGGGCGTCGGCGCGGACAGCGCCTTTCGGCTCGAGCGCTCGCTCGTCTTCCCGCTGCTGCGTACCGTGCCGAACAACACGCACGCCAGCCTGATGTTCCGTCTGGCGACGGACATTCCCGCGCTGCTGGCCATCGACGGGCTCGCCCTGCAGGCCGAGCGGGTCGATACGGTGGCGATCGACGGCGGACTCGAGGTCCGCAGCCGCTGGTACACGGGCGGGCACAACATCGGGGCGGCCCGGACCGCGGCGGCCGGGCCGGCAATCGCCATGACGCGCCGCATCTTCCCCTCGCGGGAGCTGCCCGTGCTGTGCGAGCGCTATGTCGTGCGCAACATCGCCCGGCGCAGGCTGACGGTATACGTTCCGGAGTTCTCGCAGCGTTTCGAGACCGATCCCGACAAGGGGGTGGAGGGGAGCTACTGCGTGCGGGCCGACCTGGCGGGGAGCGGCCGTTACAGCCTTGCGCCGGGAGATTCGCTCTGCTTCGATGCGGTTTTCCAGGCCGGACGTGCGGGTGACGGGCCGCTGATGCCGGATGTTGCGGCCGAATATGCCGCACGTATGGATTTCGTGCGCCGCGACATCGATGCCGCGCTGGTGCTCGAGACTCCCGATCCGGTTATTGACCGCCTGTTCCGTTTTGCCAAGCTCCGGGCCGCCGAGAGCATCATCCTCACCCGCGGCGGCTACATGCATGCGCCCGGCGGCGAATCCTACTACGCCGCCATCTGGGCCAACGACCAGGCCGAATACGTCAATCCCTTCTTCCCGTTTCTCGGGTACGATATCGGGAACGCCTCGGCGTTCAACGCGTTCCGGCATTTTGCCCGCTTCATGAATCCCGGATACGAGCCGCTGCCCAGCTCGATCATCGCCGAAGGCGACGATGTCTGGAACGGGGCAGGCGACCGCGGCGATGCGGCGATGATCGCCTATGGGGCGGCCCGCTATGCCCTGGCGCGCGGCGATCGGACCGAGGCCGAGGCGTTGTGGCCGCTGGTGACGTGGTGTCTGGAGTATTGCCGTCGGCAGCTGACCCCCGAGGGGGTCGTGGCCTCCGATTCCGACGAGCTCGAAGGACGCTTCCCTGCGGGGCGGGCCAACCTCTGCACCTCCTCGCTCTACTACGACGCCCTGCTGTCGGCTGCCGCACTGGGACGCGAACTTGGTGCGCCGCGCTCCGAGACGGCGCGCTACGGCCGGCAGGCACGGGAGCTGGCCGTGGCCGTGGAACGCTGCTTCGGCGCCGAGGTGGGCGGGTACCATACCTATCGCTACTACGACGGGAACACGCTCCTGCGCTCGTGGATCTGCATGCCGCTGATCGTCGGGCTGGGCGGCCGGGCCCGCACGGAGGGAACGGTCGAGGCGCTGCTCGGCCCCGAACTGCTCACCGACGACGGATTGCTGACCGAGCAGGGCAGTGCTACCTTCTGGGACCGCTCGACGCTCTATGCCCTGCGCGGCATCTACCGGGCCGGACAGGCCGACCGGGCCACCGAGTTCCTCCACAACTACTCCGAGCGCCGCCTGCTGGGCGAGCACGTCCCCTATCCGATCGAGGCGTGGCCCGAAGGGTCGCAGCGCCACCTATCGGCCGAGAGCGGACTCTACTGCCGGATCATCACCGAGGGCCTTTTCGGCATTCGGCCCGTCGGGTTCCGGTCGTTCGACCTGACCCCTTCGCTGCCTGAGTCCTGGAATCGGGTGGAACTGCGCCGCATCCGTGCCTTCGGTTCGGAGTTCGGCCTGCGGATCGAGCGAACCGACGGCGGGCGCCTCCGCATCACCCTTTCGGAGCAGGGCCGCAAACCGGTCGTGTTCGGAGTTCGTGAGGGCGAAACACAACGAGTTACCTTAAAAAACAATCCCGTATGAACCGATTTCTCCGAATCTTCTGCGCGGCGGCCGTGACCCTGTCTCTCTGGAGTGCCCCGACAGCGGATGCCGCAGCCGGGAAGACCGTTTACCTGAAGGATTTCCTTGCGCCGGGCGATGCCGAGCGCGACGCCGTACCTGCCGTGCGGGCTGCCCTGGAGCACTGCCTCGAGGTCGGCGCTTCGAGACTCGTCCTGCCCGGCGGGACGCTCCGCATGCTGCCCGACCGGGCTGCGGAGCGCTACCAGTACATCAGCAACAACAGCGAGGGCATGAAGCGCATTGCCTTCGACCTTCGGGGTCTGCGCGACTTCGAGATCGACGGCGCCGGGACCGAACTTCTCTTTTCGGGCTTCGTCTCACCGTTCAGCATCGAGGAGTGCGAGCGGATCGAGATCCATGACCTGAAGATCGACTACACGCGCACGTTTCACTCCGAGGGAATTGTCCGGGCTGCGGGCGACGGGTGGCTTGAGGTCTCCTTCCCCGGGGAGTACCGTTGCGAGGAGGTCAATGGGTGCCTGCATTTCTACGACGAGCGGGGAACGGATTACCCCTACTCGAACCTGCTCGAATTCGATGCCGTGCGGCGCGAACCGGCCTTCCGGGCCCACGATTACTGGATTGCAGGCGGAACGATCCCGGCCCGCCGGTGCGGGGACGGGAATTGGCGGATCTACCGTCCGGACTTGAAGGCTGCGGTCGGCAACGTGATGGTCTTCGGCGCCACGGCCCGTCTGAACCCCGGCTTCACGATCGCCGATTCGCGCGGCGTGACGCTCCGCGACGTGGCGCTGTACCACTGCGGCGGCATGGGGGTCATCGCGCAGCGCAGCCGCGACATCGCGCTCGAGCGGATGGTCGTCACGCCGGCTCCCGGCAAGGACCGCATGGTCAGCATCACGGCCGATGCCACGCACTATGTCAATTGCGGCGGCTACATCCGCATGATCGACTGCGTGTTCGAGAACCAGAAGGACGACGCGACGAACATCCACGGCCTCTACATGGCTGTCGAGCGGGTCGAGGCTCCCGACCGTGCCCTGCTGCGCTGGTGCAACTCGGGACAGTACGGCGTCGATTTCCTCCGCGAGGGGATGGAGGTCGAACTGGTGGACAACCGCACGGTGGCCGCCTATGCCCGCCGGACGGTGAAGTCGGTGCGCCGGCTCAACAGCGTCTATACCGAGGTGACCTTCACCGAGCCGTTGCCCGACGGGACCGCTCCGAAACACGTCGTGGCGGCCGACGAAGGGTATCCTGACGTCGAGATCCGCGGCTGCCGGATGCGCGGCAACCGGGCGCGCGGCCTGCTGCTCGGCTCGCGCGGGCGGATCGTCGTCGAGGACAACTACTTCCACATCGCCGGTGCGGCGATCCTCTTCGAGGGGGATGCCAACTACTGGTTCGAACAGTCGGGCGTGCGCGATGTGGTGATCCGCGGCAACCTCTTCGAGAACGGCAACTACGGTTGCCCGTCGTGGGGCGCGGCCTGCATCGCCGTCGGCAGCGGCATCCCGGACCGGACCGGCGCACGCTACCACCGCAACATCCTCGTTGAGGGCAACACGTTCCGCGTCTCCGACCCGCGCATCGTCCACATCTACTCGGTCGATGGATTCCGCTTCACGCGCGACAATGTCATCGAGCATACGGACGAATACCCCTGTGCGCAGGAGGAAGCGGAGGCTTTTGTCGTCGATCAGTGCGACCGGGTGGAGATCGAGTCTCCCGAATACGGGAAAGGAAACAGACAACATGAAAAATAGGAAAAGATCATGAAAAGGTTTTGTCTGGCAGCTATGATGCTGCTGGCGGCGGCGCCGGTCGCCGCGCGGGTGAAGCTGCCCGCCGTATTGGGCAGCAACATGGTGTTGCAGCGCAACACGGAGGTCAATTTCTGGGGCGGGGCAACCCCGAACAGCCGCGTGCGGGTCACACCCTCGTGGAACGGACGGAGCTATGAGACCCGGGCCGACGATGCGGGCCGCTGGGCCCTGAAGGTGCCGACGGGCGAGGCCGGAGGCCCCTATACGGTGACGGTGAGCGATGGCGATCCGGTCGTGCTTGAGAACGTCCTTCTGGGCGAGGTGTGGATCTGCTCCGGTCAGTCAAACATGGAGATGCCCGTCGGCGGCTTTCTCCACCAGCCCGTCGAGGGGAGTGCCGAGGCCGTGGCCGCAGCCGGGGATTGTCCCGGCATCCGAATGTTCACCGTGCCGAAGGTCTCCTCGGAGAGCCCCCGGGAGGATTGCGAGGCCGCATGGCAGTGCTCCACGCCGGCATCGGTCCGCTCCTTCAGTGCCGTGGGGTATTTCTTCGGACGGATGCTCTGCCGGGTGCTCGACGTACCCGTCGGCCTGATCACCCCGAACTGGGGCGGTTCGGCCATCGAGGCGTGGATGACCGTTGAAGCGATCGACTCCACGCCGGGAATTGACCATGCCCTCGCCAAGTCGGGAACTTACGACAACAGCATTCCGCAGCGGCTCTACAACGGCATGATTCTTCCCGTGTGCCGCTTTACGGCCAAGGGGTTCATCTGGTACCAGGGCGAGTCGAACCGCCGCAACTGGTTCGACTACGAGGCGCTGCAGGTCTCGCTGGTCGATCTCTGGCGTGCGACGTGGGGCGACGGGCGGATGCCGTTCTACATCACGCAGCTCGCCCCGTATGCCTATGAGGGGGCTTCGCTGCGTTCGCTGCCGCTTGTCGTCGAGGCGCAGTACCGTGCCGCCGCACGGCTCGAACATGCAGGCGTGGCGGCGACGACCGATCTGGGAATGCCTTCATGCATCCACCCCGCGCGCAAACGCGAGGTGGGGGAGCGCCTGGCCTGGCTGGCGCTGGCGAACGACTACGGCATCGAGGGGCTGCCGGCTCCGGCTCCGACCTTCCGGGAGATGGAGCGTCGCGGCGACAAACTGCTGCTCCGTTTCGATAACCTGTCGCCTTCGGACGACTGGAGCGGCGCGGACAGCTTCGTGGGCTACGGCCCCGAAGGGGAGCTGCGGCTCGGAGGTTTCGAGGTGGCCGGGACCGACAGGGTGTTCCATCCCGCCGAGGGACGGGTGCTGTGGGGCGACGGACGCATCGAGGTCTCCTCTCCCGAGGTGGCCGAACCGGTCGCCGTGCGCTATGCTTTCCGCAACTGGTGCCCCGAGGCCAATGTCTTCACGACCTCCGGGCAGCCGCTCGCGCCTTTCCGGTCGGACGACTGGCCGCTCGACGACATCGGCGAGATCCGGTGATCGGGTATGGATTCACTATATATATTTAGGTATGCCGTTCACGGGTCGGGTTTTTTTACCGGCCCGTGATGCTTTTGTAGCCGTTTTGAAACTTCCGACTCCTATTTTTGCGGCAGTGTGACGGATCAGGTTTTCCTGAATCGGTCTGTGCGTGACTCTTTTTTGTCGGATTTTGGTGTTGAAACTGCTTGAAGGACCTTGTTTTGATCCTTTTAGGGCGAATTTTGTGACCTATTTATTTTTTATTCGCGAATTATAGTTTATCTTTGCACAAGTTTCCCCTTTTGAAAACGGGTTTGTTTTTTATATTTTTATTAATTCATAGCTTTGTTTATAACCACTTAATCAAATTCTTATGAGTAAACATCTTTTCAGAATCCTGTTCGGAACGCTGTGCCTCGTTTCGGCATCCGTGTTTACGGGGTGTTCCGATGACGACGAGAAGTCGCTGGTGCCCGAATTGACGGCATCGCCCGAGACGCTGACCTTCTCCGAGGAGACGGAGACCGTTCAGACCATCTCGGTGAAGGCCAACTGTGAGTGGACGGTTGTGAAGACCGATCTGGACTGGGCTACCGTAGAGCCTATGAGCGGCAAGGGCAATGCCACGATCACCGTATCGGTGTCGGAGATGGCGTCGGGCCTGAGCGAGCGCAGCGGCAAGATCGCATTCTCGCTGATCCACCCCGAGTTCGGCAAATGGGGTGAGGCCGAGTCCACCGTGACCGTCAAGCAGTATGCATCCGGCGTTACGCCCCCCCCCACGGGTGACCCGATCTATGCCAACAACTTCGACAAGGAGCAGGCTACGCAAACTTATGGAAGTGAGGGTAAGTCCTGGCCTTATCTGGACCAGTTCGAGGGCTGGAAGAACGAATCCGGCACGGGTATCTCCGCAGTGACCTATTCGTTCAACGGCATGAGTGTCCGCGCCAACTCTCCCTCGAACAACAACTATTCGAAATACGAAGGTTCGGGTGTCAATAACCTGCTGTTCGGCTCGAACAACGAGTTCGTGATCGGGAAGATCACGCTCGATGCTGCACAGAAGAACCTCTGCCTCACGTTCGGCTCCTATCTGAGCGAGTACGGCGCATCCGACAATGCATTTGATGCATCCAAATTCCATGTTTCGCTGAGCAAGGACGGCGATAACTGGGTGGAGATCACCTACGACCGTCCGGTAGCCGACGACGAGCACTCCCAGTACGGTACGTGGGCTCTGGCTACGGCAAACTTCACGCTCAAGGAGGTCCCCGCCGAGCTTTATATTAAATTCAACGCCGATATCGCATCCTCCTACCGCATGGATGACGTGACGCTCCTCGAGGGTGTCGGCGGCCAGGAGGTCGATCTGAACTATGTAGCTCCCACGACCGGAGCCAAGATCGGCGAAATCAAGACTGCCGGAAAATACAAGACTGCCGGTACGGTCGTAGCACGCGGCAAACTCGCCTACATCATTGCCGACGAGACCGGAGCCATGATGGTATATCACAACGGAAACGAGCGTGCCGTCGGTGACAAGATCTCGATCGAGGGCGAGGTGACCATCTACAACGAGGCTTCGACGCCCCAGTTCTCGGAGGACGCCGTTGTGACTGTCGAATCTACGGGCAATGCCTGGACCTACAATCCTACGGTTTGCGATGCTTCGGCCATGGATCAGCTCCTTTCGGTAGATCCGGTCTGCACGGAGATTCAGTTTACCGGAACCCTTTCGATCGATGGCAATTATGTCAATGTGGCAATCGACGGCGCTTCGAAGGCTATCGGTTCGGTCAAGTACATCGACAATACGACCATCTCGGATCTTGACGGTGCCGTTGTCGTTGTCAAGGGCTATTTCGTGGGAACTTCGTCCGGCAAGTATGTAAACGTGCTGCCCTACAGCATCGAGGCTGCCGGTGAAGTACCTCCTTCGATCACGGTGAACCCGACGTCGCTGACGTTTGCCGCTGCCGGTGAGGCCAAGACGGTGACTGTAACCAAGAAGAATGCCGACGACTGCACGATCGAGGCTTCGGCCGACAACGAGCAGTTCACCGTGGAGGTGAGCGGCGATCAGGTGAATGTGACCGCCAAGGAGAACACGGCCGAGGAGGCCATCAGCGGCACGCTGACCGTCAAGCTGATGAAGGCTGGTGAGGCTGTCGCAACTGCAACGGTAAAACTGACGCAGAGCGGAGTATCGAGCGGCAATGAGCAGACGGTTACTCTTTCGTTTGCTGGTGGTGATGCCCAGAATCATGATGAGATCCCGTTCTCCGAGGGAGTCATCTCGGCCGTATTCGCCAAAGGCAGCCATAACACGGCTCCTCGTTGGGATGCGGATTGTGTCCGCTTTTACGGGACTTCGGGTCAGAAGAATATTTTGACCGTATCGGGCGCCACGATTACGAAAGTCGTGTTCAACCTGAATGGCTCGTACACAATGGAAGGTATGACTGCCGATTCGGGATCTTTCTCCGATAATGTATGGACGGGAAGCAGCAGCAGTGTCGTATTTACGGCAGGTGACAAGCAGACCCGTATCGACGGCATTACCGTGACCTACGCTGAATAATTCATTTTTAATTCCGATAATTCATCCCCGACGGATGTGCTCCGCCGGGGATGATTGTCGGATTTTTTGACTGCACCTTTTTATTTGCTACATTTTTGCCGATGATTTCGATTTTTTCGAGAGGTGGCGCCCTTCGTTTCGCAGCCTTCTTTCTGATGCTCGTCGCACTGTCGGTCAGCTGCGGCTCGTCGGAAGAGGGGCAGGGTACGTCGTTCGGCGCGCGTTTCCTGGAATCGCAGAACACCTCGCTCGAGGCTCCCGGCTATGCTTCGGATCCCCGGATCGTGCTCTCCGGAACCGTCGGAACCTCCTATACGGTCACTGTTACCGAGGGTGGCAGCTGGTGCTGGACCTCCCGCAATACGCACGCGACCTCGCGTTCGGGTTCGCTGGTCACCACGGCCGATGTCGTCTATCTCTATCTGGCCGAGAACGATTCCGGGGCCGCACGTACGGCGACGGTACGGGTTGCGTTTGACGGCGGTCTGGAGTTCGACCTGACCCTCTCGCAGCCCGAGTATTCGATTCCGGCCGTGATGGACCACCCGTGGGCCGAACTGCCCGCCTACAAGAGCATCGACAACTGCACCTATGTGACGCACTATGCGCCGATCTCCTCGACGCAGCCCAAGGCACGCAATTTCACCATCTGTTACGACCGCTCCAAGCGCATCGCCCTGTGGGTGGCCTATCCGATCCATGCCTGCTACATGCAGAACTACATTCGCTCCGATGCCTGGGATTTCGATCCCGAGATTCCCGAAGCCGACCAGGCCGACCTGCGGTCGGGTTCCTACCGGGGCGGAGGGGTGCGTGGACACCAGTGCATGTCGAACCACCGTTCGGTGCCCTATTCGACGCTGCTCAACGAGCAGACCTTCTATTCGACCAACATCATGCCGCAGGAGAGTGCGTTCAACGGCGGGTCGTGGCTCAAGATGGAGGAGACGGCTTCGGCAATGGGCAAGTCGTGCGCCGACACGCTCTACACGGTGACGGGCAACTACGGCGTCCGGAGTTGGAGCACCGACCGCAGCGGGACGAAGGTCGCCATGCCCGAGTACTGCTGGAAAGTCCTGCTGCGCACGAAGAACGGCAACACCCGCAAGCGCATCGACGAGATCCACGACGCCTCGGAGCTGATCGCCATCGGCTTCTGGGCCGAGAACTCCTCGGCGAGCGCCGACGGGCTTGCGGAATATACGACCAGTGTGGCGGAGATCGAGCAGAAGACCGGATACAAGTTCTTCCCGATGCTCGACGAGGCGATCGCCGCCGACGTGAAAGCACAACACAACCCCACGGCATGGGGAATAACCGAATGATACGACCATGAAGAAACTGCTTTTTACCGGGCTGTTCGCCCTGCTGCTTGCAGCCTGCTTCGCTCAGAAACCCTACAAGGTGGTTTTCTACAACTTCGAGAACCTCTTCGACACGATCCGCAATCCGGAGATCAAGGACGCGGAGTTCACGCCCGAGGGGCCGAAGAAGTGGAATGCCGTGAAGTACGAGCGGAAGATCAACAACCTCTCGCGCGTGCTGTTCGACATCGCGGCCATCGACAAGGAGTATCCGATCGTCATCGGCGTCTCGGAGATCGAGAACCGCAACGTCATGGAGGACGTGATCGCCACGCCGAAACTCGCCCCGGCCAACTACCGGATCGTGCACTACGATTCGCCCGACGCCCGCGGTGTGGACGTGGCCTTCTACTACCGCCCCGACGTCTTCAAGCTCGAGGGCAGCGCGCCTATCCCCTTCACGCTGGAGAGCCGTCCCGACTTCCGCACGCGCGACATCGTGACGATGTGGGGTACGGTCGAGGGTGAGCCGTTCTACTTCATGGTGGCCCACTGGCCGTCGCGCCTGGGCGGCAAGGAGGCTTCGGCCTACCTGCGCGAGCGCGCCGCCGAGATCATGCGCCACGCCGCCGACTCGGTGCGTGCGGCCAACCCGGCGGTGAAGGTGGTGATGATGGGTGACCTGAACGACGATGCCACCGACCGCAGCATCACCGAGGTGATCGGCGCCGCCGGCGACATCCGCAAGGTCGCCGAGGGAGGCTACTTCAACCCCTACATTGCCGTGCTGAAGGCCGGCATCGGCTCGCTGGCCTACGACGACAAGTGGAACCTGTTCGACAACATCATCGTCTCGGACAATCTGGCCACCGGATCGACCGGTGCGCTGCGTCTCAAGCAGGTTCCCCGCACGAAGTTCTACGGCAGCGTCTTCCGCGCCCCCTACCTCTTCCAGAAGGAGGGCCAGTTCAAGGGATACCCCCAGCGCACGTTCGTCGGCAACAACTTCCAGGGCGGCTACAGCGACCACTTCCCCGTGTTCATCTATATCGGCAAATAATCCAACAACCTAATTTATGAAGATCAGAAATCTATTCACCTTGTTGTTCGCATGCCTCTGTGTGGGGGCCTATGCGCAGGACGGCGGCGTGAAAGGTAAGGTCGTTTCACGTTCGGGCCGCACGGCGCTGAGCAACGTGAAGGTTCTTATCGAGCCGCTCGGTGTGTCGGTCATGACCGACGAAGAGGGCTATTTCGATATCTCCAACCTGCCCGAGGGCAGCTACAAGATCAAGTTCGAGGCCAACGATTTCGAGGACCTCGACTTCGTGGTCCGCGTCGGCGACATGGTCAAGGACCTGCACTCGGTGGTGCTGTCGCCCGACGTGCAGTATGTGATCGACGACTCGGTGTTCGCGGAGTTCGACTCCGAGGTGGCCTCGGACATGCAGGCCCTGCCGTCGTCGCTCTCCTCGTCGAAGGACGCCTTCAACAACATCGCTTCGTACAAGTTCAGCGAGATGCGTTTCAACGTCCGCGGCTATGACTCGCAGTATTCGAGCATCTACCTGAACGGCATCCGCTTCAACGACGCCATGACCGGTTACGGCCCGTGGTCGCTGTGGAGCGGTCTGAACGACGCCACGCGCAACCAGGAGAACACCGCGGGCCTCAAGTCGTCGGGCTTCGGCATCGACGGCATCGGCGGTACGACCAACGTCAATGCCCGCGCCTCGCAGTTCCGCAAGGGATTCCGCGCCAGCGTGGTCAATGCCAACTCGATGTACCGCTTCCGCGCGATGGTCTCCTACGGATCGGGCCTGCTCGACAACGGCTGGTCCTATGCGCTGTCGTTCTCGACGCGCCAGGGAGGCAACTCCTATGTGGACGGGGTTTACTACAACGCCTACGGCTACTTCGCGTCGGTCGAGAAGCGTTTCGGCGGCGACCGCCACAACCTGGCCCTGACCGTGATGGGCGCCCCGACCGAGCGCGGTGCGCAGCAGGCCTCGACGCAGGAGGCCTACGACCTGCTCGACAACAACTACTACAACCCGAACGTCGGCCGTCAGGACGGCAAGCTGCGCAACACGCGCGTGCGTGACTACCACGAGCCGATCGTGATGCTCAACTACGGGTTCGACATCTCGTCGGCCACGA
>OOBZ01000502.1_pt1 | contig 30528 bp, 21 predicted proteins | sample 1671601 | NCBI WGS metagenome assembly OOBZ01 (sample SAMN06348173, study PRJEB24527) | human gut metagenome | biome: human gut; feature: ankylosing spondylitis patient; material: feces | host: Homo sapiens | place: China | collected 2015-10
ACGGCCGTCATCGGGACGTTCTTGTCCGAGGCCTCCTTCAGGTAGTCGCCGGCCAGGATGCCCAGACCGCCCGAGTAGATTTTCAGCGACGAGTGTAGGCCGTACTCCATCGAGAAGTAGGAGATGCTCGTGGCGCCTGCGGCCGGCTTTTCGGCCATGTAGGCCTTGAACTGGGCGTAGACCGTATCGAGGTGGGCGAGGAATTCGGGGTCCTTCTCCAGCTTGTTGAGCCGCTCGACGCTCAGCTTGTCGAGGAAGGCGATGGGATTGCGCTGGCACTCGTTCCAGAGCACGGGGTCGATGACTTCGAACAGGTCGCGTGCGCCGGGGTTCCAGCACCACCAGAGGTTGCGCGAAAGCTCCTCGAGGGCGCGCAGCCGCTTCGGGAGGGTCTTGTCGACCATCATGCGGTTCCAGTTGGGCTTCTCGACGAAGAGCTGCTGGCGGACGAAGTTGATTTGCTCGTTCTTGCTGCCGCCGTCGGTGGGCACGGTGCGGTTGGTGCGCTCCACGGAGCTCTCGACCGCCTCGGTGTAGGCGCGCTCGTAGGCCGTGTAGAGGTGCTCCCAGAGCGCCGTCTTCGAGATTTCATAGGCCGACGTGCGCACCTGCTTGACCCGCTCCTCGGAGAGCTGGCTGAAGCGCACGAGCGCATCGGCGATTTTGCCCTCGACCTCGCGGGCATTGAAGTCGTCGCGGCGGATGACCTCCACGCCGTCGTGCTCCTTGTGCGAGGCGACCCAGAGTCCGAAGCCGGCCAGCGTCGTGGTGATGGTCGGTACGGAGAAGGCCACCGACTCGAGCGGCGTATAGCCCCACGGCTCGTAGTAGGAGGGGAATACCGTGACGTCCATGCCCACGAGCAGCTCGTAGTAGTTCTTGTTGAAGATGCCGTCGTTCTGGTTGAGGTACGTGGGGACGAAGATGACTTTCACCTTCGAGCCTGCGGCGGTCAGCACGCTGCCGTTGATGGCGTTGACGATGGGGTCCCACGTCTGGTTCTCGAGGTAGTGGGTCGAATACTTGTACTGGCTGCCGTCAATGGGCTTCGATGCGTCGGCGAGGTGTGCCTGCAGGTCGCGGCGCGGACCGCGGTTGCCGGCCGGTACGGTGATGTAGACCAGCACCTCGCGCTGGAGCTGGTCCGATGCGGCGAGCTGCTTGAGCGACTCGATGAAGACGTCGAGTCCCTTGTTGCGGAACTCGTAGCGGCCGCTGGTGCCGATGATGAGCGGCTCCGACGAGAACTTCTCGCCCAGACAGGCCTCCGCAACCTCAATCATCGCCTTGCGGGCCTCGGCGCGCTTGGTGTCGTACTCGGCGCCGCTCCATACGAAGTCGTTCTCGAAGCCGTTGGGCGTCACGCCGTCGACTTCGCGGCCCAGCAGGTACTTGCACTCGTTGGCCGTGATGTCGCTCACGGTCAGGAAGACGTCGTGGTAGGTGGCCGCCATCTTCTCGATGGAGTGCTTGGCCACGACGTTGAACTGGCGGGCCAGGCTGTCGGCGTTGAACTTCGTCAGCTCGCTGTAGAGCGAGAGCCCGTTGCCGGCGATGCAGCGGCCCGTGACGGTGGCGTGGGTGGTGAAGACGGTGGCGATGTAGGGGGTCGCCTGGCGCAGGTAGAGTCCGCCGGCGGCGGTCATCCATTCGTGGAAGTGGGCGACGACCTTCTCGGTGGCCGTGCAGAAGTGCTCGGTGTAGGAGGCGATGACGATGCCTGCGGCATGGCCGAAGAGCACCGGTTCGATGTAGTCCCACTGGCCCGAGATGGAGTCGACGTGGTAGGTCTCCCACAGTTTCTTGAGGATGTCGTCCTTTTTGGGAATGAGCGAGGTGAAGTCGACGAGGATGACCATCGGGCTGCCCTGCACCTTCCAGCGGCCGACGCGGATGCGCAGGCCCTCGGTGTAGACGCTCTGGCGCCACGACTTCAGCATCTCGAGGTCCTCTTCGAACTCGGGGTTCGTGCCCTCGTGCTGGAAGTCGGGACCGATGAGGATATAGTGGTCTCCGAATTTGCGGGTTGCGGTCAAGGCTTTGGTCGAGATGACGGTGTGGATGCCGCCAACCTTGTTGCATACCTCCCAGCTTACCTCAAACAGGTAGTCGGGAGTCGTTTTGGCGTTGCTCATGATATGATTCTTTTGTCTGAATTTTATTTTTCGGTACGGATTGGAAAATCCGCGCCGCAAAGGTAATACTTATATTTATATAAACCAACTAAAATAACAACATAATACGCAAGGCGCCGCAGCGCCTTACGCTTTAAGTTACATTTTGTTGCGTTGGGAAGTTACGTTTCGAAAAAGGCCTCGATGACGGCGTCCGAAACGAGGAACCGTTCGGGCGGAACGGCCACGTTTTTGCCCCGTATGACGAGCTCTCCGGCCCCGACGAACCGTTCGGCCGTGCGCAGGGCGTTTTCGCGCCGTTGCGGACCGAAACGTGCGGCGAGCCGGTCGAGGTCGATGCCTTCGGCCGTGCGCAGTGCCGTCATCACGTACTCGTTGTAGCGGTCGCGTTCCGTGAGGCGCTCGCCCCCGCCCTTCCCGCCGGCCAGGTAGTCCGTCACCGACGAGGGGTTCCAACGCCTCGTCCGCCCGTCGAAGGAGTGGGCCGCCGGTCCGATTCCGAGGTAGGGGACACCGCTCCAGTAGGCGCTGTTGTGGCGGGCGCGGAAGCCCGGGAGGGCGTAGTTCGAGACCTCGTAGTGCTCGTAGCCGGCGCGGGTGAGGGTGTCGTGGACGAGCAGGAACTCGCGTTCGCTCTGCTCCTCGTCGACGGCGCGCAGCTCGCCGCGCGAGGCCCTGCGGCCGAAGGCCGTGTCGGGCTCGATGGTGAGGTGGTAGGCCGAGACGTGCTCCACGCCCGCCTCGAGCAGCTGCGCGAGGCTGCGGCGGAGCGACTCGCTGCCGAAGCCCGGGATGCCGAAGATGAGGTCGGCCGTCAGGTTGCGGAATCCCTGCCGGCGCGCCTCGCGCAGCGCCTCGGCGGCCTGACGGGCCGTGTGGCGGCGGTTCATCATCCGCAGGCAGTCGTCGTCGAAGGACTGGATGCCGATGGAGAGGCGGTCGACGCGCGTGTCGCTCAGCCGTGCGAGGTATTCGGGGGTCAGGTCGTCGGGGTTGGCCTCGACGGTCACCTCGTCGAACGAGGCGTCGGGGCGCCGTTCGACGACGCGGTCGATGAACCGCTGCAGCGCCTCGGGCGGGCAGAGCGAGGGGGTTCCGCCGCCGAAGTAGAGCGTGCGGAGCGGTTCGCCGTCGAGCTCCGAGAGCCGTTCGTCGAGTTCGCGGTGCATCGCCTCGATGAGCGGCGGGAGCAGTTCGAGGCGTGCGCTCTTGTAGAAGTCGCAGTAGGCGCAGAAACGCTTGCAGAAGGGGATGTGGAAATAGATGCCCGCCATGACGTCGCAAAGGTACTAATTTTCGGACGAAACCGGCTCGCCGCCGGCCGTTTTTCGTCCGGTTGCGCAGCGGCGGGGCGGTCGGACGTGCGGCGGGCGTGCGGCGGCGTGGGACCGGCGGCGTGCGGCATGCCGTGCGCGGGCCGTCGGCACGCGGCGGAGCGCTTTCGGGCGAAGCTGCATGGCTGCGGGCGGCGACAACGTTTGCCGGGGGTGGAAAATTGTGCCGCCGGGGTGAAAAAAATGCAAAAAAAGCGAAGGCGCATTTTGACACGATTTTTGATTGTTATTTTTTTCACATTCCTAAAAGTTTTTATACCTTTGTGCCGTCGAACTCTGCGCGGAGCCTTCGTGCCTGCTGCAGGGCGGCCCCGGGTCCTGCGACCGGCATCCGTGCGGGTGCAAGACTCGGCAAATCAATGGATTTGAGGTTTTATTAAATAAGTTTAGTTATGGACAAAATGGATTTGAAGAAGTACGGGATTACGGGTGTGACCGAAATCGTGTACAATCCCTCCTACGACGAGCTGTTCCGTGAGGAGACGAAGAAGGGCCTTCGCGGCTTCGAGAAGGGTCAGCTGACCGACATGGGTGCCGTGAACGTGATGACGGGTGTCTACACCGGCCGTTCGCCCAAGGACAAGTTCTTCGTAATGGACGAGACCACCAAGGATACCATCTGGTGGACTTCCGACGAGTATAAGAACGACAACAAGCCCGTGACGAAGGCTGCCTGGAAGGAGCTCAAGAAGATTGCCTCGAAGGAGCTCTCGGGCAAGAAGCTCTACGTGGTCGACACCTTCTGCGGTGCCAACGAGAACACGCGCCTGAAGATTCGCTTCATCATGGAGGTTGCATGGCAGGCTCACTTCGTGAAGAACATGTTCATCCGCCCGACCGACGCCGAGCTGGAGAACTACGGCGAGCCCGACTTCGTGGTGCTCAACGCTTCGAAGGCCAAGGTGAAGAACTACAAGAAGCTGGGTCTGAACTCGGAGACGGCCGTTGTCTTCAACCTCACCGAGAAGATGCAGGTGATTATCAACACCTGGTACGGCGGCGAGATGAAGAAGGGTATGTTCTCCTACATGAACTACCTGCTGCCGCTCAAGGGCATCGCTTCGATGCACTGCTCGGCCAACACCAACGAGAAGGGTGAGACGGCCATCTTCTTCGGTCTGTCGGGTACGGGCAAGACCACCCTTTCGACCGACCCGAAGCGTCAGCTCATCGGTGACGACGAGCACGGCTGGGACGACGACGGCGTATTCAACTTCGAGGGCGGCTGCTACGCCAAGGTGATCAACCTCTCGAAGGAGAACGAGCCCGACATCTGGAACGCCATCCGCCGCAACGCCCTGCTGGAGAACGTTACGGTCGACAAGAAGGGTGCCATCGACTTCGCCGACAAGTCGGTTACGGAGAACACCCGCGTATCGTACCCGATTTTCCACATCGACAACATCGTGAAGCCGGTATCGAAGGCTCCCGCCGCCAAGAAGGTCATCTTCCTCTCGGCCGACGCCTTCGGCGTACTGCCCCCGGTTTCGATTCTGACCCCCGAGCAGACGAAATACTACTTCCTGTCGGGCTTCACGGCCAAGCTGGCCGGTACGGAGCGCGGTATCACCGAGCCGACGCCGACCTTCTCGGCTTGCTTCGGCGCCGCATTCCTCTCGCTGCACCCCACCAAGTACGGTGAGGAGCTGGTAAAGCGCATGCAGCAGTCGGGCGCTACGGCATACCTCGTGAACACGGGCTGGAACGGTACGGGCAAGCGTATCTCGATTAAGGATACGCGCGGCATCATCGACGCCATCCTCGACGGCTCGATTGACAAGGCTCCGACCAAGCAGCTCCCGATTTTCAACTTCACGATTCCGACCGAGCTGCCGGGTGTTGATTCGGCCATCCTCGACCCGCGCGACACCTACGCCGACGCTGCCGAGTGGAACACGAAGGCTGTCGACCTGGCCAACCGCTTCGTGAAGAACTTCACCAAGTTCACGGGTAACGAAGAGGGCAAGTCGCTGGTGGCTGCCGGCCCGAAGCTGGACTAAGCATTCCCGTTGCGGTCTGAAAGGACCGTGACCCGATAACGGAAATTCCCGGAGCGTTGAGCTCCGGGAATTTTTTTGTCCCGGCGCCTCGGGGTGCCTCCTCAAACCGCTGTGAGGTGCCTCCTCAAACCGCCGTGAGGTGCCTCCTCAAACCGCCTCGGGGAGCCTCCTCAAACCACGGCGGGGCGACCTCCTCAAACCACAGCGGGGCAGCCTTCTCAAACCGCTGCGGGGTGCCTCCCGAACAGCAGCAGGCCACTCCCAGACCGCCGCGGGCTGCCCTTCGCTTCGCCGCAGACCGTCCTTCCGCTCCGCCGCAGGCTGCCTCTCTGCCTCGGCCTCCGGCGCATGATGCCGAGCTCTGCTCCGGCCGCATTGCCCGGCCGCATTGCCCGGCTGCACTGCCCGGCTGTAACGCCCGGCCGCACTGCCCGGTCGCATTGCCCGGCTGCAATGCCTCCTCCGACGGCACGGCACAGAAAAAACGGCCGCATCACACGATGCGGCCGTTTTGGCTTGCGGACTCAGGAGCTGCGCCCGTCGGTCGGGGTCAGAACTCCGACGTGAAGTGGAAGCGAATCTCCTTGAAATTCTCCTGGGCGAGTGCCAGCGCATAGCTCGTGTCGGCCAGGAAGACGTCGCGGCCATGCTTGTCGACGGCCATGTTGGTGTGCTTGCGGCGCTTGAAGTCGGCCAGCTGCGCGGCATTGTCGCTCTCAATCCAGCACGCCTTGTAGATGGAAATCGGCTCCCAGCGGCACGAGGCGTTGTACTCGTGCTCCAGACGGTACTGGATGACCTCGAACTGCAGCGCGCCCACCGTGCCGATGATTTTGCGGCCGTTGAGCGACGAGGTGAAGAGCTGCGCCACACCCTCGTCCATCAGCTGGTCGATACCCTTGGCCAGCTGCTTGAACTTCAGCGGGTCGGCATTCTCGATGTAGCGGAACTGCTCCGGGGCGAAGGAGGGAATGCCCGTGAACTTGAGTTTCTCGCCCTCGGTGAAGGTGTCGCCGATTTTGAAGTTGCCCGTGTCGTGCAGACCCACGATGTCGCCCGGGTAGGCGAAGTCGATGACCGACTTCTTCTCGGCCATGAAGGCCGTCGGCGACGAGAACTTCAGCTGCTTGCCGCTCCGCACGTGGAGGTAGTTCTTGTTGCGCTCGAAGATGCCCGAGCAGATTTTCAGGAAGGCGATGCGGTCGCGGTGGTTGGGGTCCATGTTGGCGTGAATCTTGAAGACGAAGCCCGTCATTTTGGGCTCCGAAGGCTCGACCGTACGCGTCTCGGTCGGGGCCGGACGGGGCGAGGGGGCGATGCGTATGAAGCATTCGAGCAGCTCGCGCACGCCGAAGTTGTTGACCGCCGAACCGAAGAAGACGGGCGCCAGCTCGCCGCGCAGGTAGGCGTCGCGGTCGAAGGGGTCGTAGACGCCCTCGACCAGCTCGACGTCGGAGCGCAGCTGGTCGGCATACTGCTCGCCGATGCGGGCGTCGAGCTCCGCCGAGCTCAGGTCCGAGATTTCGACCGTCGAGGCGTCGGCCGTCAGCTTCTCGTCCGAGGTGAAGAGCGAGAGGTTCTTCTCGTAGAGGTTGTATACCCCCTTGAACGTGGGGCCGTTCGAGATGGGGAAGGCCAGCGGCCGTACGCGGATGCGGAGCTCCTTCTCCACCTCGTCGAGCAGGTCGAAGGGCTCCTTCGAGGGACGGTCGAGCTTGTTGACGAAGACGATGACCGGCGTCGAGCGCATGCGGCAGACCTCCATCAGCTTGCGCGTCTGCGCCTCGACGCCCTTGGCGCCGTCGATGACGATGATGACCGAATCGACGGCCGTCAGCGTACGGTAGGTATCCTCGGCAAAGTCCTCGTGGCCCGGGGTGTCGAGGATGTTGATTTTGCACCCCTTGTATTCGAAGCCCATCACCGCCGTGGCGACCGAGATACCGCGCTGGCGCTCGATTTCCATGAAGTCGGAGGTGGCTCCCTTCTTGATTTTGTTGCTCTTGACGGCTCCTGCCACATGGATGGCGCCGCCGAAGAGGAGCAGTTTTTCCGTGAGGGTCGTTTTACCCGCGTCGGGGTGTGCGATGACGGCGAAGGTGCGCCGGCGTGTAATCTCTTCCTGTAAGGTCATGCGTTCGTTGTCGTGTCGTTCTCGTTGTCGTATCGTCGTCGGGGCTCGCCCGCAACGGGTTTGCCCGGATGGTTGCGGCCGGGCCCGCAATGTTTTGCCCGGGAAGCGGCTCCCGGGCAAAGGTGCGCCCCGCCGTCCTGGACGGTTCGGGGGATGGTTTCACGGCTGCTGGCGTGCTGCCGTGCGGCAGGTCGCCGGAGGCGTCAGGCCTTCGGGTAGTCCATGTTGTAGTGGCAGCCCACCGACTCCTTGATTTCGCGGCCCTGCTTGATGACCAGGTAGGCCACGGCAATCATGTTGCGCAGCTCGCACAGCTCGCGGTTGGGCTTGGTCTTGTTGTAGAGCTCCTCGGTCTCTTCGTAGAGAATCTCGAGCCGGCGCATGGCGCGCTTGAGCGAGAGGTTCGAGCGCACGATGCCCACGTAGTTGGACATGATTTGCTGCACCTCGCGCTTCGACTGGATGAGCATGAGCATCTCCTCGGTGTGCTGCGTGCCCTCGAAGTCCCAGTCGGGAATGCCCTCCTGGAAATCGGTGCGGTCGAGCACCTCCGCGGCGTGGCGTGCGGCCTGGTCGGCGTAGACCAGCGCCTCGATGAGCGAGTTGGAGGCCAGGCGGTTCGCTCCGTGCAGCCCCGTGCAGGAGGTCTCGCCCAGCGCGTAGAGCCGCTTGATGGAGGTCTGGCCGTTGGTGTCGACCTTCACGCCGCCGCAGCAGTAGTGTGCCGCCGGGGTGACGGGAATCCACTGGCGCGTGATGTCGATGCCGATGGAGAGGCACTTTTCGTAGATGTTGGGGAAGTGGCTCTTGACCGATTCGGGGTCCTTGTGCGTCACGTCGAGGTAGACGAAATCCTCGCCCCGCTTGGTCATTTCGCGGTAGATGGCGCGGGCCGTCACGTCGCGCGGCGCGAGCGACTTCATCGGGTGGTACTTGTCCATGAACTCCTCGCCGTTCTGCAGCCGCAGGATGGCGCCGAAGCCGCGCATCGCCTCCGTGATGAGGAAGTTGGGCTTCTCGCCGGGGTGGTAGAGCGTCGTGGGGTGGAACTGGATGAACTCCATGTTCTCGGTGATGGCCTTGGCGCGGTGGCACATGGCGATGCCGTCGCCCGTGGCGACGATGGGGTTCGAGGTCGAGGAGTAGATGTTGCCGCACCCGCCCGTGGCCACGACGGTCACCTTGGCGAGCATGGTTTCGATTTCGTTGGTGTCGAGGTTGAGCACATAGGCGCCGAAGCAGGCCAGGCCGCGCGTATGGCGGGTGACGAACTCGCCCAGGTGGTGCTGCGTCAGCAGGTCGATGGCGAAGTGGTGCTCCAGCACGGTGATGTTGGGATGGCGCCGCACCTCCTCGACCAGCGCCCGTTCGATTTCGGCGCCCGTGAGGTCTTCGTGGTGGAGGATGCGGTGCTCCGAGTGTCCGCCTTCGCGGTTGAGCTCGAAACGTCCGTCGGGAGTCTTGTCGAAGCGCGTACCCCAGGCGATGAGGTCGGCGATGAGCTCCGGTGCGCGGCGAACGACCAGCTCGACCGCTTCCCGGTCGCACTTCCCGGCGCCGCAGACGAGCGTATCCTCGATGTGCTTTTCGAACGTGTCGGGAGCGTAGGTCACCGAGCAGATACCGCCCTGTGCGTAGTTGGTGTTGCACTCGTTCATTTCGCCCTTGGTCACGAGGGTCACGTGTCCGTGGGAGGCGGCCTTCAGCGCAAAGCAGAGACCTGCCGCGCCGGAACCGATAACCAGAAAGTCGGTTTTCATAAGATTTCAGAGCATTAAAGCGCTGCAAAGTTAGTAATTTTGATGGAAAAATAAAGGTGCCGGTTGGATAAAAGGGGCGGTGATTCTCCGAAAAGGGAAAATATTTGTTGCTGCGATAAAAAAGGTTTATTTTTGTTTTGAATTACAAAAACTGTCGGGATGAAATAAATTCGAATTGATTCGACATATTTCCTGAAAAAAGCGTTAGCTTGATTCTTGTTTTCTGAAAATCTAGAAAATTTTAAGAAGCAACCAAGAGTAAAGCGTAAACGCTCACGTTCCACGTGGGCTTTACTTTAATTTGGTTGCACGGTTTTCCAGAGCCTCAGAAAACAAATTAAGTTGGGTCCCACGTTTTTTTGTGCGTGTTTGTCTTGTTTCCGGGACCGAAACACAATAAATCCAATTGCTATGTTTTGTTCATTTTGCGGAAAGGAAAATGTGGATGGCGCCCGTTTTTGCTCGCATTGCGGCCGGCCGTTGAATTTTGAGGAGGATTCGGAATCGGTGCAGGTTCAGGTTCCTCCTGTGCGGAGACAGACGGTATCTGCCTCGGCAGGCGGAACGAAGAGCAAGGTAACGGCAGTCTTGCTGTGCCTCTTTTTGGGAGAGGTAGGCGCTCATAAATTTTATTTGGGCGAGCAGACGGGGTTGGCTGTTTTGATGCTTGTGCTGACGCTTCTGGGCTTTGTCTTTCTTTTACCCCTGATAGCAACATGCATCTGGGCGTTGGTGGATTTGATTCGGCTGCTGGTGATGTCCGATGCCGAGTTTGATGCAAAGTACAATAATCGTTGAGGAACCTATGAAAAAGTGGATAATTTTTCTGGTGCTGATTGCGGTTGGCGTCGGATGGTGGATATACAGGTGTGTTGATTTTTCGAAACCTGTTGATTTGGAGTCGTATACGCCGTCGGAAGAGTGCGCCCAGGCCTATGGTTGTTTGGACCAGGCCATTGTGCAGAGTGCCGATACGACGGGGTACGATATCGAGCAGACCGTTCGTATTATGAACTCGTTCGAGGTGGCTCAGTCTCAATCCGAATCTTTCGATGATTTTCTGGAGTATATGGCCCGGCAGGATTATCGGGGTGTTGCCCGGGATGTGCTGGAGGCGAAGAGAACACTGTTCCCTTTGCTGGATGAGATGAACACGCTGCGGCGAACGCAGAAGGAGCTCTCCTCCGTATGGGCTTGCCTGAAGATGGCGACCCGGCAGGAGCTGGACAAGGCTTCGGGAAGTTACATGCTCTCCTTGTGTTCGGGAAACCCGGCGACGCTCTCGTCTTGCGTAAATTCGGCATTCGATGCCTATAAGGAGCAGGCAGACCTCAAGAGAAAAACGGAACGAAGGCTGAACCGCCTGCGGCGGCAGTATATCGAATATCTGGAAGCATATGCACCGGTGTATTACAAATACATGGATGAATGGAATGCTCTCTGTCTGGACAAGGACCGGGCATATATCAATCTCTATGCAGGAAAACTTTCCGATGCGCTGGATTCCTCGGAACGGGTTCTGCAGAAGCATCCGGTCAATCGCGAAGGCCTGTTGCTGAAGGCTATCGCATTAATCCGGTTGGGTCAGACCCGTTCGTTCAAGGTAGTGCAGCCGAGCGACGTAGCGTTGAATCAGCAATGGTTGAGAGCGGGAAAGGTTTCCCAATACGATGGGGGAACTCTTGCGAATCCGTGTTATTTTACCGCTCAGCGATTGCTCGATGAATATATTGCATTGTATCCCGACAAGGCGGCTCCGGCACTGTTGCTGCATGGCGTGCTTGAAGAGCAGTTGGGACATGATACCCGGGCGGTTGCCTATTATGAACAGGCAGCCGTCGAATACCCGCGTCAGGCCGAGGCTTTGACAGACCTGCTTGATTCCTATGTTAATCGCACATATCTTACGCAGTCGGTCGAAGGTCATTATCTGATTAACTACTATCGTTCCACGATGGAAGGAGCCGGTATCTTCAGTCCCAATTTCCGGAAGGCGGCCCTCTTCGCCCGTCAGGGCAACTTGGCGGCCAGCCAGGAGGAAATCTACAAGCATTTTTTCAGACGGGGCAGTCAGTCGGTGCAGGATTGCCTGCTTTCCGACATGCAGTATTGCGAAGAGTATCTGGCAGGCAGTTTTCTGCCCATGCTCCTTGAGCAGTCGTACGTCGATTTGAAATACGAGCCCTCGGCCAAATTTATGAAAATGGGCAAGAAGAAGGGGCGTATCGACGTGTCGTTGACCAACCGTTCCGATATGCGTATCGAGAATGTGCGTGTCTTCCTGTGTATTCATACGACGGGCATGTACAAGGATGATTATGACGTGGTGAAAATACCGGAATCCAAGAGCGTTGTCGGACCTTATGCCACCGCCGTTTTCGAAAATGTTGATATTGCGCCACGACAGTTCGATGATATTACCCGTATCCGCGCAATCGTCATGACGGACAATCGCATCTGTTGGCTCGATGATGCGGCTGTGAAAAAGCAAAATGCAATTGCCGGACTTCGTGCTCAGAGTGATATTTCGGACAATCAGCGTCTGGCAATGAAGCGGCGGCAGTTTATGCGGGATTTGTCCATCTCATCGGATGGCCTGTGTCGGATAATAAGGGAACGGAGCAAGGTTTCGACGGAGAGCGGATGGTTCAGCGGCAGCATGCACGTGCGTATTCCCCGTTTGTTGGCTTTATTGGCGCCCTATTGCACAATCAATCCGATTGAGGATACGGACCGGGCTCTGATACCGGTTGACAACAAGATTGTCGGAGACTATATCGAATTGACGTTTGATTCGGTTCCGGATGACACCTGTGATTTATATATCTACAGCGAGTTGATATCCTTCCGTCTTAACTTGGTTAAGGCGAACAACGGGGCGTTTTCCATAGGCGCGGTGCGTGAAATCTGAGATTGAATGTCCGGTGTCGTTTCGTTCGGACTCTTTTTGTTGGCGGATACGGGATTATCCTCTATCTTTGCACAAATTTACGCATCAACGAATGGAACGACATATCGATATCAACCGCTACGACTACGACCTGCCCGAGGAGCGCATCGCCAAGTTTCCGCTTGAGGAGCGGAGCGCCTCGAAGCTGCTGGTCTACCGCGGCGGCGAGATTTCGGAGCGCCGCTTCGCCGATATCGGCGAGGTGCTCCCCGCCGGGCAGCTGCTGGTCTTCAACAATACGAAGGTCATCCGCGCCCGCATCATCATGCACAAGCCCTCGGGCGCCCGGGTCGAGGTCTTCTGCCTCGAGCCCTGCGAGCCGGCCGATTACGAGCGCGCCTTTGCCGTCAAGGGCGCCTGCGAGTGGTCGTGCATCGTGGGCAACCTCAAGAAGTGGAAGGAGGGGCCCGTCGAAATCAACTTCGAGCACGACGGCCGCGCCGAACAGCTGCGTGCCTGGCGCGTGGGCGAGGGTGGCCGCGAGCAGCGCGTCCGCTTCGAGTGGACGGTCGACATGACCTTCGGAGAGCTGCTCGAGACGCTCGGCCGCATCCCCATACCTCCCTACCTGAACCGCGAGAGCGAGGAAATCGACAACACGCGCTACCAGACCGTCTACTCGAAGTTCGAGGGGTCGGTGGCCGCCCCCACCGCCGGGCTGCACTTTACGGAGGAGCTCATCGGGCGGATGAAGGCCCGGGGCTTCGAGTTCGAGGAGGTGACGCTCCACGTCGGGGCGGGCACCTTCCTGCCGGTCAAGGACGACGACGCGGCGCGCCACCCGATGCACACCGAGCACTTCGAGGTGCGGCGGCAGACCGTCGGCCGGCTGCTTGCCCGCTGGGGCGACATCACCGCCGTGGGCACCACCTCGGTGCGTACGCTCGAGTCGCTCACGGCCCTGGCGTGGCGCATCCGCTGCGGGGGAGAGCCCGACGCCGCGCGGGTTATCGGGCAGTGGGAGCTCTACGACATCCCCGACTCGTTCTCGGGGCGCGAGGCGCTCGAGACGCTGCTCGCATGGATGGAGGCGCAGGGTGTCGACCGCCTCAAGGCGGCCACCCAAATCATGATTACGCCGCTGGGCTACCGCTTCCGCATCGTGAGCCGCATCGTCACCAACTTCCACCAACCCAAATCGACGCTGCTGCTGCTCGTCTCGGCCTTCGTGGGCGACGACTGGCATCGGATATACGACTACGCCCTGGCGCACGATTTCCGTTTCCTGAGCTACGGCGACTCGTCGGTGCTCATGCCGTGACGGTCGGGTATGCCATTGATTTCAACCCTTAAATAATGAAATGCATATGAAGAAACTGTTCTCCCTGGTTCTCTTTTGTGGCGTCGTGTGCGGTGCAGCATCGGCCCAGCAGCCCGCTCCGGCCGATTCGTTGAGCGGTGAGGCGGCCGTCGCGCCTCTTGCCGCCGGAACGCTTTCCGACGAGGCGGCGGCTCCTGTCGCCGCCGAATCCGCCGCCGAATCCGCCGCCGAGCCTGTCGGCGAAGACGGTGCCGCCGTGGAGCCGGCTGCGGCCGAGGTGCAGGAGCTGCCGGTTGCGGAGGAAAAGGCGGAGCCTGCCAAGCCGCTCCGTCCCAAGTACTTCAACTTCAATTATACCTCCGAAACCCTCACCGACTGGGAGGGCGGGCGCATCCATTCGAAATACGGAGCCGCAATCACCTCGGGCCGGAGCTTCTACCTCCACCGCAAGCCGGTGGCCAAGGTGCTCCGCTTCGGTATCGACGCCACGTGGTTCGACCTGAACTACGTCAACTACGGCGAAGAGATTCACAAGGGTGAAATCTCCATGCATGTGGGACCCTCGATTACCGTGTCGCCGCTTCGCCGGCTCAACATCCACCTCTATTTCCGTTATGCGCCCACCTTCGCCATGCTCTACGACGGTTCGGCCTTCGGCTACAACTACGCTTCGTACTTCGTTTCGGGCGGCATGCTCTCCTACGGAGTCATCGGCGTGGGCGTCGAGGCTCGCTGGGGCAGCTGCAAGTACAACGGATTCAGCTCCGATGCGGCTGAAGGCGAGGCGGAACCCGCATCGTTCGGCAAGATGAAGGCCTCGGGCATTCGGGCCTACGTGAGCTTCCGCTTCTGAGCCGGAAGCCCCGAGTCTCTCCCCGACCTGCGGGCGGATGTCGGCGTGACGGAGCCGGCGTCCGCCCGCATCCGTTTTGCGGCGGGGGCGCGGACACCGGCTGCCGTGGCGGCCGAACCCCGATTGCGAAAAAAAACGTATCTTTGTTCCGCGGCCGCCCTGTGGCGGACCGCTTCGGCAAAGCCATGGACGAAACGCGTATCCTCCATATCAAGAACATGGTCTGCAACCGCTGCGTGATGGTGGTCACCCGCCTGCTCGAAAGGTTGGAGCTGCACCCCGTGCGTGTGGTGCTGGGCGAGGCCGAACTTTCGGACCCGCTGCCCGCCGCACGGCGCGACGAGGTGCGCCGAGCCCTCGAGGAGTGCGGGTTCGAACTGCTCGACGACCCGCGCGACCGTCTGGTCGAGCGCATCCGTACGGCCGTCATCGAGCTGGTCCACTACGACGCCTCGGCCGCCCGCGTCAACCTCTCCGATTACCTCTCCGAGCGTTGCCACGCCGACTACAGCCTGCTGAGCAAGCTCTTCACCGAGGCGTGCGGCACCACCGTCGAGCGCTACTACATCGCCCAGAAAATCGAGCGGGTCAAGGAGCTGCTCTCCGAAGGGGAGCTCTCTGTGGGTGAAATCGCCGACCTGCTCCACTACTCGAGCGTGGCCCATCTGAGCGCCCAGTTCCGCCGTGAAACGGGCCTCACGCCGAGCGCCTTCCGCCGGCTCGGGGTACATGCCCGGCGCCCGCTCGACGAGGTGAAGTGACGCCGCCCGGCCCTGCCGTCCGTTGTCCGCGCCTCTTCGGGCCCGCTCCGTTCTCCCCTGGTATCCCCTGGCATCCCCTGGCGTCCCTGCGTCCGGCCTCCCGGCCTGCCCTGTCGTCTCTCCTCCCCGGCGCCCCTTTCCGGTCGGATATAACCGGATGTAAATCTTATCCGGAATTCTGTAACGGGCTTCCGCCGCCCGAGTCCTACCTTTGTCTGTGCATCAAACAACGTGCATCCATGAACAGGACAAAGAGCCGGACCGTCGAAGCGGTCTTTCCCGTTTCGGGTATGAGCTGTGCGGCCTGCGCCGCACGGGTGGGGCAGGTGCTCCGCCGTCAGCAGGGCGTCGCCGACGCCTCGGTCAACTATGCGGCCTCGACGGCCGGCATCAGCTACGACCCGGGGGTCTGCACCCCCGAGACGCTGCGCCGTGCGGTGCAGGAGGCAGGCTACGACCTGCTTGTCGCAAGCGAGGGCGAGGCGTTCGACGCAGCCGAGCGCGAACGCGGGGTTGAATACCGCGCCCTGCGCCGTCGTGCCGTGTGGGCCTTGTCGCTGGCGGTGCCTGTGGCGGTCGTCGGAATGGTCTGGGGCGAGCAGCCGTGGGCGGGGTACCTGTTGTGGGTGCTCTCGACGCCGGTGGTCTTCGGACTGGGCGGCGGCTTCTTCCGCCGGGCCTGGCGTCAGCTCAGGCACGGTGCGGCCAACATGGACACGCTCGTGGCGGCCAGCACCGGGGTGGCCTACCTCTTCAGCCTTTTCAATCTGCTCTATCCCCGCTTCTGGCTCGAACGGGGCGTCGAGCCGCATCTCTATTTCGAGTCGGCGAGCGTCGTGGTGGCCTTCATCCTGCTCGGGCGGATGCTCGAGATGAGGGCCCGGCGGAGCGCCTCGGAGGCCGTGCGCCGGCTGAGCGGGCTGCAACCCGCGACGGTGCGCGTCGAGCGGCCCGACGGAGAGGTGTGGATTCCCCTGTCGGCATTGCAGTCGGGCGACGTGGTGTCGGTCCGGCCGGGTGAGCGCATTGCGGCCGACGGACGGGTCATCGGCGGCTCGTCGTATGTCGACGAGAGCCTGCTGACGGGCGAACCGCTTCCATGTGCCAAGCAACCGGGCGACCGCCTCTTTGCCGGCACGGTCAACGGGAGCGGAACGCTCCGCTTCGAGGTGACGCGGTGCGGCGGTGCGACGCTGCTCTCCCACATCGTCCGGTCGGTGCGTGAGGCGCAGGGAAGCCGGGCTCCGGTCGAGCGTCTGGTCGACCGCATCGCGCGCGTGTTCGTGCCGGTGGTCTTTGCCGTGGCGTTGCTCGCCTTTGCGGGCTGGTGGCTTCTGGCCCCCGAGGAGGGCTTCTCGCACGGGGTGCTGGCGGCGGTGACGGTGCTGGTGATTGCCTGCCCCTGTGCGCTGGGGCTGGCCACGCCGACGGCCGTGATGGTGGGCGTGGGCAAGGGGGCCTCGGCGGGCATTCTGGTGCGCGATGCCGAGAGCCTCGAGTCGGCGGCCGAAATCGATACGGTGGTGCTCGACAAGACGGGGACCCTCACCGAGGGGCATCCCGAGGTGAGCGACGCCCTCTGGGCCGAACTCCCGGCAGCGGAGGCGGAGCGGCTGCGCGATGTGCTCTGTGCCTTGACGCTCCGCTCGGAGCACCCTCTCTCGGAGGCGGTGGCCCGCTCGCTGGGCGAACGGGCGCGGGTCGAGCTGTCGGACTTCGAAACGCTGCCCGGACGCGGCGTTGCGGGCCGGGTGTCGGGACGCCGCTATTGGGTCGGCAGCGAGGCGCTGCTTCGCGAGGCCGGCATAGCTCCCGGCGAGGCCTTCCTCCGGCAGGCCGGGGCGTGGAGCCGCGGGGCGAAGAGCCTGGTGTGGTTTGCCGACGAACGGAGGGTGGTGGCCCTGCTGGCCGTCGCCGACCGGCTGCGGCCCGGTTCGCACCGGGCGGTGGAGCGGTTGCGGCGGCGGGGGGTCGAGGTGTGGATGCTCACGGGCGACCGCCCTGAGGCGGCCCTCGAGGTGGCCCGTGCGGCAGGTATCGACCATGTCGAGGCGGGCGTCCTGCCCGATGCCAAGGCCGGGTTCGTCCGCAGGCTGCAGGCCGGGGGACGCCGGGTGGCCATGGTAGGCGACGGCATCAACGACAGCGCCGCGCTGGCGGCCGCCGACCTCAGTGTGGCAATGGGCAGCGGAAGCGACATTGCGATGGATGCGGCGATGGTCACCGTGCTGACCCCCGACCTGGGCAAGGTCGACGAACTGATGACCCTTTCGCGCCGTACGCGCCGTACGCTTCGCGAGAACCTCTTCTGGGCCTTCGTCTACAATGTGACGGCCATCCCCGTTGCGGCGGGGGTGCTCTATCCCTGCTGCGGATTCCTGCTCGACCCGATGCTCGGCGGTGCGGCGATGGCGCTCAGCAGCGTCAGCGTGGTGGCCAACAGCCTGCGTCTGCGCCGCGGCTCGCTCGCTCCCGGGGATGAAGCGGCGGAAGATGAAGCGGCGGAGCGGAACCTGCGGGCGGATTCGACGGATACCCATAAAAAGATGAATGATACCATGGAAAGAACAATGAGATTCAAGGTCGACGGGATGATGTGCAACCATTGCCGGATGCATGTCGAGCAGGCGCTCAACTCCGTTGCGGGCGTTCAGGCCAGCGTGACGCTCGAGCCGCTCGTGGCGACGGTCCGCTGCGCCGATGGCGCCGTCACGGCCGAGCAGCTGCAGCGTGCGGTTGCAGAGCGAGCCGGCGACTACCGGCTCACCGAGCTTTGAGCCCCCCCTTCCCGGCGGGCGGCCTTGCCCGATGCGGGCGGCCGACGTCCGCCTCTTCGTGCGGAAAGCCCCGGACCATGCGGTCCGGGGCTTGTCTTGTCGTTGGGGGGGGGAGAAACGGGTGTGCTGCGGGTGCGGAGGCACACCGCCGGCGCACCCGCGCGGGTCAGGCCTCCGATGCCAGTTCGTCGGGCGTATAGCTGCGCAGGGCCAGCTTCTTGACCCAGATGACGAAGCCTCCCGTGAGGATGAGGTTCAGCACGAGTGTCAGCGCCGAGATAATCAGCGCCGGACCGCCCAGGTTGTAGCCCAGGGCGATGAAGATGACGCCGGCGCCCACCTCGCCGCGCGTGAACATGCCGATGGAGAGCGCCAGGCGCTCGCTCAGCTTGCGGTCGCGGTAGAAGAACATCGGCACCAGCTTGCCCAGGTTCGAGAGCGTCGAGACGGCCACCACGTGGAGCAGCATGATGCCCCACGGCATGACGGGCTGCGAACCGGTGACCGAATGGCCGCCGGCGAGGCTTTCGACCGGATGGGGCGCCCCGGTGACCAGCGGCATGCTCACTCCCACGAGGAACATGAAGAGGAACGAAACACCGGTTGCGGCGCGCCGCTCGGCGGGGGTGTCGATGTGCTTGCGGCGCATGATCATGCCCGCCACGAAGGCCGGCAGCAGCACCTCGATGTGGACGCTGTGTTCGGGGCCGTAGAGGTGTTTGGTCACCAGATAGACGGCCTGCGTGGCCGCGAAGACCACCACGGCGTAGGCGAGTATGGCCTTCCAGTCCTGCCGCACGTCGTAGTGGCCCAGCCGGCGCCAGCCCACCGTCAGCAGCACGATGACCACCAGCAGCACGGCGAAGAGTTGCCAGCGCATGCCTATCATCATGATTTGCAGCGGTATCATCAGCAGGATGGTGTCCAGGTCGTCGAAGATGGCCAGCACCTGGATTTTGCGGTAAATCCAGCTCGACTTGAGGCTCAGCGCGGCCAGCATCGTGAAGAGAATGCCGGCCGAGGTCGGGGCCGCGAACCGGCTCAGCAGCAGGTTCTCCTTCCACGCCTCGGGTGAGTTCCATAGGTCGGAGGGGAGCAGCACGAAGACATAGTAGAGGGCGATGAGCAGCCACGGCAGCGCGGCGGTGGCCATGGCGATGAAGTAGTCGGCCGTGTAGCTCTTCCAGCGCGACTTGTCGACTTCGAACTCGCGCCCGACGTTAATCATGATGAAGGCCAGACAGATGTAGAGCAGCGTGTCCGAGCCGGCCTTGAAGGCGGCGTAGTCGCTTCCCAGCACTCCGGGAAGCAGCTGCGAGGCGATGAGTCCCAGCATCAGCAGCAGGGAGAAGGAGAGAACTTTTCGCATGAAGGGATGCCTGAGGCGGTTTTTAAGGGTTAGTGCGGGTTTGTGGGTTGATGTTGGGGAACAAAGATAAGAATTTGCGGGGAAATGCCAAATTTGCGGCCCGCAATGTGTGAAAAAATAACGAAGAGGAAATACTCTTTTCCCGATTATTTTGTACCTTTGCGGTGCAAATCGCGCCAAACCGATTGTAAGATAAGTCATTCAAACCATAATCAAATTATTACGACTATGCAGATTGTAGAGATTCATGCAAGGGAAATCCTCGACTCGCGAGGCAATCCGACCGTTGAGGTCGAAGTCCGCACCGTATCGGGTGCATTCGGTCGCGCAGCTGTTCCGAGCGGCGCATCGACCGGTGAGAACGAGGCCCTCGAGCTCCGCGACGGCGACAAGAGCCGCTATCTGGGCAAGGGCGTTCAGAAGGCCGTGAAGAATGTGAACGAGGTAATCGCTCCCGCCATCATCGGCATGAACGTGACCGACCAGGTCGGCATCGACAAGGCGATGCTCGCACTCGACGGCACGAAGACCAAGTCGAACCTCGGCGCCAACGCCATCCTGGGCGTTTCGCTGGCCGTGGCCCGCGCTGCAGCCGACTACTTCGGCATGCCCCTCTACCGCTATATCGGTGGTGCCAACGCCAAGACGCTGCCCGTTCCGATGATGAACATCATCAACGGCGGTTCGCACTCCGACGCCCCGATCGCATTCCAGGAGTTCATGATCCGTCCCGTGGGCGCTCCGTCGCTCAAGGAGGGTCTGCGCATGGGCGCCGAGGTGTTCCACAACCTCAAGAAGGTGCTCCACGAGCGCGGTCTGTCGACGGCCGTAGGTGACGAGGGTGGCTTCGCTCCCGCACTCAACGGTACGGAGGACGCTCTGGACTCGATTATCAAGGCTATCGAGAAGGCCGGCTACGTTCCGGGCAAGGATGTCATGATTGGCATGGACTGCGCTTCGTCGGAGTTCTACAAGGACGGCATCTACGACTACACCATCTTCGAGGGTGAGAAGGGCGCAAAGCGCACCTCGAAGGAGCAGGTTGAGTACCTGAAGGGCCTGATTGCCAAGTACCCCATCGACTCGATTGAGGACGGTATGTCGGAGAACGACTGGGAAGGCTGGCAGCTGCTGACCGCCGAAATCGGCGACAAGTGCCAGCTCGTCGGCGACGACCTCTTCGTGACGAACGTAGACTTCCTGAAGAAGGGTATCGAGATGGGCTGCGCCAACTCGATTCTCATCAAGGTTAACCAGATTGGTACGCTGACCGAGACGCTCGACGCTATCGAGATGGCTCACCGTGCCGGCTACACGTCGGTAACCTCGCACCGTTCGGGCGAGACCGAGGACTCGACGATTGCCGACATCGCCGTGGCTACCAACTCGGGCCAGATTAAGACCGGCTCGATGTCGCGTTCGGACCGTATGGCCAAGTACAACCAGCTGCTCCGCATCGAGGAGGAGCTCGGCGACGAGGCTATCTACGGCTACACCAAGATTTACCGCAAGTAATTCCGATACGCAAGGCTCCCGCAGGGGGCCGACGGCGGAGGTGCATCGCAAGGATGCACCTCCGTTTTTTTGCGCCCCCTCCCTCGGGTCGCTGTCGGGTATGCAGAAGCGCCGCTCCCCTCGTTCGGGGAACGGCGCTTCTGCTCTCTTTGCGCACAGCGGGCCGCGATGGCGGCTCCGGCCCGTGACGGCCGCGAGCTCCTCCGTTCGGCTCCGGGGCGCCTGTTCCGGACGCGCCGGCGTCAGACGGTCATGATTTCCTTCTCCTTGCGCTCCAGCACGCCGTCGAGCTGCTTGGTGAACTTCTCGAGCAGCTTCTGCGTCTGCGTCTCACCGTCCTTCGACTCGTCCTCGGGCATACCCTCCTTCTGGGCCTTCTTGAAGGCCTCGACAGCGTCGCGGCGGGCGTTGCGCAGGCTGATGCGGGCGGTTTCGGCCTCGCTGCGCACCTGCTTGACCAGCTCCTTGCGGCGCTCCTCGGTCAGCGGCGGAATCGTCAGCCGAATCTGCTCGCCGTTGTTCGACGGCGTGAGTCCGATGTTCGAGTCGATAATCGCCTTTTCGATGACGCGCAGCATCTTCTTGTCCCACGGCTGGATGAGGATGGTCTTCGCGTCGGGAACGGTGACGCTCGCTGCACCCGATACGGGTACCTGCGAACCGAAGTAGTCCACCATCACGCCGTTAAGCACGTTGGGCGATGCCTTGCCGGCCCGTACGTTGAGGAGCTCCTCCTCCAGATGGTCGATGGCCTTCTGCATGCGCGAGGAGGCATCGTTGAGAATCGTTTTGGTATCCATAATGTCTATGCGGTTTTGTATTGTTGTTCGCTCTTTGCGGGGGGGGCTATTGGCCGAGCGCCTTCTCGATGGCATCCAGCAGGGCGTCGAACTCCTCGGGTTCATAACCCACGGAGGCGAGGAGCACCTTGCCGTCGCGGTCGATGAGGAAGTTGCGCGGGATGTAGTTGCCGGCGTAGAGGTCGTAGACCTTCTGGTCGGGGTCGAGACCCATGGCGAAGGTGTAGCCCGTCTTCTGGCGGAATGCCTCGACATCGGCACGCTCCTCGCCGCGCGACACGGGCAGGAAGACGAAGTCGCGCCCGGCGAAGCGGTCGATGAGGTCGCTCTGCACGCGCGTCAGCTCCTGGCGGCAGGGCGGGCACCACGTGGCCCAGAAGTTGAGCAGCACGACCTTGCCGCGCAGCGACGAGAGGGTCGTACGGCTGCCGTCGAACATCTCGACTGTGAAATCGGGAGCCTGGTCGCCCACATTCACGCGCGTCTGCGCGTCGGGCATCTCCTCTGCCGCTTCGGCGTCGGCCGGGACCTCCGTCGTCGTGCCGGCGGCGCTCTTTTCGCTGCCGTCGGGCAGCAGGAATACGAGGGCGCCCACGACCACAATCAGGAGAAGCAGGAGCCACAGCGTGTTGTTGCTTTTTTTCTTGGTTCTTGTTGCCATAATCGGTTCTGTTTGCATGGTTCGGTTCTCTTTCGGCGCCTTCCGGTCTTTTCCCGGGGCCCTTTGCGTCGGTTCACGTGCCCCTTCTCCGGTTCACTTGCCCCCCCCCTCTCCGGGTCGCGCGCTCCCTGGTTGCCTGCACCTTTGGCTTCTTGCTCCCGGGGCCGCCCTGCGGTGTTCCGGGCGTCTCTGCGCCGCGGGGCTTGTTGTCGCAGGCCGTGTTTCGCGCCGCACCGCTCGTATCGGCGGTCGGGACGGGGTTCAGTGGCGGGGGCGGAATGCTCCGGCAAGGAGTTCGCCGGCGCCCCACAACGCCAGCAGAGCGAAGAGCAGCGGCACTTCGCCCCGCAGCGTCCCGAGCATTGCCAGCGCACCGCTCCCGACGAAGAGCCGTGCCACGGCCCACGCATGACGGCGCAGGTAGCGCATGGCGCCGTTGCCGCCGTTTTTGTCCGTCGGGCCGCTACCTCCGGATTCGCCGCTTCGGCCGCTTTCGCCCGATTCGCCGGGTGGGCCGGATTCGCCGCTTCGGCCGCTTTCGCCCGATTCGCCGGTTTGGCTGCTTCGGCCCGATTCGCCGGTTTGACCGTTTCGGCCGCTACTGGTGTCCCTGCCGGCGCGTTGCGCCCTCGCGGGGTTGCACCTCCCGGGAAGGGGCGCGGCGCCTCTTGCGTCGGGGTCGCTGTCGGACTCTTTCCGCACGGCGGCAGGCAGCCTTATTGTCCTACGACGGTGCCGATGGGCTCGCCGGCGAGCACCTTGCCCAGGTTGCCCGGCGTGTCCATGTCGAAGACGATGATGCCCAGCCCGTTCTCGCGGCAGAGCGTGAAGGCCGTCAGGTCCATCACCTTCAGCCGGCGGTCGAGCACCTCTTCGAACGAGATGCGGTCGAACTTCGTGGCCGAGGGGTCCTTCTCGGGGTCGGCCGTGTAGACGCCGTCCACACGGGTGCCCTTGAGCAGCACGTCGGCCTCGATTTCGATGCCGCGCAGCGCCGCCGCCGAGTCGGTGGTGAAGTAGGGGTTCGACGTGCCGCCGCCGATGATGACCACTTCGCCCGCCTCGAGGTATTCGATGGCCTTCGCCTTGGAGAAGTATTCGCCGACGGGCTCCATGCGGATGGAGGTCAGCACGCGCGCCTTGACGCCGTTGTCCTCGAGCGCCGACTGGAGCGCCAGCGAGTTGATGATGGTCGCCAGCATGCCCATCTGGTCGCCCTTGACACGGTCGAAGCCCCGCTTGGCGCCGCTCAGTCCGCGGAAGATGTTGCCGCCGCCGATGACGATGCCAATCTGGACGCCGGTTGCGGCCGCCGCCTTGATTTGCTCGGCGTAGGACTGGAGCTGTGCCGGGTCGAGTCCGTATTTCTGCGAGCCCTGCAGCGATTCGCCGCTCAGTTTCAGAAGAATCCGTCTGTATTTCATGTGTGTTGACTGTTATCGTTTTGCGAAGATAGGAATTTTTTCGGAAAAGCGGAACCCTCGTTCATTCATTTGCATTTCTCCCGTGCTGCTGCTCGGTGTCTCGGCTTCGGTCGAAGCGCCTCAGGATGCCGAGCGGCAGGGCGATGAAACGGCGGCATATCCACAGCAGCAGAGCCGATACGGCATAGATGGTCAGAGTGGCAAGGGCCGACAGACTGAAAAAGAGCAGCGGAACGACGATGAAGAACTCCGCAAGGAGCAGCATCCACCGCCCGGCCGTCCGCCACACGGAGACATCGTGCCGTTCGTCGATGGCAGCCGTCAGCTGCGTTTCGAGGCTGCGGTACCAGAGAGCATGGCTGTAGAAGCCGATGCGGCGGCGTATGTCAATCGAGACGGCAATCTGGCCAAGATTGTCGTTGAACCAGACATCGCGGTTCCGGTTGAAGTAGTCGACGAAGGGCGGTCCGGCAAAGAGGAGCGAGTCGCGGCTCCGGCGGCAGTAGAGTTCGATGCCGCTTTCGGAGAGAAATTCGTCGATGAGTAAGGCGTTGCCCTCGAGGAAATGTTCGATGCGCGCCGTGTCGCCGTCGCGCAACATGCCGCGTTTCTCGAAAAAGGCGCGGGCGGCAAGCCGGTTACGGTGTTCGTGGCACGCGATGATGGAGTCGTTGAGGTAGATGTCGTTGACGGCCAGATAGAGCGTTCCGCTCCGCGTTATGCGGCGGAAACGGTTCCCGTCCTCGGGTGTCAGCACATGGATGCGTCCATTGAAACCCGGCGCCGTGTGGTCCGACAGGCAGGGCTCCGCATCGGGTACCACCTGGCAGAGGATAGCGCCGAAGCGGGCGTCGGGGACGATGCACTCTCCGGTGGAGCCCTCAGGTCCCGTTTCCGGGCGTAGCGTTTCTCCCTTGCGGAGGGTGTCGGAGTCTACGAACCGCTGTTCGCCCCAGGTGGCGTCGAGCCAGGCGTAGGGCGGGCGGTTGTTCTCGCGGGCCGACCGTACGAGTTGTGGGAGCGAGCTGTGGAAGGCCCCCGAGACGGAAATCTTCACCCGGTCGCCCTCGCGGAGCGTGATGCCCGTATCGGCCCAGAGCTGCGAGGTATTGAACAGATAGAGCGCCTGTTCGCACTGGCAGGCCTTGCGGGGCATAAGGGCTCCCGTGCGGCTGACCGCGATGTCGTTGCGGTAGAGCACCACGTCGTGGATAAGGAAGAGGGCCAGCGAGATGAGGAAAATCAGGCTTCCGGCGGCCAGTGCCAGCAGCGTGCAGAGGCGCAGCTGCTCGCGGCGGCTGCGTTCGATGACGGCGTTGAGCAGGTCTTCCTCCTCGAGGGAGAGGTCGTGCAGCCGTCTCCGTGCCGAAAGCGACTGCAGCAGTTCGCGCAGATGTTTCATGGCCCGTTATTTTTTGCGCTCGACGACGATGAGGAACGACCCCACGTTGTCGTCGTACCACGCGTTGTAGTACCTCTGTTCGTTGTAGTAGCTCATCTCGTTGCGGAAAAGCGTGTTTTGCGCTTCCTGGACGTCGTTTCCCGGGTATGGCCCGAATTTGTAGCACGACTCGTTGTGCAGGTTGTAGCGTGCGCAGAGTTCCTGCTCGCGGCCGAGCGCCTCGAAGAGCCGGAAGTTCCGTTCACGGGACTTGTCGAAGGTCCATGGCATGGAGGTCGGATGCTCCGCGCGGAACCTACGTATGAATTGTTCGACGCGCGGGTCGCCTTCGCCGATGTGGTGGAGGTTGTCGAGCACCATCTCGTAGATGATGTCGGGCGTCAACACGATGTCGTTGACCGCAAAGTGCAGCATGCCGTCCCGGTTGATGTAGAGTTCCGTACGCTCCTTGCCGATGAGGTAGAGGTCGTTGGAGAGATGCGACCCGTCCTGTGCAAGGTAGGAGGCCGTCAGATACCGCCAGTCAATCATGCCGCTGTTGGCGATGCTCCCCGGGATGACCTGCATGAGCAGCGCATCCTGCTTCTGCTGGGGGATGATGCGCCACTTGGCCCGCAGCGGGTCACGCAGGGCCGAGGCCTGGAACCCTTCGGTGTCGCTCCACGGGTCGCGCAGGCGGCGGTTGTTTTCGGTATCCTCCTTCAGGTGGTGGATGGCCGAGTGCGAAAGCCCCGAGGCGCGGATGGTCAGGATGTCGCCCTTTTTGACGGCGATGCCCGAGTCGGCCCACAGCTCGGCGGTGTTGAAGAGCCAGTAGGTCACCTCCTTGTCCTCGTCCTTGATGGTCATGGCGCCCAGCGCGTTGGTCTGGATGTCGTTGTAGGGGTAAATGCGTTTGACGGTCAGTACGATGGCCAGCAGTCCCATGAAGACCAGACAGGTGACGAGCGTGATGAGCAGCGCGGCATTGACAATCTTGCGACTGTCGGAGACGATGTCGATGAAAGGCTGATAGCGCGTGATGCGGACGATGAGCCGTTCAGGCTCTTCGCCTTCCCGGCGCGGATTCTGTTTTTCGGCGGAAGCGGGCTGTTCCGTTCCGTTGCCGGAAGGGGTTCGGGTCATGGTCGGAAGTTTTCGTTTAGGGTTTTCCGAAAGATACGAAAAAATCCGTCCCGCCCGGCAAAAACGTTCGCAAAATGCTTTGCCGGCCGAAAATCGGACAGATGCGTGCGCGTTCCGCAAAAATCACTATCTTTGTACAGCTTTTGTACGGACATGCCATCGGATTACTACAAACTGCTTGACAAAGTCGATTCGCCGCGCGACCTGAAGCGCCTCTCCGAGGAGGAGCTGCGCCGCTATTGCGACGAATTGCGCCACTATATCATCGAACAATGCTCGGTCAACCCCGGCCACCTGGCCTCAAGCCTCGGTGCCGTGGAGCTTGCCGCGGCAATCCATTACGTCTACGACACGCCCGACGACAAGATTGTCTGGGACGTGGGGCACCAGACCTATCCCCACAAAATCATCACCGGCCGCCGCGAGGCGTTCCGCCACAAGCGCCAGCTGGGCGGCATCAGCGGCTTCCCGCGCATGGCCGAGAGCGAATACGACGCCTTCGGCGGGGGCCACGCCTCGGTCTCGATTTCGGCGGCCTTCGGCATGGCCAAGGCGGCCGAGCTGCGGGGCGAGCGGCGCAAGGTGGTGGCCGTCATCGGCGACGGCTCGATGACGGGCGGCCTGGCCTTCGAGGGGCTCAACAACGCGGGGGCAAGCAAGGGCACGGACCTGCTGGTGATTCTCAACGACAACAACATGGCCATCGACCAGGCCACCGGCGCCCTGAAGAACTATCTGCTCAAAATCTCGACCTCGGTTCACTACAACCGCTTCAAGCAGCGGCTCTGGGGCGTGCTGTCGCATACGCCGCGTCTGCTGCGCCTCTGCCAGAAGGCGGGCAACGCCGTCAAGCAGGGGCTGCTCAACAAGAGCAACCTCTTCGAGAGCCTCAATTTCCGCTACTTCGGCCCCGTCGACGGCCACAACCTCAAGGAGCTGGTGCGGACGCTGCGCGGCCTGCACGACATCGGCGGCCCGAAGCTGCTCCACGTCATGACGGTCAAGGGCAAGGGCTACCTGCCGGCCGAGCACGACCAGCCCGTGTGGCACGCCCCGGGGCGCTTCAACCCCGATACGGGCGAGCGCATCGTCTCCACGTCGGGTGCGGCGCGCTACCAGGATGTCTTCGGCGAGACGCTCGTCGACCTGGCGCGGCTCGACCGGCGCGTGGTGGGCATCACGCCGGCCATGCCCTCGGGCTGCTCGATGAACATCCTCATGCGCGAGATGCCCGAGCGCTGCTTCGACGTGGGCATCGCCGAGGGCCATGCCGTCACCTTCTCGGCCGGCCTGGCCGCCGCGGGGATGGTCCCCTTCTGCAACATCTACTCGACCTTCATGCAGCGCGCCTACGACAACGTGATTCACGACGTGGCCATCCAGGGCCTGCCCGTGGTGCTGTGCCTCGACCGGGGCGGCATCGTGGGCGAGGATGGCGTGACGCACCACGGCCTGTTCGACATGGTCGCCTTCGCTACGGTCCCGGGGCTGGTCATCGCCTCGCCGATGAACGAGACGGAGCTGCGCAACATGATGTATACGGCGTTGCAGTGGGGCGGTCCCTTCATGCTCCGCTATCCGCGCGGCAACGGGGTCGGTGCTCCGTGGCGCGGCTGTCCCTTCGAGAAGCTCCCCGTGGGGCGCGGCCGCCGGCTGCGCGAGGGGCGCGACGTGGCGCTGCTCACGGTCGGTCCGGTGGGCAACTTTGCGGCCCGGGCCGTCGAACGGGCTGCCCGCGAGGGGGTCGAGGCGGCGCACTACGACCTGCGTTACGTCAAACCGCTGGACGAGGAGCTGCTCGACGAGGTGGGGCGCACCTTCACGCGGGTGGTGACCGTCGAGGACGGCTCGCTGCGCGGCGGTGTGGGCGAGGCCGTCGCGGCCTTCTTCAACCGGCGCGGCTACCGCGTCGAGGTGCATGCGCTCGGTGTGGGCGATGCGTGGGTCGAACACGGTACGCCGGCCCAGCTCTATGCCCTCTGCGGCTACGACGAGGAGGCGATTTTGCGCGCACTGCTCGGACGGTAGCGGCGGCGCAGGCTATTGATAAACAGGGCGGCATCGCTCCTTCCCGTGGGGGAAGAGTCGATGCCGCCCTTGTTCGTATCTGCGGCTGTGAGAGGTGTGCGTGCGCCGGGTTGCCGCCGCGTTATTTCCGGGCTGTTTCCGTGCCGCCGGGATGCTGTGCGGGCCATTGCTGCCGACTTGCTGCCTGAGCGTGAAGTCCCGGCCTCCGCCGGACCTCTGTCGCGCCGCTGTCGGGCCGCCGCCGTGCCTTTGTTGGCTTGCTGCCGGCTCGCTATCCGAGTGTGAAGCACCACCGGTCGCCGTGGCTTGCCTCCGGGTCGAAGCGGAACCCCTCCCAGTCGAAGGCCTTCAGCTCGTCGGGTTCGCGCAGCCGACCGCAGAGCAGCCGGCGGGTCATCTCGCCGCGGCACATCTTCGTATAGACGACCACGGTGCGCAGCCGCTCCCCTTCGCGGATGCGGAACTCGGGGGTCACCACCCGCACCTCGCGGCTGAGCCGCTTCCAGTCGAAGAGTCGCTTCATCTCGGCGCTGGCCAGGTTGACCAGCACGCCGTCGTCTGCCTGCACCCGCTCGATGAGTGGGTCGGTCAGCCGCGTGCGCCAGTAGTCGAAGAGCGGCTCGTCGAGTCCCGGCAGCCGCACGTCGCCCTCGAGCCGGTAGGGGCGGATGGCGTCGAGCGGCCGCAGCAGCCCGTAGAGAAACGAGGTGATGTGGAGGTGGCGCTGGGCGTGCTCCAGGTCGTCGGCCGTGAAGCGCTCGGGGGCGATGTGGCGGAAGACGATGCCCGTGTAGGCGGCCATCGCCGCCACGGCTTCGCGGCCGGCGTCGTGGAAACGGAGGTAGCGCTGCCGGTTTTCGGCCGCCAGGGTGCCGTTCACGCGCAGCAGGCGGGCCAGCTCGTCGGTCGTCAGAGCGGCCATGCGGGCCGCCAACTCGCCGGCCTCACGGAGGAAGCGGGGCTCGGTGGTGCGGGGCGCCGCAAAGGAGCCCCCGTCGGACATCGTCTTGGCGCAGGAGAGGAGTATCTGCATGGGGTCACGCTTTTTTACGGTATTCGGTTTGCAGCGCCGCACGGACACCTCGGCCGGCGGGGCGGAGCGCCCTCCGGCCGTGTTGCGGCTCTTCGTCGGCTTCGGCTGCGGTTGTCCGCCGCCGGATGTTGCCGGATGTTGCCGGGGATGTCCGGGGGCGGTGCTGTCCGGTGCAGTCCGGGGTTTTCGGTGCAGTCCGGGGTTTTCGGGGATGTTGCCGGCAGCTGCCGCCGGGGCGTCAGGCCACCGAGCAGGCGATGCCGAGCGCCTCGACCCGTGCGGCGATGGCGCGGAGCTCCTCGCGCGGGACCTTCTCGAGCGTCGGGCAGGGGGTGTCGCGGTCGAGCGAGTAGACCATCACCTGCCGCGGGCGAATCTCGCCGATGAGCCGCAGCCAGGCCGCGACCTCCTCCTCGGTGGTGTTGTCGACGCGCACTCCGTTGCACTCGCCGCGCAGGAACATCGTCTGGACGATGAGCTGCCCTTCGAAGAGTTTCATCTGCTCCACGACGCGCGCCACGCGGTAGTCGGGGTTCTGCGGGTTGTTCATCAGCCGCGCCGTGGCGTCGAAGGCCGAGTCGAGCTTCAGGATGTTGTTGTCCACACGGCGCAGGGCGCGGCGCACCTCCTCGCGGTGGAGCTGGGTGGCGTTCGAGAGAACCGAGACCCGCGCCGAGGGGCACAGCTCGTCGCGCAGGCGGAGCGTGTCGTCGATAATCTCCTCGAAGCGGGGATGGAGCGTCGGCTCGCCGTTGCCGGCGAAGGTGATGACGTCGGGCGGCGTGCCGTCGGCGACCATGCGGCGGAGCGTCGCCCCGAGGTGGTCGTGCACCGCCTCGCGGGGGTTGAAGCGCCGCGCGCCGGGGTGTTCGGCATTCCAGCCGCATTCGCAGTAGATGCAGTCGAAGCTGCAGAGCTTCGACTCGACGGGGAGCAGGTTGACTCCCAGCGAGAGGCCGAGCCGTCGCGAGTGGACGGGGCCGAAGATGATGTCGTGATAGAGCGAAGTCATACGGCAAAAATATCGAATTTTCGGGAAAATATTCCTTCCCCGACTACTTTTTCGCGGAGTCGGGCAGCTGCCGAAGTTCTACACGTTCAGGTCGAGGGACGAGCGGGAGCGCATCCTATACAGGAATTTTGTGCAGGTAGGTCAGGACGTGAAGGAGATGATCAAGGATGTGTTGAACAAACGGGGTGCGAAAT
>OOBZ01000507.1_pt1 | contig 30141 bp, 30 predicted proteins | sample 1671601 | NCBI WGS metagenome assembly OOBZ01 (sample SAMN06348173, study PRJEB24527) | human gut metagenome | biome: human gut; feature: ankylosing spondylitis patient; material: feces | host: Homo sapiens | place: China | collected 2015-10
TGCCGGGCTTGAACGTAGAAGGAGCTGTCTTAGCCGCATCGGCTGCTTGCAGAGCCGTTGCCGTACCGGCAGCAAATAACGCCGTCAAACATGCTGCACATACCTTGCGCATACTCATATTTCTCCTCTCCTTTTCGAAACAGAGCAATGAAACGATATGTCTGAGGCGGACAAGAAACGCTGCAGGTTTTAGGAAAAGCCTTAAGCGATTCTTATGGGTCTCAACCTATTTCAGTGTACGCCAGAGTTTGAATTTTTGAAGAGTAAAAATTAGGTAAAAACACTCAATCGACAAGATAGTGTTTTGTGTGAGTTTTGGATTGTCCGAACAACATCAAACCCGCCCCAACCGAAGTCGAAGCGGGTTTGAGCTAATCGAGATCTCTTATAAAGAGAAAATCAGATTAGAAGCGGTGACGCAGGCCGATCATCACGCCCCACACGGAAGGATCAACGTCCTGAGCGCCGACATTGTCGATGCTATCCTGGTTGTAGGTCACAACACCGTAGACGTCGGTTCGCTTGGAGAACGGATAGTCGTATCCGGCGGACACGATCCAGCGAGAAATGTCAGCGTCTTTGTAGGCGCCATTACTTGCGTCTTCCATGCTGTCTGCTGCTTCGGCATCCAAATAGGAAGCACCGAACAGAACCTGACCGCCAGCAGCAGGAATGCTGGTCGACAGACCGACGCTCCAGCCCTTGATCTTCATATGAGCTGCTGTGAGTCCACCGATATCGGTGGTGAACCAACTGCCGGCTGCACCGGAGTATATGCTCAGACGAGCTTCGTCAAAGTAGCTGACACCGCCGTAGATCTTCAGGATGTCGAAGTCGTAGTTGCCGCCGAAGCGAATGGTCAGACTGTCTTTAACATCATCACCGTGGGCATACGGAGAATTAGTGAGATCAGCACTCTGATAGTTGATGGAGTCAACAGCGAAGTACAGATTCAACGGACCGTTGGCGTAGGAAGCACCGATACCGTAATAGCGATCGCTGCGCGATTCGTTTTCGTTGTTGTTGGTACCCATGCCATACTGAGCGAAGACCTTGAACCCCGCAAAGCTCGGCGTTTCATACGCAATCGAGTTATCCCAGATACCGGAATTACCGAAGGTGTTGTCAGCATTTGCAGAGAAGCCCTGCCAAGACGTGCCGAAGGCAGACATCAGACCATGCTTGGTCCAGGAGCTGACGCTACCGTTCATGGAGCCGATACGACCCATAGCAAACTTACCGAAGCCGCCCTCAATGAAGAGAGACGACTCACGACGGAAGAAGTGATCGTTGTCGTTGTTCGCACCGGTATCAGAATTGAACTGATTTTCAAGAACGAAGCCGACGGTTAAACCGTTATCGAGGTCTTCCGTACCCTTGATACCCCAACGGGAGCCGGAAGCCATACCGGACTTCATGGAGAACTGATCGGTCGATTCCTGGCCTACGCCTGCGAAAGAGGCGTCCATGTCGCTGCTCAAATAGCGAAGACCTGTATCAACGATACCGTAGAGCTGAACGTCAGCGGCGAGAGCGGAATCGGCGAATGCACCGAGAACTGCAACAGCAGCCAAAGTCTTTTTCATGATTTATCTCCTAGTCTTTTTCAGACCTGCAAGGAAAATAGGTTTTTGAAAATACAAGCCTACGAAGCCGCTGCCCGGCAGGATCGCTACCGCGCGCATTTCGACACCCTGACCGCACGCGAAAAGGAAGTTGTGGTGCTTGCCGCCAAAGGCAAGACCAACAAAGAAATTGCCGAAGTGCTCGGAATCGGCGCCGAAACCGTCAAGATGCACAAGGCCAACGCCTACGGCAAACTCAATGTGCAAAGCGCTTTGGAAGCCTATCAGTGGCTTGAAAAGCACCCCGACAATGTCCTGCATGGCAAGGAGCCCAAATGAACGTCTCTCGCCGAAATTGGCTCGCCGCAGCCGGTGCCTCTATGCTTCTGCCTCGGTCGATTCAGGCTGCCGACTTGCACGGCTCGGGTGATCCTGACGTTTGGCCCGTTGTGGTCGTAGGCTCGGGCCTTGCGGGGCTTTCCGCTGCCTACTCGGCTATGCAAAACGCTGCGGGCCGCGTCCTGCTCTTGGAAAAAGGTCCCCTGATCGGCGGTCACAGCCAGTACTCAAGCGGATCGATTGCGACGGTGGTGCCGCAAGATCCGAAGAAGGTCGGTTGGCAGGACAGTGTTGAGCAGTTCATTGCCGATGCTCTTGCGGTCGGCGGCGGCTCAGGCGACACGGCTGTGCTGACGGCGTTGGCGCGTGACTCTTATCCGGCTCTCAAGTGGCTCGAATCCTGCGGCGTCTTTTTCGGTCCTGTTTTTACAGCCAAAGCCGGACTGCATCCGCGTTGCTTTGCAATGCCCGGTAACTCCGCCGGACGAAGTTATGTGCTCGCGATGGCGCGTTGTGTTCGAGACGCAGGCACCACATTCCGCCTCACCAGTCAGGCCGTCGGTTTTGAACAAAACTCCAGCGGCGGCTGGGTTGTTGAAGTTAAGGAATCTGCCGGCGGCCTGACGAAGACGAGGACGATTACTACCAAAAGCCTCGTCATCGCTTCGGGCGGCTTTACGGCCGATACCGAACGTTGCGCACGAATTGATCCGCGACTGACGGCTGACGTTCATACGACCGCCAATCCCTATGGCACAGTCTGGGACGGAGCTACGGCAGAAATTCTGGACGCGGCACAAGCTGTTGGCGTTGCGGTAACCGACGGCTACGGTCTGCAGCTTTTACCTTTTTGGGGCGGCCGCTTGCTTGACTACGACGGTGGCGACATTTATGTCAACGCAACAGGCGAACGTTTTGTCAACAAGTCCCTTCCCTGGAAAGCCATTGCCGACAAAATGCTCGATCTGGAAGACCGAAGCTGCTGGGTGATCACGGACGCTCGCTCGCACAAGGGGCCATGTTGGGGCTCAAACTCATCAACGGCATCGTTTTTAAAGCAGATTCGATTGAAGAAATGGCAAGTCGTATGCATGTCCCCTCTCCAATTCTCCAAAAAACAAATGAGAACTACAACAAGAGCGTGGATAAGGGGTACGACTCGGCAACGGGTAAAACGATTTTTTCTCAACGCATCGAGCAGCCGCCTTTTTATTTCGGCAAAGAATCGATCTAGGTGCACACGACGCTCGACGGCATTCGGACAGACGAGCACGCACGCGTTCTGTCTGTAAAGGGGGTGCCCATGCCCGGCTTGTTCGTTGCCGGCGAAGTCTCCGGTGGGATCTTCGGCACCGACCGACTGGGCGGCGCGAGCATGACCAACTGCCTAGTGATGGGGCGACGTGCCGGTAAAAATGCGGCGATCAACGCTAGAAAAGGTTGACCGCCGCTAACCAGTTGCACATTAAGCTCATTGCTTCTTGTTCGTACGCTTGAGCGTGTAATTGAGCTTCGACTCGATGCGCTTGAAGTCCTTCGTGAGCAACGTGAGCGTCTGATTCATGGGTTCGTAAACGAAATTGGCCTCATGTTTGCCGTTGTCGTCAATGAGCTGCCAAACTGTGGCGTCGCTGTCTTCCGATGTACCGCGCTGGGTGAGGCGCTTGCCGATTGACTCGAACGTCACGTCCTTGCCCTTTTCCGCTTCCAGGTAGGTCATCGCAAGGTGATACGCTCCGTCGCCGCTATAAGAGCGGTGGCGCACCGTGAGCTGATAGCGGATGCCGGGGCAGGAAGCCGCAGGCAGCACGCCTTCGAAGTATTCCTCTTCCCACGGACCGAGCGACGCGTCCACGTCAGATTTGGACTGCGAGGCAATGAGTTTCATGCGCTTTTCAATGGTCCAAACACCGTCTTTGTGACGCAGATTCTTGGTGTCGTCGTCTTCAACATTCCAAACGTAGCCGCCTTTGGGCAGCGACCGGCGCTGCAATGTCTCATGCTTCTTTCCGGCGTCTGAATACAGGTGAGCGAGCTTTCCGTTGGGACTGAAGAGCACGTAGAAGTCCGAAAACCGGGCGTCGACCGAGCCGATGCGAATCGCCTTGTCAAAGAGCACGTACGGCGTGACTGTTTCGTTAGCTTTCAGGATAGGGTCTTCCGGAGTGACCGTTTGCACAATCGGCAGCAGTGCCGATTTGCTTGCTGCGGGCGGCGTGGACTGTTGAGGCTGCGCACATCCGGCCAACACGACGCAACCGATCACTGCCAACGAAAGCTTCTTCATTTTCTTTGAACCTCGACGAAAAAAGCGGCCGGATAGACCAGCCGCGTCGATACTGCATCAGACGTTTTCGTTCGTCTTATCCGTGCTCTTATTTTGCCCGAAAGCCTTCCAGGCGAACCAGACAATCGCGATCACCAGTGCAACTGTCAGTAACCCGCCCAAACCATGGAACGGAAAGCCGAAGTGCCCGAAACCGTGGTGCATGCCACCACCGAATCGCGCAAGCCAATCGCAGCCGATTCCAAAGTGAAATCCACCGGGCAAGCCGCCCGGCAGCAAAAACCAAACAACGGCGCCTGCTGCCAAAGCTATTGCGAGAAATTTGGCGGGCAGCTGAATCAACAGAGCAACGAGACCTGCGAGAAGCAAGAGTTCGAAGAAATAGTGCATGGTGAAATCCCGAAAGTATTTGCTGAGAACAATTATCACCTCACATTGCGACAATAACTTCGAGCTTTACTTAACTTTGCCTTTCTTTGAGTTTCGTACAGTTATGGATGCCATGGAGAAACGATACGTAAAAAAGAGCGTCGAGGTATTTGATTTGGAAACACCTATCGACGCTCTTCAAAATTGTCACTGAAATTGCTTTTGTTGTTCTGTGTTATAGCGAAATCCTACGATTGGAATGGCAACCGCTGTTTTTTCAATTTCTTCCCTCTCGGATTTCTCCAGCTTGAAGTCAAGCGGGCGCAGGCTTTCTTCGAGATGCTACAGCTTGGTGGTTCCAGAAATCAGAACCACCCATTCTTGCCAGTACCGAGCATGCTGAACGGTTGTGGCTGCTATTGAGAGGACAGCAACAACAAACTTCAGAAAGCCGCGGCGCTCCGTGACAACCGCGGTTTTCCTTTCGGTCGTTGTTGTATTTCTTCAGAGAGTCGGCTTCATCACGATCTTCACGACCGGATCGGTCTTTGATGTCAGGCGCTCAAAAGCATGTTGCAGGTCTTCAAGCCCTACGATGTCGGTGATGTAACGGTCTGGATCGATCATGCCGTTGGCAATAAGTTCGATGGGTTCGGAGAATTCCTTGCGCGTGCACGAGACACTGCCGATCAAGTGCGTTTCGCGTAGTACCAGGCGGTTGATGTCGATCTCAATCGTCGGCTCAATGGAGTTGCCGACGGTGACGATCTTGCCGCCGGGTTTCACAGCATCCAATGCTGCGGCCATGGCAGCCGATGAACCCACGGCTTCAAAGACGACATCAAACCCGCCATTTGAAACGGCACTGTACATTTCGCGGCGGTCGGGATTCTTGCCGTCGAGATAAGCGTCAAAGACGCCGATTTCACGGGCTTTGGCAAGTTTCCTATCGTTCGTCTTAGACATTGCCACAAAGGAAGCCCCAGCTTTTTTGGCCAGTTCCCCCATCATCTGCGCAATGATGCCGGTGCCGATGACCAGAACCTTGTCGTTTAGTTGCATCTTTGCCTGGTGGATGGCGTGGTACGCCACCATCAGAGGATCGATCAGAGCGGCGGCGGTGTCCGTGACATTGTCGGGCAATCGGTAGGCAAGTCGAGCCGGCCCCACGAACTCTTCAGCATAGGCGCCGTTGCAGACGAATCCGATGTAGTTGGTGCCGTTGACGTTGCGGCACAGGTGTTCGAGCCCGGCCTTGCACATGTCGCATTCGCCACAATAGAGGTTGGCCCAGAAGACGATACGCTCGCCCACCTTGAAGTCACTTGTGCCGGGATCGGTGACAACGCCGCAGAATTCGTGTCCCATCCAGAACTCGCCCGTGTGGTTCGGGTTCCAGCCTTTGCCGGTCATCCACATATGAATATCGGAGCCGCAAACGCCGGTAGCCGACACCTTGATGCGGATGTCTCCAGGACGCAGTTCGGCAACGGGGACTTCCTTGACTTCGATCTGTTTCGGGCCGGTCAGGACGCCGGCCTTCATGGTACTTGACATAAGCTTCTCCCAATGCGAAAAAGGTTTACGGTTAAAGGCAATGGTAGAAGCAAAGTTCTTATTTTAGAAGGACAATTTTTTTCACGAGCGTGAACCAATGGTTCATGCTCAAGTTCGAGTTTCTTTAGCTGCCTCGTCAATGAAGTCCTGGAGTCCCGCAGAGGGCGTCTTGGAATAGATCAAGCCGAAGCGTGCCGTGAGTGGCCACTCGATCGGAATCCACCGAAAAAGCGGATGGGCTTCCGTCCAGTACGGGATGTTGAGAATCACGCTTTCGCTTGCCTGAGCACGGTTGAAGACTTCCAGATCAAGAAAGTTGAATTCGACCTCACGCGGCACCGGTGTTTTGGCGTCGAGCGCATCTCGAGCTGCATCGAAGTCTTCCAGAAGGTCGCGTTCCAGCACAAAGAGCTCGTAGGACAAAAGTTCGTCGACCGTGACGCTTGTTTTTCCTGCCAGAGGATGCGTTGCCGCCACACAACATCCAATGGGTACACGCTCAAGAACCAGTCCGCTGCAGTCGTAGTGCGAGAGAAAGCGATCGTCAAAGACGCCGGCAATGACATCAATTTCACTGCCCAAACCTGTCAGGATTTGATCAGCACGACGGCGATCATTGGCATAGGAAATCAACCGAATTCGGGATGCTGACGTTGAGAGTCGTTTTTGTAGCCGATACCACAGCTCGATGACGTATCGCCCGGAAAACACGTCCGAAGTGCCGACGTTGATATCACGACTATCCGCAGCGGTACGTACGTCTGCCAGCAACGCATCGCCGTGCTGCACGAAATTCTGTGCCTTGCTTTGCAAAACAGATCCGGAACGCGTGAGCACAAGTCCCCGCGGAGTTCGCTCGAAAAGAGTTGTCCCTATTCCTTCCTCCAATTGTTCGATCTGCTTGATCAGAGCTGTAGGCGAAACGTAGAGGAGCCTGGAGGCCTTGGAAAAGCTCTTTTCGTGGGCACAGACGAGAAAGGCGTTGAGATAGCGATGGCAAAGCGAAAAGCGCGGCATGGCAAAACAGACATCTGGCAGAAATATCTTCTTGGGCAAGCCTATCACAGCGCTAGCCTGCAGATTATCTCGGTGTTAGACTGAATTCATTGCACGTTTCGTTCTATTTCGAAATGGATTTCAATACTCTGTTGGTGGTTTGTCCGCTGGTCTTTCTCGGCGGCTTTGTCGACGCCGTTGGTGGCGGCGGCGCTCTGATTGCCGTGCCTGCCTATCTATTGGCAGGCATCCCGCCGCATATGGCAATCGGTACCAACAAACTCTCTAGCTGCATGGGCAAGGCCGCGTCAATCTTCAAGCTCGCCCGCAGCGGCTTTGTGGATTGGAAGCTAGCCCCTCTTCCTGTTTTGGTTTCCTTCGTCGGCAGTTACGCGGGCGCGTCCATTGCTTTGAACCTTCCGCCGGAAGTCTTTGAAATCATCCTTCTGGTCTTGTTACCGATCGTTGCCGCAATTGTTTTGCGAAAACGCAAGCACGACACAGAACACATCGATATGCCTTATGCCAAACGAGTCGGCATATTGTCTTCCTGCGCCTTTGTGTGCAATGCCTACGACGGTTTTTATGGTCCCGGTTCCGGGACTTTCCTTCTCGTGTCTTTTTCTACGCTCGGCGGTTTGGATGTACGCGAGGCTTCCGGTCAAACCAAGGTCGTCAACATTGCGGGTGCCGGCGCAGCGCTTGTGACTTTCGCTCTGGCAGGACAAGTCGACTGGCATCTCGGATTGATTGCCGGGCTCTTCGGAATTGCCGGACATTATCTGGGAGCAACGCTCGTTGTTAAAAACGGTACTGCAATCGTTCGGCCCATCATTCTCATTGTGTTGCTTGCTCTTTTTGCCAAGACGCTTTGGCAATACTTCGCTTGAAACACAAGTCCGTCGCTGGCGTGATCGACGTATCAGCTCTACTCAAGGCGGTTCTCGCCCGAGTTGTTCTGATTCACCAGTTTGCACGACTTAGGCATGCTAACGGTTCAGTCTGCCCAACTTTCTGTGTTGTTGTTTTGCACTCGGGTTTACCCCTAATTTTTCTTCTCGCCCTGCCTGACTGTCAACTGGCAAACACTGCCGATTTCTCGATAAACATAAGATCGAAAGCACTTTGATCAAGTTAGCATAGTTGAGTTTGGGCGGCGCAGCCGCCTTCAAACCGGGAGAGAAAAATGAGAAAAAGTCTGATCGCTTTGGCTTGTCTGTCAGCTATGACCTGTAGTGCCCTCGCGGCAGAAGTTGAGCTCTACGGTACCGTGGATACTTATATCGCCGTTAACCATCAGGGCGGTGAAACGAATACTTCCCTGCGCAGCGGCGGTGCTTCCGCTTCTTTCTGGGGCATTAAGGGTACCGAAGACATCGGTCCTGATCTGAAGGCCATTTTCAAATTGGAAAGTGCATTCTTAGCCGACACCGGTGCATTTCCAGAAGGGGCTAACGGTGCACTCTTCTCTCGTGAAGCTTGGGTTGGGTTGCACAGCAACACTTGGGGCACGCTCTCGTTTGGCCGTCAGTACACCCCGCACTTTTTAACGTGGGCCATGACCGATCCGACTGATTTGAGTCTCGGGTCGTCCTACTCGCCCTTCTTCTTCCCGATGCCTACCGGTGTGAACGGTGAAGTCGGTGACAGTCTGGTTCGTCATAGCAACTCCCTGTTGTATGTTTCTCCCCGTATGGCCGGCGTTCAGCTTTTTGCCTACGCAGCTCTTGGAGAAGAAACCGACAGTGCTGGCAACATTACAGGTAGTGAAGACGGCAATGTCTACAACATTGCTGCAAACTACGTCAACGGTCCGCTTTTTGTCATGGCGAGTGTTTTGTATCAGGATTATTCGGGTAACCAAGGCGTTAATCTCGGTTATACACTCGACGGCACTTATTCGGGAGACCCCGAACATCCCGATCGGCAGACCAACGGTCACGGCATGTACTACAACCTCGGCGTGACGTATGACTTCGGCGTGACAAAGCTTTCCGGTGCATTCATGTACAAGGACGGTGAAGACACCGATACGGTTCCCAACTTCTGGGTGGCGCAGATCGGTGCCGCAACTCCGATGCTGGGCGGCCGCTGGTCCGTTTCGGCTTCCATGCTCTCGAACGAAACGCAAGACGATGCCGATGCTTATTCGCTTGGCACACGTTTTGATTACCCGCTTTCCAAGCGCACCAAGGTGTACGTCGGCTATGAAGTTGTCTTCAACGATGACAATGCCAAGTATTCGGTTGAAGCCGGCCCGGATAGCTCACTGCACTACGCCAATGAATGGGGGCAGACTCAAGGTCAGTTCTTCATGGGCATCAACCACAAGTTCTAACCTGAATTTCTTTCTGCTTACGCTTTGAAAAACAGACCGCCGTTTCATTTTCTTGAGACGGCGGTTTTTTCGATCCGAACAATTTGTCCAGTTGGGCTCCGTGCTGATGATGGCTGTCAACAATCAGGGAATTTCGATACTGATCGGTTCGGGGGTTTTGATCGGAGGCAGCCAGTCTTTGACGCTTTCAAAAAGTTCGGTTCGCACGGCAAACGTTCTGCCAGTTTTCTTCAGGATGCCTTCTCGCTGCCATTCGGACAGACGCGTACTCACCCACGAACGCGTTGCAGCGATGATTCGCGAGATTTCAGTGACTGAAAGAGACACGGGACATTCGTTCCATTCGTTGGCACTAATCTGTCCGCCCCCTTCCAAAAAGAAAGAAAGCAACAAAACGCGCAGTCGCCGATCTGTGTCAAGAGTGAAATTGGCAAACGCGCCTTCGATGATGGATTCTTCCTTGAGGATGGTCATGTCCGCGTACATTTCCATAAGTTCCGTGGAAGTCCTTAACCCACGCCGGTACTGGGAGTTGGGAATCAATAGCGCGCGACTCGGCCGAATACACTCGGCAATGACACTGGTACGGTTCGGATTGAGAGCATCCAGATCGCCGATGGTGCGTCCGGGCAGCACCAAGGCAAATGTGTGGTAGTTGCCTCGGATATCGAGAAAGGAAAATGTGACGAGTCCTTCGAGTAAAAGAGCAACATAACCTTCTGTTCCGCCGTGTCTGAAGGTTGCTCCGGCATCGAGTGTCACCACGTGACCGTCTCGGAATAATTCCGCCAATTTCGCCGGTTCAGGAGGCAAAACCCAGGGACGCGCACGAAAAACCTGCCTCACGCTCTCTCCTTTTGGTGGTGCTGCACACGTATTTACGTGTGCTGATCATTGCTCTTTTGTTCTCAAACGAACTGATTATATCGAGGAGCCTTTTGCTTCGGTTTTCACGACAAGTCGGCACACAACGACGATCTCATTAACAATGCTGCTCAGGCGTTGATAGTGCGTATAAACCCTTAAACCGTTTTTTGCCTAACGATCTGCCTACGGTGTCGATCGTAGATTTTTCTCAGGTTGAGATTCCCCTTTTTCACAAGGGGTAAGGAGAAAAATCATGATCACTCGCAGATCGTTTATTCGCGGCATTGCTGCCGGCGCGACTTTGGCTGTCGTGGGGATGAGTCCGGCATTGGCAGCTCAAAAGACAATCACCACCGATATTGTGGTTGTTGGCGCAGGTTCTTCCGGCCTGGCCGCAGCTGTACAGGCTGCCGAAAAAGGCGCCAAGGTTGTCCTTCTCGAAAAGAATCCCTTCGTCGGCGGCAATTCGCAGCATGCCGAAGGCCTTTTTGCTGTTGAATCCGAGTATCAGCGTTTGCGCAGCGATCCTCAGACCCGTGAAGACGCTTTCCGCGGCTACCTTGAACGCCACCAATATGAAGTGGATCCTTCTTTGGTTCGCGATTTTATCTACGGATCTGCCGAAAACATCGAGTGGCTGCATAAGCACGACATCAATTTCCGCGTCGTTCGCATGACGCCCTGGGAAGAAGCCACTTGGCATGAGATTCTTGAATACAAAGGATCCATCCACGGTTCGGCGCTCGTGAAGGCTCTCAAGGACCATGCTGACAAGCTCGGCGTCAAGACGATGCTCTCAACGCCGGCCAAGGCGCTTATCGCCAACGACAAGGGAGCTATCGTCGGTGTCGTTGCTCACAGTGAAGACGACGAAGCCGACATCACCATCAATGCCAAGGCCGTCATTTTGGCTTCCGGAAGCTTTGGCGAAAACAAGAAGCTTATTCGCGAATGGGCGGTTCGCGATCCCGACCATTGGAAAGCCTCGTTGCCGATCAATAAGACCGGCGACGGTATTTTGATGGCGTTGGACAAAGGTGCACAGCGCGGTCCCGTGAGCTTTATCGGTCACTTGGGCACCGAGGGCAAGGGTATCGCTTTTGCCAGCCAGCTTTACACCACCAGCTGGCAGCCCTCCACCATCTGGATCAACTCTGACGGCAACCGTTTCGTTAACGAAGATGTTTCGCTGTCCTTCAGCCAGGCTGCCAACATCATTTACACGCAATATGGTCATCATGCCTGGTCGATTTTCGATGAAAGCCAGGTTGATTACATGATTGAACGCGGCGTTGACTCGGGTGTCGGTGTGATCGTTCGCGTCGGCGCAAAACTTACTAAGCTCAAGGAAGAAATCAAGGCGGCATTGCAAGCCAAGAGCGACGGTTTTAAGGCAGCAAGCTCTGTTCGCGAACTCGCCAAACAGATCGGTGTTCCTTACAAGAACCTCGACAAGGCAATCGACGACTACAACGAGGCCTGCAAGGTCGGCCATGACGGCGTCTTCTTTAAGAACGTCAAGTACATGCGCCCGATCAACACGCGCAAGCTTTATGCCATTCGCCTGGGCTCCTACTTCTTCTCGGCCTTCGGCGGCCTGGTTGTCAATCGTGACTTCCAAGTGCTTGACAAGAGCAACAAGCCCATCAAGGGACTTTATGCAACGGGTCTGGAAGTTTCCAAGGTTGTCGGCCACACCTACACGACCTGGACATCGGGCTATGCGTTCGGCTTTGCGGCCTATTCGGGTCGCCATGCCGGTTTGAACGCTGCAGAAGCGATCAAGTAGTCGCTACGATCGGACCTTGGGTCTGATCGTCACCCCGCAAATGCATAAGCGAGCAGCCGGCAGCGAGCGTTATTGCTCACCGCCGGCTTGCTGCTAACAAAAAGGAGAGAATCTGAATGAACAGAACCAAACCGATTGCGGCGCTTGAAAAAGCTCAAAAGTACGCAGCCTCGCTCAATAACCCTTCCGTTGAAGCCTTTAAGGCTCAGGGTGGAAAAGTCATCGGCACGTTCGACCCGGAAGTTCCGTTTGAAATTTTCGAAGCTGCCGGATTGATGCCTTTTGCATTACGCGGCACGGGTGCGACAAGCACGGAATATGCCGACAAATATTTCAAGCAGCTCACGTGCGACTTCACGCGCTCCATGTTTAACGAGCTTGTCCGCGGTCAGTATGACTTTTTGGACGGCGCCGTTGTCTACAACTGCTGCGATCACATGCGGCGCATTGACGATAACTGGAAGCTGCTGCCCAACGCCAAAAACTTCCATTTCCTTTATATCCCGAAACGCTGGGATGCCTCTACCTACCCGCGTTTCTGCGAGGAAATTCAGGCGCTGATCAAGTCTGTTGAAGAAACCTACGATGTCAAGATCACAGCTGATGCACTGCGTGCAGCGATCGTTGAAAGCAACAAGACCCGCGCTTTGATCCGCCAACTTTACGAATTGCGCAAGGACGACGAAGTTCTGATTGACGGCACCGAAGTCATGAATGTCCTAACGGCAGGCGAATCCATGCCTCGCGCTGAGTACAACGCCATGCTCACGGAACTCATTGCCGAATTGAAAGCCGGCGGCGAATCTGTTAAGCCGCGCCGTCGTTTGATGCTTCTTTCCGGTCACGCCAACACGCCCGAATTGTTGAGCGCACTCGAAAGTCAGGGGGCTTTGATTGTTGTGGACGATGCTTCCAACGGTTTACGCATGGCAGAAAAGGACATCTCCGAAGAAGGTGATCCGTTTGCAGCGCTCTGCGACTTCTACTTCAATGTCAAGACGCCGATGCCTCGTGCTTTCGGCACGCAGGATCGTCGTTTTGAAACCTACCTGCGACTCTTTGACGAATACCGCGCCGACGGCATTGTTTCGGCCCGTGTCACCATGTGCGACCTGTGGGCCTTTGAACAGTACATGCTGGCCAATCTGCTTCGCGAGAAGGATATTCCGAGTCTTGAGCTTGAAATCAATTATTTGATGGACAGTGTCGGCCAGGTTCGCACACGCGTTCAGGCTTTTGTCGAGAATCTGCCGCGCCGCAGCGCCTAATTGGATTGAGGAGAAAAGAATATGCCCAAATATGAAACCGGTCTTGAGCGGCGTCTGGAGTACCGCGAGCGTCTTGCCAGCATCAGTCAGATGCTGCACGGTTTGCCCGCAGAGCAGCAAAATCCCATTCAGATTGCGCTGATTGACTTCATGCGTGAATACAACGAAGGCATTCTTGATGCCGCGCAAAATCATAAGCCACTCGTTTGCACCTGGTACGGCAACGCTCAGGAGATCTTTGCCGGCATGGGCATCAAGTACTACAACCCTGTCATGGACTTGATGTTCCACCTGCAGTTCACTGATTATGCCGACGCCAAAGAATGCGATCAGTTCCCGCTTGACGACAAGATCTGCTCGCTGGTGCGCTATGCGGTGTGGTCGATGGAAAATCGCCTGCATCCGAAGCCCGATGCCTTTATCTGCATGATGGAACCGTGCGACGGACAGGTCATGCTGCATCAGGCCTTCAAGCGTTCCGACTATCTTAAAGACGTCCCCTGCTTTGCCTTTGACCCGAGCTACGGGCACGAAGATAAGGATTTCGAATACGTCGCCCGTCAGCTTCGTCAGGAAATGGTTCCTTTCTTGGAACGCACTACGGGTGCCAAGTACGACTTCAAGCGCGTGGCTGAATTGGTTGAGGAAACGAACAAGCAGTATCGCATTTGGGCCGAAGTCAACGAACAGCTTCGCGCCTCTCCCTGCCCGATGCCCTCTTTTGCCGTGCCTGACGCTTTCTGGGCGCTGACGCAGCATCTGCCGGCAGGTCATCCGACGGCAACAGCCATCATGCAGGGAGCCCTCGACTTTGCCAAGCACAATGTCGCCAACCATGTCGGACCGGTGATGAACGAACAGATCCGTATCCTGTGGCCCGACCTCAATCCGCTCTGGGGTGACAAGCTCGGCGCTTGGCTTGCGAGCGAATGGAATGCCGTTGTCGTGCAGACCTTCCAAGGCGGCACTCCCTATACTGATGTTGATACGAGCAACGAAGAGGCCATGTTCTTCGGTCTTGCTCGTCGTGCTGTAGCCGAAGTGCCGATGATCCGTCAGGGTCGCGGCTGGGTCGACGTTTTTGAAGAAGACGTCACCAAGATGATCAATGAATTCAACATCAACGCCGTTGTCTTCCCCGGACACATGGGGCATAAGGATCAATCCGGTTCCGGTGAGTTCCTGAAGCGCATTTGCCGCGATATGGATGTGCCGCTGATCAATATGACGACAAGTCTGTTTGATGAGCGCTACACGCCGCTTGACAAGGTCAAGAACGACCTCTCGAATTTCTTCTCGGCTTCCGGATTCAAACGCGCAAAGCACTAAGATCGGGCTGAAGAAGGGTTGATTTTCCCTGCCGGAAGTCACTCGGCTTCCGGCAGGCTTTAAAAATAAGCAAAGGATCAAGGACTATGCCTATTTTTGCAGGATGCGATATCGGTTCGACCACCGGAAAAATTGTTCTCATGGACGAGAACAAAACGATTCTCGGTTCGTCTATCGTTCGATCGGCTCATGGCCCTCAAGCAACGGCGGACCATGCGATGGAACTCGCGCTGGCCGATGCCAAACTACCCAAAGACATCAAAATCGACTACCTCGTCTCCACCGGTTACGGACGTACAAATATCAAGGGCATGAACGAGGATATTTCGGAAATTTCCTGTCACGCCCGCGGTGTGCATCATTTCAACAGCGCTGTCAGGACCGTCATTGATATCGGCGGACAAGACTGCAAGGTTATTTCATTGAGCAAATCCGGTCGCGTGCAGGATTTTCAGATGAATGACAAATGCTCGGCAGGCACCGGCCGCTTTTTTGAAGTCATGACTCGAGTGCTTGACTGCTCGTTTGAGGAACTGGCCAACGCGGCATTGAAGTCGACACATCCCTGTCAGATTTCCAAGCAGTGTTCCGTTTTCGCCGAGAGCGAGGTGATTTCGCTGGTCAACAACAACGTACCGTTCGAAGACATCAGTGCCGGAATTCACGATTCCATTGCTCGCCGCATCAACGGCATGGTGATGAAGGTCGGTCTTGAACCTGAGGTGGTGCTTACGGGTGGATGCGCTCGCAATGTCGCGCTCATTAAGTCTCTCGAAGCCATTTTCGGTCGTGCGATGGCGAAGTTGCCAGAAAATCCTCAGCTCATGGGCGCTGTCGGCGCGGCAATTTTTGCTTTGGAGAACTCTCAGCAATGAGTCTGTTTGAAGCCCAAGTTGCCGAACTCAGAAAGTGCTTGTCTGAACCGCTTTCCCCAGTTGCACCTTTAGATTGCGGTGTCGAGGGGGGAAATCTGCCGTCGCCGCAGGCTCGAGCAGGGCTTATCCTGCAAAACGAATCGTTTTGCGAATTGGCCGGACCCGGTCGCGCGTCTGTCTTATCGCTTGCTTACAGTAATGAGACGGCATGTGAAGGCGCGTGGCGCATCGGTGAGGATTTGCAGAAATTCAAAGGCAAGACCATTGACTTTGGTTTGGTGGTTCTTCTTTCGGGCAAAGCACTAGACGCACAAACTTTCTATCAGTTCACACTGCGCTTTCCTAGGCTGGCAGACCATCCGGGCTGGATGGTAAAGACTGACAAAACGAACGTCTGGATCCGTGTGGGAGGCGACGATCCTGCTCAGGCTTTAGAGATTGCTGCTGCAAGTCTTATAGATCGGATTCATAAAGCTTTTGAAGCTGTCGAAACTGTTGAGCTTTATTTTGTCCTTAACGATAAGCAGCTCATTGAATTGCTCAAACCTGTTGCCGAGGACTGTCAAAAGACGCTTCGGGAACTGAAAACAGGGGTTTGGCTAGAACGAGGCTTCGATTATGAATCCTGTCAGCTTGCCGGCCACTGCGGCAGCTGTTCCGACAAAAAGACTTGCGCCTCGGTGCGTAAGATTCAAGCGAAGGTCAAACTCGTTCGCAAAGAAAAGGAAAAAACAACATGCAAAAAGTGATCGCCGTTTGCGGCAAAGGCGGCGTCGGCAAGACGGCTCTTACCGCCATGCTTACCCGTCAGTTAAAGAAACGTGCCGACACCGGGCGGTTGTTGGTGGTTGATGCAGATCCCGCTCTCGGACTGCTTTATGCGCTCAATGTCGAGACCGACAAGACGATCGGTGCGGTTCGCGACAAGGTGCTCGCTGCCGCAGAAAGCGGCAATGCCGGCTCCCAGGCAGAGGTTGCAAATGAACTTGACTACCTCATTACGAGTTCGCTTCTCGAAGAAGACGGCTACTCGGTGATTGCCATGGGCCGCATGAATGCCAAGGGATGCTTCTGTTCGGTCAACGACCTCTTGAAAGATGCTCTGGAACAGTTGGTTCTGAAGTTCGACACAATTGTCATCGACGGTGAAGCCGGTCTGGAACAGATCAACCGCCAAGTTGTCGAAAAGATCAACACGCTGATTTTGGTGACGGACTCCTCTTATCGAGGAGTTCAGACGGTTCATCACATCGAAGGACTCGTCAAAAACGGCGCTGTCCCCTATTGCGAAAGCGTCGGTGTGGTGTTTAACCGCGTGCAGGGCGACAACCGCTCGGTCGATGAATTGCAAGCTGTTGTCGGACTTCCGGTGCTCGGTGTTGTGCCTTATGACCCGACGCTTCAGGAATACGACGCCAAAGGCAAGAGCCTGCTGGAACTTCCCGACAACACGGTGGCTCTGGCCTGCGTCGACGAAGTGATCAATAAGGTCTTTCGCTAAATTTATCCGCCGTAGAACGGATTAAGGGTCTCCTTATCCGTGGCGTGGTTTCACGCCTTGAGCTTCGATTCTCGTGTTGCTTTTCACGAAAGTCGAAGCTTTTTTGTTGTTAGGTAGAGACTGCTGAAGCACAGTGATCATTGTCGTCAAGTTACTCGTCAGTACCCAATTTTTCTTATCTCGATAAGTTGTCTTCCATGTACGACGGAATGCTGATACAATCAAATATCATAGATATCCTAGATATTATATAGAGGGACGATATGGAACTTACTGTTGGTAAATGGGGCAATAGCTTGGCTATCCGCTTGCCTGTTGCAATGCGAGACGATCTCGGAATATCGGAGAATTCGAAAGTCAACTTGAGCAAGACAGCTGATGGATGGACGATTAAACCGATCACGCCGTTGCCCAGATATGTGCTTGCTGACTTGGTCGCCAAGATTTCTCCAGATAACTTGCCAGATGTGCCGGAGGATGAGCCTGTGGGTAAGGAGGTTTGGTGATGGATCGTGAACGCTTTGTTCCCGATGAAGGCGATGTCGTTTGGCTTGATTTCAACCCGCAAAGCGGCCATGAACAGGCAGGGCGTCGACCTGCCCTTGTTCTGAGTGGAGCGGTATATAACAGGACAACCGGTTTGATGCTCTGCTGCCCTATGACAACACACATCAAAGGTTACCCTTTTGAAGTTATCGTACCGTCAACGAATAAAGCTAGCGTTGTGCTTTCCGATCACATAAAAAATCTGGATTGGAAAGCGAGGAATGCGGTTTTCAAGGAAAAAATACCGGCTAAAGTCCTGGCTGAAGTGCGTGCAAAGATAATCGCACTCATCGGTTGTGACTGGCTTTTAACTGAGCCCCCAGAGGCATAAGTAGTTGTTTCGAACGCGTTCTTTGCACGATTCTCTGCCATCAACCGAGCGAGTATAGATTCGTCGTATTTCCCAAATTTTTTGTGAGTGAAAAAATTGCCCGAGGTGCACACTTCGGGCAGAAAGTCGGTAATCTGAGTTCGACAACCGAAGTAAATTGCTTTTTGTTGCCTTTAATTTTTCTTTGAGATATCAATCCCGAAGAACTGCACCGAAAGCCTACTGAGTTCTCCCGAGGCTCTCAGTTCTGCAATTGTTTCATTGACGATCTTGCGTAGTGACTCACTCTGCGGCGATTTCTTCAGAGGAATGCCGATTTCACCAGCCTGCGGCGTATAGAGCGCAATCTTGATCTTGGCGTCCGGATGAGCCTTGGTGTAGTCCAGGTATGTCACTTCCGAGTTGAGCGTTGCGTCGATGCGCCTTGAGCGTAAAAGCTCAAACGTCTGGTTGAGATCATCCACACCGATCACTTTGGCTCCCGCTTCTTCAGCAGCCAGTGCATAGGTGCTTGAAATGGTGTTGGCCGTTGTTTTGCCCTTGAGATCCTGCATCGTCTTGATATCGGCGCGATCGTCGTTGACAATTACCGCGACATGGTCATAGGCGTAAGGATCCGAGAAGCTGTATGCCTGACTGCGCTCCTTGGTGATGCCCACGCCGTTGATCATCAAGTCATAACGTCCCGCGTTGAGCCCCGCGAGCAGTCCGTCCCATTTGCCTTCGATAAACTGAGCCTTGACACCGATCTTTTGGGCGATTCTCTCGCCGATGGCCACGTCAAAACCGGTCAGTTTGCCGTCTTTATCGTGATAGGTCCACGGAGACCAAGTTCCTTCCATGGCAATCGTGATCGTGCCGCGTGACTTGATTGTTTCCAACAGATCCTGCGTTCGCGCTTGAGCTGCTTTTGCTGCAGTCTCAGTCTTAGCGTCTTCTCCGCATCCTGTGAGTGTCGTCGCCAATAAAACAGCGGATGCGAGCATCGTCAGTGTTTTGAGGTTTCTTGTCATACGTTTTTCCCTTTCCCAAATCGATTGTTTGCTTGGTGCTCAGACAAGCGTTTCCAAAAATTCTTTTGTTCGGAGTTCTTTCGGGTTCCCAAAGATCGTCTGTGCGTCTCCTGCTTCCACCACGTGTCCGGCTTCCATAAAAACCACCTTGTTGGCGACGCTCTTGGCAAAGGTGAGTTCGTGCGTGACGACGACCATCGTGAGTCCCTGTTGAGCAAGCTCCTTCAGAATCGAGAGCACGTCACGCGTAAGTTCCGGGTCAAGAGCGGATGTGGGCTCATCGAAGTAAATGATGTCTGGATCGCCAGCGAGCGCTCGTGCGATGGCTACGCGCTGTTGTTGGCCTCCCGAGAGTTCACTCGGATAGGCGTTTTCGCGGTGTGTCAGGGAAAATCGAGCCAGCAGCTCATGCGCCTTGGCCTGTGCCAGTCCCTTTTTGATTCCTCTTCCGACGATCAGTCCTTCGGTGATGTTTTCAAGTGCCGTCTTGTTCAAAAAGAGGTTGTAGTTTTGAAACACGAAACCCGTGCGCTTGCGGATACTCAGAACGTTTTTGCGGGAGATCTTTGCCAGGTCAAACGTTTCGCCAGCAAAGGTCATCCGGCCACCGTCGGCCTTTTCCAAAAAATTCAGGCAACGTAAAAGCGTGGTCTTTCCCGATCCGCTCGGCCCGATGATCGCGACCACATCCCCTTTCTCGACCTCCAGGTCAATGCCATGCAATACGGGTGTGCCCGAAAAGGTCTTGCGCAGATTTTCAACACTCAACAGCATGCGATGTTCCTTTGTCTCAACGGGAGACATAGGTTCTCAGGCGCTTCTCGCCGTAACTCTGAAGGCGCGTAAGAACCGTGCAGAAAATGAGGTAAATCAAGCCGACTTCGATGTAGAGCAACAAAGGTTCGTAGGTGCGTGCCACGATGCGCTGCGTTGTCATAAACATTTCCGTGACGGTGATGTTGGCCGCAAGTGATGTGTCCTTCACCATGGCAATGAGCGAATTGCCAAGCGTCGGGAAAGCTGTTCGGAAAGCCTGGGGCAACACGATTCGGGTGATCGTCTGCAGATAGCTCATGCCGCTGCACAGGCCCGCTTCAAGCTGCCCGGCAGGAACAGATTCGAGTGCCGCACGGATGGTTTCGGCGCAGTAGGCACCCTCGTTGACGGCAAAGACGACTACCGCGGCGACGAACGGATTGATCAGCACTCCTGCATGGGGCAGACCGTAGAAGACGACGAAGAGCTGCACCAGAAGCGGCGTGCCGCGTGTGACCCAGATATAAAAGCGCGCGAGATCCTTCAGTACAGGCACGTGTGCGTACTGGATGAGCGCCACCACAACCGCGATGCCGAGCGCTCCGGAAAAGGCGATCGCCGTAAGCGGAATGGTCACGGTCAAACCCGGCAGCAGAATTTGCCAGAAAGAATCGACAAAAAGATCGAATAGTGCAGTGTCCATTGTCAGTTCGTAAATCCGTTGAGCAGCAAAGTTGCATGCGTTTGCTGCAGACACCCGCACTTTAGGCAGTTACAACTGCCGCACTGTCATTTGAGTTTTGTTTTGAGACAAACGGACAAATAAAAGATATTGCGTCGAGTGTCACACGGCCAAAGAACTCTTGAATTGAAGCGGCACGAACTCGTTTGCTACCAAAGTCTGACAGTTGCGTAACGCATCTTTACATTGAAGTCGACTATTCTGTGCACAGATCGTGGCGCGATCCCAAACATGCCGCCGAAGCTCAAGTTTTGACGTTTTGGCTTTTTTCCTGAACTATGCGCCTCGGTCTGTCTCACTTGTAGGTCGCAGGCGCCTTCCCTTTAAAAGAGGTCTCAGCCATGCGATCCGTCCTGATTCGTCGTTTTGAGTTAAGCGACCAGCTTACTCACCTATTCAATGCCCTGTTGTGGGCCGTTCTCGCCTCTACGGGCATTCTCATCGGTTCCGCTTCCAGAGCCAACATTGAGCCGACGCACCTTTCGATAGGAGTCCATTTTGCCTTTGGATTTGCTCTTGCCGTACTGTTGAGCGCATACATCCTTTTTGCAAAATCCCGCTTTCAAAGAATGCTCTTTGAAATTTTCCGAACCGATCGTCCGTTTCTGGCTTGGCTCAAATGTTTAGGCGGGTATCCCGACAAGATATTGAATCGACCGCAGAAGCCGGGCAGCGTTCCTCCTCAAGGCCGCTACAACGCCGGCCAGCGCATTGCTTACGGCGCTCTTATTTTTCTGAATATTCTTTTGCTCGCTTCAGGCTTTGCTTTGTTCGCACTGCACCAACCGCAGGAGATACAGAGCAGTGCTTACCGATTGGCGTTATGCGTCCATTCCGGCGCTTTCGGTCTTGCCTGTTTGCTGCTTGCAGCACACTTTCCGATGGCGTTTTTGTCAAGACAGTCACTTAAAGCCATGTTGAGTCTGGGCAAAGGCTTTTTGACAGAACAGGAAGCCATGAAGCATGCCGCCCTTTGGGTAAAGGAAGATTTGGAAATCGAGAGAAACGCCTTTGCAAGACAATCCGATCGAAATCAAACGATTCTGAGAGAAAAACGCTTGAATTGATACTGCTGCAAAACAGCCTCCGGCGGAGGCTGTTTGAGTATCCGTATCAAATATTGCTATGGCTTTATAAGCGCTTCCGGAACGAGAGCGTCGCAGTCAATGAGTTCCAACGACGTCACCATATGCAATGTTCCTTCCTTGTACTTCCTGAAGTGAGGCGTCTGGATATGATGTTGGTAAGCCTCTTGATTTGCATAGATTTCGAGAATGGCAAACCGCGTGGGGTTCTTTTTTTCCTGCATGCTGTACAGGACGCGAACGCCGGGTTCACGCTTCATTGATTCACGACCCACTTCGGCGGCAAATGCCTTGTATTGATCAAGATATTCGGGCGCAACCGTGATTTTGGAGAGTCGCACAATGTTTTGTTCGTAGGGATTTGCTGCAGCAGTCGAAGGTGCCTCGGCGGCAAAGCCGGAAAATGAGATAACAGCCATACACGTCGCTACCAATGAAAGAACTTTGATCATTGCTAATCCTTGATTATGGTTGAGGTTTAACCGCAGACGGTAAAGTCCTCATGCACCTGCTGCGGCAATCGGTCCGACAATCAATCCGCTGGCAATCACATCGCACAAGCGGGTCGAAATGGAACCGCACGTTGCGCCGATGGCATAAAGACCGGGAATCGGCGTATCGTCGGCGGCCCTCAATACCTGAAAGTCCGGATTGACTTCCAATCCGCCTTCCGTTTTGAAACGAACCGGCCAACTCGGCGTTGAGACATAAAAAGGCCCTTTAAGTGCACGGAAAAGTTTGTCTTTGCGTCCGAATTCCGTGTCCCCTTTTCCCGCGGCGGAATCGTCTGCAATTCTCTGAAGCGTTCTTTGCAGCCCCTTGGGATCAACACCGGCTTTTGAGGCTGCTTCTTCAATGGTCTGCCCTCTGAAAAGGGCCTTTGCCGACAATAAATCGGCGTAACGCCAACGCTCCTTGTTCGGTCCCGTCACTGTAGCTTCGTCCAAGACAACGTAGGCGCCGTCAATGTTTTGCCTGAAGCAGGCCAGTGCACAGCCTGCGTAGCGGCTTTCGTGTTCATTGCAAAATCGTTTGCCGTTTTTGTCGACCAGATAAGCCGTATCCGTATCAAAAAGAATCCACGAGGGACTTCGGAACCCCGGTTTGGGAGCCGCAAAGAGTTTGGGCATGGACTCCATGTCTTCGACGGCGGCTCCGACAAGTCTTCCCAGTGTGATGCCGTCGCCGTCGTGCCCCGGCGGAACGCCTTCGCCGATAGCCGTAAATCCTTTGGGAATATTGGCCCACACACGTTTATAGCGGTGCATCATTTGTCGATTGTCTGAAAAACCGCCAGTGGCAAGAACCACGGCCCGAGCCCGGATGAATTGTGTTTTGCCATCCTGCACAAATCGAACGCCGGTGACGCGATCTTGACCTTTATCTTCGGTTTGTGTTTCAAGTCCTGTCACTGCGCTATCGTGCAAGACGGAGACACCGCGGTTCTGAAGTTCATCGAGCATGGCCTGCGCAAATTTCGGCATGGATCCCGGCTTGGACGGTAACAAAAAAGGCTGCTGCAGATTGATCGGCAAAAAATCGATGCCGTATGACATGATGAAGGCCGCAACTGCAGGAGACATTTCTGCTGAACGCCGCAAAACGTTCGGATCATGTTTGGCTATGCCCGAGTACATCGGCGAGTTGGGCATGTTGTCGCGCACTTTTGACAGAGGTTCATCCGTGTGTCCCTCCTCGATCAGTTGCCAATACGAGTCAAGATCCGCTTTTCCTTGGAAGCCCTGTGCCTTATGGACTTCTGAAAAGGCCGACGCGATGATGCCGGCCGATAACACGCCGTCGCCGCCGCAATAGCTGCGCTTTTCAAGAACCACGACTTTGGCTCCGGCACGAGAGGCTGTGACAGCGGCAGTTAAACCCGCAAAACCGCCTCCGACGATCACAACATCGGTCGACATGTCGGCTTTCGGTTTGTCAGCTACAACTGCTGGCGCGGCCAACGCAACGCTCGGTAAGGTCCCAAACGCCAAGGTCGACTGTAAAAGGTGCCTCCTTTTCATGGTGTGTCTCCTATTGCAGGCAAGAATCCTCTGCTAGTCCATTAAATTCGAAGCTGCGCGAGCCACACGAAATTCAAGTGTCTCCCAGGTTGCGCAGTTTCCTTTTTTCAGGGGGTCGGCTTGTAAAAGCAAATTCAGCGAGTCAATTGATTCGCTTTGAGCAATCAGCACTCCTCCCTCACCTTGAACGTAGGCGCCGAAAAGAATAAAGTCACCGTTTTCAAAATGACGGTTCAGATATTCCAGGTGTGCCGGCAGATACGGTTTTGCCGCCTCACGGTCAGTAATGCGAACGTCAACGAGAAATTTCATCTCAATCTCCCCAATCTAGTTTTCAGCGCAGGCGTTAATTTCATTGAGAAGCCGCGCGGCATGTTCTTCGGCTTGCTTGAGGATTCGTTTGCGGTCAGCTTCAGTGTGAACGCCGGGAATAAAAATCATGCCGTTTGACCACACGGGAGCCAATGTCTTCATGCCGCACAAGTAGGCAGTCTGCAAAAGCGGCGGAAGGAATGCCTCCACCGGCCAGTTCATTGCACGTCCCTTTGCATACTCCTGAGCCGCCGCACCGGTCGTAAACGACAAAAGAAGCTTTTTGCCGTGTAAAGCTGTTCCTCCGGTGCCGTGGGCAAAACCGCGCGTCAGCACATCATCGATCCATTTCTTGAGAATCGCCGGAACCGAGTACCAATAAAACGGAAAATGCCACACGATCACATCGGCCCGCCGTAAAGCCTCTTGTTCCGCAGTCACATCGAAACCGTTGGGACCGCACAACTGCGCCAACGTTCTGATTTGCATCTCGCAATGTGATGATTCAAGCGTATTGAGCACGGCTTTGCCGGCAACGGAGGCTTCCGGATTCGGATGGCCGTTGATGACGAGAATTTTTTGCATGATTTCTCCACTTTCCCAAAATATCAGACCGGACGTATTGAACTGTCTTTTACATTTTTCAATCATCGGAGATATTTTTCATGGTTCATCATGTCAAATTTTTGCTTTTTTTTATCAACTTAAGACGAGATGAATTTCCTGCTTTCCTATAATGGGGTGTCTTCAGTCTCAGTTCTTCGCAAAAGCCCCTTATGTTCGACGCTTTGCTCGAGTCCGCAGCTCAAATCATTGCCCGACATGCATCGCATCACGGTGTATTTCCCACATTGGTTCCCGGACTGACGCTCTATCGCATTGAATCCAATGCATTTATTGAACGCACAGCCGGCGAAATCATGACAACTTTCATTGTGCATGGTCGTAAAACCACGGCGATCGGCGGGAAGATGCTGGAGTACGGTGCCGGGGAAAGTCTGGTGTGCGGCATTGCTTCGCCGAGTGAATTTCACACTCTCGATGCTTCGAGAGACAATCCTTTTCTTGCGCTTTCCGTGTCGCTCGATGCGTCGATTTTGATGGAATACGCCGATGCCTTGTACGATCGCCATCAATCCGGACAATTGTCAGAAATACCCGGCGGTGTATTCGTCATTTGTCCGGACGAGGATTTGCGTGACGTGTTCCTGCGACTGCTGAAAATACTGGACCGTCCCAAACTGATTGCGGTGTGTGCGCCGTTGATACTAAGAGAACTGCATGCTTTGCTTCTGGATTCATCCTGCGGAGCAGAACTCAGAGCACTTGCGAGTACCGGATCCGAAGGCCATGCTGTTTTAAAAACCGTCAGTTGGATCCGACGCAACTATGCGACAGATTGTTCGGTGGAAGAGCTAGCAAAGAAAACCAACATGTCAAATGCTACGTTCCACCGAAAATTTCGACAAGTCACCGGTTTTTCGCCCGTTCAGTTTCGCAAACGCGTCCGGCTGTTTGAAGCTCGCCGTCTATTGGTCGCTCGCGAAACAAACGTCACCTCGGCGGCCTTTGCCGTCGGCTACGAAAGCCTGGCTCAGTTCGTTCGGGACTATAAGGAACTTTTTGGCTTACCTCCGCTGCGTGACATGAAGCAGCTTCACAACACCCCAGACGATTGAGCAGCTGACCGGAAATCAATAGGACAACAAGGTTTCCCGGATCGCATCCCGAACAATCTCCAAACCGCTCTTTGCTCCGAGTAGTTCGCGCCGAATACCGGGCAAGTCCGTCCTCAGTGGCGAGCCTTCATCAGCTCAGCAATCTGAACAATATCCGAGGGCAACGTTCTGCAGCAGCCCCCCAGACAAACGGCTCCCATAGCTTTCCATTTGGACACGAAGTCGGCCCAGCCCGGCCCCGAGACCGGATGATGCCAGGTCTTTGTCGTCGGATCATACGTTTCACCCGAATTGGGATAAACGATCATTGGCTTGTCTGTGACGGACGAAATGCGCTGCAATGCGTCAGCCACCATTTCACGCTTGACGCAGTTGACGCCGACGGCGTCAACCAACGGATGCTTGCCGCACACTTCGGCAGCCTCTTCGATCGGCGTTCCGTCAGAGATATGACCGCTGTCCTTCAATGCAAAGGTTACCCAGGCAGTCATGTCGAGCTCTTCCATCATCGAGAGAATGACCCTGACCTCGTCGAGCCTTGCCTGCGTCTCAACGGCGAAAAAATCCACTCCGGCTTCTGCCAGAGCCTTCATGCGCAATTGGTGAAAGGCACGGTATTGACCGTCCGAAAGGTGATAGTCGCCCGTATATTCGGCACCGTTGGCGAGATAAGCACCGTAAGGGCCGACGGCACCCGCGATCAAAAGAGTTTTCGGCTCTCGTTCCGGATGACGAATCAAAAAATCATCGCGAGCTTCACGAGCCAGCGTCACAGATTGAGCGATAAGGCCATATGCTTTCTGAGAGTCAATTCCGCGCTCTTTAAATCCAGCCTCGGTCGCTTGGTAGCTTGCGGTAATGGCAACGTTGGCTCCCGCTTCGAAATAATCAGCGTGCACCTGCCGAATCTTGTCCGGTTCTTCAATGAGTACGCGCGCACTCCAGAGCTTGTCGTTGAGGTCACAACCTGCCTTTTCAAGTGCTGTGGACATGGCGCCGTCAATCACGACGGAACCGCTCTGACGGATTAAATCGGCTAAAAGGTGCTGCGCCATTTGGTTTCCTCCCGGGTTGCGTTGTGGCAAAGAGCTTAACAAAAATACAGATCACCGGAAGCAGTATCTCAGTTGATACGACTGCGAAGAATTGTGTTGTGCCGATGCTTTGGCGCTGATTGCTTTCAGTCGGCTGATTTGATGCAAATCGCAATACCTACACGGGAGTTTGCCCGGTGGTTGACTCCTTCAACACAAATCACCTTAAAATTCTAAGTTTATTACCGCAATTTCGCGGTATGGATGAACACCGGATTCCTGAAACCAGCAATGCAGAAAAGAACCTTTTTATCCGTCGTGACGGCCGCAGCTGCGCTGTCTGTTGTTCCTGCTTGGGCAAATCAACATCCTAAACGCACGCTGATTGTCGGCATGGACGCGACTTATCCGCCTTTTGGTTCTCAGGATTCCGAGACGCGCCAGTATGTGGGCTACGACGTTGACATCATTCGTGCGATCGGCAGGGCCGAAGGCTTTGATGTAGAAGTGAGGAACCTCGCCTTTGACGGTCTGATACCTGCTTTGAAGACCGGCAACATCGACATTGCCATCAACGACATCACGATTACGCCCGAGCGTGCAAAAAGCGTCGATTTCTCCAACCGCTACTACATTGCCGGGCTAGGCATTGTCGTCAATGCCGACAATACGACGATCACCAAGGCCGAAGACCTCGAAGGCAAGCGTTTGGCCGTTTCGATCGGATCGACCGGCGAAGCCGCTGCCCGCAAGGTCAAAAACGCCGAGGTGCGAGTCTTCAACCAGCTCACAGAGTGCTATCTGGAACTTCGCAACCGCGGAGTGGATGCCGTGCTCAACGACATCCCGACCAACGACTACTACGTTGTTACCGCCGGCCGCGGCAAGGTGAAAGCGTTGCCGGTGGCTCTGACCCGTGAAGACCTGGGCATTGCCGTCAAGAAGGGCAACAAGGAGCTTCTCAAGCGCATCAACCGCGGTCTAGCCACCATCAAGCAAAACGGTGAGTTTGCGAAAATCTTTGAGAAGTGGTTCGGCCGTCAGCCTGAAGTTGAGCTGCTCAGTGACTGAGTCGCAACGGCACGAAAACAAACGATTGGGCGGTTAAGTCCGGCACTTGGTGCAACCTGACTTTGCGCATGCGGTTTTGTTGCACCCGTTGCAGCCGCCGCAACACCCCGTGTGCTTACCTTTGAAGATGCGCAGCAATGCCAAAGCAAATGCGACGGCGATTACAAAAAGGACAATCCAACTGGCGGCATTCACGGCGCTCATCCTTTTTAGCTTAGGCCGAGCAAGTTGCCGCCCGTATAGACCACAAAGGCCACAACCCAGGCTACCGCACATTGGAAAACGGCAACGCCCGTCGCCCAGAGACCTCCCAGCTCTCGCTTGATCGTCGCGATGGAAGCCACACAGGGCGTATAGAGCAGACAGAAGACCAACAAACTGATTGCAGTCAGGCCGTTTAATGCCGTCGTCAATGCTTCAGTAGAACCAAATGTCACCGAAAGGCTGCTCACGACGCTTTCCTTGGCCATAAACCCGCTTATCAAAGCGGTGCTGATGCGCCAATCACCGAACCCCAACGGTTCGAACAAAGGTGAGATCCAGCCCGAAACGACGGCCAACATGGAAAGCTGAGGATCTTCAACGGGATTGATGCGGAAATCAAATGACTGCAGGAACCAGATGACGATGGTTGCTACAAAAATGACGGTAAAGGCGCGCTGCAGAAAATCCTTGGCCTTGTCCCACAAAAGCAAAGCAACATTGCGTGCACCGGGCAGGCGATAGTTTGGAAGCTCCATGACAAACGGCATGGCTTCCCCTTTAAACATAGTTCGCCGCATGACTAGACCGAGTGCAATAGCCGTAATAATGCCGAGCAAATACAGCCCGATCATTACCCACGCACCTTGGCCGGGGAAAAAGGCCGCCACAAAAAATGCGTAGATCGGAAGCTTTGCCGAGCAGCTCATAAAGGGTGTCAGCAGAATTGTCATTTTGCGGTCGCGTTCGGACGGCAACGTACGACTTGCCATCACGGCGGGCACCGTGCACCCGAAACCGATCAACATCGGCACGATGCTGCGCCCCGACAGACCAATGCGTCTCAGAAAGACATCCATCACAAACGCGACGCGGGCCATGTAGCCGCTGTCTTCAAGGAAGGACAGGAAGAAAAAGAGGACGACAATGGTCGGTACGAAACTCACAACGCTGCCCACACCATTGAAGATGCCGTTGATGATGAGCGAATGAATTGACTCATTGACACTGAGGTTCGTGAGCAACGCATCAACCTTGTCGGTTGCCAAACCGATGAGCCAGTCAAGGCCGTCGGTAAGCCACGCGCCGACAACATTGAACGTCATCCAGAACACCAAAGCCATGATGGCGACAAAGGCCGGAATGGCGGTGTATTTGCCGGTCAGAATGCGGTCGATTTCAAGGCTTCGCAGATGTTCTCTGCTGGTGTGAGGCTTAACGACGGTTTGCGCACAGACGTTGTCAATGAAACTGAAGCGCATGTCTGCGATGGCTGCGGCTCGATCCAGCCCTCGTTCGGCTTCAAGCTGCTTAAGGATGTGTTCGATCGTGCGCTTTTCATTAACGTCAAGATGAAGCTGTTCGGTTATGAGCGCATCGCCCTCGGCGATTTTGCTTGCGGCAAAACGAAGCGGAATGCCGGCTTGCTGAGCATGATCCTCAATGAGAAACATCAGGCTGTGCAGACAGCGATGTACCGCCCCGCCATGATCGTCAGTCGAACAGAAATCGTGGACTGCCGGCGTCTCGACAAAGCGAGCGGCATGCAGAGCGTGTTCAACGAGCTCTTCAATGCCCTCTCCTCGGCTCGCGGAGATCGGCACAACCGGAATTCCCAGCATCGCTTCCATTTCATTGACGCGAACGGAACCGCCGTTGGCAGCCACCTCATCCATCATGTTCAAGGCCAGAACCATGGGACGGCCGAGTTCCATGAGTTGCAGCGTGAGATACATGTTGCGCTCGATGTTGGTGGCGTCGACGATGTTGATGATGACGTTGGGGTCTTCGCGAAGGATAAACTCGCGCGAGACGATTTCTTCGTTGGTGTAAGGAGAAAGCGAGTAGATGCCGGGCAAATCGGTTACGAGCGCTTCTTCATGGCCGACAATTCGTCCGTCTTTTCGGTCAACCGTAACGCCGGGAAAATTACCGACGTGCTGGTTCGACCCGGTCAATTTGTTAAAAAGCGTTGTCTTGCCGCAGTTTTGATTGCCAACGAGCGCGATCCGAACGGTCTCGGCCGTCATCAGAGGTTGCTCACGCTTGATCACTTGATTTTTACCGGCTTCTGCGTAGCCGGGGTGATCCATTTCTATCGGCTTGGGGTGCGTTTGTTTTGCCGGCTCCCCTTTGCGGACATTCTTCACAAAAATCTCATTGGCTTCGGCTACGCGCAGAGTAAGTTCATAACTGCGGATTCGGACCTCAATGGGATCTCAGATCGGAAGAGCACACGTCTGAACTCCAGTCACACTTGAATCTCGTAT
>OOBZ01000514.1_pt1 | contig 29877 bp, 22 predicted proteins | sample 1671601 | NCBI WGS metagenome assembly OOBZ01 (sample SAMN06348173, study PRJEB24527) | human gut metagenome | biome: human gut; feature: ankylosing spondylitis patient; material: feces | host: Homo sapiens | place: China | collected 2015-10
ACGGCGTGCGCTCGTGCTCCTGCTCGAAGCGTGCGAACGCCTTGTTGATCTTGTTGAGCGATCCGACCTGATTGAGCGGCAGACGCACGATACGCGACTGTTCGGCCAACGCTTGAAGGATCGACTGGCGAATCCACCACACGGCGTAGGAGATGAATTTGAAACCGCGCGTCTCGTCGAACTTCTCGGCGGCCTTGATCAGGCCGAGGTTCCCTTCGTTGATCAGGTCGGGCAGGCTGAGTCCCTGGTTCTGGTACTGCTTGGCTACTGAGACCACGAAACGCAGGTTGGCCTTGGTCAGCTTTTCGAGCGCTTCCTGATCGCCTTTGCGGATTCGTTGGGCCAGTTCCACCTCTTCCTCCACCGTGATGAGCTCCTCCTTGCCGATCTCCTGCAAATATTTGTCGAGCGAGGCGCTCTCGCGGTTGGTGATGGATTTTGTAATTTTTAATTGACGCATACTCTAACTAAACCTAATATACTAATTCGTTCTTCCGTTTCACACGACGCGGGGAGAAGCCTCGTACTCCTCCCCGGCAAATCGTCGTTATGGAAAACCCGTCGGGTTTCCGGGACCCTCTCTTCACTCACTCTCTCTCTTTTCCCGAAATCCCGACAGGCGTGTAACCGAATCTTCCTGCGAGGCGGTCGTTCGCGCACGGCGTGCGCGGACGGTTCGGCCTCTTCGGATTATTCGACCAGCATGTAGCTGGCCGCACGGCCGTTGGGATAGATACCGTCGATCGACGTTATCTTGTCGCTCATGCGCTCCATGTCGCTGAGCGAGTAGACGGGACGATCGTTGATGTGCGTGATGACGAAACCCTCTTTCACTCGCGCCCTGGCCAGAATTCCGTTCGATTTGATGCCTACAACCTGCACGCCGCCCTTGATCTCCAACTCCTGGCAGAGCTTCGTGCCGGCATCGCGGAACTTGCCGCCCAGAGCGGCGGTCACATCGACCGCTTCGCGGGTGATTAACTCCGTTTTACCAGCCTTATTACGCAGGGTCACATCAAAAAGTTTCACTGCCCCGTCTCTTTTTACCGTAATTTTTACCTTATCGTTGGGGCGGTGCTTCGCGATTTGCTCCTGTACGGCCGAGGCATTGTCGATTTTTACGCCGTCGATAGCTACGATCACGTCACCCTTGCGGATGCCTGCCGCCGAAGCCGCACCGTCCTCCGAGACGGTCGCAACGTAGACGCCGCCCAACTCCTTGATGCCGGTCTCTTTGCCCATCTGGTCGATAAAGTCTTGATCGATATAGCGATAGGAGATGCCCAGCAGAGCCCGCTGCACGACGCCGTACTCTTTCAGGTCGACGACGACCTTCTTGACGATCGATTCGGGAATGGCGAACGAATAGCCGATGTAGCTTCCCGTCTGCGATTTGATGAGCGTGTTGATGCCCACCAGCTCACCGCGCGTGTTGACCAGTGCGCCGCCCGAATTGCCCGGATTGACCGCCGCGTCGGTCTGGATGAACGACTCGATGCGGAACTGATCGGGAATCACGTCGAGCTGACGCGCCTTGGCGCTCACGATCCCTGCCGTGATGGTCGATTGCAGGTCGAACGGCGAGCCGATCGCCAGCACCCACTCGCCCAGCCGCAGCCCCTCGGAGTTGCCGAACGGGATGGTCGGGAGATCCTTGCCCTCGACCTTGATGAGCGCCACGTCCGTCGTGGGGTCGGTGCCGATCACCTTGGCGTCGAACTTGCGGCCGTCGTTGAGCTTCACGCGCAGCTTCGTGGCGTCTTCGATCACGTGGTTGTTCGTCACGATATATCCGTCGTCGGAGATGATGACGCCCGAACCGCCGGCACGGCGCTCCTGCGTCTGCGGCTGGCCGCCGCGGCGACCGTAGCCCTGCGGAATGCCGAAGAATTCGAAGAAGGGGTCGTAGGCGCCTCCGCCGTAACCCGACGAGACGTCGACCTGCTGGATCGCTTCGATGTTCACGACCGCTTTGACCGCATTCTCGGCCGCATAGGTCAGATCGGGATATTTATCGGCTTCGTAGGCCGTAAAGTGCGAACCGAGGGCGGGCGTACGTTCGACCTCGCGTTCGATATATTCGATTTTGTCGGTGTGCGAGCGGTCTACCGCCCACACCGTTACGCCGCTCGTGACGGCCGAAACTGCAATCGTTCCTAAAAATAAAAGAGTCTTTTTCATCGCTTCTGAAAATTACGTTAAACTTTTAGGCGAATTCTATCATGGGCAAATTCCTTCGTTTCCAAATTCTGACATACTAACGTGCCTTGCCGTGAAATATTTTATCGCCGGTTGAAAAAACGCGCATGGGATATGCAGGACCGGGGCCTCTGTCGGGAGGGTCGGGATTGTCCGCGTCCGTGCGGGATGTTCCGGAAAGGGCACCGCCCGGTGTGGCGATGCGGCCGACGCCGTGGTGCGGGAACGGTTTCCGGCGTCTGCTTTCGGGGGGGCGTCACTCCCCCGGTGCGTGCGTGTACCCCTCCTCGTCGTAGACGGGACGGTCGTCTTCGCCGATTTCGCCGATTCCGTCGGGGATGCGGTCGTCCGCAGCGATTTCGGAGTCCCACAGATTTTGGTCGACCAGCGTCTCGTCGCGTTCGTTGCCGGCATAGCCGTTGTTGTCCGTGGAGAAAACGGTACGGTCGGTCGGCAGCTTGATTTTTCTCATGTCGTTGCTTGTTTAAGGTTCGTCGTTTCGCCGCAAGAATGGTACCATGCACCCTGTTTTCATGCTACTCCGCAAGGTTTGTCGGAATCATTCGTACGAAATGGAAAACGGGACGACGGCTTTGCGGCCGTCGTCCCGTTTTTACGCCTTCTGCGACGCAGGGTCAAAGTCCGAACTCCTTGCGGATCAGTTCTACGGCGTCGAGTTTCTCCCAGCCGAAATACTCGATCTCCCGTTCGACTTCGTGTCCGTCGCGCCAAAGCTTTTCGGTGCGGGTATACGGACGATTGCCGAAGTGGCCGTAGGAGGCCGTCGCCTCGAAGATCGGGTTCGTCAGGCCGAACCGTTTGACGATCGCCGCCGGACGCAGGTCGAACAACCGCTCGATGCGGCGTGCGATCTCGCCGTCGGTCATGCCGTCGATCGCTGCGGGACGCTTCGACCGGTAGGTGTCGACATAGACCGACAACGGCCGGGCGATGCCGATCGCGTACGAAAGTTCGACGAGTACCTCGTCGGCTATGCCCGCAGCCACCATGTTTTTGGCGATGTGGCGGGCGGCGTAGGCCGCCGAACGGTCTACTTTCGAGGAGTCCTTGCCCGAGAAGGCACCGCCGCCGTGGGCACCGCGGCCGCCGTAGGTGTCGACGATGATCTTCCGTCCCGTGAGGCCCGTGTCGCCATGGGGGCCGCCGATGACGAATTTGCCCGTAGGGTTCACATGCAGGATGTAGTCGTCGCCGATGAGCGACGCCAGTTTGTCGCCGGCGCGTTCGAGACGTGCCTTGACGCGCGGAATGAGAATCGTGCGCACGTCCTCGCGGATACGCTCCTGCATCCGCCGCTCGGCCTCCTTTTCGTCGATGCCGTTGCCGGTGGCGATGAAGTCGTCGTGCTGTGTCGAGACGACGATCGTATGTACGCGCAGGGGACGGCCCGTCGCTTCGTCGTATTCGATCGTCACCTGCGATTTCGAGTCGGGGCGCAGATAGGTCATCGTTTCGCCTTCGCGGCGAATGACGGCCAGCTCCTTGAGGATGACGTGCGAGAGGATGAGCGTCGCGGGCATGTACTCGCGCGTCTCGTTGCAGGCGTAACCGAACATGATGCCCTGGTCGCCCGCGCCCTGCTCCTCTTCGGCGGCGCGTACGACGCCTTGGTTGATGTCGGGCGACTGTTCGTGGATGGCCGAGAGCACGCCGCACGAATTGCCGTCGAACTGGTATTCGCTGCGGGTGTAGCCGATGCGGTTGATGACCCGGCGCGCCACGCCCTGTACGTCGACGTAGGCTTCCGAGCGCACTTCGCCTGCCACGACGACGAGTCCCGTCGTGCAGAGCGTTTCGCAGGCGACCTTGGCGCTTGCGTCGTGACGCAGGAATTCGTCCAGGATGGCGTCCGAAATCTGATCCGAGATTTTGTCGGGGTGTCCTTCCGACACCGATTCCGACGTGAATAGATAACCCATTTTCAATACAATTTAACGTGTGAGTCCGGCAAGATTTGTCAATTGTCGAGGGCCTCGACGCGGGACTTGCCGGACTCACTCCGTGGCCTGTCACATGCAGGCCGGTCCTTCGATCGGACAACCCTTTCGAGTCTTCCGTTGTGGGCGGAAGATCGTTCGCTGAGTTAAACGTATCGAAACGGGAAAAATTGGCTGTTGGGAATAAAAAACGAAGCTGTTTTAGCGATTTTTTATTGTGGTTTGCAATCAGTCAAATCTTTCCACATTCCATCGCCGCGCTCCCTTGCGGAATTGCGACGCGCAAAGATAGGAAAAGTCGAGCGCAAAAGCAAATTTATTCGCATTTTGCGTAAGGGTGTCCCTGCTTCGTGTTTCCGGCACCCCCCCCCTTCCCATGCGGCAGACTGCGATCCGCTGCGGCTCGTGCTGTGTCTGCCGGCGGCGGCGAACCGCGCGGAGGTGCGTGACGGATTCAGGCCGAAAGTTTTTTCACCGCTTCGCCGCCCGAAGAGTTGGAATTCTCGTGCAGAGTTCCTATTTTTGCAAGATAGAGGGTGCGGGGCGTTTCCGCATCCGCAGTACGAAAAGGAGGAATCGATATGGCATATATAAAAGAGGTACGGGGGCATACGCCTCGTGTGGGTGAAGGGACGTTCGTGGCCGAAACGGCCGTGCTGATCGGCGACGTGACCGTCGGCCGCGACAGGTCGATCTGGTTCAACACCGTCCTGCGCGGCGACGTCAATTCGATCACCGTCGGCGACCGGACCAATATCCAGGACGGGACGGTGATCCATACGCTCTACGACGGCGCGCCCCACCCTTCGCAGACGCATATAGGCAACGACGTGTCGATCGGTCACAACGCCACGATCCACGGTGCGATCATCGAGGACAACTGCCTGATCGGCATGGGGGCCACGGTGCTCGACAACGCCGTCGTGGCGTCGGGCTGCATCGTGGCCGCAGGCGCGCTGGTGTTGTCGGGCGCGAAACTCGAACCCGATTCGGTCTATGCCGGCGTCCCGGCCCGCAAGGTCAAGGAGATTACGCCCGAACAACGCGAAGAGATCATCCTGCGCATCGCCCGCGACTACCGTATGTACGCCTCGTGGTACGAGGAGGGCAAATAGCTGTCCGATAGCGAATGTCCCGACCGTCGAAATACAGCGGAATCGTCGTCAACCTGTTGATCGCCGTGGCCATTTCACTGGTGGTCAATTTCTCCTACGTGCTGTTGCTCGTGGTCGAAAAGAGCGACGACCGGCATCCGCCTTTCAGCCGGGAGTTGCGGACGGATCGGGAGATTGTCCGCGTCGAAGGCGACGTGTGGATTTCGCCCGACGGGCACGGCTATCTGCTTTACGTTTCGCCGGAGAGGCTTTCGGACGGCGATGCCGCCGCTACGGGGCTGGCGGAGGTCGCACCGGCGCGCGACAGCGTCTATATCCCCCGCAATTCGGCGCGCTTCCTGCGGTTGCGGTCGGGCGACCATCTGTTGGCCGACGCGCTCGAATCGCACCGTTCGGGCGGACGGCTCGTGCTGGGACAAGTGCTGGAACGCAACGGCGAGCCGTTCGATTACGGTGTGATCTTCGAACGTCCGCAGGAGGGGGTGATCTTCGCGTTGCAGCTCTTCTATTTCTTCGTGCTGGCTTTCCTGCTGCTTTCGCTCCTGCGGCTGGGCGACCGCGTGCGGCCGATGTCGGGATTTCTCAAACGCGGTCTGCTGTGTGCGGGGCTTGCCGTCGGGCTCTATTTCATCGCCCCTGTCGTGCGTTGGCGGACGCACGAGCTGACGATATTGGCGCTCAGCGGCAGCTGGCTCGACTATAACCTGATCATGAAGTGTTCGTTCACGCTGGTCGTCGTACTCCTGTACGGGCAGATCAGCCTGTTGCTTCGTCAGCGGCAGGCGATGGAGGTCGAGAACGAACAACTCAAAAGCGAGAACCTCACGACGCGCTACAACATGCTGGTGAGCCAGATCAACCCCCACTTCTTCTTCAACTCGCTCAACTCGCTGGCGATGCTCGTGCGCGAGGGCGACGAACAGAAGGCACTCACCTACATCGACCAGCTCTCCTTCTCGTTTCGCTATATCATCCGCAACGGTCAGAACATGCTGACGACGCTCGCGGAGGAGTTACGTTTCGCCGAAGCCTACGGCTATCTGTTCAAGATACGCTATGCCGACAAGCTCTTTTTCGATGTCGACGTCGCCCCGAAATACTTGGATTACCGGCTGCCCGTGCTGACGTTGCAGGAGTTGCTGTCGAATGCCGTCAAGCACAACGCCATTACCAAACGCCGTCCGCTGCGTGTTTCGATCCGCGTCGAAAACGGCCAGCTGGTCGTGTCGAATCCCCTCTTGCCGAAGCTCGACGCCGAACCTTGTACGGGAATCGGCCTGCACAACCTCGACAGCCGTTGGCAGCTCATCACGGGCCACGGCATCCGCATCGACCGCAGCGGGGAGATCTTCTCGGTCTGCATGTCGCTTCTGAAACCCCGCACGAAATGAAAGCCGTAATCATCGAGGACGAAACCGCCGCTGCGGTCAACTTGCAGTCGATCCTGCACCGTGTGGCGCCGGCCGTGGAGATCACGGCGGTGCTCGAAGGGGTCGAGGAGAGCGTCGAGTGGTTCGGGACGCATCCGCAGCCCGATCTTGTGCTTATGGATATTCATCTGGCCGACGGCGAGGCGTTTCGGATTTTCGAACGGGTTTCGCTCACGGCTCCCGTCATTTTCACGACCGCCTACGACCGCTATGCGCTCGAAGCCTTCAAGGTCGACAGCATCGACTACCTGCTCAAACCGATCAAGGAGGAGGAGGTGCGCCGTGCGCTGGAGAAGTTGCGGCGGCTTTCGGGATTGGAACGCAGCCGTTACAGCGAGCGGGTCGAACGGCTGGCGGAGCGTGCCAACGAGCGGCAGCAGGTTTTCCTGGTGCGCGTGCGCGACAAGTTCATTCCTCTGCAACGCGAGCGGATCGCCTATTGTTACACGAGCGACGAGCGGGTGACGGCCTGTACGCTCGACGGTGAGAAGTATCCGCTCGACAAGCCGCTCGAAACATTGCAGACGTTGTTGCCGGCGAGCGATTTCTTCCGTGCCAACCGCCAGTTCATCGTCGCGCGGCAGGCCGTCGCCGAGATCGCGGTCTGGTTCGGCAGCCGGCTGGCGTTGCGTCTGAGCGTCGAAACACCCGAACGGATCGTCATCTCCAAGGCCCGGGTTCCCGAATTCAAGCGTTGGCTTACGTCGGTTCACCCTGCCGATTAGTCGGTTCACCCGCCGATTTTGCCCGTTGACCCCGCTTCCGGCACCGGAAAGCCGTTCGGGGCGTTATCTTTGTTTCGTATAAATCCGACGATGAGATCGATTGCCGACATAACGTTTCGGGGACTGATGCCGTCTCTTGCGGCCGGAGGGGCCTCCTGTCCGATGGACGGAAGGAGATGCCGCTGCGGCGGAGTTGCGGCCGGACGGGCTCGTCGGAAGGAAACGATTCGGATGAAGCGCAGGGCCGCCGACGTACGTCGTAGAAGGTTGGAAAAAGTGGCTGTCGCCGAGAGGTCGGCTATGAAGCGTGTGTTAAACGACGTACACCGTCAACAATGGGAGAAGCAGCGGTCGGCGGACCCTGTGCATCATCTTCGCCGCGGCGTGCGGCGCAGCGGACGGGGCGCATCCGGCGTCCTACCGTCGTTCGATAAACCACTTCACATTTTAATAGGGCTTCAGAATTGATTTGGTGAAAGGGGTGTCAAGTCTCTTGACACCCTGTTTTTTGGAAGGCCGGTCCGTGTGTTTCGGACGCCGGAGCGGACAAATATAGACGGGGTATTCGCGGCGGTTTGCCGGATTTTGGCTATCTTCGCGAAGATTTGCCGATAGGCGATCGGAACGATCCCGGGAGAAAGATAAAAGAGAAGATGAGACGAACGATTTTACTGTTTGTGACATTGTTCACCGCGATGGAAATTTATGCCCAGTCGGGCAGCGTGACGGCGACCGTGATCGACGCCTCGACGCGCGAGGGCGTGCCGGGTGCCGTCGTGGAGTTTGCGCCGGCGGATCCTGCGGCGCAGAAACGTTACTTCACGACGGGGTACAAGGGGCGCGTCGAGGCGACGGTTCCCTACGGTACCTACAAGGTTTCCGTTTCGTTTCTGGGCTACGAAACGCTTGAAAAGGAGCTGAAACTGTCGGCCGCCAAAAAGTCGCTCGGCACGCTCGAGCTGGCGCCTTCGTCGACCGAGATCGAGGCCGTGGTCAAGGAGGTGAAGTCGATGCGTACGTCGCAGAAGGGCGATACGGTGAGCTACAATGCCGGAGCCTTCAAGGTGACGGCCGACGCCGATGTCGAAGGGCTGCTCAAGAAGATGCCCGGCATCACCATTACCGACGGCGAGGTCGAGGCACAGGGCGAGACCGTGAAGAAGGTCTTCGTCGACGGCAAGGAGTTCTTCGGCGAGGACGTAACTTCGGCGATCAAGTCGCTGCCCGCACAGGCGGTCGACAAGGTCGAGGTCTACGACAAGTTGAGCGATGCGGCCGAATTTTCGGGTATGGACGACGGCGAGGGGTACAAGGCGATCAATATCGTCACGAAACCCAACATGCGTCAGGGCCAGTTCGGCAAGCTCTATGCCGGTTACGGCTACCAGCCCGAAACAGAAGGAACAACGTCGAACCACAAGTACAACGTGGGCGGCAACGTCAATCTGTTCCATGGGTCGAGCCGCGTGTCGGTGATCGGGTTGTTCAACAACGTCAACCAGCAGAATTTTTCGTTCGAGGACATTCTGGGCGTGTCGGGAGGTTCGGGCGGCCGCGGCGGCGTGGGGGCGCTGATGGTGCGGCCGCAGAGCGGTGTGGCGTCGGTCAACTCGTTCGGCGTCAACTACTCCGACAGTTGGGGAAAGACCGGCCGGCAGGACAAGGTGACGTTGCAGGCCAGTTATTTCTTCAACCGTACGACGACCAAGAACTACTCGACGATAGACAAGTGGTACGAAACTCCGTCGCCGATCGATACGCTGCATACGGACGGCTATTCGAACAATACGAACGGCAACCACCGCCTCAATGCCCGTCTCGAATGGCGTATTTCGGAGAACCAGTCACTCATGTCGCGCACGGGACTCAGTTTCCAGAGCTACGATCCTTACAGCACGACTTATGGCCACCAGTGGGGAGAGAGCGGTCTGCGCGTGGTGGACAATTTCAGCGACGGCGGCCGCACGGGAGTCAATCTGAACCAGTACCTCTCCTACCGCACGAAGCTGGGCAAAGACGGCCGCACGCTGACGCTTGACGGCAGCGTGCGCTATCGGAACAACAGAGGAGATACGGACAGCTATTCGAACCAGGCGCGGGGTATCGATCCCGATCTGATCGTCGTTCCTACGGATACCCTGCTGCTGCGCTACCAGCGTGCGCATTCGCCGTCGTTCAGCTACAACCTGCGCGGCGACGTGACCTATACCGAACCGGTTTCGCAGTATGCGCAGCTGAGCCTGCAATACCGTGTGGCCTATAACTATCAGGAGAGCGACAAGAAGGTCTACGTGACGCCGGACGACCGGTTCGAAACGGCTGGCGTCGAACCCGATCCGAGCCTGTCGCAATCGTCCAACACGGGCTATCTGACGCATCGTATCGGGCCGGGTTTCCGTATCGTGAAGGGCAAGAACCGTTTCGTGGCCAATGTCTCCTACCAGCGCGCCCAGCTGACGGGCGAGGTGCTCTCGGCGACGAAGGTCATGGGGGCGGGCGACGATGCGAAGACGTCGCACGGATTCAACAACCTGACCTATTTCCTGATGGGACAGCTCAACATCAACAAGGAGAATTCGATCCGGCTGTTCATCAACTCCTCGACCGACAACCCCGGTATCGGCGAGTTGCAGAACGTCTACGATATCTCCAACGCGCAGAGCATCTCCAAAGGTAACCCCCATCTGCGTCCCTCCTACTCGAACAACGTGCGGTTCCATTACGTGAACTCCAACGTCGAGAAGGGACGTACGTTCATGTGGATGTTCTCGATGCAGAATACGTCGAACTACATCACGTCGAGCATGGCCTACGACGTGGAGGTGGAGGTCCCGACCGGAGAAGTCGACGGCGGCGGCGATCCCGTGACCGAAACCTACAATCCGCACACCTATTCCACCTATACCAACATGGACGGCTATTGGAACCTGCGCACGCATCTGAGCTACGGATTGCCCGTCTCGTTCCTGAAAAGCAACCTCAATGTGATGGCGGGCGTCAACTACACGCTTACGCCGACGCTGGTGGCGCGCAAGGCGACCGACGGAAGCGTCTATCTGGACAACGGCGAAATCGTCGGCGGCGAGCGCAACGACGCCAGCCGTCTGAGCTACGATTTCCGCGCCGTGCTGGGCAGCAACATCTCCGAGAACGTCGATTTCACCCTTTCGTGGCACGGTGCCTACAACATCGCGAAAAACTCGCTGGTCGTCAATGATTCCGATAACAAGAACCGCTATTTCAACCATGTGGCGACCGCGGCGATGAAGTTCGTCTTCCTGAAAAGCTTCACCTTCACGGGGAATGTTTCCTACCAGCAGAATATCGGCTTCACGAACGATTACGACAACTCCTACGTGCTGTGCAACGTCTATCTGGGCAAGAAGGTCTTCCGCAACCGTCGGGGCGAGGTGATGTTCGGCGTCAACGACCTGTTCGACCAGAATACGGCCTTCTCGCGCACGACCGGTTCGGGATATACCCAGAATTCGATCAACAGCGTGATCGGACGCTACTATACCGTGCAGTTCGTCTACAACCTGCGCAATTTCGGCAAGCGCGGTTCCAAGGACATCAAGGATTACGACGGCATGGGGGCGCTGGGCGGAAACCGCAGGGGTGTCGGCCGTCCGCCTATGGGGCCTCCTCCGGGCGGCAGAGGCCCGATGTTTTGATCCGGAACGTCGGTTGAAAAGTTCGCTCCCGAACACGGAAACCCCTGCTGCGGTTCGCGGCAGGGGTTCGTCGATTTTTCGGCGAGGTTTTATTGCCCGCCTTCGTCCTGCTTCTGGCGTGTCAGGATCACGTGGATGCCGATGCAGGCCAACCCTCCGTAGACGAAGACCTGCGCCCACAGAATCCTCAGTTCGGGCATCACGTCCCGCAGCGAAGCGCCCATCGTCCGGATCCGGATGAAGGCGTTGACGCCGCTGCTGCTCGGGAAGACCTGCCCCAGCGTGTAGAGCCATTCGGGGATGGCTTCGCGCGGGAACGAAGCGCCGCTGAGCAGCAGGATGGGAATCGATGTCCAGAAAAGCAGCAGCAGCGACTGTTCGCGGTAGCGGAACAGCGTCGAAATGGCGATTCCCAGCATGATGCAGGCCAGCAGATAGGGCACGAGCAATCCGACGACGGCCTCCGTCGAGCCGTTGGAGGGATAGTGGAACAGTTTGTAATGCACCGTCATGATGTAGAGCAGCGTGACGGCGTAGATCGAGATGTAGACCAATGCCTTTCCCAGCACGATCGGAAGCGTGTACATGCGCTTGCAGTTGGCGGGGATCAGTTTCCGGTAGAGTCCGAATTCGCGCCATGTGCCGCCGATCATGCCGATGCCGATCAGGAGCGTCTGCTGGATGATGACGATGATGATCGCGGGCATGATGAACGATCCGTAGCCCAGATAGGGAATGAAAAGGTTGTGCGACTGGTAGATGACCGGCTGCGTCGCGGCCGTCGCCTGCGGGATATTGGCGCCTTTGGCGATGAGCCGCTGGAACTGTACCATGGCCCCCGTCTGTCCGATGCCCGTCACGAGCTCCTGGAACACCTGACGGTACATGAGGAAGTAGCTGGCGTCGACATAGAGCGACACGGCGGCCGACGAACCGCCCAGCAGTTGCTTCTCGTAATCTTGCGGAATGTAGACCACGCCGTAGATCTTGCGGGCGAAGAAGAGCTCTTCGGCCTCCTCCATGCCGCTCGGCTCGTAGGCCACGTAGGTATTGGGGCCGGCGTCGAAGGTGCGGATCAGTTCGCGGCTCGACGGGGTCTGGCTCTCGTCGATCACGCCGATCGGGACGTTGCGCAGCACTTCGGGAGCATAGGCCGACGCATAGAGCGTCGAGTAGATGAAGATGGCCAGCACCATGACCAGCAGTACGCCGCCGTCGGTGAAGACCGCCTTGTATTCGTTGCGGATGACCGAAGCCAGTTCGGTTCGGTAGGCTTGCAGTATCTCTTTGATTCGTCCCATCGTTACATCCTCCCCCAGTATTTTTCATCGGAACAGATCTTGCGCAGGCGCGGCAGGCAGAGCATCGGCAGTATGATGAAGAGTGCGATATACCCCATGTCCCACAGCGAATCGACGACCGGTGCGCCGCGAAGCGCCTGATCGATGAAGATGTCGGTATAGAACGTAAAGGGGAAGATCTTGCTGAACGCCTGCACCCACGGGTACATCGCCATCATCGGAAAGGTAAGTCCCGAAAAGGTGAAGGCCAGCACCGAATAGCCGCCGCCGATCGAGAGCGACAGGCGCAGGTTGCTCAGCAGCGTGACGATCAGTACGCCGATGGCCATGTAGGCCAGCACGAACAGCATGCAGCCGAAGAGCAGGGCCGTGAGGCTGCCGTTGAGCGGTACCCCTACGATTTTGAACAGGATCAGGAACATCGTCAGCGTCATGAGCAGCATCATGACTACGAGCGGCAGCATCTTTCCGACAAGCGCTGCAAAGACCGACCCGCCCGCCGTGTCGAGCCACTCGCGCGCCGTGCCCGCTTTGAGTTCGGTACCGATGGCGAAGATCGTGACGAGCATGGCGAAGATCATCAGCATCATGGGCATGAAGCTCGGCGAGAGGTAATAGCTGTAATTGATGTAGGGATTGAACAGTACGTGCTTGACGAAACGCACGGGCATGATCTGCGCCATCGCCTGTTTCTCGGTCAACCCCTGCTTCATGAGCAGTTGCAGCTGCACGCCTGCCTGAAAGGTCGTGACGGCCGTTTGCAGGTCTTTCGACAGCAGTCCGTTGACGGTGATGTTCGTGCCGCTCACCGAACATTCGATATGGGTCTGGCTGTTGCTGAGGATGTTCTTCTCGAAAAACGCCGGAATGTGGACGATGGCCGAGATACGTCCTTCGCGCATGAGCCGCTGGGCCTCCTCCATGCTCTGCACCTCGTAGGAGACCATCGCCGTCGGCGTGTCGTCGATCATCTGCGTCACCTTGCGCGACAGCGTCGTGTGGTCTTCGTCGAGTACGGCGATCGGGATGTTGCGCGCCACGCCCCGCTCGAAGATGACGGCGAAGAAGGCGAACGACACGACGGGAAGCACCACCATCAGCACCCAGTACATGGGCTGACGGACGATGCGCCGCAGTTCGCGCCGCACGACCTGATCGGTTTCTTTGAAGTAGTTGCGCATGGCTCCGATCGGCTACTCGATTGCGTCCCAGTCGACCAGAACGCTCATGCCGGGGCGCATCCCCTCTTCGGCGCCGAGCGGCTTGACCTTGACGGCGAAGGTGCGGATGTCGAATCCGCCCTGCGTGCGCGTCGCGGCCCATGTGGCGAAATCGGCCTGCGGAGCGATGTAGGTGATGTGGAAGTCGACATCGCGGTCGAGTGCGGGCACATAGCCGCGCAGGCGCTTGCCCATTCGGATCTTTGGCATCAGCGTCTCCTTGATGTTGAACGTCACCCACATGTCGCTCATGTCGAGGATGGCGACCACGGGATAACCGCTGCCCACCAGCTCGCCCTGCTCGGCGATGATCGTCGAGATTTCGCCCGTAACGGGCGAATAGACCATCGCGTCGCTCAGGTAGCTCTCCACCTCCGATACGACGCCTGCGGCCTGCCGCACCTGTGCCGCGGCGGCGGCTTTCTCCTCCTTCGAGGCGCCGTCGACCGCCAGGTCGTACTGCGCCTTGGCGGCCGCGGCGGTCGCGGTCATGGCGTTGTACTGCGCCTGCGCCTCGTCGAATTTCTGCGCCGGCACGACCCCTTGTTCGTAGAGCGCTTTCACGCGGTCGAAGGTCTTTTTGGCCAGTTCGCGTCCGGCCTGCGCCTGCTGCCACATGTTGAGCGCCGCTTCGATCTGCTGCACGCGGGCGCCGGAGAGCACTTTCTGGTCGATTGCCGACGCTGCGCTCCGCACCGCTTCGGCCTGTTGCAGTTTGGCGTCCAGTTCGGGCGTGGAGAGCGTGTATAACAGTTCGCCACGCTCGACGCGCTGCCCCTCCTCGACCTTCATGTCGACGATGCGGCCGGCGATTTTCGACGAAGCCTTGTAGGTCGTACATTCCGTCGTGCCTTGAAGGAGGATCGGCGTCCTGGCCTTCAAATAACGGCTCACCAATAGGACTGCCGCGATGATGATGACGACGGCGACGAGGACAGCGATGATGTTTTTCTTCTTCATATCTCTTTCGTTTTTACTATTTCTCGAATGTGATGCGGCGGGCGTCCTGCCGGCGCATGTAGGCGGTGAATTCGTCGCTGATGCCGGCGGCTTCGAGCAGTTGCGCCAACGACACGTCGTAGCGATAGGCGGCTTCGATGCGCTCGGTCTTTACCTTGGCCAGATTCAGTTCGGCGTCGATCAGGTCGGTCGACGAACTCATCCCTTCCAGAAACGCCGCGTTCTTGGTTTTGAGATACTCCTCGGCGAAGGCGAGCGAAGCCTCGATCGAGGCCATCTGCGTGCGGTAGTTCTCCATCTGGTTGTAGAGCTTCTCGACGAGCACCGAAATGTCGTTTCCGGCTTTGTCCTGCAACGCTTCGACGCGCCGTACGGTCTGTTTGGCCGCCGAATATTTGTATTCGCGGTTCAGGCCGTCGAAGAGCTTGAAGTTCACGCCGACGCCGACCGCCCAGCGCGGCAGCACCTTGGATACCTGATAGTCGTAAAACGACATGCCGCCCATGGCCACCACCTGCGGCAGGAACGACGAACGCTGCGCGCGTACCCCTTCGTAGGCCAGCCGGCGTTTCTGGTCGACCTGATCGAGCAGCGGGTTGCGTTCGGCGGCCAGTGTCCGGAAATGGTCGAGCGGTTCGATGCGTTCGAGTATGAACATCGCCGTGACGGGCTGGTAGTCGTCTGTCTGGCCTATGGTGCTGTTCAGCGCGGCGGCGATCGTCTCGACCTGCGACTGCGCGTTTTGCAGGTCGCGTTCGGCCTCCGACATCTTGAATTCGACGTAGAGTTTTTCGCTGCGAGAGATCATGCCCTGCGCTTCGAGAGCTGCGGCGTCTTCGAGGTGCTTGCGCACGCCGTCCACCACCTGCTGCCGTACGACGACGACCTGTCGTGCGAGCGCCAGCCCGTAGTAGCGTTCGACGAGTTCCGATACCAGCGCGTTGCGCTGCTGGATTCCCTGCGATCGGGCCGTCTGTTCGTTGATCCGCGCCGCACGGTTGGCGGCGTTGATCTTGCCGCCCATCCACAGCGGAACCGTCACGTCGCCGCCGACGAATCCCAGGCTGCGGTCTTGCAGCGGCAGTGCCCAGCTGGCCGCCATCGCTCCGCTCAACATCTGCGAAATGGAGGGGATGTAGTCCGACGGGATCATGCCGCTCTGAAGGATCTGTCCCGCGAGATTCTGCACCGGCGTCTTCGTATTGTTGAGATCGATTTCGATGTCCTTACCCAGATAGGCGTAACTGCCCGTGATGCCGATCTGCGGCATACGCAGACCGATGGCAGCGCGGCGCTCCTGTTGTGCGGCGCGGCGGTTGAACTCGGCGGCCCGAATGGCCGGATTGTCCGAAAGCGTCATTTCGAGTGCCTCTTCCAGCGACAGCGTCCGCCCCTGTTCCTGTGCGGGAAGCTGCATGACGGCCGTCAGGGCGAGCATAACCAGCGTGACTTTTTTCATATCTTTTATACTTATGATGTTGCGAAGATAGAGATTATCCGCTTCAAATGTGTTTTTGTAAGGACAAAAAGGACATTTTTAGTCCGTTTAGTCCACTTTTTCTCTATTCGTGGAGACCGAGGTGGCCGTTGATCGCGCGTACTTCGCCTGCCAACTGCGGATAGACGCGCACCTCGACGCCGCCCTTGCGCAGCCGCACCGCTCCTTCGCAGCATACGAAGCACGACGGTTCGTATAGAGCAAAAACCGTGCGCGAGAAGCCGTGGCGCAGAATCAGTTCCGAACAACTCTCCGGTTCGCTGCTGCGCGTCGAGCACGGCTCCATCGAGGAGTAGATACTCGCGCCGTGCAGATCGGCTCCGGCGGCCGTCGCTTTGAGGATCGCCTCCTGTTCGGCGTGGTGCGTGGGAGATGTTTCATGGGTATACCCCGTGAAACGGTCGCCCGAACGGGTCACGATGACCGCCCCCACGCGGTAGGAGGTGGCGCAGGGCGTACAGCGGCGGCTCAGGGCGATGGCCTGCCGCAGGTAATGCAGATCCTCCTCCGTGCGGTCGGGATGCAGCGTGTAGGTCGTCACCTCCATTCCTTCCAGCCGTCGGCGCTGCTGCGGGAAGCGTGCCGGATCGAAAGGCGGTTCGAAACGAGGGGCGTGCGGGTCGCCGACGCGGACGGCGGGATTGACCGCCATGCGGAGCGTGTCGACGAGCCCCTCCGCAAAAAAAAGGCCGAGTGTGCGCGGGCCTCCCTCGACGAGCAGCCGTTCGAAGCCCCGCTTTTCCAGTTCGGTGAGGATCCTCGCCGCCGAAAGGTCGGGGATACGGACGATTTCGGCCGCTGTTTCGAGCGGCGATGCGGCAGCGTTGTCGGTGAAGACGATCCGTGCGCCTGAGCCTGCGGTGAAGAAGTTCGACGCGGGGGCGAGTCGCAGCGAACGGCTCAGCGTGACCTTCGCGGGGCCGGCCGGTTTGCCGCAAGGCGCTCCCGGCGGAGCGCTTCGTCGCGCACGGTGAGCGACGGGTCGTCGCGGCGCACGGTCTCCGCCCCCACAAGGATCGCATCGGCCCACGCCCGCAGGCGCATCACCTCGCGCCAGTCGGCGGGCGTCGAGAGAATCAGTCGCCGGGGCGACCGATCATCCATATAGCCGTCGCCCGACAGGGCGACCGAAGCGTACACGTTCATCGTCGTAATTCGAACAGGGTTATTTCGGGATTCGCACCGATCCGCATGGGAAATCCTACATATCCTATGCCGTCGTTGACATAGAGCGTCCTCCCCTGCTTCTCGTAGGGGCCGCTCCAATGGCGGTACATCAGTTGCGCGGGCGAGAAGGCGCGGCCGAAGAGCCGTATTTTGCACTGCATGCTGTGAACGTGCCCCGAAAGGGTCAGGTCGCCGTAGCCCGCATCGAGAATCTGTTCCCAGAGTTGCGGAATGTGCGCCGCCGTGATGTTGTAGAGTTCTTGCGGCACGTCGCGGTAGGTCGTGCCGAAATCGTAGCCGGGCAGCGTGCGGTCGTGGCGCTGGCGGGCCAGCGAGCGGTCGTAGGAGATACCCGACAGGGCGATCGAATCGTCGCCGCGCCGCAGGTAGACCGTTTCGTTGTCGAGTACGCGCCACCCCATCGCCCGCTGGCGTTCGACGAGCGCGGCGATGTTGGTCGCCGGCGGCAGGGAGAGCGTATCGCGGACGTAGTTGCCCGTATCGTGGTTGCCCGTGATCGAGAAGGTTCCGTAACGGCTGCGGATGCCGCCCAACAGACGCATGGCCGTCGAATCAAGTTCCGTGTAGCGGATGTTGACCAGATCGCCGCAGAAGATCACCAGATCGGGCCGCAGAGCGTTGAGCGAGTCGACCAGCGCCCTCATCTCGCGGTCGGGGTCGACGAGCGTCCCGATGTGCAGGTCGGTGAATTGTGCGATGCGCAGCCCGTCGAACGCCTCCGGCAGCCGGTCGCTGCGGAGCGTGACGCGGTGTACGGCCAGCGTGCTGCGGCCCGACACGGCACCGTGAATCAGTACGCCCGCCATGCCGAGCGCGGCGATCGGTGCGAGGATGCGCGTCGCACGGCCCTTGCCGAACGCGCGCACGGCGTAGTAGGCCATGCGCGGCAGCGTGAGCAGCAGATAGGCGAAAAAAATCCACATGGCTGCCCTCACCACGCCGCCGGTGTTGTCCTTCACCAGCCAGAAGAGGACGATCCCGGCAAGCGGCAGCAGATCGCCCGCCGCGACGAGCGTCAGGAGCAGGTTCCGGTAGCGGTACGCTTTGCGGTGGCGGCGGAAATGCCAACCGTCGGCGGCGAGCGGCAACAGAATCAGGAAAAGCGGCATCCACATCATAGCTGATAGATTATGAAGACGTTGCAAATATACGAAAAGGGGCGGAATATCCGACCGCGTCGATTCAAGAATCGGGTCAAATTCTTTGGCATATATCTTGCTTTCGGTAGCAGCGAATATTAACTGGCTGTTATCCAACATTAATAAACGGTTTTAAATCAAAAAAACACACAAGAGCTTATGAAGACAGTTCGACTTTTCATCGTTGCGTTGTTCCTGACTGTTGCGGCTTCGGCGCAGCCTAACGCATCCTCCGCCCGGGACGGAAGTTCGCCTACGGTTTACATGATCTCGGTTCAGGAGACCGATACGCTCATTCCCTGCGAGTGGCGAGCTCGTGCGGCCCGTAACCGGATGGCGATGATGGACGCCGTCGACGATTACAACCAAACGCACCGCACCGGTTTCCAGCAGCCCGGGCGGCCGCAGTTCCTCTTCGCGCACAAACAGAACAAGTATTCGCTGGCGCTCGGAGGGTTCATCGCCCTGCGTACCAGTTACGACTTCGACGGAACGCCGTCGGCCACCGACTTCATCCCTTCGTCGATTCCGGTTCCGGGCGATTACGCTTCGCGGCAGCGGCTGTCGATGGATGCCTCTACCTCGCGCATCTATCTTAAAGGTATTGCCAACACCCGTGCGCTGGGCCGTGTCGTAGTCTATGTCTCCACCGACTTCCGCGGCGGTGCGCAGGGCAGCTATACGCCGCGCCTGCGCGAAGCCTACGTGTCGTTCAAGGGCTTTACCTTCGGCCGCGACGTGACGACCTTCTGCGATCTCGACGCAGGCCCCACGACGATCGACTTCCAGGGGCCGAACGCCTATAACTTCACCTTTGCCACGATGATCCGCTACGAAGTTCCCTTTGCGAACGATCATCTGAAATTCGGTCTGGCGGCCGAGCTGCCCAGCGTGAGCGGCACGTTCGGCGAGACGTTCGATCCGATTCCGCAGCGCGTGCCCGATTTTCCGGTCTATTTCCAGTATGCCTGGGGGGCCAAACGCGACAGCCATTTCCGCGTGACGGGCGTCGTGCGCGATCTCTATCTGCACAATGCCGCCACGGGGAACAATACCTCCCTGTTGGGTTGGGGCGTGCAGGCGAGCACCTGCATCAATCTGGCCCGCGTGCTGACGATCTACGGCAACGGCGTCTACGGCGAGGGCATTACCAACTACATTCAGGACCTGTCGGGACTGGGCTACGACTTCACCCCCGATCCGCAGGATCCGGCCAAGGTGCAGACCATGCCGATGTGGGGCTGGTACGGTGCGGCGCGCATCAATATCCTGCCGCAGCGTCTTTTCATATCGGGAGGTTATTCCGAAGCGCATATCCAGCAGAAGCACGGCTATTTCTCGGGCGACCAGTATCGTAACGGCCAGTATATCTTCGGAAATATCTTTTATAACTTCACCTCGCGTTGCAGCATCGCCGCCGAATACCTTTACGGCAGCCGCGAAAACAGGGACGGCATGAAGAACCATGCCAACCGCGTGAGCATGCAGGTGCAGTACAATTTCTAAACGACGATTGCCTGCGGTGCGGGTTCCCTCCCTTCGGTGCGCGGGGCCTCTCCGGCAGTCGCGTCGGTATGGCCGGCGATCCTTTTTACGGGATCGCCGGTTTCGTTTCCGTTATTCGACGGTCGGAAGATCGGGTCGGAAACGATGCGGATTCCGGCCTTTTAGCTTTTGGTTCTACACTCGGCTTGCACACTTTGCGGAGGACGAGCCTCCGCTCGGATAGGCTGCGCCTCGGCAAAACCGCGAACAAGTTTGCTTTTGCACTCGGCTTGCACTATCTTTGTCGACATGATGGAATTTTTGGAGACATATCATCTCGTGGGAATCGTCGTCGGCGCGGCGACCTTTCTCATTATCGGCGTTTTTCACCCGTTCGTCATCAAGGGCGAGTACTATTTCGGCGTGCGATGCTGGTGGGCTTTCGCGGCGTCGCTGTGGGTAGAAAACCTGATTCTCTCGATCCTGCTGGCCGTGTGGGGTGCATCGTCGTTGTGGGGGATCGGCGAACTGTTCGAGCAGCGCGAACGTGTGGCGAAAGGCTGGTTTCCGAAACGCGAAAAGAAAAACCGACGGGGCGGCCGATGAAGCGGTTGGGTACCTGTGCCGTATTGTTGTCGATGATCGCCGCGGTCGTCGTCAGCGCAGGGTATCTGCGCAGCGTGCGGATGCAGCGTGTCGTTCCGGCGATGGTTCCGCCCGACGAACGCATTTTCCATGCGCGCCTGCTCTTTGCGGGCGACGTGATGGCCCATCTGCCGCAGTTGACTGCGGCACGGAGGTCCGACGGAACGCACGATTTCTTCGGACAGTTCCGTCTCGTGAAGCCCCGCTTCGATGCTGCCGATCTGGTCGTGGTCAATCTCGAAACTACCCTCTCCGCCGCCGCTCCCCATACGGGTTATCCCTGTTTCCGTACCCCGTCGTCGTTGGCCCGTGCTCTGCGCAGGGCGGGTGTCGACGTAGCCGTCACGGCCAACAACCATTGTTGCGACGGCGGCGCGCGGGGTATCGGCGCGACGCTCGCCGCGCTCGACGATGCGGGTCTGCGCCACACGGGAACGTTCGTCGACTCGTTGCGGCACGGTGCCGACCATCCGCTGCGGCTCGCGGCGAACGGCATCCGCTTCGCGCTGTTCAACTATACCTATGGCACCAACGGTCTGCCAGTGCCTGCGGGCACGACGGTCAACCGAATCGATACGACGGTCATCGCCCGCGATCTGGCGGCCGTCGACCGCGGTTCGGTCGATTGCGTTATCGCCTTCGTGCATTGGGGCAACGAGTACGAACGCCGGCCTGACAGCGAACAACGGATGCTGGCAGGGTTCCTGCGACGGCACGGTGCGGATCTGGTCGTCGGCAGTCATCCGCACGTCGTGCAGCCCTTCGAGCAGGATTCGACGGGTGCCGTCTTCTACTCGTTGGGAAATTTCGTCTCGAACCAGCGGCGGCGTTACTGCGACGGCGGACTGCTGGCCGAAGTGGAAGTCGTCAAGCGCGTTGCGGCGGGCGTGCCGACGATGCACTATGCCGCACAGGCCGTTCCGGTGTGGGTTGCCCTGCCCGACTACCGGATTCTGCCGCCCGAAGTGGCCGATACGCTTGCGATGCCGCCCCACGCACGTGCGGCTTATGACCGGTTCATGCAGGATACTCGCCGGCTGCTCGATGAGCGGGAGTGAAAATAGAAGCGGACCCTCAAAAGAGGATCCGCTTCTATTTTCCGGCCCGGATGGCCTAATAGTTCTCCCGCTTCGGCTCGAAATAGGCCTGGGGATGCTTGCAGGCGGGGCAGATTTTCGGTGCCTCGGTGCCTTTGCAGATGTAACCGCAGTTGCGGCACTGCCACCAGATTTCGTGGTCGCGGATGAAGAAATTACCGTCGGTCAAGCGGCTCAGCAGTTTGAGGTAACGATCCTCGTGCTCGTGCTCGGCGACGATCACCATGCGGAACGTGGCGGCGATTTCGGGGAAGCCCTCCTCGTCGGCGATTCTGGCGAATTCGGGGTACATCTCCGTCCACTCCTCGTTCTCGCCCATCGCAGCGGCTTTGAGGTTCTCCTCCGTGGTGCCGATCACGCCGGCCGGGAAACTGGCCGTGATGGAGAGGCAGCCGCCTTCGAGGTACTTGAAAAATTTCTTGGCGTGTTCCTTTTCCTGATCGGCCGTTTCGAGAAAGATGCCGGCGATCTGCTCGTAACCCTCTTTCTTGGCTACGCTTGCAAAATAGGTATACCGGTTGCGCGCCTGCGATTCGCCTGCGAATGCCGTGAGCAGATTTTGCTCGGTCTTGGTTCCTTTGATACTTTTCATAACTGAATCTATTAATGTGTTAAGTGGTTTCTGTTTTTTATCCTACAAAGATAGACAAAAAGTGTCGGATGTTAGGCAGGAATAGCGATTCTTTATTTTTATAGAAGTATAGGATCGGCTTATCTTGCGATCTGCCGACTTGTATTGGTATATTTATGCCGGTTTTCCGTATCTTAGATTACAGCTTAGATATTTCGTCTCGGCATAATCAAATATGAATGTTTGCTTCTGCGTCCGACTTTTCGTATCTTTGACTTCGTCTTAGATACTCCCGCTCGGCAATGTTCAAATAAAATTTGACATTGCTCTCGCTTATTCGTACTTTGGCTGCGCCGAAGATACTCCGTCTCGGCATAATCAAACATGAATGTTTGCTTCTGCGCTCGACTTTTCGTATCTTTGTATATTATTTCAGGAACAATCAAACGAGATACGATATGAATCGCTACTGTATCATCATGGCGGGAGGCGTGGGAACCCGCTTCTGGCCGCTGAGCCGGCAGAACAAGCCCAAGCAGTTCCTCGACATCATGGGGACGGGCAAATCATTCCTGCGCCATACGTTCGAACGCTTCGCGCCGCTGGTGCCCGACGAAAATTTCATCGTGGTGACCAACCGACGTTACAAGGAACTGATCCGCAATATCCTTCCCGAGATCCGCGAGGAACAGATTCTCTGCGAGCCGATCGGCCGCAATACCGCGCCGGCCATCGCCTACGCCGCCTACTGGTTGCGGAAACACGATCCCGAAGCGCAGATGATCGTCACGCCGGCCGATCACTGGGTGGTCGACGAGGAGGGGTTCCGCTCGATCATCGGCGAGTGCCTCGATTTCGTGACGGGCCACGATGCGTTGATGACCGTCGGCATCCGTCCCACACGCCCCGAAACGGGTTACGGTTATATACAGGCCTCGGCCGACGAGACCATTTGTCCGGTGAAGAGTTTTACGGAAAAGCCCAATCTGGAACTGGCCCAGACCTTCGTGCAGTGCGGCGAATTCTTCTGGAATTCGGGTATTTTCGTCTGGAAGGTCCGCGATATCGTGCGGGCTTTCGCCCAATACCTGCCCGAACATCATGCGCTGTTCTCGTCGGTCGAGGCGGCGTTCGGTACGCCGCAGGAGGACGAGGCCGTCGAACGGGTCTTTTCGTGCAGCCATCCCATTTCGATCGATTACGGCGTCATGGAGAAGGCCGGCAACGTCTACGTGCGCTCCAACGCCGACGTGGGTTGGAGCGACGTGGGGACGTGGGGTTCGCTCTACCAGCTCTCGCGCAAGGACCGTTACGCCAACGCCAAGCCTGCGGAGGGTTGTTACGCCTACGATACGTGCAACTGCATCATCTCGCTGCCCGAAGGCAAGGTGGCCGTCGTGAGCGGGTTGAAGGAGTACATCGTCGTCGATACGGAGGACGTGCTGATGATCTGCCCGCGCGGCGAGGAGCAGAACATCAAGAAGTATATCGACGAGGTGAAGTTCAACAAGGGCGAGGAGTATATCTGATAATCGATGAATAACGATTGACAATTGAACGAAAACGAACGGCTCGGAACGCAGCGTCTCTATGCGTTGTTCGAGCGATACCCCGCCGTCGCGACCGACTCGCGGCGGGCAGGTGAAGGGACGATCTTCTTCGCCCTCAGGGGCGACCGTTTCGACGGCAACCGCTTCGCCCTGGCGGCGCTCGATGCCGGTGCGGCTTGCGCCGTCGTCGACGATCCGGTGGTCGCGGCGTCGGCCGGAGAGGTTTATGCCGGACGGATCGTGACGGTAGACGACGCGCTGGCGGCCTTGCAGGCGCTGGCGCGCGAGCATCGTCGCAGGCTCGGCATTCCGCTGCTGGCGATCGTCGGCAGCAACGGCAAGACCACGACCAAGGAGCTGGTGAGCCGCGTGCTGGCCGAAAAATACGCGGTCTACGCCACGCAGGGCAATCTCAACAACCATATCGGCGTACCCCTTACGCTGCTGGCGATGACGCGCGACACGGAGTTGGGCGTGGTGGAGATGGGGGCGAGCGCCTGCGGCGAAATCGCCCTGCTCTGTGCGATCGCCGAGCCCAATTTCGGCCTGATTACCAACGTCGGGCGGGCGCACCTCGAAGGATTCGGGGGTGTCGAAGGGGTGCGGCGCGGCAAGGGCGAGCTGTACGACTATCTGGCTGCCAACGGCGGCCGTGCCTTCGTGCGGCGCGACGACGGGACGCTGGTGAAAATGGCCGCCGAACGGGGAAATCTGGCGGTGGAATTCTACGATCCGGCGATCGCCGACGGCGTCGGGCATCGGCTCGAAGGGGCGTTCAACCGCCTGAACGTAGCGGCGGCGATGGCCGTAGGCCGTTATTTCGGCGTGGACGAGGAGCGTATCCGCGACGCCGTGGCCGCATACCGGCCCGACAACAACCGCTCGCAGCGGCGATCGACGGCCCGCAATACGCTCGTCGTCGATTGTTACAACGCCAATCCGTCGAGTATGCAGGCGTCGCTGGCCAATTTCCTCGGCGAGGAGTCGGTCGGCGGCAAGGTCGCCGTGTTGGGCGATATGCTCGAATTGGGGGCGTGGAGTGCGGCGGAGCATCGTGCGGCGGTCGAACAGGCGCTTGCGGGCGACGTGGAGCAGTTGTGGCTGGTGGGGACGGAGTTCTCCGCCGCGTGGCGTGCGATGGGGTGCGGCGACGAACGGGTGCGTCTGTTCGCCACGTGCGACGAAGCGGCCGCCGCGTTGCAGGCGTCGCCGTTTGCGGGCAAGTTCGTGCTGCTGAAAGGGTCGCACGGGATCGGACTGGAACGATTGATCGAGTGGTTGTGATCGGTCAGTGCTTTGGCTGATGCTTGTCCTGTGTCCGGCAGGAGAAAGCGCGGATAGTATGCGGATGCCCGACGGTCGTCGGGTGTCCGCGTTCGTTCCTTTCGGATCGGCCGAATTCGGCGGGCGGAAGATCGATTTTTCTTTAAAATTCCTAACTTTGTCAATCAGACGCGAATTCAAACTTAAAAAACGAGAATGGAACAGGAAAAACAATTGACCTCGTTGCCGGAGAACGCCTACCGCGAGCTGGCGCCGGGCGAGGAGTACACGCCGATGCTGCCGGCGTCGGCCGCTCCCGCCGAAGTGACGCCCTATTCGGTCGGGATGGGCATCGTCATGGCCGTCGTCTTTTCGGCTGCGGCGGCCTATCTGGGACTCAAAATCGGACAGGTGTTCGAGGCGGCGATCCCGATCGCCATTATCGCCGTGGGCATGGGCAGCGTGCTCGGCAAGCGCAACATGCTGGGCCAGAACGTCATCATCCAGTCGATCGGCGCTTCGTCGGGCGTGATCGTCGCCGGGGCGATCTTCACGCTGCCGGCGCTCTACATCCTGGGGCTGGACGCGGCGTTTTACCAGATCTTCCTTTCGTCGTTGTTCGGCGGTCTGCTGGGCATCGTGCTGTTGATCCCGTTCCGCAGCTATTTCGTCAAGGAGATGCACGGCAAGTATCCCTTCCCCGAAGCGACGGCCACCACCGAGGTGCTCGTTTCGGGCGAGAAGGGCGGCGCGCAGGCCAAGCTGCTCGCCGTGGCCGGTGCCGTGGGCGGACTGTACGATTTCGTGGTGTCGACTTTCGGGGCATGGACGGAATCGGTTTCGACGCGCATCTGCGATTTCGGCGCGATGTGCGCCGACAAGTTCAAGGTGGTCTTCGGTCTCAATACCGGCGCGGCGGTGTTGGGCTTGGGCTACATCATCGGCCTGAAATACGCCACGATCATCACCGCGGGTTCGTGCCTGGTGTGGTTTCTCGTCGTGCCGTTGGTGGGATCGGTGATCCCCGATGCGGCGAGCGTGTCGCCCGAACAACTGTTCAAGGATTTCGGCCGGCCGATCGGCATCGGCGGCATCGCGATGGCCGGGCTCGTCGGCATCGTGCGGCAGGCGGGGATCATCCGTCAGGCGTTGGGGCTGGCCGTGAAGGAGCTGGGCGGTAAGAAGACCGCCGAGCAGACGACCGTGCGTACGCAGCGCGACCTGACGATGCGGCTGATCCTCACGGTCGTGATCGCCACGCTGGCGGCGCTGCTGGTCTTCTTCCAGTTCGGCGTGCTGGGCAACTGGGCGCAGACGCTCGTGGCGCTCGCGATCGTCTTCGTGATCGCTTTCCTTTTTACGACCGTGGCGGCCAACGCCATCGCCATCGTGGGGACGAATCCCGTGTCGGGCATGACGCTCATGACGCTGATCCTTTCGTCGCTGGTGCTCGTCTCGATCGGACTGAGCGGCAAGAGCGGCATGACGGCCGCGCTGGTCATCGGCGGCGTGGTCTGTACGGCCCTTTCGATGGCCGGAGGCTTCATCACCGATTTGAAGATCGGCTACTGGATCGGTACGACGCCGGCCAAGCAGGAGGCGTGGAAATTCCTCGGCACGGCCGTTTCGGCGGCGACGGTGGCGGGCGTGATGATCGTGCTCAACCGCACCTACGGTTTCGTGGGCGAGGGTGCGCTCGTGGCGCCGCAGGCCAATGCGATGGCGGCCGTGATCCAGCCCTTGATGGAGGGCGGCACGACGCCGTGGGTGCTCTATTTCATCGGCGCCGTGCTGGCGCTGGTGCTCACCTCGATCGGCGTGCCGGCGCTGGCCTTCTCGCTGGGGATGTTCATCCCCATGGAGTTGAACGCCCCGCTGGTGGTGGGCGGACTGGTGGCCTGGTTCGTCTCCGGCCGCTCGAAAGACGAGGGTCTGAACAAAGCCCGCTTCGACCGCGGCACGCTGATCGCCTCGGGCTTCATCGCCGGCGGCGCGCTGATGGGCGTGGTGAGCGCCGTGCTGAAATTCGTCGGCGTGAACTGGTTCCTCTCCGGCTGGGCCTCGTCGAACGCCGCCGAATGGACGGGCCTTGCGATGTACCTCGTTTTGATCGGCTACTTCGCCTGGCACACCCTGCGGGCCAAAAAGGAAGAATAACATTTAATCTGCAACGACAATGGACTTGAAAGAACGTTTTCTGAAATACGTCTCCTACGACACCCAGTCGTCGGAGGAGAGCACGACATTCCCCTCGACCGAAAAACAGAAGGTCCTCCTGGCGGCCCTGCGCGACGAGATGGAGGCCTTGGGCATGACCGAGGTCACGATGGACCAGTACGGCTACGTGATGGGCACCGTCCCCGCCTCGAAAGGGTGCGAGAACGCCCCCGTCATCGGCTTCATCGCCCACGTCGACACCTCGCCCGACATGAGCGGCAAGGAGGTGAAACCCCGCGTGATCGACGAGTACGACGGCGGCGACATCGCCCTGAACGGCCAGCTGACGATGCGGGTTGCGGACTTCCCCGAGCTGGCCTTCTTCAAGGGCCACACCCTGATCCACACCGACGGCACGACGCTGCTGGGCGCCGACGACAAGGCCGGCGTTGCGGAGATTATGACCGCCGCGGAATACCTCATGGCGCACCCCGAGGTGAAACACGGCAAGATCCGCATCGGCTTCACCCCCGACGAGGAGGTGGGCCGCGGCGTGGATTTCTTCGACGTGAAGGCCTTCGGCGCCGATTTCGCCTACACGGTCGACGGCGGCATGGAGGGTGAACTGGAGTATGAAAACTTCAACGCCGCGAGCGCGAAGGTCGAGATTCAGGGCCGCAACGTCCATCCGGGCTACGCCAAGAACAAAATGATCAATGCCATCGACGTGGCGTGCGAACTTCAGGGGTTGCTGCCCGCCTCGCAGCGTCCGCAGTTCACCGAGGGTTACGAGGGATTCTACCACTGCGTAGGGCTGAACGGCACAGTCGAGAACGCTTCGGTCAGTTACATCATCCGCGACCACGACGCCGAGAAGTTCGAGCAGAAAAAGGTCTTCATGTGGGCCGCAGTCGACCTGCTGAAAAAGAAATACGGCGACCAGGTCGTGACCCTCACGCTCAAGGATCAGTACTACAACATGCGCAAGATGGTCGAGCCGCACCCGCAGGTGATCGACAAGGCTCTGAAAGCGATGGAGATGGCCGGCGTGAAACCCCTCGTGCGGCCCATTCGCGGCGGCACGGACGGCGCGCGCCTCTCGTTCATGGGCCTGCCGTGCCCCAACCTCTTCACCGGAGGCATGAATTTCCACGGCAAGTTCGAATACTGCTCGCTCACGACGATGCGCAAGGCCCAGCAGGTGATCCTGAATCTGGCGGTTCTTTGGTCTGAATAGCCCGAAGAACAATTAAAAATCACGAAGTCTATGGACAATTTCGGTTTTCTCAAGGTAGCGGCGGCCGTTCCGCACGTGCGGGTCGCCGACTGCGACTACAACACCGAACGGATGGCGGCGATGGCCGAGGAGGCCGCCCGGCGGGGCGTCGAGATCGTGGCGTTCCCCGAACTGGGCGTCACGGCCTACACCTGCGGCGACCTCCTGTTGCAGCAGACGCTGCTCGACGCGGCCGACGAGGCGTTGGAACGCCTGGTGCGCGCCACGCGCAAACTCCCCCTCACGCTGATCGCAGGCGCTCCCCTGCGCCACGGGTCGACGCTCTACAACTGCGCCGTGGTCTTCACGCAAGGCAAAGTGCTGGGCGTGGTTCCCAAAACCTATATCCCCGACTACGGGGAGTTCTACGAAAACCGCTGGTTCGCGTCGGGCGCCGGGATTTCCGACGAGCATATCGCCGTCGCGGGGCAGCAGGCCGACTTCGGCGCCGACCTCACGTTCGAAGTCAACGGCGCGGAGTTCGGCATCGAGATCTGCGAGGACCTCTGGACCGCCGCACCGCCCTCGTCGCAGCTGGCGCTCAACGGCGCGAAGGTGATCTTCAACCTCTCGGCATCGCCCGAATCGGTCGGCAAACACGCCTACCTGCGGCAGTTGGTGGCCCAGCAGTCGGGACGCGCGATTGCGGCCTATGTCTACTGCTCGGCGGGCTTCGGCGAATCGACCACCGACCTCGTGTTCGCCGGCAACGCCGTCATCGCCGAAAACGGCTGCATTCTGCGCGAAGCCGCGCGCTTCTCGCCCGACGAACAGCTGGTCGTCGCCGACGTGGACATCGAGCGGCTGGAGTTCGAACGCCGCCGCAACACCTCGTTCCGCGCGAACGAAGGGGCCACGGAGAACACCGTGATCGAAATGGAAATCCCCGAGGGGCTTCGCGGCGTGGCGCTCGACCGCGACATCGACCCGATGCCGTTCGTACCCAAGGACGAAGCCGACCGCAGCGAACGCTGCGAGGAGATTTTCCGGATACAGTCGCACGGACTTGCGCAGCGGATGGTTCACACCCGCTCCGAAAAAGCCGTCGTCGGGATTTCGGGCGGCCTGGACTCGACGCTCGCACTGCTCGTGACGGCCCGGACCTTCGATTTCCTGCACCTCGACCGCGCGGGCATCATCGGCATCACGATGCCCGGATTCGGGACCACCGACCGCACCTACAACAATGCGCTGGAGCTGATGCGCGGACTGGGCGTGACGATCCGCGAAATCCCGATCCGCGACGCCTGCACGCAGCATTTTCAGGATATAGGCCTCGACCCCGGCTGCCGGGGCGCGGCCTACGAAAACGCCCAGGCGCGCGAACGCACGCAAATCCTGATGGACGTGGCCAACATGGAGGGCGGACTGGTCATCGGCACGGGCGACCTGTCGGAACTGGCGCTGGGCTGGGCGACCTATAACG
>OOBZ01000527.1_pt1 | contig 29439 bp, 31 predicted proteins | sample 1671601 | NCBI WGS metagenome assembly OOBZ01 (sample SAMN06348173, study PRJEB24527) | human gut metagenome | biome: human gut; feature: ankylosing spondylitis patient; material: feces | host: Homo sapiens | place: China | collected 2015-10
CACTAATTTACTTATTAATTTAAAATGTTTCATAAATACCTCCTTTGAATTCAATTGTGCTTTACATTTTGTTTAAAACAAAATGTACCTTTCATATTTAATATACCAAAAAGAATTCAATTTGTCAACAGCCATTCAATAAATTGTGCATAATGTACAAACGTTAAATACAGTTTTTGTCTAATTGTGCAACTTTGTTCAAATGCACAGGCAAGTTACATATATCACGTTCTTAGAAAGCTAATGCATGACTGCTTTATTAGCATTTTACTTGACATTCGCACTTTTAAGCGGTATACTATTAAAGTACGCATAAATTTATTTTAGCTTTTTAAAAAGGAATTTGAGCATGATATACAAAAACCCCGTGCTGAAAGGCTTCTACCCCGACCCCTCCGTCTGTTTTGCAAACGGAAAATATTATCTGGTAACAAGCACCTTTCAGTATTTCCCCGGTGTTGCGCTCTTTGAGAGCGACAACCTTGTAAACTGGAAGCAGATAGGCTATGTGCTGACACGTCCCGAACAGGTAATGCTTGATAAGATACCTGCGTCAGGCGGTGTATTCGCACCGACTATCCGCTATAACAACGGCAGGTTCTATATGGTGACCACAAATGATACCACCCACAGAAACTTCTATGTTTATACCGATGACATCTACGGCGAATGGTCAGACCCTATCGAAGTCGATCAGGGCGGTATCGACCCGTCGCTGTACTTTGAGAACGGCAGAACATTCTTCATAAGCAACGGACAGGACGACTACGGCGAGAGCGGCGTTGTACAGTGCGAGATTGACATTGCTACGGGCAAAAAGCTCTCCCACAGCAAGTCTATCTGGAAAGGTTCGGGCGGACGTTATCTTGAAAGCCCCCACGTTTATAAGATAAACGGAAGATATTATCTTATGGCGGCAGAGGGCGGCACAGAATACGGTCATATGATTACATATGCCGTATCGGACGATATATGGGGCGAGTATGTCACAGGCGACAACAACCCCATACTCACTAACCGCAACAAAGCGCCGTACATAATACAGGGTATCGGTCACGGAGATCTGATACAGGACAAGAACGGCGACTGGCATATATTAAGTCTCGGCTTCAGACAGATGGGTATATGGATGCCCTTCCACAGCCTCGGCAGAGAGGTTTTCCTCTCCCCTGCACACTTTGACGAAAGCGGCAGGCTGTTCGCCGGTCTTGACGGCACAACAGACGCACAGTATGAAATAAAGGGCGATTTTGCTCAGGATAAGCTGCCCGTGTTCACCTTCAGAAATACAGATCCTTCGGTTGACTGGTGCTATCTGCGTAAGTATCACCCTGAAAACTATAAGCTGTCTGCGGACAAGTACGAGCTTTGCGGCACCGATCTGACCCTTGACGATATAGATTCACCTACTTTTATCGCAATGCGTCAGCGTGACTTTGATATGGAGCTTTGTGTCAATGTAAACCTTTGCGGCAACAGCGAGGGCGGTGTCACAATGTATATGTGCGAGAACGAGCATTACGATATTGCACTTAAAAAGACGGCGTACGGCACTTTTGCAATACTGAAGCTAAACATCGGCGGAATAAAGCACGAGCAGAGCAGAGTTGCGGTAAATGCCGACAACGCAACGCTTATCGTCAGAGCCGACCATTATAATTACAATTTCTTTGTGAAATGCGGCGACACCGAAACACATCTCGGAAGCGGTCAGGTGAAATATCTGACAAGCGAGGTTTCGGGCGGTTTCACGGGTACAATGACAGGATTATACGCTGTAGGAGGTACGGCACAGTTCACAGGTTTCAGCTGTGCATACACCGAGAGCGAAGAATAAAGAAGAGGGTTATAATATGAGTTTTTTCCAGAAAGATATTGAAACTATGCCGAGAGCCGAGCTTGAAAAGCTCCAGCTTGAAAAACTGAAGCACATAACAAAATACTGTTATGACAATGTACCGCTGTACAAGAGAAAATTTGACGAGGCAGGCTTTGATTGCACAAAGATAAGGGCGCTGTCGGACATACAGTACATACCGTATACCACTAAGTCGGATTTCCGTGACAACTATCCTTTCGGTATGTTCGCAACACCGCTCAAAAACGTAACACGTCTGCACGCTTCGTCTGGTACAACCGGCAAGCCCACCGTTGTAGGCTACACAAAGAACGACCTTGATATGTGGTCTGACTGCGTTGCAAGACTTGTAACAGCCGCAGGCGCTACAGATGAAGACATAGTACAGATCGCATTCGGCTACGGACTTTTCACGGGCGCGCTCGGTCTGCATTACGGCCTTGAAAAGATAGGTGCTACAGTAGTTCCCTGCTCATCGGGCAACACTGAAAAGCAGGTTATGCTGATGAAGGACTTCGGCACAACGGCACTTGTCGCTACCCCCTCATACGCTATGAGAATAGGCGAGGTCGCAGAAGAAATGGGTATCGGCAGAGATGAACTCAAACTGCGGCTCGGCCTTTTCGGCTCAGAGGGATGCACTCCCGAAATGAGAGCGCAGATAGAAGATTATCTGCATCTGCTTGCAACCGACAACTACGGCATGAGCGAACTTATGGGACCGGGCGTTTCGGGCGAATGTTCACTGCGTTGCGGTATGCACTTCAACGAGGATCACTTCCTCCCCGAGATCATCAACCCCGAAACAGGCGAGGTTCTCCCCGAAGGCTCAAAGGGTGAGCTTGTTATAACAACACTTTCAAAGGAGGCTATCCCCGTTCTGCGCTATCGCACAAAGGATATTACTTCTATCACTTACGAAAAGTGCGAATGCGGAAGAACTCATGCCCGTATGAGCAAACCCTCCGGCAGAAGCGATGATATGCTGAAGATCAGAGGTGTAAACGTATTCCCCTCGCAGATCGAGAGCGTTATAATGACGATCCCGCAGATAGCTCCCCACTATCAGCTTGTTGTTACCCGTGAGGGAAGCAGTGACAGGCTGGAGGTCAAGTGCGAGCTTGTTGACGGAAGCGTGCTTGAAAGCCTTGAATCGCTGTCCAACTTACAGAAAAATATCCGCCACAATCTTAAGACGGTTCTCGGCATTGATACAAAGGTCACACTTGTTGAACCCAAGACAATTGAACGTTTTGAGGGCAAGGCAAAGCGTGTAATCGACCTTCGCAACAAGTAATATGAAGCTGAAATATGATGAAGCGGATATGCACGCACAGCTTGTAAAAGTGCTGTATCCCGATGAAACCGCAATGTTCCCCGTATACTGCGTATACAACGATAAATCCTTTATGGGAAGTGCTATGGAATATGGCTATTTAGCCGTTACCGACAAGGGCAGACTGCTGATGATACGCTATGATTTTATAGGCGATGGTAACTGCGGTTCGTGTCCGCTCACCGCTATAAAGAGGCTTAAGATAAAGAAACTGCTTATCGGTCAGTACAAGCTTGAATTTACGCTTATGACCGACGGTAAGGATTTTAAGACGACAGTACAGATATCGCCGAAAATGGCTTTCGGAGCATTCCCCCATCAATACGCAAATTTAAATATGCTGCTTGACGCACTGCGTCCTTATATAGCCTGATAAAGTAAAGAGAGCTAAAATGTCACTTGAAAAAGTAAAGGAATATTTCAAGGCTTACGTCATAGAGGACAGAATAATAGAGCTGTCCGAGTCGAGCGCAACGGTTGAACTTGCCGCTCATGCACTTCACACCGAGCCTTGCAGAATAGCAAAGACCTTATAAAAAGCAACATAAAAAGCGGAACGTAAAACCCACGCTCCGCTTTTCTGCATATTCTTTATAATCAAAGTATCGTAAACACCGTACCTGCAACAATAAGCACAAGCCCCGCAGACGACATCGCCGTGAGCTTTTCCTTAAGGAATATCCTTGAGAACAGCACGACAGCGAGTATGCTCAGCTTGTCTATCGGAACAACTACCGATGCGTCACCGATTTTCAGTGCGTAATAGTAGCACAGCCACGATGCCGCAGTAGATACGGCACTGAGTGCGATAAACACAAACGCCTTGCCGCCAAGCCCCGAAAAAACATTCTTCTTGCCCTTTGCCGCAACAACTATCCACGCCATAACAAGCACGACAGCCGTTCTTATGGCAGTGCCGAGATTTGAATTGACATTCTGTACGCCTATCTTTGCAAGAATCGAGGTCAGTGCGGCGAATATTGCGGACATCCACGCAAATATCATCCACCTGCCCGCCTTTGACCCTCTTTTTCCGGTATGTATGCTCATCATCAGCGTTCCGATGCCGATAAGCACCATTGCAATGATCTTATAAGCCGTTAGCTGTTCGCCGAGAAAAATAAACGACATCAGCATAGCGAGTACGGTCGAGGATTTGTCGATAGGTGCGACCCTGTTTACATCGCCCGTTTTCAGAGCCTTGAAATAGCACAGCCACGAGCCGCCCGTCGCACAGCCCGAAAGTATCAGAAACAACAGTGTCAATCCCGTTACATTAGGAAGATCGTGCCATTCCCCCGTTATCCACACGACCGCTATCGACAGCACAAGCACTATCGTTGTACGCAGTGCCGTTGCCGCATCGGAGTCAGCATCACGCAGTCCGCACTTGCACAGTATCGTTGTTATGGCCGCAAAGAATGCGGAAAGCAACGCTATAAGTATATACATCATAGATCAGAAGCTTCTCCTGCAATAATCTCTCGGTGTTACGCCCTTCATACTCTTGAACACCTTTATAAAATAGCTGTAATCGTTGAATCCGCACTTCATCGCAATATCTATCAGCTTCTCATCAGTGCTTGCGATAAGTTCACAGGCAGATTCGATACGGAAATAATTGAGATATTCAACAGGTGTCTTGCCCGTATATTCCTTGAACGCACGGCAGAAATAATTCCTGTTCATTCCGCACTCGTTCGCAAGTTCCTCAAGCGTTATGTTCTTACGGTAATTCTGCTCGATATAGCTTATAACATTCTTGAAACGGCGTACCTTCTTTATATCGCTCGCCGCTGTTTCTCCGCTCTGATAATGCTCCTGCCTTGCCACAATGTGACCGAGCATACACAAAAGCCGTCCGGGTACGGTAAATTCATATCCCGGCTCTTTTTCAAGCATTGCGTCTATAACCGCCTTTGCGTCCTTTGCAGGCTCGCTGTCAGCGGAAAAGAAGGTGATAAACCGTCTTTCGTGGTTGATTATCGGCTGAAGATGCAATGTGCATATCTGACTTGATTTAAGCAAAGCCGCCATATCAAACACAAGACAGTCATATCTGCAGTTGTCCTTCGGCGTACCGCCGTGCATACTTCCGCCTATTATCAGCGAACAGCAGCCTGCGTCTATCCTGTGTGTATGACCGTCAAGAAAAAGCTCGAAATATCCGCTCCTGACATAGATAATCTCGCACTCGTTATGCCAGTGCGGTATCATATTATAACGGGGAAAATTCTCTGTCACTCTGTAGCAGGCATACGGAAATTCCCTTGTGCCATGCTCACGTTTTTCTCGGTATTCAATGTATTTCATATTACGTCCTTTGGCTAAATTGTCAAAATCGTCATATTGTTAATCGGAGCAAAGTTTAATATCATGAAAAACTACTCCAAAATACAAATCATCAAAGAGTTTATATAATTTTCGGTGAGTGGGGTTTGGGGCGTAGCCCCAAGACAGGTCGCAGGGGCGTCAGCCCCCGTATTCTCCCCCTTTCCCGGGGAAAGGGGGTAAGGGGGATAGGGATAGAGAATTTTTGACTATTTTTAATAAAATGTACTCTTTCGACAATTTGTATTTAAAATTATTATATCATTTTTCCGCCATATTGTAAAGCAATCCGCTACTTATATATCAATATAGTGCAACTAATCGTCACAATGCACTAACACAGCCCGTTTTTTTGTGCAGATTGCGGATTTTTGCTTTTCACAAAAATTTTTATTTTTAAAACGATTACAGCCCTTGCTAAAAAAATTCATTTAAGATATAATTATCATAGACGTTTCTGTAACGATGTAATTTTTTCGCTACAGGAACAAAAACATTAGGAGGATTCTATGAAATTCGGTTATTTTGACGATAAGAACAGAGAGTATGTCATTACATCTCCCAAGACCCCTTATCCGTGGATAAACTATCTCGGCACACAGGGCTTTTTCTCGCTGATTTCCAACACAGCAGGCGGTTACTGCTTCTACAAGGACGCAAGACTGAGAAGAATTACACGTTACCGCTATAACAACGTTCCCGTTGATATGGGCGGACGTTATTTCTACATAAACGACGGCGGTCATGTATGGAACCCCGGCTGGTCGCCCGTTAAGACAACGCTTGACAGCTACGAGTGCCGTCACGGTATGGGCTACACGATCATAAAAGGCTCATCAAACGGCGTTACAGCCACAGTTACATTCTTCGTTCCCCAGAACTTCAACGGTGAGATCCAGAAGGTTACGATAAAGAACGACAGCGATAAGGAAAAGAACTTAAAGCTGTTCAGCTTCCTTGAGTGGTGTCTGTGGGACGCAAACGATGATACAACAAACTTCCAGAGAAACTTCAACACAGGCGAAGTTGAAATTGACGGTTCTGTTATCTACCACAAGACCGAATATAAGGAAAGACGTGACCACTACGCATTCTACTCTGTAAATGCCGATATAAACGGTTACGATACCGACAGAGAGAGCTTCCTCGGCTTATACAACGGCTTTGACGCTCCTCAGACAGTATTCGCAGGCGCACCCAATATGTCCGTTGCTGACGGCTGGTCACCCGTTGCTTCTCACTATATCGAAATCAAGCTTCAGCCCGGCGAAAGCAAGGATCTTGTATTCTGCCTGGGCTATGTTGAGAACAAGTTTGAAGAAAAGTTTGCTCCCGACCTTGACGAGAACAGCACAATTATAACAAGCGGCGACAGAAAGAAGAACATCGTAAACAAGACTAAGGCACAGGCTATGATGGCTATGTGCGATACAGCCGAAAAGGCTGACAAGCTCCTCGCAGAGCTGAAGGAACACTGGAACAGCCTGCTCGGTCAGTACAGCGTTGATTCTCCCGATGAAAAGCTCAACAGAATGGTTAACATCTGGAACCAGTATCAGTGCATGGTTACATTCAATATGTCACGTTCCGCATCTTACTTTGAGAGCGGTATCGGCAGAGGTATGGGCTTCCGTGACTCCAACCAGGACTTACTCGGCTTCGTACACCAGATCCCTGCAAGAGCAAGAGAAAGACTTATCGACCTTGCCGCTACAATGCTTGAGGACGGCGGTGCTTACCACCAGTATCAGCCCCTTACAAAGATGGGTAACCACGAGCTTGGCTCTAACTTCAACGACGACCCGCTGTGGATGATTCTCGCAGTTGCGGCTTACATAAAGGAAACAGGCGATGTTTCTATCCTTGACGAGAAGGTTCCTTACGAGAACCGTGACGAGCTTGCAGACACAATGCTCGACCATATGAAGAGAGCGTTCTACCACGTTGTTAAGAAGGTAGGTCCTCACGGACTTCCTCTCAGCGGACGTGCCGACTGGAACGACTGCCTTAACCTCTCCTGCTTCTCAGACAAGCCCGGCGAGTCATTCCAGACATACAACAACAAGGAAATGTTCAAGGAGCCTCCTTACTACAGCAAGGTTGCAGAATCTGTAATGATTGCAGGTATGTTCTGTGCAATCGCTCCCGAGTACGTTGAAATGTGCAAGATGAAGGGTGACACAGCAGAAGCTGAAAAGGCTCAGGCTGAGATCGAAAAGATGAGAAAGAACACCCTTGAATACGGCTATGACGGCGAATGGTTCCTCCGTGCTTACGACCACTACGGCAAGAAGGTCGGCTCACACGAGTGCGAGGAAGGCAAGATATTCATCGAGCCTCAGGGCTGGTGCGTTCTCGCAGGTCTTGGCAAGGACAAGGGCTACGATATTCAGACCCTTGACAGTGTAGACAAGTATCTTAACTCAAAGCACGGTCTTGTTCTTAACAACCCTGCATTCACACACTACTACATCCAGTACGGCGAAATCTCCACATATCCCGGCGGTTACAAGGAAAACGCAGGTATCTTCTGCCACAACAACGCTTGGATAATCTGTGCTGAAGCCGCAGTAGGCAGAGGTGACAAGGCATTCGAGTATTATTCAAAGATTGCTCCCGCATTCAGAGAGGATATCTCCGATCTGCACCGCACAGAGCCTTATGTATATGCTCAGATGATTGCAGGTAAGGACGCTAAGCGTCACGGCGAAGCTAAGAACAGCTGGCTCACAGGTACAGCCGCTTGGAACTTCGTTGCAGTATCTCAGTACATCTTAGGTATCAAGCCCGAATACAACGGTCTGAAGATTGATCCCTCAATTCCTCACGAGTGGGACGGCTTCACAGCTTCAAGACTGTTCAGAGGCGCAACCTACGAGATTACTGTAAAGAACCCCGATCACGTTTGCCACGGCGTTAAGTCCGTTACAGTTGACGGCAAGGCTGTTGACAGCAATGTTATCCCCGTATTTGAAAACGGCACTCACAAGGTTGAGGTTGTTTTAGGTTAAGGGCTACAAGGTAATATAATAAATGCGAACTCCCCGCCGTGTTGGCGGGGAGTTTTTGTGTTGACAAGCGAGCGGATTTGTATTAAAATATCAATAAGACTTATATCCGGAGGTGCTTATATGCGTCCTATGTCAGATGAGAGAGCAATAGAAAATGCGATAGTATCAACACAAATGGAAGGCTTTGAAGTAACCGAGAGTGACAGAAAGCTTCTGATGAAAATAGTCAAAAAAGAAATAACGCTTGATGAAGCCTTGAAGAAAATCAATAGTAGGTATAGAAACTGATTATGGCGTAGTAAATGGAATTGTATTAGAATATCAGTAATAAATCCTTGAGGTGATACTATGAAAATTGACTATACCGCTCTCGGAAAACGCATAGCAAAGCGCAGAAAGGAACTCGGCTTGAAGCAGTACGAGGTCTGCGAACTGATAGACGTAAACTATAAATATCTCTCAAATATCGAAACCGGCAGGAGCGCACCGAGCCTTGAGCTTATAATGAGCCTTTGCTCCGTGCTGAATACGACACCCGACTATTTCCTGCTCGGCACCGCTTCCGCAGAGCTTTATGACAATGACATCGCCTCAAAGATAACCCCAATGACAGATGAACACAAAAGGCTTATCAGCGGTATGATACAGCTTATCACCGAAATCGAAAACAACTGAATATAAAACGCCGCCCGTCTGACTACACAAACGGGCGGTAACTTTTCGAAAAATTCTCATTTCAATACACATCTACTGATTTTCACAGAAAAATTCCCATTTCAGCACTTTTCTCAAATATCTCAAAATAAATTCTCATTTCAGAATTTTTCTTTTCCGCTCTGAAATCTCTTATTTCTCCCAATTTCCGCATATTTAAGTTTACCGCTTTTGTCAGAATGTCAATAGACAAACCGCTTTTTTAATAGTATAATCATATTGTGGCAAGAAAAAATACACTTAAAAAGTGGGGTGTCGGTTTGAAGAATAAAGATAAAAAAGGAAAAGAGCAGATAAAGAAAACGAAGTTTTCCGATATAGACCTTTTTGAAGAGGGACATGAGGAAGAGCCGGACGAGCTTGATCTTATAGACGGGCTTATAAAAGATCCTGCCACAACGCAGGACAAGGAGCATAACGCATATCTGCGCCTTATGCACGAATACAAGGCAGAATACGCAAAACGTGAAAAATGTATCAAGGTCGGGATACTGCTCATTATCATCAGTGCAGTTGTATTTCTCGCCCTGATGTTCAGCCTTGACAGCAAAACATTCTTCTTGACGCTGTGGATAATCTTCATTATTTCGGGTATTGCGGTAATGACACGGATAGATTACCGTTGCTACAAGTACGAAAAGATACTCGGCATTAAAAACACCGACAAGGAAGATGACCTTGAAAAGATGAAGAACGATATCGACAAGACGATAAGCAACGCAAAAACTGAGCTTGAAAACGCAAAAGCTAACATAGAAACCACAATAGAATCGGCTAAAAAGGACATCAGCCGTCTTTCCGGAATGAAAACGAGGGAGCAGGAAAACAAATGAAGACAATATTCAGGATATTTTTAAGCGATATAAAAAAGATACGCACAAATCTTATGGCATTTGCGGTAATGATAGGTATTTGTATACTGCCGGCGCTGTATGCGTGGTTCAACATTGCGGCAAACTGGGATCCGTACTCAAACACAGGCAATATCAAGATTGCGGTCGCAAACTGCGATAATGGCACTAAGCTTGCTTCAAAGGAAATCAACATCGGCAATCAGATAGTGGATAATCTTAAAAAGAACACGCAGATGTGCTGGACGTTCGTAGATAAGGAGCAGGCGGAAAACGGAGTAGTAACAGGCGAATATTATGCCAGCGTTGTTATCCCCGAAAATTTCAGCGAGAGCTTCACAAGCATACTTTCGGGCAAGCTGACACGTCCGCAGATTACCTACACGCTCAACGAAAAGAAAAACGCTATCGCTCCGAAAATCACCGACAAAGGCGCAGAGGCGATAAAAAACCAGGTAAACGAGAGCTTTATTGACACGATTACCACCGAGCTTGCAGGAATATTGAACTACACCTCCGAGCAGGGCAACAAGAAATTCACCGAGATAACAGACAATATAAAATCAGCCATAGGCGACGTTATCGACAATCTTTCCGCTTTCCAAAGCTCAATTTCGCTGATAAGCACAACACTTGACAGTGCAGATACAATGATTGCAAACACCAAAAAGTCTATCCCGGATCTTGAACAGCTTCTTGCTCAGTCAGGAACGCTTACCACATCGGCAAAGGACAGCATTACGGCAGTACAGGCAGTATCAACACAGATAACCGCCGCTACAGATACCGTCCTTAATTCAATCGACACGCTTTACAGCAATACGGAAAGCAGTATTTCGGGCATCACGGGTGAAATCGCCGCCGATGCCGACAAAGCCGCCGAAAAGATAAGAGCAACAGCGGAGATAAACAGAAAAACCATTGATGCGCTGAATAATATCCGCACCCATGTTATAACAGTCGGCGAAAAGCTCGGAATTGATGTCAGCATTATGACCGATGCAATCGACAGGAATATAGAAAAGCAGAACGCAATCATCGACAAATTAAATAACGGTGCAGACACTGTCAGCGCAACAGGTCACGCCCCCGATAATTTTGAAAGTGATGTAAACAAGCTGATAACCGATTCAAAGAAAGATTTTGACGGCATAAAAACCACTTGGAATACTTCTGTCAAAACTGCTATGGATACCGCCGTAAATGAAGTGTTCAAGACGCTTGACGGAATTTCCACACTGCTTTCTGACGCAGGAACATCTGTTCCGAATATCGAAACGGCTCTCACCGATGCTCAGGACTCGCTTGCAAGCCTTAAATCCTGCCTCACCGACCTCGATAAAATAATCGGCAACGCAAAGGATAAGCTCACCGATATGCAGAAAAAGGTCGATGATATAAGCAGTGACCAGGCGCTTATAGCTTTTATCGAAGAGGTTTCAAGTGACCCGTCATCTCTCGGCGAATTTATGAGCTCACCCGTTGAAATTAACACCGTCAAGGTTTATCCTGTAGAAAATTACGGCTCAGCCATGACGCCGTTCTACACGATACTCGCTATCTGGGTAGGCTCGATCGTACTTGTCGCCGTACTGAAAGCAGAAATCAGCCGCCGTGACATCGAAAAGCTCGGCAGTAATGTAAGACCGATACAGGCTTATTTCGGCAGATATATGATTTACCTTATGGTATCAATAATTCAAGCGATAATAATCGCACTCGGCGACCTTTTATTCCTGAAAGTACAGTGTGAAGACCCGCTGTTGTTCATCATCGCTGCCGTTGTATCTTCTATTGTATTCTCACTACTCATCTACTCGCTGACGATCACATTCAGCGTAATAGGAAAGGCTCTTGCGGTAATTATCCTTGTACTTCAGGTTGCAGGCTCGGGCGGTACATTCCCTCCCGAAGTTCTCCCCGAATTTTTCCGCAGCATTCTTCCCTATCTGCCCTTCAGATACAGCATCAACGCAATGCGTGAAGCGGTCGCAGGTGTATATGCGCAAAGCTATATACAAGACCTGCTCTACCTGCTGATTTATGTTGCGATAGCCCTCTTTATCGGCATAGTGCTGAGAAAACCGTGTATAAGGATAATGAAGTTCTTCAATAAACGCCTTGAAGATACTGATCTTATAATTTAACCGAACATAATAAAAGTACCCTCTTTGCCGTTTATCCGGTAGAGAGGGTACTTTATTCTGAAATTATTGTATACTTAAACTCACCACGGCTTTACCGTGCCTACAATATCGCTTATCTTCTCTATTTTCTGTTCGGCGAGGAACTTTTCCATACCCTCGCATACCTTTATCGGCGCATAAGGATCGTTGAAGATAGCCGTACCCATCTGTACAGCAGACGCACCTGCCATCATCATCTCAATAGCGTCCTCAGCCGTTGCAATGCCTCCCATACCGATAACGGGTATCTTGACCGCATTCGCCACCTGCCATACCATTCTTACTGCAACAGGGAACACAGCAGGACCCGAAAGTCCGCCGACATTGTTGTGCAGGATAGGCCGCCTTGTTCTTATATCAATTCTCATACCGAGCAGAGTGTTTATCAGCGAAACGCTGTCTGCGCCCTCAGCCTCAACAGCCTTTGCGATTTCTGTGATATTCGTTACATTCGGAGTAAGCTTTACGATAACGGGCTTCTTTGTAGCATTTCTTACCGCTCTTGTAACGCTTGCCGCACCCTCGCAGGTAACTCCCCATGTAGCGCCGCCCTGCTTTACGTTAGGGCAGGAAATGTTCAGCTCTATCATATCAACATCGGTAGCGTCCAGCTTTTCTGCAACAGCTATATAATCGTCAATTACCGCACCTGCGATATTTGCGATAACCACAGTATCCTGCGTTCTGAGTCTGGGCAGATAGTAATTTATAAACTTGTCAACACCGGGATTCTGAAGTCCTACGGAGTTTAATATTCCGCTCGGAGTTTCGGCTATTCTCGGAGGAATGTTACCGTCCTTCTTGTTTAAGGTCGTACCCTTGCATGATATACCGCCGAGTGCCGACAGCGGATAAAGGTCGGTATAATCCTCGCCGAAGCCGTATGCGCCCGAAGCGGCTATTACGGGATTCTTGAAATGCTTACCGCATACATCTACCGAAATATCAGGCTTGAAACTCATAATACTACCTCCTCACCGCTGAAAACAGGACCGTCCTTGCATACTCTCAGCACCTTTTCTTCTCCGTCACGGATAACCGTGCAGGCACATACAACGCACGCACCTACGCCGCAGCCCATACGCTGCTCAAGAGAAACCTCCGAGTATACCCCTGCCTGCTTTGCCGCCGCAACGACCGCTTTGAGCATAGGAGTAGGACCGCAGGCATATACCGCCGCAACATCGCCCTTTGCAAGCTCATCTGCAAGCGGCTGTGCTATCGTACCGTGTACTCCCGTGCTTCCGTCATCGGTACATACTATAACGTTTGCCCCTGCAAGCGAATAATCCTTGTCAAGTATAACCTTGTCAAAGCTCCTGAAGCCAAGTATAGCCGTACATCTATCGCCATACATCTTTGCAATGTCAAGCAAGGGAGGCGTGCCTATTCCGCCGCCTACCACTATTACCCTGCCGTCCTTCTTTGCAGGAACGGTAAAGCCGTTGCCGAGCGGAGCGATAACGTCCATAAGATCTCCCTTGTTAAGTTCGGAGATCTTATCCGTACCCTTGCCCCTTACTTCAAAAACGAGCCTCATAGTGCCGTTTTCCTTATCGACCGAGCATATAGAGATAGGTCTGCGGAGCATATATCCCTCCGCCTTTATCTGAACGAACTGTCCGATATGTGCGTTTTCGGCAACCTCGGGACATTTCAGCGTATATGAATATATCCCCTCGCCGAGCGCTTTTTTATCAACTATCGGATATGAATCACAAAAAAAGCTCATATATTTTCCTTTCCTGCGGTTTTGCCGCTGTGTAAAAATCAAGGCAACACGTTAATTTATCATGTTGCCTTGCTTCCTTGTTGCATAATCAACTGCGCATTATTGTATTGTCATCCTTGACAATTTTTACCTTCGCCGTAAGCGCTTCATCATCGCTTTCACTTCGCTTCGGCTTTATCACGTTGTTCTTCTTCCTGTCTGCAGGCTTCGCTATCGCCTTCAGCCTGCCGTACATAAAGTATACAACGAGCGACCCAACTATAATGTCAAGCACTGTCTGAAGGCTGAACCACGATTCCATAGCTCCCATAAGGTTGCTCTGTACTATATAAGTGTAATCCCACAGTGCCATAAGCACAAGTATTCTCAGCAAGCTGTTTGTTATCATAAGATTGTCGTAATACTTCTGTGCGTTGTCAGCCGTGATTACAAGCGTCCTCGACCTATGAGGTATAAACATATACACTATCGAGAACACGAATGCCGCAAGTGCGATAAAAGGCACTATGCCGCCACATATCCACATATATGCAGGTAAGCCGTCAGGATAAACATTATTCAGCACCATTGTCGGATGCGCCATCTGATAATAGTATGCGTATGTTGTCTGATACATAAGTACCACCATTATAAGACCGAAAGCGTCTATAAATCCCCTCAATATCGTGTAATTGAATTTTACTTTATATTCGCCTGTTCTCAAAATCGCACCTCATTATATCTTTGTTATATCTACCATTTCAAGATCGTCTACTGTCTTGTCCATAGCGATACACTTTACAAGAGCGTTTGCCGTATCGACAGATGTAAGACAAGCGATAGAACGCTCAACCGACTTACGTCTTATCTTAACGCTGTCGAGTGCAGGCTTTCTGCCTGTTTCGGACGTTGAGATAACGTAATTTATCTTGCCGCTTTCAAGCAGGCTTATTACGTTAGGCTCCTTGTCCTCGTGTATACGATAGGTGAAGTTTGTAGCTATCATATTTCTGTTCAGCATTGATGCCGTGCCGCTTGTGGCATACAGTTCAAAGCCAAGCTTTTCAAACTTCTCCGCCAGCGGTACTATCTCGGGCTTGTCTGAATTCTTGACGGTGAACATTACTCCGCCCTTCTTGAATATCTTGAAGCCTGCCGCTATAAGTCCCTTGTAGAGAGCCTCCTCAAATGTCTTTGCTATACCGAGCGCCTCGCCCGTTGACTTCATCTCAGGGCCAAGCTGTGTATCAACATCGTGGAGCTTTTCAAAGCTGAATACGGGAACCTTAACCGCAACATAGTCGCCAACGGGATAAAGTCCGCTGTGATAGCCCTGCTCCTTGAGAGTTTCGCCGAGCATTATCTTTGTTGCAATATCGACCATCTGAACGCCCGTAACCTTGCTGATATAAGGAACGGTTCTTGATGATCTCGGGTTTACCTCGATAACGTAAACCTCGTTGTTATATACAACATACTGGATATTTACAAGTCCGATTACGTTCAGTGCCTTTGCAAGACGCTCCGTGTATGTCACTATCGTGCTCTTTATCTTGTCGGATAATGTCTGAGCAGGATATACCGAGATACTGTCGCCCGAGTGAACGCCGGCACGCTCGATATGCTCCATAATACCGGGGATAAGGAAGTCCGTGCCGTCGCAGATAGCGTCAACCTCGACCTCTGTACCCATAAGATACTTATCTATCAGCACAGGGTTTTCAAGTTCTGTAGCCGTGATGATTGTCATATATTCGGTAACATCGCTGTCGCAGTGAGCGATTATCATATTCTGACCGCCCAGAACGTATGACGGACGGAGCAGAACAGGATAGCCAAGCTCGTTTGCGGCTTTGAGCGCTTCCTCGGTCGTGAATACCGTATGTCCCTTAGGACGAGGAATTTTACACTTTTCGAGCAGTTCGTCAAACTTCTCTCTGTCCTCTGCGTCATCAATGCTTTCAGCCGAAGTACCGAGTATTCTTACACCGCTCTCCTGTAAGTGCTTTGTCAGCTTTATAGCCGTCTGACCGCCGAACTGTACTACAACGCCGTAAGGCTTTTCGGTAGCTATCAGCGAATCAACATCTTCAAATGTCAGCGGGTCGAAATAAAGTCTGTCTCCCGTATCAAAGTCGGTCGAAACTGTTTCGGGGTTGTTGTTGCAGATAATTGCTTCATAGCCCATTTCCTTGAGCGCCCATACGCAGTGTACCGAGCAGTAGTCGAACTCGATACCCTGACCTATTCTGATAGGACCTGAGCCGAAAACTATTATCTTCTTTTTATCTGTCGGGTGCTGTTCGATAAATTCCGCAGCCTCGTTTTCATCGTCATAAGTGCTGTAGAAGTAGGGTGTTTCAGCCGAGAACTCTGCGGCACAGGTATCAACCATCTTGTATACTGCGTGACGTGTCTTTATGCCCTTGTCAGCCAGCTTCTGACCTGACAGCTTCTCGATAGTCCTGTCAAGGTAGCTGTAATTCTTCGCAAGGTCATATTTCTCCTGCGTAAGTTCACCGTCCTCAAGCCACAGCTCAAGTTCTGCAAGGTTTTTAAGCTTGGTTATAAACCACTTGTCGATAGTGGTTATATCATGTATCTCCTGAACGCTGAAGCCCCTTCTCAGTGCCTCGAATACGCAGAATGAACGGTCAACATCGACATCATGGAGCTTTGCTCTCACTTCTTCGTCTGTCAGCTTCTTGAAAGCCTTTTTACGCATCGTGTCCATGCCAAGTTCTATTGAACGTACAGCCTTCATCATAGCTTCTTCAAAGCTCGTTCCGATAGCCATTATCTCGCCTGTAGCCTTCATCTGAGTGCCGAGCGTTTTCTTTGCGTATACGAACTTGTCAAACGGCCACTTCGGGAACTTTACTACAACGTAGTCAAGAGCAGGCTCAAAGCAAGCGTAGGTCTTGCCTGTTACCTGGTTTACTATCTCATCGAGCGAATATCCTATTGCTATCTTTGTAGCAACCTTTGCTATAGGATAGCCTGTAGCCTTTGATGCAAGCGCCGATGAACGTGAAACTCTGGGGTTTACCTCGATTACAGAGTATTCAAAGCTGTCGGGCTTTAATGCAAACTGACAGTTACAGCCGCCCTCGACCTTCAGCGCCTGGATGATATTCAGCGCCGCTGTTCTCAGCATCTGATATTCCTTGTCTGCAAGCGTAACCGCAGGAGCGATAACGATACTGTCGCCTGTGTGAACACCGACAGGGTCGAAGTTTTCCATCGAGCAGACGGTGATAACGTTGCCCTTTGCGTCACGGATAACCTCGAACTCGATTTCCTTCCAGCCCGAAATACACTTTTCAACAAGTATCTGTGTGATAGGCGAAAGACGCAGACCGTTTGTTGCGATCTCGTGTAATTCGTCCTTGCTATATGCAATACCACCGCCTGTACCGCCGAGCGTGAACGCAGGACGTACAATTACGGGATAGTGTATAACCTCGGCAAAATCCAAAGCGTCCTCAACGGTTTCAACTACCTTTGAGGGAATACACGGCTCGCCTATAGCCTCCATAGTATCCTTGAACGCCTGTCTGTCCTCTGCCTTGTGGATAGTTTCGGGATTTGCGCCGAGCAGCTTTACACCGTTCTCGGCAAGGAAGCCTTCTTCAGCAAGCTGCATTGAAAGGGTAAGACCCGTCTGACCGCCGAGCGTTGACAGAATGCTGTCAGGCTTTTCTATCTTGATTATCTTCTTTACTACATCAAGCGTCAGCGGTTCAATGTATATCTTGTCCGCCATATGCTTGTCCGTCATGATGGTAGCGGGGTTTGAGTTTATAAGTACGACCTCAAGACCCTCTGCTTTAAGCGCACGGCACGCCTGCGTTCCCGCATAGTCAAATTCAGCAGCCTGTCCGATTACGATAGGACCAGAGCCTATAACGAGAACTTTCTTTATATCACTTCTTAACGGCATTTCTTATTCTCCTCCATCAGACTGATAAATTTATCGAACAGATACGCAGTGTCATGCGGACCTCCGCACGCTTCGGGGTGGAACTGCACAGTGAACGCAGGTGCATTCGTGTACATAACACCCTCACAGGTCTTATCGTTTCCGTTGATATGGCTTACCTTGCCTGCACTTTCGGGAAGGCTGTCGCTTACGACCGCATAACCGTGGTTCTGCGATGTGATGAATGTTCTGTCAACAGTAACATCGGTTACAGGCTGGTTTCCGCCTCTGTGACCGTATTTCAGCTTGACAGTGGCAGCCCCGTTTGCAAGTGCTAAGAGCTGATGACCGAGGCAGATGCCAAACGTGGGTATCTTGTGAGGGATAAGCTCCTTCAGCGTATTTATAGATACCGTGTTATCCTGAGGGTCGCCCGGTCCGTTTGAAAGCATTATGCCGTCCGGAGCAAATTCCAGTATTTTCTCCGCACTTGTGTCGTAGGGGAATACCGTCACGTCACAGCCTCTTTTTACAAGCTCACGTCTTATATTGAACTTATAGCCATAGTCCATAAGTGCAACCTTGTATTTGCCGTTTTCGGCACTGAACTTCTCAGGCTGCTTTACGCTTACCTTCGGCACAACAGGACCTACAACATAAGCCCTTATCCTTTCAAGTGCCTGTGCCTTGAATTCGTCTGTCGGCTCGCTTGTTGTGATCATGCCGTTCATAACACCTGTTTCACGGATTATTCTTGTAAGCCTTCTTGTATCTATGCCGAACAGTCCGATGATGTTGTGCTTTTTCAGAAAGCCGTCTATGTCGCCTTCACAGCGGAAGTTTGACGGTACCTCGCAGTATTCACGCACGATATAACCGCTTACCACGCTTGTCTTTGACTCGTAATCCTCGTCATTCACACCGTAGTTTCCGATAAGAGGGAATGTCTGCGTTACGATCTGTCCACAGTAGCTTGGGTCTGTCAGCGTTTCTTCATAGCCTGTCATTGCCGTTGTGAAGACTATCTCGCCTACGACCTCGCCCTCACAGCCGAAGCTCTTGCCCGTGAACACCGTTCCGTCTGCAAGTATCAGATATGCGGTCTTTGCTTTGTTAGCCTTTAAGTCCATTTAATTCGTTCCTTTCATATATTTTTCTTTTTTGTTCTATCACTTAAGGGAGCTGTATCTTTCCTACAAAGCCCATTATCTCATCTCTCATACGCAGTGCCTCTCTGAATGCCGCACCTGCGAAATCCTGCTCGTCACAGCCTTCTTTTTTATATGCTGTCATTATTCCTCTCGAGCTGTTTACTATACCGCCAAGACCGTTAGCATCAAATGCGGCGGCAATGTCCTTGGCTGTTGCACCCTGTGCGCCGTATCCGGGGATAAGGAAGAATGTGTGAGGGAGCTTTTTACGAAGCTCGGCGATCTGTTCGGGATATGTCGCACCTACTACCGCACCTACGCCCGAATAGCCGTACTTGCCGGGAAGCTCCTCTCCCCACTTTTCACACATATTGCCCATTCTTTCATATACGGGAACACCGTCTATCAGCAGATCCTGAAGCTCGCCGCTTGACGGGTTAGATGTCTTTACCAGTACGAAAATGCCCTTGTCGTTTTCCTTGCACACCTTGATAAGAGGATTGATACCGTCGCTTCCGAGGTATCCGTTTACCGTCAGAGCGTCACCCATAAAAGGCTCGTATTCCTCGTTTCCTACCTTTACCTTGCCCAGATGCGCTGCGGCATACGCTTCCATAGTTGTGCCTATATCGTTACGCTTGCCGTCTGTGATAACATACATACCTCTGCTTCTTGCATATTCCTGCGTCTTGTACAGCGTTTTCATTCCTGCCGTACCGTACATTTCATAATAAGCCGCCTGAGGCTTTATTGCAGGAACTACCTCGTGGAGAGCGTCTATAAGGCACTTGTTGAATTCAAGTATCGCCTTTGCCGCACCCTTGAGCGTTTCGCCGTACTTGTTGAAAGCCTTGTCCTTTATGTACTGAGGCACATAGTCGAGCTTGGGATCAAGTCCTGCGACTGTGGGGTTCTGCTTTTCGCAGATTGCACGAAGAAGATTATCCATTGACATTTTCGTATCCATCCTTTTTATTTATTTCAAGTATATCGGAGCTTACTTGTCCTCGTATACTATTTTTCCGTTTACCAGTGTGTACTTTACCCTGCCCTTAAGGGTCATTCCCTTGAAGCAGGTGTTCTTTGACTTTGAGTGGAGCTTTTCGGGGTCTACCGTCCAGCTTTCATCAGCATCGAATATTGCAATGTCCGCAATATCGCCTATGCCGAGCGAGCCTCCCTCAATTCCCAGTATCTTTCTGGGGTTGACGCACATAAGTCTTACTATGTGCATAAGGCTTATTGTACCTGTGTGATAAAGTCCCGTCAGTGTCGCCGCAAGCGATGTTTCCATTCCCACAACGCCGTTGGGAGCTTTCTCAAAGTCTGCCTTTTCCTCTGCACTGTGAGGAGCGTGGTCGGTTACTATGCAGTCTATAGTGCCGTCTGTTATAGCGGCGGTTATCGCCATAACATCGTCCTCCTCACGAAGCGGAGGATTCATTCTGTAGTCCGCATCTCTCGACAACAGCTTTTCGTCCGTCATCATAAAGTAGTGCGGAGCGGTTTCGCAGGTACACATAACACCGATATGGGTATTTCCTCTTATCGTGTTCACACTGCCCTTTGTCGAAACGTGCGCAATGTGTATCGGCATCTGCGTATCCTGTGCTATGGCAAGCTCTCTTGCCGTGATTATATCCTCGCTCAGCCTGCTCATACCCTTTACGCCGAGCTGCTGAGATATCTTTCCCTTGTTGATTATACCGCCGTCTATTATCTCAAGATCCTCGCAGTGCGAAATTACCTTCAGCCCCGCATAGTGAGCCTTTACCATAGCCTGCGCCATCATATTCGCAGATTCAACGGGTCTGCCGTCGTCGCTCACCGCAACACAGCCTGCCGCCTTAAGTTCGTCATAGTCGCACAGCTCCTTGCCCTGCATACCCTTTGTGATACAGCCGACAGGATAAACCTTCGCCTTTGCTTTCTTTGCCTTGTCGAGAATATATTTTACCGTTTCCTTGTTGTCAACGGGCGGTTTCGTGTTCGGCATACACGCAAGCGCCGTAACACCGCCTGCGACAGCCGCCTCACAGCCTGTAATAATATCCTCTTTATATGTCTGTCCGGGATCTCTCAGATGAACGTGCATATCGCATATACCCGGTATTACCGTAAGCCCGTTGCAATCTACCACCCTTGCGTTCTTATCATCGCATTCAAGGTTATCGCCGAGCGCACGGATAAATCCGTCTTTTATAAGTATGTCCTTTTTGCCTTCAAAACCGTTCACATAATCAACAACATGACCGTTTTTCAGTAAAATTGTCATTATAGCACCTCGCAATTCTGCACAAAAGCCGTGTCTTTCTTCCTTGACGATGAAAAACACGGCTTTAATTCATATCCGCCCTTAGCAGATAAAAGATCCCATTTTACGAAAGATATGCTAATATCTGTATCGCACACCCTCGCCTATTTCCATAGTCATTTTATTATACTATATTTTCTGCCGTTTGTCTACAAGTTTACGAAATTTTTTTAATTTTTTATTTCACTTACCGGTACTTTATCTGCGTCCTCGTTTCTGAGTGCAATTACCGCACCTCTTACAAGATATGCCTTTATTCCGCTACCGCACAACACGCAGGTGACAGTTGTTCCTTTTGTAAAGCCGAGGTCCATGAGCCTTCTTTTCATATCTCCTGCAAGTAACAGCCGTTCTACCCTGCATTTTTCATCTCTTTCCAGCTGTGCCAGACTTCTCACATAAACGCCTCCTTCATTTCTTCGCTTATTGCCAGTTTATGAAGGAAAGCCGCAGGCGGTTAACCCCATCAGTTTGTAGAAAAAGTCTGTTTTTTCAAAAAAGTGCTTGTTCTCAATCCCTATCCCCTTTAGGACACTCTGTGGGCTTTGCTTCGTGCAAAGCTCGGTGTGTCCTTATTTCGGCATCCTTGCCGAAAACCCCTTTCCCTGGTGAAAGGCTGTGTATGCTTGGCTGGCTTTGCATCGTGCAAAGCCCTTGTGCATACACGCCCGGCGTCCGTGCCGGGGCTGAATTTGGGGCTGCCGCCCTCACCAAGCAAGGATGCTTGCAGTCAGTCGCACACAGTCGCTGCACGACGCAGCGACACCAACGACTGACAACCCGCATTGTGGCTACGCCCCAAGCAAGGACGCTTTGGTTGCTTGCCAAAAGTTATAAGCAAGGACGCTTATGTCAGCTGAACCGAGCCGTTGCACGATGCAACGGCACAAACAGCTGACTTTGCAGAGATGCAAAACCAACATAGCAAGCAACGCTAAACACCCAATTTTAAAAGTTATGTAGGTTTTTCGACAGTCTGAGGCGGTTAAACCGTCTTTATATTATTCCAGACACGTTTCCTTATGCGGATTGTCATAATATTCAAAGCACAGCCTTATCTGCTCTGCCGTTGTTTTCTCATCCGCAAGATTATCCGGCAGAGCGTTCCTGTCAAATAGCCTTGTTTCCGTAGTTTCGATATTCTCTTTGAACTCTCCGCTGTCATATTCGCACAGCACAAAGAATTTCATAATGCCGTAAGGGCAATTCAGCCTGTTATGCCTCCTCCAGTCCTGCACGGCAATCAGCTTTTTGCAGTGTACCGAAAGCCCCGTTTCCTCCAGCACCTCTTTTTCTGTATTCTCTGCAACCGACAGATCTACATCGCACCATCCGCCCGGCAGCGACCACGTTCCGTTGTTTTCACGCACAAGCAGTATCTTCCCGTCAATAAAGACAGCCCCTCTGGTATCGAGCTTCGGTGTCTGGTATCCGCTCTCGTTGCAGAACAGATCGTATACCTTTTCGAGCGGAATATCGGTCTTTGCCGAGATCATCTCTGCGGAGATTTTCCTCAACTCCTCATAGCGCTCCCTGCCGTACTTATCCTCGCAGTACGCAAGTCCTGCCTGTGCAATGCTCTGAATACGCACAGCATAATCGACCCACTTATCGCTCATGTTTTCACTCATTTTTGACAAACCTCACCGTCTTATCCTTCATAGATATTTTCTCAGCCCTGTACCCGTAGCTGTCAAGCTCTTTATTATACATCAGAAAGGAATGATCTATCGGCACACCGCAGATTTTTGCTATCTCATCGTAAGTCAGCGTAATTTCACGCTCGCAGCACTTCCCGATATATTCCCACAAAGAATCGTACTTGCTAATATATCTTCTTACAAAAGCCTCATCATCTTGCATTGCTCAAGCCCTGCACTCCAGAACTCAGACAACGGCAGGTTCTTTACCCTGCATACAATGCTTGCATTCATCGCACCGTGTCCGACTATCAGAATATCCTTGCCCTCTTTTATCTGCGGATAGATTACCTCGTCAAGAAATTCACCCGTTCTGCCAAACAGCTCGTCAAATGTTTCCGCCCCGCCTATAGAGCTTGTATACTGCTCAGGGTGGAAAAACAGTAAGTTTATCGGACAGTCGGGAATACTGAAGCTGTTCTCGATACCCTCATATTCTCCGAAGCACATTTCCTTCAGCCTGTCGTCCGTTACTATCGGCACATTTCTGCCGCCGAGCAATATCTCGGCTGTTTTCCTTGCACGGATAAGCGGCGAACAGTAGCAAATATCAAGATGCACGTCCTTATATTCCTCCCGTGCCTTTTCAGCCATTTCTATCCCCTCTTGGCACAGCGGAATATCCGTCCTGCCCTGTAATTTTTTCTTTTTATTCCACTCGGTTTTACCGTGTCGCATTATGTATAGCATTAAAATCCTCCGTGTAACGCTTTATCAGAAAAGATCAAGCATACTGTCAAGATATATTTCTTCTCTTACTTTCAGCCGGTATTCCGGCTTTGTCATATAGTACAGCAGAAATTCAAGCACTACCGCACTGCCAAGCCCCCTGCCCTCTATCTTGAACTGATTGAACCCCATCGGCAGATAGGTATTTTCAATATCGTCCGTTCCGATGAACGCAGGGTTTTCCATAGCCTTTGAAAACTTGTACCCCTCGTTGCCGCCGGGAGAACGGCATATAAAATCCTCGCAATCCTCACATAGACTTTTACGGCTGACATTTTCATAACAGCTTTTCCTGTCGGTACAGCCGAAATAACAGCATTCGTTGCACAGAAATTCCACCTTGCTTTTCTGCCTTTCGGTAAGCGTACCCAGCTTGTCAAAAGCCTTGTTAAGCCTGAAATCCGGTACAACAAAGCGAAAATCCTCACGGCTAAGCTCTTTTTCAAGCTGTATAAAATCCGTCAGAACCTTTGTGGTCGATGATACAAAATACAGACCCGGATAATTCGTCCCGATATATTCAAGCAACAGATCCGAACAGATTATAACGCCGTTCTGCATCGCTGTGCTTTCGCTGAACATCTCGCACAGCCTGTTGCACTTTCTGTCCGAAAGATGCTCTTGCTTTATAAGAGAATTGCTGAACGTGAGCCTTGCGGAAATGCCGTACTTCTGTGTAAGCCGAAGCACCTTTTCAGCCTCATCATCACCGAATCCCACACGTCCGCCGCCCCACAGGCAATCCGCAGGTGCGCCGTATATCGAGCCTATTTCACACCAATCGTAAAAATACTCCCTGTGATTATAGAATAAAGGCAGAAACAGGCTGTACAGCCCGTAAAACTCAAACAGACCGGGGAGATGATAATATGCAGTTCCGCCGCATTTTTCGTTAGCCTCCTGCTTCATATTCTCACCCCTTCATATTTCATTATATATCTTACACGTTCAAAAAGCGATTGCGGTCCAAAATCAACATAAAAACGTGGCTTATTCTTTTCATTAACAACTTTTCGGTACTTTTGCGAAATAAGCATAATGCGATACTCTCCACATTTCAACTAACATTTTACTGCCTGTGTACTATCCCGAGCAAATCGCCGGTCTTGTCTCACCTCGAAAAAAGGTCAGGTTCTGTTGCTCGGTCAAGCTGAGCCAACTACGATGGGGATTGTATTCTGTTTTATATATCGTTGTTTCTTTTGTAAAAAAGCCACCGCAAAAGCGGTGGCTCAAAAAATTATTTACCTAAAACCTTCTTAACGGTATTAGCAATATTATCCGCACATAAGCCGAATTCTTCAAGCAATGCTGCCGCAGGACCCGAATGACCGAATGTATCCATAACACCGATCTTTGTAACGGGAACGGGATAATTCTCGCAAAGAACATCGCAAACGGCACTTCCTAAACCGCCGATTATGCTGTGTTCTTCAACAGTAACTATCTTTCCTGTTTCCTTTGCCGCCTTGATTATAATATCCTTGTCAATGGGCTTTATCGTGTGTATGTTGATTACACGGGCATTGATACCCTGACCCTTGAGTGCGTCAGCCGCTTCAAGTGCCTGAGCTACCATAAGACCTGTAGCAACGATCGTTATATCATCGCCGTCACGGAGCTGTACGCCCTTACCAAGCTCAAACTTATATGTATCCTTATCGTTGAAGATAGGAGTGGCAAGTCTGCCGAATCTCATATAGGTAGGTCCTACATAGTCAGCCATAGCGAGTACAGCCGCCTTAGCCTCAACATCATCGGCAGGGTTGATTACCGTCATACCGGGTATTGTACGCATAAGCGCAATATCCTCGTTGCACTGGTGTGTCGCACCGTCCTCACCAACGGAAATACCTGCGTGTGTTGCGCCGATCTTAACGTTCAGATGAGGATAGCCTATGCTGTTTCTGAGTATTTCATAAGCTCTGCCTGCCGCAAACATAGCAAATGTGCTTGCGAATACGAGCTTGCCTGTAGTAGCGATACCTGCGGCAACGCCCATCATATTTGCTTCTGCTATACCGCAGTCAAAGAAGCGGTCGGGATATGCCTTCTTGAATATACCTGTCTTTGTTGCAGCCGCAAGGTCTGCGTCTAAAACTACGAGATCATTTCTCTTTTCAGCGAGCATTACAAGAGCTTCGCCGTAGCTTTCACGGGTTGCTTTTTTCTCCATTTTAATACGTTTCCTTTCCGATTACTTTTCAAGCTCGGCAAGATGAGCCTTGAGTTCTGTCATAGCCTGGTTGTACTGTTCTTCGTTGGGAGCAGTGCCGTGCCATGATACCTGATCCTCCATGAAGGAAACGCCCTTGCCCTTTACGCTTCTCTGTATAATTACCGTAGGCTGTCCCGAAATCTTTTCAGCTTCAGCGAAAGCCTTTTCGATTGCGTCAAAATCGTGTGCGTCTATAGAAATAACGTGCCAGCCGAAAGCCTTGAACTTCTCGTCTATCGGATAGGGTGACATTACATCGCTGATTCTGCCGTCTATCTGAAGTCCGTTGTTGTCAACTACAGCTACAAGGTTGTCAAGCTGATAGTGTGCCGCAAACATAGCAGCCTCCCATACCTGACCTTCTTCTATCTCGCCGTCGCCGAGTATAGCGTATACTTTATAGAAATCGTTTGACAGCTTGCCCGAAAGAGCCATACCGCAAGCGGCTGAAATACCCTGACCGAGTGAGCCTGTGCTCATATCAACGCCGGGAACCTTGTTCATAACAGGGTGTCCCTGAAGCTTTGAGCCTATGTGGCGGAGTGTCTTTAAATCTTCCACAGGGAAAAATCCACGGTTAGCAAGTACCGAGTACAGTGCAGGGGCTGTGTGTCCCTTTGACAGTACAAGTCTGTCACGTTCGGGCATCTGAGGATTTTTCGGATCTACATTCATCTTTGCAAAGTAGAGATATGTCAGTACATCGGCTACCGAAAGCGATCCGCCGGGATGTCCCGACTTAGCGTTGTAAACGCCCTCGATAACACCCATTCTGACCTTGGTGGCAGTTATCTCAAGCTGCTTTTTTAAAGTTGCGTCCATTTTTTAAGGTCCTTTCCGGGCAAAGCCGCAGGCTTTGCTTTTTCGTTTGTTTGTTCCTGATTATTATATTACATTATCGCCGATTAGTCAAGTGCAATGAGGCGATTTATAATTTCGTTCTTTGACCTACGGTTCAGGCTGAAGCTGTGATTTAGCACGATGTGCAATCTGCTTATTTTTGCCTTGACACAGTGTTTTATTGGTTGTATAATTGCAATCGGTGCGGTTTTCGCACTGTATTCTCCCGTCGGGGACGTTTCAAGGATTTGATTTTATGCGTGGACTTGGCACTGTAATAAATGTCGCTCTGCTGATATTCGGCGGACTATGCGGACTGCTGTTCGGCAAAAAGCTGAACGAAAGAATAAAGGATACTCTGCTGTCGGTCAATGCCGTTGCAATAATGATGCTTGCCGTAGGCGGTGTTATGCAGAATATGCTGTTGCTGTCAGACGGCAAGCTGTCAACGGGCGGCACTGTTATGATGATAGTCAGCCTCACCTTAGGCGGTCTTATCGGTGAAATAATCAATATAAACGCTCTTGTGGACAAGTTTGGCGAATGGCTCAGGATAAAGAGCCACAGCACCGGTGACGACTCATTTGTATCGGCATTTGTCAGTGTCTCTTGCGCTGTCTTATCTTTCTTATGTCGGCAATGTCCTGATTTTCTGCGTAGGACTTAACCTCATTCGTAAAAAACAGATAAGAGTAGCAAACCTGCTCCCCTCGCTTGTGATTGCTGTTGCGTGGGGATTTGTCGCACCGCTTATATAAATAAAGTACATAATGAAAAACCGTGATCTTACCGTCGGCAGTATAACCGGCTGACTATGGGTTTTCGCCGTGCTGCTTATGCTCGGAAATATAATGCAGCAGCTTTACAACCTCGCTGATACATGGATAGTCGGCAGATATATCGGCGACAACGCACTTGCCGCCGTCGGCTCGTCATATACGCTCATAACCTTCCTTACATCCGTGATTATAGGTCTGTCGCTCGGTAAAGGTCTGCGCTACATCGGCATAGGATATTTTTTTATATCCTGCGTGAACGTAGGCAATACCAAAAATAAGCAAGGACGCTGTATAAGATAAATATCAAATACCGAAGAATACGCCGTCCTGCATTTGTTAATCATTTCACAAATTCAATTTGATTTCTTTTGTAAACAATTTGAAGTTTTTCCTATTGACAAAAAACGTATATTATGATAGAATAATCAATAGATATACAGTAAACATTAAAGACGGCAGGCACAGCGGTATCGGAGGTCAGATGGCAGAAAAAGCAACTAATATGACCGGTACTCCTTTTCCGGACAAAGAAACGGAGCTTACGATTTCCGATATGACCGATGAACAGCTTGTCAGTCGGATAACACAGACAGGCGGCGAAAAATACGCAACCGTACTTATAAAGCGGTATATACCCGTTATTTCGGCAAAATCCGCAAAGATGTCACTGCGTTGCCCGTCTGCCGATAAGGACGATTTGTTCTCGGAGGGGCTTCTCGGTCTGCTTAAAGCTATACGGCTTTATAACAGCGAAAAGGGTGCGTCTTTCGTAACCTTCGCCAATCTCTGCACAGACTCGGCTATGAAAACCTGTATATCAAAGGCTATCAAGGATAATCCATTATCAAACTGTGAAGACTTTGACTTTGATCTTATAAAGGACGATTCGTTATCGCCTGAGGATACGGTTATTGATAAAGTTCAGGACAGCCAGCTTATGAACAGGCTGTCGGACGTTCTTTCAAAGAAGGAAATGAAGGTCCTTGAAATGTATCTTGCCCACTGCTCCTATGAGCAGATAGCAAGCGAGCTTTCAATGAACGAAAAATCTGTAGACAATGCACTTCAGCGTGCAAAATCGAAGATAAGAAAATCAATGGGGAAATAAGACTTACCAAGTCTTTTTCATATTATTACACGCTGAAAGCGTGAGAAATTTTAGAGGTATTTTACTATGTACGAAGACAAGACTCTCAAGTGCAAGGACTGCGGTGCAGATTTCGTATTCACAGCAGGCGAACAGGAGTTCTACGCTCAGAACGGCTTTACAAACGAGCCTAAGAGATGCAAGGCTTGCCGTGACGCTAAGAAGAACGGCGGAGCTAAGCGTGAAATGTTCACAGCTGTATGCGCAGGCTGCGGCGGCGAGGCTAAGGTTCCCTTCCAGCCCCGTGACGACAGACCCGTTTACTGCAGCGAGTGCTTCGCTAAGAGAAACGAGCACTAAGTTTATCGGCAATACTAATCGGTTCGGGTTTTAAGTCAGGCTATTCAGAGGAGTTTCGTACATTTTTCTATATTCCTGATAACAATGCGAATAATTGCATTAATTGCATATAGTATTCAAGGTAAAAAAGCAAAAGAGTCTTGCCGCAAGGCAAGGCTCTTTTCAGTTTGCAGAAAAAGTCTGTTTTTTATAAGATAATGCGAATTCTCTATCCCTATGAGAACGCCCAAAGGCTTTGCGTCCTTGCAAAGCCTTTGGGCGTTCTATCTCGGCATCCTTGCCGAATCCCCAAACCCCTTCCCCGTGGGAAGGGGCTATATTACTGGGGCTACCGCCCCTAG
>OOBZ01000558.1_pt1 | contig 28928 bp, 26 predicted proteins | sample 1671601 | NCBI WGS metagenome assembly OOBZ01 (sample SAMN06348173, study PRJEB24527) | human gut metagenome | biome: human gut; feature: ankylosing spondylitis patient; material: feces | host: Homo sapiens | place: China | collected 2015-10
ATGTCATCGCAAATCAGATTGAGATTTGCAAGTCCTACATTGCAGAGCGTCCCTAATCTGCCGCACGACGGCAAAAGAAAAAAAGCCGTCGTAGAGCAGAGAATATTCGTGCGCTTACTTTACAAGCGGCGGCTTTGACAAGATCAGAGCCGCCGTTTTTTGTCTGTTTGAAAATGCGACGACCCTCTTTCCGTACTATGACACGGCGGCATTTAGGAGGATGCCGCCGTGGTTCAATTTATCTATCGACAATATTCGACAAATGGTAGCGGGCTAAAAAAAGTGTAGCTCCCCCTCCGGGTAAGTCTGGCTACGAACATGAAATATTTCAGTATGTAAATAGAAATGTAGTTTCGTGCGCCCGTATTGCGTCATGCTGTGCGGGCGCTTTTCTTTTATCCCCTGCCAGCTTCGAGACACTTTGTCCCGAGGTTGGTAGGGGCGGCCCCGGCTGTCGATCCCCGCCGCCCCCTCCGTCCAGATCGCCACTCACCAAAATCTGAACGGAGGAAAATATAATGACTACTATCAATCTGAAAGACTATTACCCTTGGTACTTAACCAATGAATATATCGAAGTTCCCGATGAAGTGGCTGCCGAGCTCCGGGCTGGCAAGTTGGCCGAGGCTGCCCACGCCGAGCGCGTCCGCTACAACAAGGCGTACTATTCCCTCGACTGCGATGACGGGATCGAATACTCCGCCTGTGTGCATGAGCCGTCCCCGCAGGAGCTGCTGGAGCGCATGGATCGTTTCTGCCACCTCTGGAACGCTCTTAACTCCTTGCCCGAGATCCAGGGCCGCCGGGTGGATGCCCACCTCATTCTCGGCAAGAGCTATCGGGAGATTGCTCGGGACGAGGGCGTGGACAAAAGCGCTGTCCGTAGTTCCGTCCTGTGCGGGATCGAGGCCATGAAAAAATATTTGAGAAAAAATCTCTAATCAGCATCTCCATTTGCCCCCTTTTTCTGGTGGTATATGAGAGGAGGTTTCTTCTCCACAATGGAATAACGGGCGGCCCCGAGCATAGCGCGGGGAGCCGAGCGGCGGGTGCGCTGTGACTTCCTCCACGGGAACGAGCGAACAACACCAGCGCCGCAAATGGGCCGGGCCAGTCCACGGCCACGATCCGCAGTTGGACAGGCTGGCCGCCTGTTCCTCCGGGCCGCAGTTATCCGTTGTGCGGGGGCGTCGTGCCGAATATCGCTGTCTTGTGGCAGGGCAAGAAAATGAGCGCGGCGCTCCCAATTTTATAAAACAGCTTCGAGACAGAGTGTCCCGAGGTGGAGAAAGACGAAGGGCCAGCACTTCCGGGTGCTGGCCTTTCCTGTTTCCCCATCGGACAGCGGGGATCAAAATTAGAATGAGGAGGTTTTACCGTGAGACTTACCACGCAGGAACTTGATAAAATGCAAAGCGTCGATATTGGCGCAACCAACGCAGACACGCTTTCCGATGTCAGCGGTATGGCCTTTCAGAAGGGGCTGTCCCGTGAGGAACGCATCGCCCGGTTTATGCAGCAGGCGCAAAATCTGTACTGCTTCTGCGTCGGCGGCGTGGGCGTAAAAATTGAATTTGCAGAGAATGGCCCGTCCTTACAGGACACGCTGGGCGACTTTCTGCTCCGCGCAAAAAGCGGGCTGTAACTTCCCGTTTCTAACTTCGAGACAAAGTGTCCCGAGGGCGGTGCTTTCAAAGGCATCCTTGTTGTCCCTCCGGGACAGAGGTATAATATAGGTGTAATGTGATAGGAAAGGAGGACAAATGGCAAGAGCAAAAAACAGAGGGTATCAAGACTTTTTCCCCTCTTATTCCAACCCTACACGAACCCGGCGCTGGCGAATGGCAAGCTACATCCGGCTCTCAAAAGAGGATTTACAAAAGATACGGAAAGGGCTTGACTGCAGTAACAGCGTCAAAAATCAGCGGGACATCCTCAACTTCTTTTACCAGTCCCACATTGAGGAATTTGAAAGCATAACGGAATACATTGATGACGGCCACACCGGGACGGACACCGACCGGGAAGATTTTCAGCGAATGATGGCCGACATTATGAGCCACAAAGTCAACTGCGTTGTTGTCAAAGACCTTTCCCGTCTGGCCCGCAATTATAGCGACGCCGGGAGCTTGATTGACAACCTGTTTGTTCAGATGGGTGTCCGCTTTATCAGCCTTGCTGAGAATGTGGACAGCTACCTTGACCCGGACAGCGTTTCCGATATTAAGGTTCCCATCACGAATGTAATGAACGACAATTACTGCTTTCAGACCTCAAAGAAGATCCGTCAGGTCTTTGACTACAAGCGGCGTAGCGGCCAGTATATCGGCTCTTTTGCTCCGTTTGGTTATGTCAAGGACAGCAAGGACAAGCACCAACTGGTGGTTGATCCCGATGCCGCCGAAACGGTCAAGCTCATATATTCAATGTTCCTGCAAGGTAGCTCCAAACGGGCCATCGCCCTCTATCTGAACGAACACGGCATACCGAGCCCCTCGGCTTACCGCCGCTTAAAGGGCCTGCCTGTTTCCTCTGGCGTGGGTGACAATCCTATGTGGAGCGCACGAATGATCCATGAGGTACTGACAAATGAGATTTACACCGGGGATTTGGTACAAGGCCGTCACCGTGTAAAGAGCTACAAGGTTCACCAGATCGAGGCGGTTCCCGAGGAAGATTGGGTACGGGTTCCGAACACACACGAGGCCATTATCTCCCGCGAGACTTTCGACAAGGTACAGGGCCTTTTGCAACGGGACACGCGCACATCTCCCAAAGGCCGGGAAGTTCACCTGTTCAGCGGTTTCTTGCGGTGTGCTGACTGCGGCAAAGCCTTAACCCGGAGCACAAGCGGCAAGTATGTGTATTACGCTTGCTCGACCTACAAGAACCGCTCCCGGACGGCTTGCACAATGCACTCTATCAAGCATAACCACTTGGAGGCGGCTGTCCTGTTTGCTATCCAACAGCAGGTGCATCTGGCGGTTTCCTACTCTGAAATTATTGCCCTTATCAACACGGCCCCGGTCAAAAAGTGCCAATCAAAACGGCTGGATGATCTGATAGCGGCAAAAGAGCGGGAACTCGCAAAAGTTACCCGCTACAAACAAGGACTGTATCAAGACTGGAAAGACGGCGAGATCACCCACCAAGACTACCGCAACATGAAGGCCGACTATGACCACCAAACAACCACGCTGACCGCTGTGCTGGAAAAGCTGACGGCGGAGCGGGCTGAACTGGCAAGCGGCGTGGACAATGAGCACCCGGCGCTGGTGGCCTTTATGAAGTACCAGAACATTGAATGTCTGACCCGTGACATTCTGGTGGAACTGGTAGACCACATCAAGGTTTACGAAAACGGTAATATCAGCGTCCGCTTCAAGTTTGCCGACGAGCTTCGTAAAATCGTCGAGTACATCGAACTCAACACCGAACCCCGCGCACAGGTTGTTTGAGCAGTTTCTACCCCACCGCGACAGCTTGTTTTCCTAATAGGCGGTAATCATATGCGTTGTCACTACTATTTTGAATACATACCGCTTACAAAGTTAGGATTGCCCGTGCCGCCTAACAGCGAGGAGGAATAAGTAATGTCAAGAGATTTTAATGCGTGGTTGTCAGGTTTTCGTGACAGTATCGCAGACTATGGTTATTACATAGATTTTGAAAAGGTTCACAGAAACGTCGATAATATCAAGGTTGAACTTAATATCTTAAATTCCCTCATCGGTTCTAGAAATATTGAAGCTGATTTTGAAAATTTGATGAGAAAATATCCCGAAGTATTAAAGTGTATCCCTCTGCTCTTAGCAGTTCGAGCAAATGAAATCTACTGTCAAGATGAAAATGGCGGTCATTTATTCCAATTTGATTTTGGGAAGTATCCGCCGAACAGCCACGCTCATTATGAGAGATACAAATATTTTATGCGTGAAACCGGGTTGTTTGATTTATTAGAAAATCATATAGTGAATAATTTGGTGGACTATGCAACGGGCGTCGAAACAGGTCTTGATTCCAACGGTCGTAAAAATCGTGGCGGTCACCTTATGGAAGATTTAGTTGAGAGTTTTATTCAAAAAGCAGGTTTTGTAAAAGGCGTTAATTACTTCAAAGAAATGTATATTCACCAAATTACAGATAAATGGAATATAGATTTATCCGCTATTTCCAATCAAGGCAAGATGGAAAAACGTTTTGATTTTGTTGTTAAGACACCTAATATGATTTATGGTATTGAAACTAACTTTTATGGAAGTGGTGGCAGCAAACTAAACGAAACTGCACGTAGTTATAAAACTCTTGTGTGGGAAACCGAAGAAATTGACGGTTTTACATTCGTTTGGTTTACCGACGGAAAAGGTTGGACAAGCGCAAGAAACAATCTCGAAGAAACTTTTGATGTTATGCAGCACATTTACAACATCAAAGACTTGGAGGATGGTGTAATTAGCGAGGTTTTTAAATAATGGCAAAGAAAATAACAAAATGGGAGCCGGAAGATTTCGAGTTGGAAATGACTACCCATTGGTCTTTTCCAAAACGTGGCGATTGGGCAACTCACGATGCAAAGTGGCGTGGTAATTGGTCACCATATATTCCTCGAAACATTCTGCTCCGCTATTCACAAGAGAACGATTTAGTTCTCGATCAGTTTGTGGGTGGTGGTACCACCCTTGTAGAAGCAAAATTGCTTAACAGAAACATTATTGGTGTAGATGTTAATGACGTTGCTCTTACTCGTTGTAAAGAAAAAACAGCATTTGAACACGAAGGTGCTAACGGTAAAGTGTATCTTCATAAAGGTGATGCAAGAAATCTTGATTTCGTGCCGGATAACAGCATTGATTTGATCTGTACCCATCCGCCTTATGCTGATATTATTCAATACAGCGAGGATATTCCTGAAGATTTGTCTTTGTTAAAGGTAAAGGATTTTCTTGAGGAAATGAAAAAGGTTGCGGCTGAAAGTTATCGTGTTCTAAAAAAGGATAAGTTCTGTGCAGTTCTTATGGGTGATACACGCCAAAAAGGTCATATGATACCGATGTCTTTTGATGTTATGCGTATCTTTGAAGAAGCAGGCTTTAAGCTCAAAGAACTGATTATCAAAGAACAACATAATTGTAAGGCTACGGGATATTGGAAAACCAATAGTGTGAAATATAATTTTTTGCTTATAGCGCACGAGTATCTGTTTGTGTTAAAAAAATAAAAAGAAAAGGGAAGTAATATGGGAATAGTACATTTTTTGAATGTAAATGAGGGCGATTGCATTTGGATAAAACATCCATCTGAACATAATACGATTATCGATATATCCAATGGGAAGAGTGTTAAGAATATTTTTGAGAGTGCATCTTTATCGGGTAATCATAATCAAAAAGACCATCCTGTAAATCCAATTGAATATCTTAAAGGTAGGAATGTTAGTACGATTTTTCGATTTATATTAACTCATCCAGATATGGACCATATGGATGGAATTAAAACACTATTTGAAACATATGAAGTTTTGAATTTTTGGGATATCGCAAATACCAAGACTATGGATGAGAAATCGGATTGGGGGAAATATGATAAAGCGGATTGGGATTTCTATCAAGAAATTAGGCAATCGTCAGCATCTCCAAAGGTATTAAATCTATATGCAGGGCAGAAAGGGAAATATTATAATCAGACGGAAGATGGCAAATCAGGTGCAGATGGATTATATTTGCTTGCACCGACAGTAGAGTTGGTTGAACAGGCGAACGAAAGTGAGGAATATAACGATTGTTCATATGTAATCTTATATAGAACTGGAGATAACAAGAAAATTGTTTTTGCTGGTGATTCAGCGGAAAAAACATGGAATTATATTTTAGAAAATTATAAAGACGACGTTAGCGATGTTGATCTTTTAATAGCACCACATCACGGAAGAAAAACTGGGGGAAATGATGACTATTTAGATGTGTTGAATCCTAAACTAACTTTGTTCGGGAATGCAAAAAGTCAATATCTAGATTATGCTTCTTGGAATAACAGAGGGTTAGACCATATTACAAACAATCAAGCAAACTGTGTTATTATCAATACAAACGGAAATGCTGGAATGGATGTGTATGTGACATATGAGACTTTTGCCAAGAAAAGAAATCCCGATACTTACTATGATGAAACATATTGCGGATGGTATATTATGACACTATAGAAAGAGGCGGAGGTTATGGATGAGTTATTGAAACAAATAGTAGGGAAAATATCGTCATATAACATATTTAATAATTTATATCCAGGGATATTGTTTTGTTATGTTCTAAAGATTGTTTTGGATATAAATTTATTATCGAATAACTGGTTTGAAAATTTAATTCTATTATATTTTGCGGGTATGGTTATAAGCAGAATTGGTTCTGTGATAATTGATCCAATAATGAAGAAAATTAAAATCAAGAAAAAACTATTGTTGCAATTTGCGGTATATTCTGATTATGAAAAAGCCTGCAAAGAGGATTCTTTAGTTGCTACATTGTCTGAAACAAACAATACATATCGAACCGTACTGTCTTGTTTCATCTGTACGTTTGTGCTTAAAGTATGTATTGTGATCAATAAAGTTTGTATAGAAAATAAATTCACTTTTTTTCAGGAAAATAAAGATTGGATTATACTAATTTTGTTAATCTTATTATTTGCTTTTTCGTATGTGAAGCAAACATCTTATGTGCGTAAAAGGGTGGAATCCATAATCAAGAGAACGAATGATAAAAAGTGATAGCAATCCGTGATAGCAAAATGATAGCAAAAGTTAGGACTACCTATGCAGATAGGATAATCTAAGACAAAGCAAATCAAATTGTGCCACCACGCTAAAACAAAATCGTTTAAGGTCGGTTTTGTGGTTGCGAGTAACAATAATACCGGCACTTACAATATCACAATCGTAGTATGTCCGCATCGCAAGCAGATCTCTATCAAAGGTCTGATCCTTGCTGTTCCATTCAAGGTCAAATGCAATTCGCCCCTTCAAGAAATCGATATTATGACCATCAATGTAGTTCTCTGTTATACGCTCCTCAAAGGGAACGCTGGAAAAGCGTCCCCTTTGATCGGCCTGTCTCGGATAAAACTTAATGTGCAAGTCACCAGAAATTCGTATTTCTCTCCACCCAAAAGGATAGAGAACATCGTCAAATTTCTTGGGAATCTTAGTCTCATTCCCACCCGCTTCACGTAGATCATCTGTGGTAATATTGAGTTCCCTTAGACACTCAACGACCTCACTCCACTCATCAGGAAAAGCTTGGGTAATAATTTCAATAGCGTGGTTGTAGTTGTGAAACTCAAATCTATCTAAAAGATCAGCATCTATATAATCAGAAATCCGCATTCCTACCCCTCCATATAACTATACAAATATAACATATCATATTTGACGATATCTTTCAATATTTTTTGTCTTCTTCTCTGCAACAGCGTCTAAATAGTAGCAAATTGCAGGCAACTCCAAACCCGTTTTAACCACATAATCATTTAGCGTAATCTGTTTTCATCGGTAGAGGTTATAATATTTCCAAAACACTTTTGGTGGTTCCCCGTATTTTTTTGGCGGATAGCCACTCGGTGAAAATATTGCATCTTTCATACTACTCGCATCCCCTTATTCTTCTTTTTTATTATTGCAAATGCTTTCAATCCGTTTCGCACTCAAGTCTCTCTATATTCTCTTTTTGAACGCTCCGCCATTTCCTTTGGCAACTGCCTCAGCAGTTTCTCCGCCCGTTTGTAGCGCTCTTCCAGCACGGTAAGCTTTGCGCGCTGATCGGCACTTTTGCGGCGCTCGGCAGTTAGTTCGCTCTTTAGCGTTTCATTCTCTTCGGCGCTGCATCGCTGTATGGAGAGCGACTGTGACACAGTCTCCTGCATCCGCTGAATTTCCGTCTGAAACGACTCCACCTCCGGCAAGAGCTGCCTGAGCAGCGCTGCCACCTCCTCGCGCTTCTTACTCGCGTTGAACACATTGACGTCACTCAGGGCCGCCTCCAGCTTCTCCAATTTGGCGTCCATCGCCGTGACTTTTTTGTACCATTGCGGCGTCAGGTGCTTGCGCTTGGTCTCCACGGCGGGCGCGCCGCGCTCCAGCTCTGGCCACCGTTCCGCCATGCAGGCATAAAAGTCGTCCTGCCAGCGGATCATACTTTTCTTGTTGCCGAGAATTTCTTTTGCGGACAGCCGCTTGTCCTTCGTCAGCGGGACAAAGCACAAGTGCAGATGCGGCGTCTTTTCATCCATGTGCACCACGGCGGAAATGATGTTCTCCTCTCCCACGCGCTCTTTGAGAAAGTCAAATGCCCTTGCAAAATACTCCAGCATTTCAGCTGTGTGAGCTTCTGCAAATTCCGGACTGACCGTCACTAACGTGTCCACGAATTTCACACTGTCTCTGCGCACCTTGCAACCAGCCATCCGGATACGGTGCTTGATCTCCTGTTCATAGCTCCAGCGCGGCGTCACCAGATGATAGTTCTGCGCAATGCGGCTCTTGTCGATGTCCGGATTACTGGCATACTCCTCCTTTGTCCGCTCATGATGGGCACTCAGCGCCTTGGATGCGCCGCCCTTATGCTTGGCAAATCGTAAAATGGCATAAGCCATCGCTGTTCCTCCTGTCATCGTTTTAGGGACGAGGGAGCGGAGAATCCCCACCACGACTTTCTGAAAAAGCGCGCCCGACAGATGACGATACCGTCATCTGTCGTTCTTCTTTTTCGGCCCGGTCAAAGCTGCGCGGGGAGCGGCGTCCCCGCGCAGTTTTCCCGTCCCCCGTCGTGATGGGTATAACACACTAGACTTTGTACCAAAGTACGTGTGCCAGCCGTTCCCTCTGGACTCCCTCAAGCGGTCATTTCCCGCCGCCTCACGGCACGGAAAATGACCTTATCGGTGTACGGTATGTCCGATAATGTACGGTATTTTGAGGGGATACCCCCACTCCCATTTTTACCGTACATACCGCACATTACCGTACACCGTCCCACCGCAGCGAAAGGCTCTTGCCCTCTCTCGTGCGGTGGGCAACATAGCGAATGTTGTATTTCCGCAGCAGCGTATCCTGCCGCGCGTTCAGCGTCCGCACGATCCAGTTTGGCGTAAAGCTGCACTCGTTATCCATCTCCGAAAGACATTGCGCAAGCTCCGTCGCCGTGCCGTCCCACGTTGGATTTTCTTCGTTCACCAGCCGAGAAAGAAATTCGAGCAGCGGGCATGGAGGCTCTCTGTAAGGTTCTGTTTCCGCCTCAAGCAGTTCCCAGCACAGATGCGCAGCAGCAAACCGGAGATGCAGTCGGAGCTGCGGCTGGTCACGCCCGACCACCTCCAAAACAGCGTCTGAGGCTGTGCGCTTATCTTTGTGTAGGAGCAGCGCACCATCCGCCGCGCCCATCAGACCGTTCGTGCCGGAGATCGTGTTAAACACGTCCTCCGCGCCCTCCTTGCGCGTATGATGAACGACCAGCACGGTAACGCCGTAGGTGTCGGAAAACTCCTTCAGCCTTGCCAGCGTATCATAGTCGGCGGCATAGCTGCCGCCATCCGGCATCTGGCTCCGCACCCGCTGTAACGTGTCAATGATGATGAGCACCGTGTCCGTGTGCTCACTCCAAAAGTCGCTCAGCCGTTCCGTCAAGCCTTCGTCCAGTGTTTCGGAAAAGACGGAGAGGATCAAGTGCTCGCTGTCTCGTTCTGTCATCTGCGCCAGACGCTTTTGCAGTCGCTCATAAGTGTCCTCCAAGGCAAGATACAAAACCGTACCCTGCCGGGGGGGAAAGCCGAGAAAGGGCTCTCCCATGCTCACCTGATAGGCCATCTGCAAGACGAGAAAGGACTTGCCGATCTTCGGCGCGCCGGCGAGGAGGTAAGTCCCCGCCGTCAGCAGCCCGTCGATGACCGCGGGACGGACGCGGAAGCGCGTTTCCATCAGCTCCGGCATGGTCATGATCTGGATCTTTCCAAACTGCTTGTGCGTTTCCTCAATGTCTGTTATACTATCTGTGCGTGCAAGCGCGGACGGCTGCTCCCCATCTGGTGCAACAGATGGAATCGGGGCAGTCGTTTCTTTTTCAGTTGCCATTCCCACCTCCTGTGTTCTGCTCGATCCAGTCGATGAGCTTGTCCTTCGGCACGAGCAGCCTCTTACCGATGCGCAGCGTGGGAAAGGTCCCCGTGTTGAGAAGCTGATACGCTCCCGCACGCGAGATGCCCAGCGCCGCCGCGAGCTGATTGGCATTCAGCACCGCGGGAAGATTTTCGTAGTTGTTGTTCATGTGTGACCTCCTTTGAAAATTCTAGTTGACATTATGGATTATAAAGACTATAATACACAATGTAACTATTATGGTATGATTGTATAATGTTTGTATGGAAAAGTAAATAGATAATTTAACGTACATATTTCACTGTATCTAACAGGAGGGCAGCTATGGTCTTTTCCGAACACATGGAATTCCGGTATTACGTCACGCCGGAACGAAAAGAACACATTGCGCTGTATGACCGAACCTTGGGCAGCCGCATGACCTATCTCGATCAAACGCAGGATCTCGGCCAATGTCTCATCGACCTTTACGATACGGACTTTTACGAGGCCTATTGCGTATTGTCCGAGATCAATAAGCTGGTACAAACGGAAAAGGACGAGGCCGCATGGAGAAAGCTGCTGGAGCTGTCGATGCCGCTTTGCAAGGTACACCCTTTCTTCGGCCTGCTCGTGAAAGAGCTGAGTGAGTTGGAGTCGGCATACTTGCACGGTCAGGATGCTGACGCAGCGATTGTCCTTTCATTCGCCAACGATTTTGAAGCCATCGTCCGTGATGCAAAGGCCCTGATCGAATTATGTCTGGATGACCGGTACAAGCCGGACTACTCCACGGCAGAGCGTTACCGCGAGGCGCATTACGATGCGTTGCTCCATTTCGACGATATGCGCTATGGCGAGCTTGCCACAGAGGAGGTCATGCTGGACAGCCCAGCGTATAACAGCGCCTACCATTACAGCGTGGAGATACTGCGGGAGCGCGGGATCAGGACAGCGCTGCGCGAGGTGCTTTACCCAAACACCGTGCGCGACCTCTACAACTACTTGAAGGCGTACTGTCTCCGCCTGCCGCTCCCGATCCACAAGTGTAAAAACTGCGGCAGATACTTTGTTGTGACCGGAAACATCACGCAGGACTACTGCACACGGTTGATGGAAGGCTCGGAAAAGACCTGCCGCCAAATGGGAGCCGTCGTGCAGTATCAGAGCAGGCAGATGAAGAATCCTGCCGCGAGGGAGTTCACACGCTCCTACAAGGCGCACAACGCCCGTGTGCGGTATGGAACGATGAGCAAGGCAGAGTTCACCGCATGGTCGAAGACGGCGCGGGAAAAGCGTGATGCCTGCGTAGCGGGCAAGCTGTCCCTTGAAGATTTTGTGGCGTGGCTCGACAGCGACAAACAGCGATAAAACAACGGACTGACTGGCCGTTTTATGATTTCAGAAGAAATGGAGGAAACATTGGCAACACGAATGACAAAAGGAGCCAACGGCGGCGGCACGATCCGCCAGCGCCCTGACGGGCGCTGGGAGGCACGCTATACCCTTGGCATTGATCCCGGAACGGGAAAGCAGATTCAAAAATCCGTCTATGGCAAGACGCAGAGGGAGGTAAGGCAGAAGCTCACCGCGATCACCGCGGAGATCGACGATGGAACATACCAGGAGCCTTGCAAAATGACTGTGAATGAATGGCTTGATATTTGGCTGAAAGACTATCAGATCGGCGTCAAGGATTCCACAGCGTATCTCTACGAACGGCAGGCTAAGCTGTATCTGCGGCCTGCGCTCGGCAATATTCCGCTTGAAAGTCTGAAGGCGCACACAATCCAGCACCTTTATAACTCTCTTTCGCAGGAGCATGACGGGCAGCCTGCGCTAAACGCCAAAACCATCAAGAACATTCATGGCGTACTGCATAAGGCGCTCCAACAGGCGGTCCTTCTGAACTACATCCGCTATAATCCCACGACCGCGTGTGTTCTGCCCAAAATTATCAAAAAGGAGATCCATCCGCTGACCGATCAACAGACCGCTCAGCTTTTGAATCTCCTAAAAGGCAGCAGATATGAAATTCCCCTCACCGTTGACCTCTTCACCGGCTTGCGCGAAGGCGAGCTGCTCGGATTGATGTGGGATTGCGTGGATTTTGAAAAGGGTACGCTTCTCATTAACAAACAACTCCGCAGAAGCCAGCGGAAGGGCGGAACATATTATTTCTCCCTGCCAAAAAACAACAAGAGCCGTACCATCACACCCGCGCCGTATGTGATGAAGCTGCTGCAAGCGCAGAAGGTGCAGCAGGCCAAGCAGCGGTTAAAGGCAGGCCCGGCATGGGAGGACAGCGGCTTGGTGTTCACCAATGAGTTCGGACGCTATATCTCCTACCGCGCGATCTTTGATAGCTTCAAGCGTATCGTGAAACGTATTGGCCTTTCCGACGCAAGGATACACGATCTTCGTCATACCTACGCCGTGAACTGCATCCGCGCCGGTGATGACATCAAAACCGTGCAGAGTAATCTTGGTCATGCGACCGCCGCTTTCACCCTTGATGTCTACGGTCATTTTACAGACGATATGCGCTCGGTCAGCGCGCAGCGTATGGAGGGTTTCATTACAAATGTTCTCAATTTATAAAGGGTACGATAAAGGGTAAATGGCACCTCAGGGCAATAAAAAAACCTTGAAGCCATTGAAGCTTCAAGGTTTTTCTCTGGTGCGCGGTACAGGACTCGAACCTGTGACCCCATGCACGTCAAGCATGTGCTCTACCAGCTGAGCTAACCGCGCGAATCGAACAGTGATATACTACTATATCCGCATTCTTTTGTCAACATCTTTTTTCAAAAAGTGCGGATTTTTTCTTCCCCCCGTGAAGAGACTGTTTATAGCATACGCTAAGAGCTCGCTGATGTAAAGAGGGGAAAATAGCAGAAATTCGCCGCCGTTTTTCATCTATTTTTCTGCGGGCACATTTCTTGTCAAGCCGCCGTACGTTCTATATAATAGGCATATATTATGTGTAAATTGAAAATGGGGTGCTTTTTACGATGGGACAAATCGGTTTTGATAACGACAAATACCTTGCCATGCAGTCCGCGCACATCCGCGAGCGCATCAGCAAGTTCGGCGGCAAGCTGTACCTGGAGTTCGGCGGCAAGCTCTTCGACGACTTTCACGCTTCGCGCGTGCTGCCCGGCTTCCAGCCCGACAGCAAGATCCGCATGCTTCAGCAGCTGCGCGACGACGTGGAGATCGTCATCGCGGTCAACGCGAACGACATTGAAAAGAACAAGGTGCGCGGCGACCTCGGCATCACCTATGATGACGACTGCCTGCGCCTGATTGACGCGTTCCGCTCGCTGGGGCTTTATGTCGGCGGCGTATGCATCACGCAGTACGCGGGGCAGAACGCGGCGGATGCCTTCATCAAGCGTCTCAACACGCTTGGCGTTCGCAACTACCGCCACTACCCCATCGCGGGCTATCCCTCCGACGTCGCCCACATCGTGAGCGACGAGGGCTTTGGCCACAACGAGTATATCGAGACGACGCACTCGCTCATCGTCGTCACCGCGCCGGGCCCCGGCAGCGGCAAGATGGCGACGTGCCTCTCCCAGCTCTACCACGAGCACAAACACGGCGTGAGCGCGGGCTACGCCAAGTTTGAGACCTTCCCCATCTGGAACCTGCCGCTCAAGCACCCCGTGAACCTCGCCTACGAGGCCGCGACCGCGGACCTTGACGACGTGAACATGATCGACCCGTTCCACCTCGAGGCCTACGGCGAGACGACCGTGAACTATAACCGCGACGTGGAGATCTTCCCCGTCCTGCGCGCGATCTTCGAGCGCATCTCCGGCAAGTGCCCCTACCAGTCCCCCACCGACATGGGCGTCAACATGGCGGGCAACTGCATCATCGACGATGAGGTCTGCCGTCGGGCCTCGCGCATGGAAATTCTGCGCCGCTACTACACCGCGCAGGTCGACGTCGCGCGCGGCATTGCTGACGCCTGCCAGCTCAGAAAGCTCGAGCTCGTCATGCAGCAGGCGGATGTGACGCCCGACCTCTGCCCCGCTGTGGCCGCGGCCAAGCAGAAGGCTGAGGAGACCGGCGCGCCCGCGGGCGCGATGGTGCTGCCCGACGGCCGCGTTGTCACGGGCAAGACCTCTTCCCTTCTCGGCGCTTCGGCGGCGCTGCTGCTCAACGCGCTCAAGGCCATGGCGGGCATCCGCAGCGACATGAACCTCATCTCAAATCAGGTCATTGAGCCGATCTCAGCGCTCAAGATCCAGTCGCTCGGCCACCACAACCCGCGCCTGCACTCTGACGAGGTGCTCATCGCGCTGGCGATCTCGGCGCTGACGAACCCCCTCGCCGACATGGCAAGAGCCCAGCTCGGCACGCTCCGCAGCTGCGATGCGCACTTCTCCGTCATCATCTCGGAGGAGGACATCAAGCTCTACAAGCGCCTCGGCATTCACGTCAGCTGCGAGCCGAAGTATGAATCCAAGCGTCTTTATCACAAATAATTCGGAGAAAGCAACATCATGTCTAACGAAAAGAATCTTCCCTATGCCGTCGTCTGCGGCGGCGTGAATATCGACATCGGCGCCCATTCCTTCGCTCCCCTGCGCGACCGTGACTCCAATCCCGGCCGCGTCGAGCTGAGTCTCGGTGGTGTGGGGCGCAACATCGCGCACAACATGCGCCTGCTCGGCGTACCGACGTATCTTCTGACCGCCGTGGGCGGCGATTCGCGCGCAAGCCAGGTCGAAGAGAGCTGTAAAGAACTCGGCATCGACCTTTCGCACGCGCTGCGCGTGCCCGACGGCCGCACCTCGACCTACGTGTTCGTGGGCGACAGCGACGGCGACATGGCCGTGGCCGTATCTGACATGGAAATCTGCGAAAAGTTGACGCCGGACTACTTTGCCTCCCAGAAGGAGCTGCTCGACGGCGCCGCCGCGGTGGTCGTGGACGCGAACCTGCCGCGCAAGTCCATCGCGTACCTTGTCGAGCACTGCGCCGCGCCGCTCTTCGTCGATCCGGTGTCCACCGTCAAGGCGGAAAAGCTCCAGGGCTTACTCAGTCACGTCCACACGCTCAAACCCAACCGCATTGAAGCAGAGCTCCTCTCCGGCGTGAAGATCACAGGCAATGCAACGCTCCATCAGGCCGCGCAGGCGCTGCTTGATCAGGGCGTGCAGCGCGTGTTCCTGTCGCTCGGCGGCGACGGCGTGTTCGCCGCGCAGCAGGGCGAGACGCATTTGGAACCCATCTGCAAGGCCGAGTTGCGCAACGCCACCGGCGCGGGCGACGCGATGATGGCGTCCCTCGTCTGGTCGTTCCTCGCGGGCCGCGACCTTGCCGAAAGCTGCGCCGCCGGCACCGCCGCCGCAGCCATCGCGGTCGAGAGCGAAGAGACCATCAATCCGAACATGAGCGCCGAGGCCGTTCTGGCCCGCGCTGCGAAGTAAATTTCTACGACAAAAAAGAACCGTCCGATCGGACGGTTCTTTTTTTGCTTATTTTCTCAGATTCAGCAGCATCGCGACGTGGCGATAGATGCTTCTCTTGACCGCGGGGGTCATGCAGGCCTCCTTGATGGGCATGGCGAGCTTTCTGAGCTCGTCCTCGGCCTGCGCGATGACCTCGTCATCCGTGGCGTCGGAGCCGATCTTCGCCGCCGTCTCGGCCATCACGACCGGATGGGGCGCGACCGCGCCCGCAGCCAGACGCGCGGGGCGATTGCCGCCGCAGCGGAGCGCGAAGTTGATGATCGGGAAGTCGATCGTCGTGCGCATGGCGTACTTATAAAAGCCGCTGCGCTCGCCTTTCTCCGCCGCGGGGACGAGAAAGCGCGTAACGAGGATGGGCAGGTGCTCGTGGCAGGCAAGGCCGTTTGCCACGCTGTGGCGCTCGATGAGGGACTTGAGGTCGGTGCGGTGCGTCTCGCCGTCTTCGATGTACTCGACCTCCGCCTCGTAAGCGATCAGCGCGGTGGCGACGTCGGAATAGTAGATCGCGCGGCAGACCGGCGAGTTCGGGATCTGGTGGCAAATGCTGCCGCCGGTCTTGAAGCAGCAGGCAAGGCCGCTGCGCCACAGGTGCGGCTGGTTGAAGTAGATGCAGCGGCGGTCCTGCATGATGTTGCCGCCGACGGTGGCGATGTTTCTGATCTGCGGGGACGCCGTCAGCGACGACGCCTGCGCGATGGCCGCGTAGCGGCTGTTCAGAAGCGCGCTCTCAGCGAGCTCGGTGAGCGTCATCGCCGCGCCGATGATGAGCTCGCCGTCCTTTTCCTCCAAAACGTGCAGCTCCGGAATTTTCTTCAGGAAGACGAAATCCTTGTCGTCGCGCACCTCGTTTTTCAGCAGCGGCATGATGTCTGTGCCGCCGCCGATATAGTAGCGATGGTCCTTTTCCTTGACCGTGCAGCCGTCATAGATGACCTTGAGCTGCTCGACCATCTTCTTTTTCAGATCGTCGCAGGCGAGCTTGACGGCGTTGCCGCAGATGAACGTCTGGCTCGAACCGAACGTGCCGGTGTTATACGGCGTCAGACCCGTGTCCGCCGCGGTGATCTGCACGCTGGAGAGCGGGATACCGAGGCATTCCGCCGCGATCTGGCTCTCCATCGTCTCGCTGCCCTGACCGATATCGGCAGAGCCGACGAGAAGATGCACGGACGCGTCGGCGTTGAGCATGACGACCGCGCCGCTCAGGCCCTCCTTCGAGGACGGGCCGGAGCCGTGGCAGCTGAACGAGATGCCCCACGCCTGACGGATATCGTCGTTGTCGATCAGGGGCTCTTTCTTGTCGATCTCCTTCTGGATCTGCTGGCAGCGGCGTGCGCAGTCCTCAATGCCGTTGCTGCTGACAGGGATGCTTGCGCAGGGGAAGCACTCGCCCACCTGCACGTGGTTCATCAGGCGGAATTCGACAGGGTCCATATCGAGCTTCTGCGCCAGGCGGTCCATCAGAATTTCGCGGCCGAACGTGAGCTGCGTGTTGCCGTAGCCGCGGAACGCGCCGCCCGTCACGTGGTTTGTGAAAACGCTCAGGCCGATGAACGAGTAGTTCGGCACGTTGTACTGCAATTTACGCGCGGCGGCGGCCACGACCGTCGGCGTGTGCGTGGTGTAGGGGCCGGCGTTCAGGCGGAACGTCGTATCAAAGAGCTGCAGCTTGCCGTTTTTGTCCGTGCCGATGCGAAGATCAACGTCGGAGGCGTGACGCACGACGGAGTAGAAGTCCTCCTCGCGCGAATAGAGCAGCTTCACGGGGCGCTTGATCTTGCGCGAGATGAGCGCCGCGGCGTGCTGGGCGTGCAGCTGCTGGCGCGCGCCGAAGCCCGCGCCAACAAGCGGCTTGATGATGTGCACGTCCACTTCCTTGAGGCCGAAGAGCTCGGCCAGAATGCGGCGCTCCTGGAACACCGTCTGCGAGCAGCTGTAGATCGTCATGTGCTCGCCGTCGCTGAAATCGCAGATGCAGCAGGTCAGCTCGATCATCGTGTGCTGCATCGGCGGCGTGACGAAGTGGTCTTCGAGAATGATGTCGGACTTTTCCTCGCCCACGGCGATGTCGCCCTGCGACACCTCGCGCCGCTGGACGACGTTCGTGTCGGAAAGATGCGGCTGCATCGCGGGCGCATTATCCGCGAGCGCGGCCTTGACGTCGAGGATCGGCGCAAGGTTCTCGTACTCGACCTTCACCGCCTCGGCAGCGGCGCGGGCGGCCTCCTCCGTCTCCGCGGCGACGACGGCCACGCGGTCGCCGATGGTCAGGGGCTCGGTCGTCAGCACCTTTTCATCCGCCATCAGAAGCGGAGAGGGCGGGTTGCCCGAGCAGTTGAAGTAGGCCTGCGGGGCCTCCTCCGGCAGGGCGCAGCCGAGAAAACCGGGAACCTTTTCCGCCTCGCTCACATCGATGCTCAGCACCTTGGCGTGGGAATACGGGCAGCGCACGAGCGCGGCGCAGGCCATGTTGGGAAGCTCTAAGTCGTCGGTGTACTTGCCGCGGCCCAGCGCCTTATCCATGGACTCAAGGCGCGGTGCAGCGTGGTTGACAATGTCGAAATGATGCTGTTCCATCACTGCTGCGTCCCCTTTCCGTTCGCGTACTGTTCAATGACCCTGGAGGCCGCGACGATGGCCTCCTCGATCTTCGTGTAGCCCGTGCAACGACACAGGTTGCCGGACATCGCCGCATGGATCTCCTCGCGCGTGGGATGGGAGTTGCGGTCGAGCAGCGCCTTGGCCGCCATGATCATTCCGGGCGTGCAGTAGCCGCACTGGATGGCGCCGGCGTCGATAAACGCCTGCTGCAGCGGGTGCGGCTCGTCGGCGGTGCCGATGCCCTCGATGGTCTCGACCGTGGTGCCGTCCGCCTCGATGGCGAACACACAGCACGAGTTGACCGCGCGCCCGTCCATGATGACCGTGCAGGCACCGCATTCGCCAAGGTCACAGCCCTTCTTCGCGCCCGTCAGGTGCGCGCGCTCGCGCAGCACGTGCAGAAGCGTCTCCCGCGGCTCCACCGTGAACGCGCGGCTCTCGCCGTTGAGCGTCAGGTGAATCGTGTGGTTATTTTCAAGCATGATGTTCTATCTCCTGTGCAGAATTTGCTGTATGTTCCGTATTGGCCTTATTCTCCCGTTTCAGCCGCTCCGTGCGCTGCGGCAGGTCTCTCACTCACCGGAGAGCGGGCGTCTCATATCCTCTTTTTCGCCCGCGGGCATATTCTTTCCCGCGCGGGCGCAGCGGCCCTCGAGGGCCCTTTTTTTGGTATGGGCAACAGTATACTGTCTATTTTGCACAAAATTAAGCGTTTAAATTACGTCTAATTCATTCAACTTTTGTACATTATGTCTCAAAGCGGTTATCAACGCTTTTTCCAACGCTCGAACGGGGCGTCCCCCCCTCGTCTTTCTCCACATCAAAAAAAGGCACGGGACAGCCTTCGCTGCCCCGCGCCCTTTTCCCTTTTTACGCAAAAAGCGGGCCGCCGAGGTATCAGCGGCCCGCCCTTCGCCTATTCACTTTTCAATGAGATAGCTGCCGCTGTCCGTCGCCTCCGTCACGATGGGGACGAACTCGACGTCGTAGGCCTTAATCGCCTCGGTGACGCTCTCGAGCTGGTCTGCCGTGACCTTGACGTACACGCGGTCGAACTTTTCCGTGAGCTCGCTCATTACGATGCCGGAGTTTGCCTCGCTGCCCGCAAGCGCGATGTCCGCGTCCACGCTGACGGAGAGCTTGCCCTTGTAGCCCGCCTGCTCAAGCGCGGTGTGGATATCGTCGGCGAGCAGCGCAAGCGCCTCCTGCTGCGTCATGGTGCGCTCGTCCGTCTTGATGCGGCTCATGCGCCCCTCGCGCGGGTAGTGGAGATCGTCGAGCAGTAGCTCATCAAAGTCCATCTGTGCGCATTCCGTGACGATATCGGTCACATACTGGCGCGCCGCCTGCTTTTCGGGCGCGAGCCAGTGGGTGCTGTTCGTATCGTACCAGACGAATCCCGTCAGCTGGCACACGGCGGCGTCCGTCATGTGCTCGTAGGCGTACAGGCTGTCGTGCAGCGTGCTGATGCGGCCGATCGTATAGTAGTCCGAGTCGACAAGGCCCTGAATGGCCGCATCCGATGCGCTGCCGCCAGCCACCGCGCCGCAGTCGATCGCGCCCTGCACCTTGGAATTATAGTAGAGCTTGCCGCTCGCGTCCTTGAGCTCGACCGCCACGGCGTTCACGTCCTTATCAAGGCCATCGAGCGCTGCCTGCCAATCGCTGCCGAGCGCGTCCGCACCCAGCTCGACTGCGCAGGTATCCTTGATGACGGGCTTTTGCACCGTGATCTCAAGGTCGTCCTGCTTCTTATCGTCGCCGCTGTCGCCGCCATTTGCGGTGTCATCCTGTGGGGTCTTCTTTATCCAGGGGAACTCAAAGCGGACCGAGCCATCCGCATCGTATACCATATAGCGCTGCGCAAACAAAAAGCCGCACGCCAGCAGCAAAATGACCACCAGCACCACGGCCAGCACGCCTCTGCCGCGCCTGCGCCCGCGATAACCGGTATAGCCCTTCGTTCCGCTCGATCTTCTTGCCATTGTCTGCATCCGCCTCCTTTTTCTCGTGCAACAGTTTACCTTTTGAGAGCAAAAAAATCAACAAAAACCTTTCGGTTTTTGTTGATTTTCCGCTTTTGTATGCTTTAGCCCTCGATAGCGTCCATCAGCGCGACGCGGCGGGCGTGGCGGCCGCCCTCAAACGCGGTGGAGAGGAACGTCTCGACCATGGCCGCGGCCAGCTTCGGGCCCGTGAAGCCCGCGCCGATGGCCATCATGTTCGCGTTGTTGTGCTGGCGGCAGAGCTGCGCCTCGAGCGTATCGGCGCAGTGCGCGCAGCGGATGCCCTTGACCTTGTTCGCCGCAATGGAGATACCGATGCCCGTCGTGCACACGACGATACCGTACTCGCACTCTCCGCTCGCGACGGCACGCGCGGCGGCCTCGCCGAAAATGGGATAGTCGCAGCTCTCGGTGGAATAGGTGCCGCAGTCCTTGACCTCGTGGCCCAGGCCCTCCAGCTGCTTTTTGATGTCTTCCTTCATGGCGTATCCGCCGTGGTCACAGCCCAATGCGATCTTCATAGTGTTTCTCCTTTTGTCAGTCAGATTTTGTGAAAGACCGGGTTTTTCTTTTCAAACGTACACACATAGTTGAGGCCGCAGCTCTTTAAAAGCTCCTGCGTCTCGCGGGCGCGCATGCCGGCGAATTCCGGCGTATGCGCGTCGGTGCCGATGGTGATGATCTCGCCGCTGAGCTCGTGATAGAGCCTCAGCCATTTGGCGTCCGGCAGCGGCGTGTTGCCGCGGTTGACGTTGCACTCGATGCCGCAGCCATTTTCAATGAGCGCGCGGAACACCTGCGCCACCTCGTCCTCGAAGCCGTCGAAACTCATGTGCATGCCGTGGTTTTCGTTCATGTAGCGAAGCGGCAGCGTCAGGTGGCCGAGCACGGAGAACTTCCCCCACTTGGCCGTCTCCAGAACGAGCGTTAAATAGTCCGCGATCTGCTCGCGCGCCTCCTGCTCCGTGGCCTCGGGCATGAAGTAGAGGTCGTTCCAATCGTACTTTTCCGACAGCTGATGCTGCGAACCGATGACAAAGTCGAGCTCCGGCAAACGCGAGAGCAGCTCGTCTGCGTAGGCAAAGTCGCGCATCGCCTCGCCGAGCTCGATACCGCGGCGGACGATGATCTTCCCGTCCGCCGCCTGGTCGGCGCGCGCAAAGGTCTCTTCACGATTCGAAAAATCGTGCTCCCAGCGCGCCGTCTCCCTCGGGCGGAACAGGTCTACATGGTCGGTCAGGCACATTTCCTGCAAACCCTGCGCGATGCCCGCGCGCACCATGTCTTCCACCGGCGTTTTCGAGTCGAACGAAAGCGAACAGTGGGTGTGATAATCGGATAAATACATCTTCTATTCGTTACAGCTTGAACTTTCCGAAAAAGCTCTTGTGTTCCTCATAATTCTTCTCGCCGAGCGACTCGCTGAACTTCTTGAGCGCTTCCTTCTGCTCGCGGTTCAGGTTGCGCGGCGTCTCGATATACACGGTGACGTACTGGTCGCCGCGGCCGCGGCCGTTGAGGCCGGGGATGCCCTTGCCCTTCAGGCGGAACGTCGTGCCGCTCTGCGTCCCCTCGGGGATGGTGTACTTCACCTTGCCGTCGATCGTCGGGATCTCAAGCTCCGCGCCGAGCACCGCCTGCGTGAACGTGATGGGCGCTTCGCACAGGACACTCGTGCCCTCGCGGCGGAAGATCTCGTGCGGACGCACGGACACGACGATCAGAAGGTCGCCCGCGGGGCCGCCGTTCTTACCCGCGTTGCCCTGCGCGCGCAGTGAAATGGTCTGCCCGTTGTCGATGCCCGCAGGAATGCTGACCTTGATGGTCTTGCGGTGGCGGATCATGCCCTTGCCGCCGCACTTGGGGCAGGGCTGATGAATGATCTTACCCTTGCCTCCGCAGCGCTGGCAGGGGGCCGACGTCGACATATAGCCCAGCGGCGTCTGGCGGCGCTGCTGGATCACGCCGCTGCCGCGGCAGTCAGGGCAGACCTCGGCGGTCGTGCCCTTGGCGCAGCCCGAGCCGCGGCAGTCAGGACACTGCTCGATGCGGTCGATGCTGACTTCCTTCTCGCAGCCGAAGGCCGCCTCTTCAAAGCTGATGTTCACGCTCGTGCGCAGACTCTCGCCGCGCTGGGGCGCGTTGGGGTTCGCGCGCGCGCCGCCGAAGCCCCCGCCGAAGAAGCTGCCGAAGATATCGCCGAGGTCGCCGAAGTCGAACCCGCCCGCGCCGTAAGCGCCGCCACCGGCGCCTGCGCCGTAATTCGGGTCAACGCCCGCAAAGCCGAACTGGTCGTAGCGCGCCTTCTTGTCCGGGTCGCTCAAAACCTCGTTCGCCTCGTTGATCTCCTTGAACTTCTCCTCGGCTTCCTTGTCGCCGGGGTTCATGTCGGGGTGATACTTGCGCGCGAGCTTTTTGTATGCTTTTTTGATCTCTTCTTCCGAAGCGCCCTTGGAAACGCCGAGCACCTCGTAATAGTCTCTTTTATTTTCAGCCATAGACTACGCTCCTAAAAACGCCGCAATCGGGGGCAGTATAAACTGTCCCCGCTGCGTCGATCGGTTTCAAATTACTTCTTGTTGTTCTCGTCGTCATCCACGACCTTGTAGTCAGCATCATAATACTGCTGACCGTTCGGGCCGGTCTGCGCGCCGCCGTTCTGGCCGCCCATGTCAGGACCGGCCTGTGCGCCGCCCTGCGGGTTCGCCTGCTGATAGAGCTTCTCGCTCATCTGGTAGAACATCTGCGTGAGCTCTTCGGTCGCGCTCTTGATGGCGTCGGTGTCGTCGCCCTTGAGGACTTCCTTCAGCTTGTCGATACCACTCTGGACCTTGGCCTTCTCGTCCGCGGGGATCTTGTCGCCCACTTCGCCGAGGGTCTTCTCGCTCTGGTAGACCATCTGGTCGGCCTGGTTGCGGACTTCGACCTTTTCCTTGATCTTGGCATCCTCAGCGGCGTACTGCTCGGCGTCCTTGACGGCCTTTTCGATATCCTCCTTGCTCATGTTGGAGGAAGAGGTGATGGTGATGTGCTGCTCGGTGCCGGTGCCGAGATCCTTCGCGCTGACGTTCACGATGCCGTTGGCGTCGATGTCGAATGTGACCTCGATCTGAGGCACGCCGCGGCGGGCCGGAGCGATGCCATCGAGGTGGAAGCGGCCGAGGCTCTTGTTGGCAGCGGCCATCTCACGCTCGCCCTGCAGAACGTTGACTTCAACGCTCGTCTGGTTGTCGGCGGCGGTGGAGAAGATCTGGCTCTTCTTCACGGGGATGGTGGTGTTGCGGTCGATGAGCTTGGTGCAAACGCCGCCCATGGTCTCAATGCCGAGGGACAGCGGGGTGACGTCGAGCAGCAGCAGGCCCTTGACATCGCCGGTCAGAACGCCCGCCTGAAGAGCAGCGCCCATGGCGACGCACTCATCGGGGTTGATGCCCTTGAAGCCTTCCTTGCCGGTGAGCTTCTTGACCATTTCCTGCACGGCGGGGATACGGCTGGAGCCGCCGACCATCAGGACCTTGTGGATGTCGTTGCCGGTGAGGCCCGCATCGCTGAGCGCCTGACGGACAGGGCCGGCAGTGGCTTCGACCAGGTGCGCGGTCAGCTCGTTGAACTTAGCGCGCGTGAGGGTCAGGTCGAGGTGCTTCGGGCCGGTGGCGTCGGCCGTGATATACGGGAGGTTGATGTTGGTGGAGGTCACGCCGGAAAGCTCGATCTTGGCCTTCTCGGCAGCTTCCTTCAAGCGCTGCATGGCGACCTTGTCGCCGCTGAGGTCGACGCCGTCGGTACGCTTGAACTCGCTGACCATCCACTTCATGATGCACTCATCGAAGTCGTCGCCGCCGAGGCGGTTGTTGCCTGCGGTGGCCAGAACCTCAATAACGCCGTCGTCGATATCGAGGATGGAGACATCGAACGTACCGCCGCCGAGGTCGTAGACCATGACCTTCTGGCTCTGCTCCTTGTCGACGCCGTAGGCGAGGGCCGCGGCCGTCGGCTCGTTGATGATACGCTTGACCTCGAGGCCGGCGATCTTACCGGCGTCCTTGGTCGCCTGACGCTGCGCATCGGTGAAGTAAGCGGGAACGGTGATGACGGCTTCGCTCACGGGGCCGCCGAGGTAAGCCTCCGCGTCGCTCTTGAGCTTCTGCAGGATCATCGCGCTGATCTCCTGCGGGGTGTACTTCTTACCGTCGACCTCGACTTTATAATCAGAGCCCATCTCGCGCTTGATCGAAGAGATCGTGCGGTCGGGGTTGGTGATGGCCTGACGCTTTGCGACCTGACCGACCATACGCTCGCCGGTCTTACTGAACGCGACGACGGACGGGGTGGTGCGGTTGCCTTCGACGTTGGGGATGACGACGGCTTCGCCGCCTTCCATCACGGCCACACAAGAGTTGGTAGTACCAAGGTCAATACCGATAACTTTAGACATAATGTTGTCCTCCTAAGATCTATCTTAATTTTTTTGTTAACCACTTTATATGTTCATTTCGCGTCCGCAGACGCGAAACAAATCCAAATCGTTTTTTCTGACGACAGAAGGTGAATTGCCGCAAAGCGGCAAGAGAAGCCGCCCTGGGGCGTGCGCGTCAGAAAAAACACATCTCAGCCCTGAAACGTGCGAGCGCAGCGAGTGCGCTGCACAGGGCTGCAAGCTCTTTCAAAAATGTGTGTCACACATTTTTGAGGAACTTTTAATTGGCCACTTTTACAATGGCAAATCGCAGCACCTTATCGCCCAGCGTGAAGCCCTGCTGAAGCACCTCGACCACGGTGTTTTCCCCGTAGTTCTCGTCTTCCACATGCATCACGGCGTTGTGCTTTTCAGGGTCAAAGGGCTTTCCGGCGGCGTCCATCGTTTCAACGCCCAGCTTTTTGAGGCTCTCTTTGAACTGGTTGAACACCATTTCAAGGCCCTTGCGGTGGGGCGACTCCTCGTCGCCATACTGGGCAAGGCCGCGCTCGAGGTTATCGTAAACGCCCAGCAGCGCCTTGATCGTGTCGATCTTCGCGTCGGCATAAAGGTTTTCCTTTTCCTTCGCGGTGCGCTTGCGGTAGTTGTCGTACTCGGCGGCAAGGCGCAGGTATTTGTCCTGCTCGTCGGCAAGCGACTTGGCAAGGCCTTCCATCTTCTCCATCTGCTCGCGCGTGACGGTGAAGGTCTCGGGCTCCGCGCTCTTTTCGGCGGTCTCGTCAGCCTTGGCAGTTTCTGCGGTCTTGGCCGCCTCGTCTGCTGTCGGCTGCTGCGCCGTGTTCTTTTCCGGCGTGCTCTCCGCCGCGTTCTGCTTGTCTTTCTTACCCATTTCTTACTCCTTATCTTCTTCCTTGGGCGGAAGCTCGTTCTTGCCGAACATCCGCGTCAGGCTGTCTGCAAAATAACTCAGCCGCGCCGTCACGGTGGCGTAGTCCATTCTGGTGGGACCCACCACACCGACGAGGCCGCGCATCCCGTCGCCGATATCGTAGCTGGCGACGACCACGCTCGTTTCCTTGAGCGCCTCGTTCACGTTTTCCGGCCCGATCAGGATCTTGAGCGGCGCGCCGTCATCCGGCACGGGAAGCTCTTCCTTGTTATCCACAAGGAATGTCACGAGATCGTGCGCCTTGTCGACATCGCGGTACTCAGGCATTTTCAAGATCTGGCTCGCGCCCGCGGTCTCCACATTGCGCTGCGCGCTCTGCTCGAGCACACCGATCGCATATTCGACCGCTTTGGACACCACTAAAAATAGCTCGGGCGAAAGCTGCTCGGAAAGGCTCATCAGCCTTGCACTCATCTCATCGGCGCTCCGGCCGGTGAAGTGCGTGTTCAAAAGCTCCTTGACGTCCGCAAGCCGCTGGCTGTCGAACGGGAGGTCCGAGCGCTGGAGCTGGCTCTTCACGCGGTTATCCTCGCCCATCACCACGACGATGAAACTCATTTCATCGACCGCGATGAGCTCAAAGCGCTTGACGCTCGCCTCGCGCCGTCCGCCCGTCACGCTGTACACGGGGTAATTGACGATGCTCGACACCATCTGCCCCGCCTTGGCGATCACGCTGTCCGTGCCGCTGAGCTTGGACTTTAGCTGCTCGTTGATCTCCTCCGCTTCTGTTTCGGAGACCTCGCGCTTTTCCATCAGCTCGTTGACGTACAAGCGGTAACCTTTCGGCGACGGCACGCGTCCGGCGGACGTGTGCGGCTGCTCAAGGTAGCCCATTTCGACCAGATCCGCAAGCTCGTTGCGGATGGTCGCGGAGCTCACCGAACCGCCCATCTCCTCGGCCAGCGCCTTGGAGCCGACCGGCTCAGCCGCGGCGATGTAATCCTCGACAACGCGCTTGAGAATCTGCTTTTTGCGCTCGGTCAAGTCCATACGCCGCGCTCCTTTCGTAACTTTAGCACTCCTTTCCCCTGAGTGCTAAACGCAGTGTACCACCGACATTTCCCATTGTCAATAGGAGGCAGTGTAAACAGTTTGTGAACTACGCAAAAGTCAGGCCAAGGCCTGCCTTTTGAAGCGTTTTCACTCCGCTCTGTGCCTCGCCTACGGCTCGACACTCGCTGCGCGAGAAGAGTTTTTTGGCACGCACACGCCCCAGGGCGGCTTCTCTTGCTGCTCTGCGGCAATTCACTTTCTGTCGCGCAAAAAAAGATTTAACATTATTTGCCGCCGTGCGCGGCAGTCCTGGGCAGCCGTTGGCAGCTTCGCTGCCTTACGGATGCCGCGTACCCCTTGTGGGTAAAAGTCTGCGACGCTTTTCCATTTCACGGCAGCTTCGCAGAATTCCGTGCCCGCAGGCACGGAAAAATTAAAATCGTAAATCGCCGCGACCGGCGCGTGGCGATTTACACTTCTCACGGAGCGGAGTGTGCGCGCCTTTGGCGCGTGCATGCAGCGCAGTGCAAACCTTCTCCAAAAGCGGCAGCGCCGCTTTTGGAAGAATAAAAAAAGAGGAACGCTTTCGCGTTCCTCTTTTTTTAGAACCTTTATTCGGCCTTGGGCGCTTCGGCGGCTTTCGCGGCTTCGGCAGCCTTGGCTTCGGCGGCTGCCTTGGCGGCAGCGGCCTTGCGCTCGGCGGCAGCCTTCTGCGCGGCCTTGAACTTCTCCTTCTCCTCGGGGGTCGGGATGGGCTCGATGGCGTTGCGCGGGCAGGCCTTGGCGCACATGGTGCAGTTTTTGCACTTGGTGTAGTCGATGACGGCCACGTTGTTGACGACGTGGATGGCGTCGAACTTACAGGTGCGCTCGCACATACCGCAGGCAATGCAGGAGTTGGCGCACACCTTCGTAACGGCGGGGCCCTTCTCCTTGTTCGAGCAGTTGACGAAGACCTTCTGCTTGTAGGGCACCTCGACGATCAGCTTGCGCGGGCAGGCCTCGCGGCAGGCGCCGCAGTTGGTGCACTTCTCCTTGTCGACCTCGGCGACGCCCTGTGCATTGATATGGATGGCGTCGAACTGGCAGGCGGCAACGCAGGTGCCAAAGCCCATGCAGCCAAAGGAGCAGGCGGTCGGACCGCCGGCGACCTTCGTCGCGGCGACGCAGTCGTGAAGACCGACATACTCGAAATTCTTCACAGAGGCCTCGCCGCCGTTGCACAGCACGTGCGCGACCTGCTTTTCGCCGCTGGGGGCTTCCATGCCCATGATCTCAGCGATCTTGGCGGCACCCTCCGCGCCCGCAGGAGCGCAGGCGGTGACGGGAGCCTTACCGGCAAGAATTGCCTCGGCGCAGCCCGCGCAGCCGGGGTAGCCGCAGCCGCCGCAGTTTGCGCCGGCGAGGCAGGCCTGGATCTTGGGCAGGCGCTCATCGACCTTGACCTCAAAGGCCTTGGCCGCAACGGACAGGATCAGGCCGAACACGACGGCGATCACGCCCAGCACGAGAACAGCAAAAATTACATTCATCATTTCTTCGTTCCCTCCTTACATGGGCCACACCTGCAGGCCGGAGAAGCCCATGAATGCAAGGGCGATCAGGCCTGCGGTGATCAGCGCGATGGGGAAGCCTTCAAATGCCTTGGGATAGTCGGCAAACTCCAGGCGCTCGCGCACCGTGGAGAACAGGTAGATCGCCAGCAGGAAGCCAAGGCCGCCGGTGATGCCGTAAACCACGGATCCGATGAAGTTGTAGTCGTTCTGCACGTTGAGCAGCACCACGCCGAGAACGGCGCAGTTAGTGGTGATCAGCGGCAGGTACACGCCGAGGGCCGTGTAGAGCGTCGGCATGGACTTTTTGAGGAACATCTCGATGAACTGCACGAGGCTCGCCACCACGAGGATGAAGGCGACGGTCTGCATGTAGTCAAGGCCGAGCTTGACGAGGATGATGTTCACGCCGTAGCAGAACGCCGAGGCAAGGCCCATGACGAACGTAACGGCAAGGCCCATACCGATGGCGGTATCGCTCTTTTTCGACACGCCGAGGAACGGGCAGATACCCAAGAACTGCGAGAAGATGAAGTTATTCGTCAGGATCGCGCCGAGGGAAATAGCAAGTAACTTAGTCACACTCATTTTTATTTACCCTCCGTTTCTTTCTTTTCCGCGTTCTTCTTCTCGCTTCTGGCAAGCGCCCACTGCATGATGGCGATCAGCGTGCCGAGGCAGAGGAAGCCGCCGACGGGCAGCGTGAGCATACCGGCGGGAACATAGGAAGAAGGCATGACCTGGATGCCGAGCAGCGTGCCCGCGCCCAAGAGCTCGCGGAACGCGCTCAGGATCAG